>FSWJ01000385.1_pt1 | contig 45975 bp, 52 predicted proteins | sample 1637851 | NCBI WGS metagenome assembly FSWJ01 (sample SAMEA3914789, study PRJEB12502) | metagenome | biome: forest; material: soil | place: Canada | collected 2011-07-03 | depth 0.3 m | reverse complement strand
GGCTTGGGCCAGATGTCAGCGTTCCCCAGTTCGGGGGTCTGAGGTCAACCCAGCCGCACCACAGCCTGCACAGCAGCGTGATCCGATGGCCACCCTTTTTCGTAGCGCGTCGTGTTGATCCCGACCTTCTCGACGGTCACGCCCGGCGTCGCCAGGATCCAGTCGATGCGCTTGTGTTCGAGCACCGGCGGCTTGTAGTCGAGGAACGTCCCCCACGATTCGGTGAGGCGCTCGTTGGCGAATCTCCAGGTGTCGTGCAGTTGGCCGTCGCCCAGCAGCACAGCGTGCGGTTCCGTTCCGTCGTCGCAGTTGAAGTCCCCGGTGACGATCGTGGGTAGTCCTGTCGCGAGCGCGACATCCCGTAGCCGCACGGCGCTTTTCAGTCGCGAGTTGCGCGACCGGTTGTCGAAGTGCGTGTTGACGAAGTGGAACCGGATGTCGGTGGCCACATCCACGAACGTCGCGTCGACGATGACCCGCGGCGTGCGGTTGCCCCAGGTGGTGGAGCCTTGGATGTCGGGGGTATCGGACAGCGCGGACTGCACCCAGTCGATCAGCCGCACCCGTTCGCGGTCGAAGAAGATCGGGCACCCTTCGCCGCGACCCTCCTTCTCGCGCCCGTGCCCGACGAACCGATACCGGTCACCGAGCGCCCGCGCCACGAACTTCGCCTGGTCGGGCAGCGCCTCCTGCACGCCGAGCACGGCCGGCTGCTCCTCGTCGAGAAAGCGCTTCAGCAGGGGTTCGCGATGCGACCAGCGGTCCGCCATGACGGGGTACAGCGTGGGCATGCGGCGACGGATGTTGTACGACATCACCTGCAGGGACGGCGCGGGGGTGGGGCCGACCAGGGGCATATCGTCCAGCCTACGTTGCGCGGAGACCCGGCTCCCCGCACTGGGGGTGTCCGGTGCCGAGCATTGCTCGGTACGGTCGAGCCGGGGGTAACGATGTCGACAGACGACACTGCCGATTTCTCGGGCATGAACGCGTTCTCGTCGCGCGGCCCGGGCTATGCGGTGGCACGCAAGTGCCTCGAGGTGCAGGCCGAGGCAGAGCGGCAGGATCCTTCCCTGCACACCGACAAGCGCGTGGTCATTCACGATGATGCCTGGCCCTGGTTCACCGGTGCGCTTGGCGAGATCGAGGTTGGGCGGATGCTCGACGAGCTTGGGCCGGAATGGTTCGTTCGGCACTCGGTTCCGATCGGCTCCGGAACGAAGGATGTCGACCACCTAGTGATCGGGCCTGGCGGTGTTTTCGCGATCAACACGAAGCATCACCGAGGCGCCAAGGTGTGGGTTGGCGACTACGTCGTCGGAATCGGCGCCAGCACGAAACCGTATCTTCAGGCGTCTCGAGCCGAGGGTCTGGATGTCGCGCGACGACTGGGCGCAAAGGTCGACTTCGCCGTGCCGGTAACGCCGGTGATCGCCATTCTCAATTCGCAGTCGCTTGTTGACCGACGTCGCCAAGACACGAGAATCGTGACGGTGCTCGAGGCCAGACGACTCGTTGCCTGGATGAAACAGCAGCCCCATCAGCTCAGCGAGACGAAGCTCGCTCTGATCAAGCTGGCGGCGGAGGAGCCCGCGACCTGGCACGTGGACCCCCGTGCAGCCGACACCTACCGAGTGATGCCGCGCTTCGAGCGGCTGGTCGAACAGGTAGGTGCTCGGCCGCCGACGCCTCGCGCGACAGCAACGCGACCCGTTCGACAGGCACGAGTGTCTTCGGCCAGCCGCTCGAAATCGCGCACTGGTGACGTGGTGAGACTGTGGCTGACGCTGGTGGTGCTCGTGGTCGGCTTCTTCATTTTCCGGTCCGTGGCGAGCGAGCCGTGCACTCCGGCGTCGACCGTCGGATGCATCGTGGCACCGATGTACTCCGGGCTGAAGCCGCTCCTCGAATTGGCGATAGCGGTCGGAGTGGTGGTCTGTGTTGTAGCTACGTTGGTCACGCTCGTGAGATCCCTCTCGAAAACGAAGTAGGCGCTCGCCCTAATTCCTACGTTGCGGTGGTGGGTAGGCGGGGACCACGCGACAGCGGCCCTCAGCACCGCTTCTCGAACCTCTTCGAATCGAAGCGGTTGCGTGATCTCCGAGAGCGCCTTGAGGGACGCGTTTCCGACAGTATCGAGCCGGTCGCGTCTCGTACGAAATACGGTCAGTATCGTACGATCATGACCATGGCGACGATGAAGATCAGTGATGCGCGAGACAGGCTCCCCGAAGCAGTCGAGCTTGCCCAATCCGAGGCGGTGATTCTGGAACGCTACGGTAAGCCGGCCGCAGTTCTGGTGAGCCCTGAGCGATACGACGAGCTGATGTCTGCGCTCGAAGAGGCCGAAGACATCGCAGCATACGACGAGGCGATGTCGGAAGAGGGGCCGCGCATCCCCTGGGCGCAGGTAAAGGCCGAACTCGGTCTGTGAGCGCGTACCCGGTCGAATTCCTGCCAGCGGCCGCACGAGCGTTGAAGAAGATCGACCCAGACACACGGAGGCGCATACAGGGCGCGATCGCGCTGCTCGCCCGCAACCCGAGGCCGCCGGCATCCGCAGCACTTCGAGGACGCGACGGCATGCGCGTGCGCGTCGGAGACTATCGGGTGATCTACACGGTGCACGACGAAGTGCTCCTGGTGGTGGTCATCACAGTGGGACACCGGCGCGATGTGTACGAACGCTAGATCGCTGTAATCTCGGCTACATGCCACTGCTCCGTCGCCGCATCGTCGGGTATTCGCTGTTCGCCGCCGGCATCCTGATCCTCGCCGGTGTGCTGCTGGCTGTTCTCGGCATCCAGTTCGCCTGGGCGTTCGAGCTGAGCGCGCTGGCCCTCGCGGTCGCGTTCGGGGCGATCGGGCTGGCGGAGGACGGCACGATGCGGCTCGCGTTCGCGGGCGCCGCCGTCGGGTGGGTGCTCGTGGCTGCCACCGGGTTCGCGACGGGGGAGGCCGGCATCTTCGGCACGGTGGGGGAGTTCATCGCCGCGGTCGGGGGACTGGTGGGCGGCATCCTGGTGTTTCGCCGCGGGCTGTTCGCTTCGACCAGCTCAGCGATCGGGCGGCGAGCAGACCTGGTGTACCTCATCGCCATGATCGTGACCGTCCTGTACCTGGCGAACACGTTCCGCACGTTCCTGCCGGTGATCGGCTACATCATCCTCGCGGCCGTCTGGGGGCTGTCGATCGTGGCATCCGCAATATTGGTCCTCCGCCGACGCTGAAACTGGGAGTACTCTGCGAAACATGAATGCAGCCCGAGTTGCCGCCCGCCGTCCGCTGATCTCCTACCTCACCATCGTCGCCGGGGCCCTCATCGCCCTCGCCGCCCTGCTCGGCCTGTTCTCCGTTACCACGCTGGGCTGGCTGTTGCCACTCGGTGAGATCGTGCTCGGCGCGTCCCTCATCGTCATCGCGGCCACCGTCTCGCTCACCCTCATCGCCCGGATCGCGTTCTGGGTGGGTGGTATCGCGTGGGTCGTGATCGGGCTCATCTCGTTCGTTCCCCAACTCGGTGTTCTCCACACGGTCGCGGTCATCCTGGCGCTCGTCGCGAGCCTCGTGGCGGGCATCTTCGTGTTTCTGCGCAGCACGTTTGCCCGCCTGGGCAACCTCATCTACCTGATCGCGATGATTATTGCGGCGCTCATCCTGCTGCTCGCGCTCCTGAGCGCAGGCCTCGCGGTCGGTGCGGTCCTCACGCTCGTCTTCGGGGCCGCGTTGATCGTCGCGGGCGTGTTCATTCTGCGGAACCGGTAACACTTCTCCTCCACGTCTCGAGCCCGGTTCCGTATCGCACGGATCGGGCTCGAGCGCTTTTGAGTGGAGTCTGCGTCTCTAGCGTTGAGGAATGAATTCGACCCGTGCGTCCCCGGTATTACCCGGTTATACTTTTCCCGTGAAGACAGCGATATCGGTTCCGGATGACACCTTCCGTCGAGTGGATGAGCGCGCGGCCGAGTTGGGCATGAGTCGCTCTGAGTTCTTCTCTCGCGCCGCAGAGCGGTACTTGACCGAGCTTGACGGTGAATTGCTGACCGCCCAGATCAACGCTGCGATCGCCCGATCCGGGCAGGAGCCAGCTCCTTCTGGTGTGCGCGAGCGAATTCTCGAGCTGACCAAGGATGACGAGTGGTGACATCTCGCGGGGCGCTTCATTGGGCCGACCTCGGAGCAGCGCAGGGGAGTGCGCCGGCCAAGAGGCGGCCTGTGCTTGTTGTCCAATCGGACCAGTACACGCGAAGTCGGCTTGCGACCGTCGTCGTCGCGATTGTTACCTCGAACACTCAACTTGCCGACCGACCTGGCAATGTGTTTCTGCCGGCCACGGCATCCGGGCTTCCGAAGGACTCGACGATCAACGTCACCCAACTTTTCACAACGGACGAGAGCATTCTCGGTGAACAGGTCGGGTCAGTACCTGGCTATCTGATGTCGGAGGTCGACGCCGGCCTGCGAAAAGTCCTGGCCCTCTAGTGCCACGATTGACTCATGACATATCTCGCCGCTGAGAACCGCTATGAGTCCATGCCGTACCGCCGCACCGGAAAGAGCGGACTCGACCTGCCGGTCGTCTCACTCGGGTTGTGGCAGAACTTCGGATTCGATGTGCCGTTCGATCGCCAGCAGGCCATCCTGCGCCGGGCCTTCGATCTCGGTGTGACCCACTTCGACCTGGCCAACAACTACGGGCCGCCCTACGGTTCCGCCGAATCGAACTTCGGGGAGCACTTGCGCCGCGACTTCGCGCCATACCGCGACGAGCTCGTCATCTCCACGAAGGCCGGCTACGACATGTGGCCAGGCCCGTACGGCAACCGCGGGTCACGCAAATACCTGCTGTCGTCGCTCGACCAGTCGCTGAGCCGCATGGGCCTCGACTACGTCGACATCTTCTACTCGCACCGTGCCACGCCCGACACCCCGCTCGAGGAGACCATGGGGGCGCTGCACAGCGCGGTCACCTCCGGCAAGGCGCTCTATGCCGGCATCTCGTCGTACTCGCCGTCGCGCACCATTGAGGCCGCCCGCATCCTCGGTGAGATGGGCACGCCCCTTCTCATCCACCAGCCGTCCTACTCCATGTTCAACCGCTGGGTGGAGGAGGGGTTGCTCGACACCCTCACCGAGCTCGGGGTCGGCTGCATCGCGTTCTCCCCGCTCGCGCAGGGGCTGCTCACCGACCGATATCTCAACGGCGTGCCGGCGGATGCCCGTGCGGCACGCGAAGGATCCATGTCGAAGACGATGGTGAACGACTCGACTCTGGCGGGCATCCGCGCGCTCACCGACATCGCCTCTTCTCGTGGCCAGACGCTCGCGCAGCTCGCCATCGCCTGGACGCTGCGCAACGACTCGGTGACGTCCGCGCTCGTGGGCGCGTCGTCGGTGCAGCAGCTGGAGGCGAACCTCGCGTCGGTGTCGTCGCTCAGCTTCTCCGACTCCGAACTGGCCGAGATCGACAAGTACGCGGTCGAGATGGACATCAACCTGTGGGCGGAGTCGTCCGCCGTAAAATAGTTTCCACAGTGCCTCGAACATATGTTCGAAGGTGCTAGATTAGTGACATGGAGTTACTCAGTTCACTGATTCGCACGTCGGCCGATGCCGTCGTGCAGATCGGCGAGGTGGGTGGGCTTTCGGACGCCGCACTTCTCTCCGCGGCGTCGTCGGTCGCGGTGCTGCGCAGGCATGCGGATGCCGCGGCGGCAGCCATCGCAGGGGAGATCGCACGCCGCTCCCGCCCCGAACTCGGGTACGACGGGCTGGCCACGACGGCCGGGTTCGCGGATGTGACCGCACTCGTCTCGTCGGTGACGTCGAGCTCGCAGAGCGATGCTCGCAAACTCGTCGAGGTCGGCTCGCTGACCGCGGAGTCCGCGTGGCGCGCGCTCGTCTCGTCGGTCGTCGCGGCGGGGGAGTTGTCGGTGGATGCCGCCTCCTCCATCACGCGCGGGCTGTACGGCATCGATGACCGGGTCGCCTCCGTCGACCTGGTCGCTGCAGTTCGCCGGCTGCTCGCCTTTTCGATGCCGCCCGACGAGCTGTTTCGACGCGCTCGTCGTGTGCGGGATGAACTGGATTCTGTTGGTGTCGCGGACCGTTCGGCCGCGCGGCGTGAGGCGCGCACCTTCGTCATCTGGCACCAGCCCGACGGCATGTATCGCGGAAAGTTCCTGCTCGACCCCGAAGACGGGGCGCTTGTGGATGCCGCGCTCCAGTCGATCATGAGCCCACGGCGCGGGGGACCACGGTTCGTCGACCCGGCCTCTCGGGCGTCGGCCGAAGACTTGCTCGCAGACCCGCGCACGAACGAGCAGCTCGCCGCCGACGCTTTCGTCGACATCGTGCGACTGGCGATCGACGCCGACCCGGGAACACTGTTCGGTGCCCGCCGGCCCGCGGTGCGGGTCTCGATCACCACCGAGCAGCTTCAGTCGGCGACCGGCCACGGAGTCATCGAGGGAACGGTGGATGCCGTCACCGTCGAAGGCATCGACCGCCTCGTGTGTGACGCCGGCATCGTGGCCCTGCACTTCGATTGCGACGGAAACTGCATCAACGTCGGCCGCGACCAGCGCCTATTCACCCAGCGCCAGCGGGTTGCCCTCGCCGAACGAGACGGTGGATGCCGGATTCCCGGCTGCCATCGGCCACCCAGCCAGTGCGAGGCACATCACATCGACGAATGGCACCGGCAAAACGGTCGAACCGACCTCATCGATGGGGTGCTGCTCTGTCGACGACATCACATGCTGCTGCACAACAACCACTGGCAGATCGTTCGCGAAGCATCCGACTACTGGCTCGTGCCGCCGCCATCGGTGTCGTCGGACCCGATTCCGATGCCGAGCCGCTCGGCCTGGGCTTACTCGTCAGCGCCGCTGTCGGCAACGCTGTCGGCAACGCCGTCGTCGGTGTCGTCGACCGCGTCATCGAAGTCGGCCGGGTCGCGCTCGGTCACATCGAACGAGGAATCGTGTTCATCGTAGATCGGCGAACCCTCGCGAGGGGAGCCGCCTGTCGCACCGTCGTTGCCGTTACCGACACCCTTCGTCACCGTCTCGCCGGCGACGGCGTCGTTCGTAGCCAGGTCGTTAGCTGCCAGCCAGGCGGCCTCGCGGTCCTCGACGTTCTGGTCGGCGTACGGGGCTTCACCGGAATCGCTCATGCTGCGAGTCAACACCCGTTGGGACGGGAATTGAAGAGGCGTTCAACCTGCCTCACCCGTGGGGTCGATGGCCGCCGCGTCCTCGAGGGCCGCGCCGCCCACCGGCTCGTCCGCCCAGTAGGTGGTCACCCAGCCGTCGGTGGGGGAACCCTCGACCACCACCACGGCCGTGTTCTCGAGCGGGTGGCTGCGGCTGAACGCCGAGTCGAGGTTGGCGGAACTCCAGGATGCCCAGGTGCGGATCGCCGCGCCGTGGCTGAACAGGGCCACCGTTCCGGAGTGTGCTGCGGCGATCGTCTCGACCGCACCGGTGAAGCGGTTATAGAACTCGTTGCCGTCCTCACCGCCGGGGATGCGGGCGCTGAAGTCGTTCCACCAGGAGTAGATCGTCGTCATGTATGCGCGAATCGAATCCTTGTCGGAGTGGCCCTCCAGGTCGCCGGCGTTGATCTCCTGGATGCCATCGATCTCAGTGATCGGAAGACCTCGCGCATGCGCCAGCGGCTCGGCCGTGAGGCGGGTGCGCCGCATCGTCGACACGTAGATGGCCTCAATCGGTTCAGACGCCAGGGCGGTGGGGATCGCCGCGGCCTGCTCCAGGCCGAGCTCCGTGAGCTCCGGCCCGGGAACCGTCGCGGCGATGACGCCGTTCACGTTGTCAATGGTCTGGCCGTGTCGTATCAGCAGAAGTCGCATAGCGAACCCAGCCTACGGCTGTCGGCTGACCGGCACGTCAGGCCGGAAGTGAACTCTCGATGAGCGTCACGATCTGGGGGTCGTCGGGCTCTGTGCGCGGCGAAAAACGGTGCACGGTACCGTCCGGCGTGATGACGAACTTCTCGAAGTTCCAGGTGATGCGACCGGAATTGCCGTCCGCCTCAGACTTCTTCAGCTCCTTGTACAGCGGGTGCTGGTTGCGCCCGTTCACGCGGATCTTCTCGAAGATGGGGAACGTGACACCCCAGGTGGTCGAGCAGTACTCCTTGATGGCGTCGTCGGTGCTGAGCTCCTGCAAGAACTGGTTGCTCGGAAAACCGAGCACCGTGAAACCGCGCTCCGCGTACAGCTTCTGCATCGCTTCCAGCTTCTCGTACTGCGGTGCCAGACCGCAGCGGGAAGCGACGTTGACCACCAGCTTCACTTTGCCGTCGAACTCGGCAAGCGTCGTCTCCGCGCCGTCGATCGTGGTGATGGGAATCTCATTCAGGCTCATGCTCTCGCGAACAGCGCACAACGGCGGGGTATTCCCGCGCCGCGGATTCCTCTGCACCACATTGCTTTCTTCAGGGAATGCTGCGCTACGGTCGATTCACTATGCCCGACAGTCCCATCACCGCGACACCCTACGAGGTGCTGCGCGTCCCCGCGACGGCGACCGACGACGAACTCAAGGTCGCCTACCGCAAGCGGCTGCGAGAGACCCACCCCGATACCGGGGGAGACGCCGCGAGCTTCAACGCCGTGCAGACCGCGTGGGAGACCATCGGCACGGCCCCCGCGCGAGCCATCTACGACCGTGGGCACGGCGGCGGGATGTCGTCAGCGGCCATCGACACCGGGTTCAGTTGGGCGCCGCGCAGCACGCCGCGCGCGGACACGCGGCCGCGAGCACGGTCGTACGGGCATCCGGGCGGCTGGCGGCGAGAGCGATACCTGGTGCTCATGCGGGAGTGGGTCGGACGCGGGGAGACGCTCGACGACCCCTACAACCCCACCCTGGTGCGGTCGGCCCCGCGGGAGTTGCGGCACATCCTGGCCGACGCACTCGCCGAGGAGTCCACCGCGCGAACACTCGCCGACCTCGGGATCGGATACACCGTGTGGCACGACGTCAGCACCGGATCACCGGAAGCGAAGATCGACCACATCGTGCTCGGGCCGACCGGACTGTTCGCGATGCTCTCCGAAGACTATGGTTCGCCCGCCCGGGTGCGCCGCGGGGAGCTGGTCGAACCCGATGCGCCGGACGCGAGGCCCCTCCACGAGCTGGGACTGCGCGCGAAAGTGATCGCGCGGGCCGCCCGCGTGCGATTCAGTGCACTCGTGATCGTGCTGCCGGACGAGCAGATCTCCGAAGACCTGCAGGTGCTCGGAAGCATCCGGGGGGCAGCAACCGTGGTGGTGAACCAGTCCCGATTGGCGAGCCTCCTGCGCGAAGGTCTTCCCGGCGCGCGCATCGTCGGCGGCACCGAGCTGTTCGACGTTCGCACCCGGCTGCAGAACGCCATCACGTTCGTTTAGCTGCTAGTTGCCCTGGTGGGGCACGCTGCTGATGATGTCGAAGGCCGCGAGGGTGTTGACGTTGTCCACGGAGACCAGGATGTCGAGCTTCGAGATCGGGAGGACGCCCAGGCAGATCACCTGGGTGCCGTCCGTCGTGTTGGCCAGCGCCGGACAGGTCACCGACGTCAGGGCGACACCCTTGCTCGCGAACTCGGACTTCAGCCCGGCGGCCATCCCCGCCGGCGTGAGAAGGGTGGCGCGCTCCGCCGGAGTGAGCACGTGGGTATCGGCGGTCGGCAGCGGCTGGATGGTCGGGGCCGTCGAGATGTCGGCGGCGGTCAGCTGTGTGATCACCCCGGGGAACAGGGACACGAGCACCGCGATCCCGGCCGCTTGCAGCAGCACCCAGACGATCGCCGGGGCGACCGCCCTGGCGCCCATCCGGGCAGCACGAATGCCGAGGTAGAGAGGAGGCAGGATGGCGAGCAGCGCGGACGCGAGGTAGACGTGACCACGCGCGAGGAGCCTGCGGCGATCGACGGCGGCAAGAATCAGGTAGATGACGATCGGGCCGGCGATGATCGCCCAGCGCAGCGCACCCAGGTCGGTGAGTTTCAGCTTCTCCACCACGAACCACGCCAGCGCCACGTGGAGGATGGGCAGCACCGCGTACAGCCAGATGGCGACCGTCGAGACCGCACCGGGGGCCACCTCCTGGGCGGCCTGCGGCACGGTGGTGCGCGGGTTCACCATCGGCTCGTAGAACGGGTCGTGCGGAGGCAGGTAGGGCTGCTCGCGAGGAGGGAAGTAGGCGTCCTCCATTTTGGGTGGGGGAGCGGTAGTCCAGGACTGGCCGTAGGCGGGACCCGCGAGGGTCGGTGCGAAAGGTGCTGTGGGTTCCGCGGGCGCGGCCGGTATTGCCGGCGCGGCGGGTTGTGCGGGCGCGGCGGGTATTGCCGGCGCGGCGGGTTGTGCTGGTTGGTCGACCGGCAGCAGTTGGCCGAACGGCGACTGCGTGGCGATCGGGGCGGTCGCAGCGGTCACGTGCGAGTCATCGACGGGAAATGCCGCCGGTGAAGACGTCGCCGGTGAAGACGTTGCCGGCGAAGATGCCGCCGGTGAGGGGGTCTGCTGGTCGCGCAGTTCGCGACGGGTCAGCGGAGCGCTGGTAGCGGGGGCAGGGCTGGCAGCGGGAGCGGCGGTGGGGGCAGCGGGCGCAGCCGGAGCAAACGAGCTCTGCGGCGGCGCACCCGTTGCCGGGTCGATGAAGTGCTCGGTCCACGCGGCACCGTCCCACCAGCGCAGCCAGGGACTGCCCGCCGGGTCGGGGAACCAGCCGGCGCCGATCGCCGAGCCGCCCGCGTCTGCTGTCACGTTGACTTCCCCAATGGAGTGGCCAAACGGCCCTGCTCTGGTGCGCGCCGAAGGTCATCGGCGCGAAGTCGAGATTACTACGTGCGGTGCGGCGCCCACGCAAAGCGCGCCGCGGCCAGGCGCTGGGTCGGGCGCAACGGGGCGGGGCCGGTGAAGCGGTGCTGGCCGTCAGGCGTCTCGGCGCAGCAGTTCAGTCTCGCCTGGGCGGATGGTTGTCGTCGGTGAGCTCGTCGTCATCCACGGGGTCGCGGAGTTCGACCTCCGGCTCGTCGTCGAAACTGGGGCTGAGAAAGGTGGGGACGGAGTCAGCCGGCTCCTTAGTCTTTCTTCATGCGTGCAGGCTAGGTGTACTGCGAGGCCGCGTGTCCCGTCGCGCGAGGCCCGTGTACCGAATACGTTCAGGTGGCGCCAATGAGCGTGCCTAGGCTTGGAACGAACCCCGGACGATTGGCCTGCACCGATGCGAGTTACCCCCATGCGCGTCATCAGCTACAACCTGCGCGAGAATCACGCGAGCGGTGAGCTGGTGGCCCTCGCCGAGAACAACGACCTCGACGTGCTCTGCCTGCAGGAGGCGGACACCAGCCTGCTGCCCGCGGAGCTGGGCAACCTGCACCTCGCCGACTCGACGAAACGCAATCGGCTCGGCCTCGCGGTGTACTACCGCCGCGACCGTTTCGAGGCCCAAGACACGAAGACCTTCGCCCTGAAGAAGTCGCTGCACGACCGGATCATGCGCCCCGCGCACGAGCGGCTCATCGCCACGCGGCTGATGGATCACGAGTCCAGGCGGGAGATCATCGTCGCGTCGTTCCATGCGGCGCCGCTCACCGCGCTCAACTCGCTCCGCCGCGAACAGATCCGCCTCGCGCACGAGCAACTGCGCACCATGGGCGACGGCCTGCCGACCCTCATGGTGGGCGACTACAACTATCCGCTGTTCCAACAGAAGCTGCACAAGACCATGCAGGAGTCCGGCTACGACCTGTCGCTGAGCGACCGCCGTACCTACACCCGCTACAAGATGTTCCAGGGCCACTTCGATTTCGCGACCAGCTTCGGCCTGCGCATCGACGGGGTGGAGACGCTGGCGAAGGGCGACTCCGACCACATCCCCATCCTGGTGCGCGCCAGCTGGACGGATGCCCCCGCCCTGGTCGAGAACTAGAAAAGCCCCGGCGTCAGCCGGGGCTTTTCTCTTGTGACCAACACTGTTCTCTTGTATCAACACTGTTCTCTTGTGACCAACACTGTTCTTTGTACCAACACTGTGCGCGAAGGGGGACTTGAACCCCCACGCCCTATACGGGCACTAGCACCTCAAGCTAGCGCGTCTGCCATTTCCGCCATCCGCGCGCATCCGATGGCCGGCCCAGGTGAACCGGGCAGAACCGCCGACGTACGAGAATAGCACGATGCGACTGCCGTTCTATCTCGACTGCGACACCGGAATCGATGACGCGATGGCGCTCGCCTACCTGCTCGCGTCGGAGCGTGTCGACCTGCTCGGGGTGGGGTCGGTGAGCGGTAACGTGCCCGCCGCGGTGGGGGCGGCCAACACGCTCGACCTGCTCGCCCTCGCCGGCCGGGACGGCATCCCGGTCGCGGTCGGCGCACAGGATTTTCTCGCCAGCGCCTTCCACGGCGGTGCGACGCACGTGCACGGGGAGAACGGCATCGGCGGCGTGCAGCTGCCGGGAGCGGACCGGAAACCGGAGTCGGAGTCGGCGGCGGAGATGATCGTCCGGCTCGCCCACGCCCACCCCGGTGAGCTGCGGATCGTCGCGATCGGCCCGCTCACCAACCTCGCGCTCGCACTGCGACTCGACCCGGCCATCGCCAGGCTGGTGCACGACGTCACCATCATGGGCGGTGCCGCGCTCGTTCCCGGCAACCGGACCCGGGTCGCCGAGGCGAACATCAGCAACGACCCGGAGGCGGCCGCCGAGGTGTTCGCGGCCGGCTGGTTCATCACCATGGTGCCGCTGGACGCGACCATGGAGAGCACCATCGAGTCGGATGACCGCGACACCCTCGAGGCGTCCGGCCGTCCGGTGGCGCGCGCCATCGGCGCCATGCTCGACACCTACTTCGACTTCTACGTGCAGTTCTTCGGGAGGCGCACGAGCGCGCTGCACGACCCGCTGGCGGCCGCGATCGCGGTCGGCGACCTGGAGTTGGGGGAGGCGCCGGTGGTCCTGGTCGAGGTGGACACCACGGATGGGCCGGGCCGCGGCCAGACCATCTGCGAGTTGCGCTACCGCTTTCTCGGGCATCCGGAGCAGGAGGGCGCCCACTGCCGGGTGGTGCTGTCGGTGGCGGAACCGTTCACCCCGAAGCTCATGCGCGCGATGTTAAAGCTCTAGCGTTAGGGCATGGCCGAAGCATTCGACGACACCGCGCTCGACGACACTGCGGTAATCGCGCGCGACCTGATCCGGTTCGACACGACCAACTACGGCGAGGGCAGGTCGAACGGCGAGACGGATGCCGCCCAATACCTGGGCGAGCACCTCACCCGGCTGGGCCTCAGCCCCGAATACGTCGAGGCCGCGCCGGGCCGGCTGAGCGTCATCGCCCGGGTCGAGGGCGCCGACCCTGACAAGCCGGCACTGGTGGTGCACGGCCACACCGATGTGGTGCCGGCGCAGCCGGACAACTGGTCGGTGGACCCGTTCGCCGGCGAGATCCGGGACGGCCTGCTGTGGGGTCGCGGCGCGGTGGACATGAAGGACATGGACGCCATGATCGTCACGGCGCTCGGCGACATCCTGGGTGCCGGAAAGCTGCCGGCACGGGACCTGGTGATCGCGTTCTTCTCCGACGAGGAGAACGGTGGTGTGTTCGGCGCTCACCACGTGGTGGACACGCACCCGGAGCTGTTCGCCGGCGCGACGGAGGCGATCAGCGAGGTGGGTGGCTACTCGATCGAGCTGGCCGGCCGGCGGGCCTACCTGCTGCAGACCGGCGAGAAGGCGCTGGTCTGGGTGAAGTTCATCGCCCGCGGCCAGGCCGCACACGGGTCGCGGCTCATCCGGGACAACGCGGTCACGAAGCTCGCGGAGGCCGTGGCGAAGGTCGGGCGCGAGGACTGGCCGATCCGGCTCACCGGCACCACAATACAGCTGCTCGCCGAGCTGGCCGCGGTATTGGGGACCTCTCCGGAGAAGACCGGCCCCGACGAGCTCGTGCTGCGCACCGGCACGGCGGCCGGGTTCATCCAGGCCAGCCTGCGCACCACCACCAACCCGACGGTGCTGACGGCCGGGTACAAGCACAATGTCATCCCCGACACGGCTGAGGCGCTGGTCGACATCCGCTGCCTCGCCGGCGAGGAGGATGCCACCCTCGCGGCCGTGCAGCGGCTGATCGGCGATGACATCGAGATCGTGGTGCTGCACCGCGACATCGGGCTGGAGAACGAGTTCGCCGGCCCCCTGGTCGAGGCCATGGTCGAGACCCTGGGAACGCACGATCCGGGCGCACCGGTGCTGCCCTACCTGCTCTCCGGGGGTACCGACAACAAAGCCCTTTCTCAGCTCGGTATAAGGGGTTACGGATTCGCGCCACTGCAGCTCACGGGGGACCTCGATTTCCCGGCGATGTTCCACGGCGTTGATGAAAGGGTGCCGCTCGACGCGTTAGTGTTTGGCAGGCGGGTGCTGGCAGACCTGCTGTTGAACTACTGATTGGACAGCGCCCGTGGGTTTTCTGAACGCCGTCATCCTCGGCATCGTGCAGGGTCTCACCGAGTTCCTGCCGATCTCCTCGAGCGCCCACCTCCGCATCGTCGGCACGCTGATCGGCACCGGCGCCGACCCGGGCGCCGCGTTCACCGCCATCATCCAGCTGGGCACCGAGGCGGCCGTCATCGTGTATTTCGCGGCCGACCTGTGGCGCATCATCTCGCGCTGGGTTCTGGCACTGTTCGGCCGCATCCCGCGCAACGACCCGGACGCGAAGCTCGGCTGGTTCATCATCATCGGGTCCATCCCGGTGGTGGTGCTCGGTGTGCTGTTCCAGACCGCGATCGAGACGACACTGCGCTCCCTCTGGGTGATCGCCGTCACCATGATCGTGTTCGGCGTCCTGCTGGCGATCGCGGATGCGGTGGGCGCCAAGAACAGGCGCCTCAAGGAACTGACGGTGCCGCACGCCATCGTCTACGGCGTGGCCCAGGCCTTCGCCCTCATCCCGGGCGTCTCGCGTTCCGGCGGCACCATCACCGCCGGACTGTTCCTCGGCTACGAACGCCGTGCGGCGGCGCGCTACTCGTTCCTGCTGGCCATCCCCGCGGTGCTGGGCAGCGGGTTCTTCGAGCTGTACAAGACGATCAAGAACCCCACTCACGAGGTGTTCACCGGGGCCGAGACCGCGGTGGCGACGGGCGTGTCGTTCGTGGTCGGTCTCGCCGTGATCGTGTTCTTCATGAACTACATCTCGAAGCGATCGTTCCTGCCGTTCGTGATCTACCGGATCCTCCTCGGCGCGACGCTCGCCGTGCTGCTGCTCCTGGGCGTGCTGAAGCCGTACTGATCCGTGCGGCTGTTCCCGATGACCGCGGAGGGCCGGGGAATAAGCTGGCCCCATGGCCGCTGATTCTCGCGAGGGGCGACTGGTCACGACCTTCGTCACCCTCGCGGACACCATCGTGGCGAGCTACGACGTCGTCGAGCTGCTGCAAAGACTCGTGGAGGCGTGCGCCGAGACCCTCGACGTCGCCGATGCCGGCATCCTGCTCGCCGAGCCGGACGGCACACTGTCCGTCGTCGCCTCGACCGGCGAGCGCGGGCATCTCGCCGACGTGCTGAAGGCCGATGGCCCGTGCGTCGAGGCGTTCGTGACCGCAACTGTCATCGATGTGGAGAACATCGAGACGGCCGCCGGCAGCTGGCCCCGGTTCGCCGGCGGTTCGCACGCCCTGGGCTTCCGTTCGGTCGTCGCGATCCCGATGACCCTGCGCGGCATGGTGATCGGCACGCTGAACCTGTTCCGGTCGGAGCCGGGCGCGTTCGGCGAGCTCGACCGGGCGGCGGCGCGCGGACTCGCGGAGGTCGCGACCATCGGCATCCTGCACGAACGCACCCTGCGCGAGAGCACGATCGCTCGCGAGCAACTGCAGCATGCGCTCGACAGCCGGGTCGTCATCGAGCAGGCGAAGGGCGTGATCTCGCAGCTGAACGACCTCGACATGGACGCGGCCTTCGCCCTGCTGCGCCGGTTCTCCCGCAGCAACAACCTGTCGGTGCGGGATGTCGCGACGCGAGTCGTGAATCGTGAGCTTCGCATCTAGACTCCAGAAGTGAAGTCCTGGTCCCGTCCCGCCGTTCCCCGGCTGGCGGGTTCGGGCCCCCTGCCGAGCATCTACGACTCGGCCAGCGACTCGATCGTGGAGACCGCGCCCGGCGATGTCGCGTCGCTCTATGTCTGCGGCATCACGCCGTACGACGCTACCCATCTCGGGCACGCGGCGACCTACCTCGCGTTCGATTCGCTCATCCGGCTCTGGCTCGATGCCGGTGTGGAGGTGCGCTACGCGCAGAACACGACCGATGTCGACGACCCGCTCCTGGAGCGCGCCGCGCGTGACGGCATGGACTGGCGTCAACTCGCGGCGTCGCAGACGGACCTGTTCCGCAGCGACATGGAGCACCTGCGCATCATCCCGCCGGACCACTACATCGCCGTGACCGAGGTGGTCGATGAGGTGGCCGGCGCCGTGCACGAACTGCTGGCGGGCGGCGCCGCGTACCCCGTGGCGAGCGAGGGCGCGGAGAGCGATCTCTACTTCGACTCCTCCGCCGACGCGAAGCCGTGGTTCCTGGGGCAGGAGTCGCGTCTCGACCGCGCCGACATGCTGCGCTTCAGCGCCGAGCGCGGTGGAGACCCGGGCCGCCCGGGCAAGCGCGACCCGCTTGACCCGCTGCTCTGGCGTTCCGAGCGGACCGGCGACCCGGCCTGGGAGACGGTGCTGGGCCGCGGCCGGCCGGGCTGGCACATCGAGTGCTCGGTGATCGCCCTGCGCTTCCTGCCGCAGCCGCTCACCGTGAGCGGCGGGGGAGCGGACCTGCTCTTCCCGCATCACGAGTTCAGCTCGGCGCACGCCTCGGCCCTCACCGGTGAGCCCTTCGCCCGCGCCTACGTGCACTCGGGCATGGTCGGGTACGAGGGCGAGAAGATGAGCAAGTCGCTGGGGAACCTGGTGCTGGTCTCGCACCTGGTGGCCGGCGGCGCGGACCCGCGGGCGATCCGTCTGGCGCTGCTCGCGCACCACTACCGCGAGGACTGGGAGTGGACGGATGACCAGCTCGGCGAGGCCACGGAGCGTCTCGCCCGGTGGGTGGAGTGGGCGAAGGACGCCGTCGACGGAGAGGACCCGTTCGTCGACCGGCTGCGCGGCATCCTGTCGCTCGATCTCGACACCCCGGGCGCGATCGAGGCCATCGACGAACGACTGGCCGAGCCGGCGATCGCCGCCGCGGTCACGGCGATCGACGCACTGCTCGGGCTCGATCTGCTGGTCGAATAGCGCGCGAAGCACGCGTATCGCGACCGCTCAGTCTTTAGGCCGCCAGTCGTCCGACCCCGACGGGCCGGACCCGTCCCTGCCGGCCTTGCCGTCGCGACGGCGGAGGTAGCGCTCGAACTCCTGCGCGATGGCCTCGCCGCTCGCCTCGGGCGAGTCGACGGTGTCGCGGGCCTGCTCGAGCTGGGTGATGTAGCTGGCCATCTCCTCGTCCTCGCTGGCGAGCGCGTCGATGCCGCTCTCCCAGGCCGCCGACTCCTCCACGAGGTCGCCGCGCGGGATGACCACGTCGATGATCTCCTCCAGGCGGTCGATGATCGCGAGGGTCGCCTTCGGCGAGGGCGCGTTGTGCACGTAGTGGGGCACGGATGCCCAGATCGAGACGGTGGGGATGCCGGCCGCCTCCGCTGCGGCGCCCAGGACCGACAGGATGCCGACCGGCCCCTCGTAGGTCGACCGTTCGACGCCCAGCTCCGACCGGATGCGCGCATCCTCGCTGCCGACGAACACGGAGATCGGCCGGGTGTGGGGAACGTCGGCGAGCATCGCGCCGAGCATCACGATGCCGGTGATCTCGGTCTCGCTGACGATGGCCATGATCTCGTCGGTGAAGCTGCGCCAGTTGCGCGACGGCTCCGTGCCGAGCAGCAGGTAGACGTTGGACGCGTTGTCGCCGAACCCGGCCGGCTCGTCACGCTGCGCCTTCACCGATGCCGGACCGAACACGGTGACCGTCGGCCACGTCAGCTCCCGGTTGCCGTCGTCGTCGATCGACACGAGGGGCCGGTTGAACTGGTAGTCGAAGTATTTCTCGGCGTCGACCTCGGCGATCGGGTAGAGGTCGAGCAGGTCTTTGAGGGTGCTCACCGCACCGCTCGCCGCCTCACCCGCGTCGTTCCAGCCCTCGAAGGCGACGACCAGGAGGCGGCCCTTGAGAAGCCCTGCGTCCGATGCCATTCGTCAAGGATAGAACCCCCGCCCGTCTAAACTCGTCTTCTGTGACAGAACCCATCCCCGCCGCCGTTCTCTGGGACATGGACGGCACCCTGGTCGACACGGAGCCGTACTGGCTGGACGCCGAGGCCGAGCTGGTGCGCACCTGGGGCGGGGTCTGGACGCACGAGGACGGCCTCACCCTGGTCGGCTCGGGACTGTGGAATTCGGCGCGGGTGCTGCGCGGTCGTGGCGTCGACCTGACCGACGAGCAGATCATCGACCATCTCACCGACCGTGTGATGGAGCAGATCGAGCTCACGGTGCCGTGGCGCCCGGGTGCGCGCGAGCTGCTGGCCTCCGTGCGCGCCGCCGGCATCCCGACCGCCGTCGTCACGATGTCGATCGCGCGGATGGCGAAGCACATCGTCGCGCTGGCACCGGCCGGCAGTTTCGACGTCGTCGTCGCCGGCGACGATGTCGCCCACAGCAAGCCGCACCCGGAGCCGTACCTCCACGCCGCCCGGCTGCTCGGCGTCGAGGCGACCGACTGCGTCGCCATCGAGGACTCCACCACCGGTCTCGCCTCCGCCGTCGCCTCCGGTGCCGTGTCGATCGGGGTGCCGCTGCACTCGGTGCTCGAGCAGGGTCTCGGCTACACGATCTGGCCGACGCTGGAGGGGCGTACCGTCACCGATGTCGTCGCCCTGTTCGCGTCCACGATCACGAGCCGCCGGGCGGGCGTCGCGTGAACGCGCAGCGCCGGCAGAGCGGACCGTTTCGCGCCGGCGACCGGGTGCAGCTCACCGGGCCGAAGGGGCGCCTGAACACGATCACCCTGGAAGCGGGTGCGATCTTCCACACGCATCGCGGAATGGTCGGCCACGACTCGCTGATCGGCCTGCCCGACGCGTCCGTGGTCACGGCGTCGAACGGCGACGAGTACCTCGCGTTGCGCCCGCTGCTCGGCGATTTCGTCATGTCGATGCCGCGCGGCGCGGCGATCGTCTACCCGAAGGACGCGGCGCAGATCCTCAGCCTCGGCGACATCTTCCCGGGCGCGACGGTGGTCGAGGCCGGGGTCGGTTCCGGTGCGCTGAGCCTGTGGCTGCTGCGCGGGATCGGGCCGGGCGGAACCCTTGTCTCGTTCGAACGCAGGCCCGAGTTCGCCGAGGTCGCGCAGGCCAACGTCGTGACCTTCCTCGGCGCCGAGCCGGAGAACTGGAGGGTCGTCGTGGGCGACCTGGTCGAGTCGCTGCCGACAGCGGTCGGGCCGGGCACCGTCGACCGGGTGGTGCTCGACATGCTCGCCCCCTGGGAGTGCATCGACGTGGTGGCCGACGCGCTGACCCCGGGCGGGGTGGTGCTCTGCTACATCGCGACGGTCACCCAGCTGTCCCGGGTGGCGGAGGCGATCCGCGCGACCGGACTGTTCACCGACCCGGACTCGTCGGAGACGATGGTGCGCGGCTGGCACGTCGAGGGGCTCGCCGTGCGCCCCGATCACCGGATGGTGGCGCACACCGGGTTCCTGCTCACCGCCCGCCGGCTCGCTCCCGACGCGGTGATGCCCCAGCTGAAGCGCCGGCCGTCCAAGACGGACTTCACCGACGAGGATGTCGAGGCCTGGACCCCGGGCGCGCTCGGCGAGCGCAGCGCGACCGACAAGACGCTGCGGCGCACGGCCAGGGCCGCGCGCACCGCGGCCGACCATGCGCGCTCGGCCGCGGACGATTCCACGGGTGCGTGACCCTAGAATTGACAGACCCCACGATCGATCTGAAACGAGGATTCGTGCGCAAGCTCCCGGCACTCCTGGCCGCCTTTGCCGTCCTGGCCGCGCTCACCTCGTGTGCGAGCTCCGACACCGTCGCCGGGTGCAGCCCGATGGTCACGTCCGGTTCGGCCTCGAGCGTCGTGACGACCACCGGTGCCTTCGGTAAGAAGCCCAAGGTGACGCTGCCGACCCCGCTCTACTCGGGCACCACCGAGGTCTCGACCGTGCTCGCCGGGCACGGCCCCGCCATCCAGTACGGGCAGCCGGTGACCGTCGACGCGACCATCCTCGACGGCCGCACCGGTAAGGTGCTGCAGGTCACCGACTACACGAAGATCGGCAGCGGCCTGGTCATCGCGGGCACCAACGGCACTCCGGGCGTCGGCAAGGCGCTGGTCTGCGCCACCGCCGGTTCGCGCATCGCCGTCGTGCTCTCGCCGAAGGACGGCACCAACAACAAGGCGGATGCCACCAACGACATCAAGGCCAAGGACTCGCTGGTCTGGGTGCTCGACATCCGCAGGAGCTTCCTGGCGAAGGCGAACGGCACCCCGGAGGTGTCGTCGGACGCCTACCCGTCCGTCGTCACTACGGCGAGCGGCGCGCCCGGCATCACCCTGCCGTCGACCCCGGCGCCGAGGAAGCTCACGACCGTGCCGCTGCAGCAGGGTTCCGGCGCGGTGGTGAAGGACGGCGACCTGATCATCGCCAAGTACACGGCCATCAGCTGGACCGCGAGCCCGGACACCTTCGATTCGACCTGGACCAAGAACACCGCGGATCCGCTCCAGGTGGGCGCGACGAGCGTCGCGCCGGGCCTGTCGACCGCCCTGAAGGGGAAGCGGGTCGGTTCGCAGCTGCTGGTGATGATCCCGGCGTCGCTGGCCGCGCCGAGCGACGGCAGCGGCACCGCGCCCAGCGGGGTCCCGGTGGTGTACGTGATCGACATTCTGGGAATCATCGGATAGCTGTCGTGGCTGCGCCCATCTCGAAGGTCCCGGTCGAAGAGAGGCTGTTCAGCCTCGTGCTCGCGTTGCTCGCCACCGAGACCGGGCTCACCAAGAACGAGATCCTGTCGACCGTGCAGGGCTATCGCCAGCGCTACAAGGCTTCGGGCGACAACGCGAACCTGGAGCGCCAGTTCGAGCGCGACAAGGACGACATCCGTGATCTCGGCGTGCCGCTGGAGACGATCGAGAGTCCCGGCCAGGCCGGCAACAACCAGAGCCTGCGGTATCGCATCCCGCGCGGCGCCTACGAGCTGCCCGCCGACATCTCCTTCTCCGCGGAGGAGACCACCCTGCTGAACCTGGCCGCGATGGTGTGGCGCGAGGGGTCGCTCTCGGCGGAGTCGCGTCGCGCCGTCATGAAGCTGCGCGGCCTCGGGGTCGTCTCCGACGAACCGGTGCTCGGCTACGCACCGCGGCTGCGGGTGCGGGATGCCGCGTTCGAGCCGCTGCGCGCCGCCCTGGAGAAGAACGCGATCGTGCGATTCGCCTACCTGAAGCCCGGCGAGGCCGACTCCCGGGTGCGTGAGGTCGCCCCGCTCGCGCTGGTGCAGCACCAGGGCCGCTGGCACCTGCACGCCCTCGAACCGGGCACCCGGCTGACCAAGACCTTCCTGCTCCGCCGGATCGTGAGCCAGGTGACCACCACCGGCGCCACCGTCGCGGCCCCGGTGGGCGACCAGACCGCGCGGGCGCTCGCCGAGCTGGAGGAGGTGTGGGATTCGCACACCGCGGAGGTCGAGGTGGCCGCGTCGTCGGATGCCGCCGCTCGTCTCGCGAAGCGGCGCGGCACCGAGGTGCTGCGCGACGGCGTGCTGCGGCTGCACTACTCGGACTCCAACATCTTCGCCGACGAGCTGGCCGGTTACGGCCCCGAGGTGCTGGTGCTGTCCCCTCCGGTGCTCCGCGCCGCGGTGCGGGCGAGGCTGCTGACCACGGCGGCGACACATGGTAATGAGAAGCATCGTGATGAGAAGCATGGCTGAGCGGCAGGCGCCGCTCCAGGCGCAGGACAAGCTCGCCTTCCTGCTCTCCCTCGTGCCCTTCCTGATGGAGCACGAGCGCATCAGCGTGCAGGAGGCGGCCGACCATTTCGGGGTGAAGGTGCAGGCGGTGCGCGAGGCGGTCGAGCTGATCGCCGTCTCCGGCATCCCCGGGGAGACCGGCCAGTACCAGCACGGTGACCTGTTCGACCTGGCCTGGGACGATTTCGAGGAGAACGACCAGATCGTGCTCACCAACCTGGTGGCCATCGACGACGCGCCGCGGTTCTCGGGGCGCGAGGCGGCGGCGCTGATCGCCGGCCTGCAGTACCTCTCGGCGCTCCCGGAGAACGCGGATCGCACCGCCATCGCCTCGCTGATGACGAAGCTCGCGCGCGGCGCGTCGGCGCTGCCGAGCCAGCTCGGCGTGGAGGGGGCGGAGTCGGATGCGACCCTCGCGCTCATCCGCGAGTCGGTGGACGCGGGGGTGCAGCTGCACTTCGACTACCTCAACGCCCGCGGCGAGCGGGAACGCCGCGAGGTGGACCCGCTGCGGGTGGAGTCGGTCGACGCCGACTGGTACCTGCGCGGCTGGGACCACCTGCGCGAGGCACTGCGCACCTTCCGGCTGGACCGCATCGAGAACCCGACGGTGACCGACAAACCGATCAGCCGGCGGGCGGCCGATGTGCGCCTGCCCGAGCTGCTGTTCGAGGGGTCCGACGACGACCTGGTCGTGACGATCGACGTCGCGCCGGCGGCGCTGCCGCTGATCGCGGACTACATCCCCGACGGCTCCACCTCGGCCGAGGTGGACGGGCTCGTCCGCACGACGGTCCGGGTGAGCCACTATCACGGGCTGAAGCGGCTCGTCGCGAGCCTGCCGGGTGTCGTCACGGTCGTCGCCCCCGACGAGGCGCGCCGGGTGGTCGCGGAGTGGGCCGCGGCCGGCGCGGCCAGATACGGGGACGACTGATGCCGTGGTGGTCGTGGCTGGTCATCTGGGTGGCCCTCGTGCTGGTGCTGCTCGGCATGTTCGCGCTGATGGGGTTCCGGCTGTTCCGCAAGGGCGTCGCGGTGCTCGGCGAGCTCGACGTGCTCGCGTCGACGATGCAACTGCTGGAGAGCGAATCGGACGAGCTGGGCCGGCAGAAGGAGCAGCTCGCCATCCTCGCCGGCATGGCATACACGCGCGAACGGCGCGCCCGGGTGCGCGAGGCAGCGCTGGAGCGCAGGGCCGCCCGGCACGACGCCAGGATCGCGCGGGGCAGGGCCCTGACGAAGGTCGACGCCAGTACCCGCGAGTGGTTCAAGGCGCGCTGACAGCCAACTCGCACATCCGGCGGTAAACTGGCCGTAACGCGGTTCCGACTTCGAAGGATGGCCAAAGCATGTTCAGTGGATTAACCGGATGGCACCTGCTTGCCCTTCTGGCCATCGTCGTGCTCATCTTCGGCGCGACCAGGCTTCCCGGGCTCGCGAAGGGTCTCGGCCAGTCGATCAAGATCTTCCGCAACGAGATCAAGCCGGCGGACACCGATGCCGGCAAGTCCGACAGCGCTGAGAAGCCTGACGCCGAGCCGGACTCGAAGTCCGACAAACCCGCAGCCTGACCGTTGGCTACCCGCACGAAGCGGGGCGCTAACCGCGAGGGGCGTATGTCCCTCGGGCAGCATCTGCTCGAACTCCGCAAGAGACTGGTGATCTCCGCCATTGCGATTCTCGTCGTGTCGATCGGGGGTTGGTTCGTGCAGCCCTATGTTCTCAACGCGCTGCGGCAGCCGATCGGCGTTCTCGCCGGCAGCCACCATGCCGCCAATCTCAATTTCACCAACATCAGCGAAGCCTTCGATGTGCGTCTTCAGATCGCGTTCGTGGTGGGCATCGTCGCCTCCAGCCCGATCTGGCTCTATCAGGTGCTCGCGTTCATCGTTCCCGGTCTTACCGGGCGCGAGAAGCGCTACACCTTCGGCTTCCTATTCACCGCGGTGCCGCTCTTCCTGCTGGGCTGCGCGGCCGGCTGGTTCATCTTCCCGCACATCGTCGGGGTGCTCGGCTCGTTCGTGCCGGCGCAGGACACCGCCCTGATCGGCGCCCGCGACTATCTCGGCTTCGTGCTGAAACTGGTGCTCGCCGTCGGCATCGCGTTCGTGCTGCCGGTGTTCCTGGTGCTGCTCAACTTCATCGGCATCCTCTCCGGCCGCACCATCATCCACAGCTGGCGCTGGGCGATCCTGCTCATCTTCGTGTTCTGCGCCATCGCGACGCCCTCGGCCGATGTCGGGTCGATGTTCATCCTGGCGGCCCCGATGATCGTGCTGTACCTGGCGGCGGCGCTCATCGCCAACCTGCACGACCGCGCGGTCGCCCGCCGCACCGACGCGCTCAGCGACGGGCTGGGCGGGCCGGCCGCCGTATGACCATCGTGCTGTCATGACAACAGAACTCAGCCCCGCGGAGCGATTCGCGGCATCCAAGGTGCGTCGCGGAACGCCCAGGCTCGAGCGTTTCCGGTCGGGGCTGAACTTCGACCTCGATCCGTTCCAGCTGGGCGCCTGCGCCGCCCTCGAGGCCGGCGACAGTGTGCTGGTCGCGGCTCCCACCGGCGCGGGCAAGACGATCGTCGCCGAGTTCGCGGTCTTCCTCGCGATGCAGGAGCCGTCGGCGAAGGTGTTCTACACGGCGCCGATGAAGGCGCTCAGCAACCAGAAGTTCCAGGAGTTCGTGGCCGCATACGGGCCGGATGACGTGGGCCTGCTCACCGGGGACACCAACATCAACTCGGGCGCCCGCATCGTCGTCATGACGACCGAGGTGCTGCGGAACATGCTCTACGCAGACTCCGACCTGCTGCGCGACCTGTCCTTCGTCATCATGGACGAGGTGCACTACCTGGCCGACCGCTTTCGCGGTGCCGTCTGGGAGGAGGTCATCATCCACCTCCCGCAGGCCGTGCGGATGGTGTCCCTCAGCGCGACCGTCTCCAACGCGGAGGAGTTCGGCGACTGGCTGCAGGCGGTGCGCGGCCAGACCACCGTCATCGTGTCAGAGGAGCGCCCGGTACCGCTCGACCAGCACATCCTGGTCAGGTCCAAGTTGCTGGATCTCTTCGACGCCTCCGGCACCCACCGGGTGAACCCCGAGCTGGTGCAGCTGGTGCGCAGCGGGGGAGGGCGCAGCGCCCCCGGCGGCAACCGGCAGCAGCGACGCGGCGGCTACCAGCGCGGTCACGACGAGGGACGAATGTCGCGTCCCCAGCTGGTCGAACTGCTCGGCGGCCGTAACCTGCTGCCCGCCATCTTCTTCATCTTCAGCCGGGTCGGCTGCGACGCCGCCGTCTCCCAGGTGCTGCGGGCCGGCGTGCGGCTCACCACCGCGGAGGAGCGCGAGGAGATCCGCGCGATCGTCGAGGAACGCTGCCGCACCATCCTCGACGAGGACCTGGCGGTGCTCGGCTACTGGGAGTGGCTGGACGGCCTGCAGCGCGGGGTCGCCGCCCACCACGCCGGCATGCTGCCCGCCTTCAAGGAGGTGGTGGAGGAGCTGTTCCAGAAGAAACTGGTCAAGGCCGTCTTCGCCACCGAGACGCTCGCCCTCGGCATCAACATGCCCGCGCGCACCGTGGTGCTGGAGAAGCTGGAGAAATTCAACGGCGAGTCGCGGGTGCCGATCACGCCGGGGGAGTACACACAGCTGACTGGCCGGGCCGGGCGGCGCGGAATCGACGTCGAGGGCCATTCGGTCATCCAGTGGCAGGACGGACTCGACCCCCAGGCGGTGGCGTCCCTCGCCTCCCGCCGCACCTACCCGCTCAACTCGAGTTTCAGTCCGACCTACAACATGGCCGTCAACCTGATCGAGCAGTTCAGCCGGGAGCGCGCCCGCGACATCCTCGAGTCATCCTTCGCCCAGTTCCAGGCCGACCGCGCCGTCGTCGACATCGCCCGCAAGGTGCGCAGCCAGGAGGAGTCGCTGGCCGGCTACGAGAAGTCGATGACCTGCCACCTCGGAGACTTCCGCGAGTACTCGACCATCCGGCGCGAGCTGACCGACCTGGAGCGCAAGGGCGCGGCCCGCGCCGACACGCAGTCCCGGGCGGAGCGGGACAAGCGGCAGAACCAGCTGGCGGAGCTGCGCAGGCGGCTGAAGCAGCATCCGTGCCACTCCTGCCCCGACCGCGAGTCGCACGCGCGCTGGGCGGAGCGCTGGTGGCGCCTGAAGAAGCAGACGGATGAGCTGAGCCAGCAGATCCGCAGCCGCACCGGCGCGGTGGCCCGCATCTTCGATCGCGTCACCGACGTGCTGCTGGAACTCGGCTACCTCGTGCGCGATGAGAAGGGCGCCGTGACGGCCTCCGTGCACGGCCGCATGCTGCGCCGCATCTACGGGGAGCGTGACCTGCTGGTGGCCGAATGCCTGCGCCGCGGCGTCTGGAACGAGCTCGACCCGGCCGGCCTCGCCGCGATGGCGGCGGCGCTCGTCTACGAGCCGCGTCGCGACGAAGGGCAGCTCTCCGACCGGTTCCTGCCGAAGGGTGCGTTCCGCCCGGCGCTGGAGAAGACCACCGACCTGTGGAGCAGGCTCGACGACCTCGAGCGCGCGCACAAACTGCCCGGCAGCAACCCGATCTCGACCGGCCTCTCGCTGGCCATGAACCGCTGGGCGCAGGGGGTGAGCCTCGACAAGGTGCTGCAGGATGCCGACCTGGCCGCCGGGGACTTCGTGCGCATGACGAAGCAGACCATCGACCTGCTCGACCAGCTGTCCGTCGTCGCCGACGGCAACGTCGGCCGCACCGCCCGCAAGGCGCTCGACGCGATCCGCCGCGGCATCGTCGCGTACAGCTCCGTCGCCTGAGCGGGTCGAGCGTGTCGAGGCCTCTCCAGTGAATCATGTGGTGAGGTCTCGACACGCTCGACCCGCCTTCACAGCAACCGCCACTTAGGCTTGTCCGGTGCACCCGAGACGCCAGCCCGCGAACCTGCCGGTCGCACTGCTCGCCGCCGCGATCGCCGGGGTGAGTCTGGCCGCCGCATTCCCCGACATCGGCTGGTGGCCGCTGGCCTTCCTGTCACCGGGACTGATGATGTGGGCGCTCATCGGGCGCCGTCTCCGGGGTTCGATCCTGGTCGGCGTCGTCGGCGGTTTCGCGTTCTTCGGCACCCACATCTTCTGGCTCACCGTCTACCTGGGACCGGTGCCGTGGGCGGCCCTCGCCGGGCTGGAGGCGGTCTTCTTCGCCATCGGCTGCGCGCTGATCGCGCTCGCCTGGCGCTTCGTGCCGCGCATCTGGCCCGGTTTCTTCGGGCGAATGTTCGCCCTGCCCGCGGTGCTCGCCGGCCTCTGGACGCTCCGCGAGGCGATCACCAGCGTCTGGCCGTACGGCGGCTTCTCCTGGGGGCGCCTCGCGTTCTCCCAGTCCGACAGCCCGTTCGCACCCCTCGTGGCGTGGGTCGGAGTCTCGGGGCTCAGCTTCCTCATGGCGTTCCTGTCGGCGATGATCCTGCAGGCGATCCGCGAGCTGTCGTTCAGCTGGACCGTCCGCGCGGTCGCCACCGCGGCTGTCGCGACGGTGCTCCTCGCGTTCCCGGCGTGGCCCACCCAGACGCACGGCAGCATCCGGGTCGCCGCCGCCCAGGGGAACTCCAATTCGGGGCTGCTCGCGCACATCACCCCGGGTGACGCCCTCAACGAGCACCTCGAGGCCAGCATCCCGATCATCGGCCAGGACGTGGATGTCGTGGTCTGGCCGGAGAACGCCGCCGACATCGACCCCCAAGACAACTCGTACGCGGCCCAGGCGCTCGACTACATCACCGCCGCGACGAAGGCGCCGCTCGTCACTGGGACCATCACGACCGACAGCAAGGGCCGCGAGTTCAACAGCGTGCTGCTCTGGGAGAACGGCAAGGGCACCGTCGACCAGTACGACAAGATCCACCCGGTGCCGTTCGCGGAGTACGTGCCGGACCGGGCGTTCTGGTACCCCTTCGCGCCGTCGCTGATCGACATGGTGCCGCGCGGCTACTCGATCGGCACACGGAACAACGTGTTCACCATCAAAAACACGGTGGCCGGCATCGCCATCTGCTTCGACATCGTGGATGACGCGCTCATCAGCACGATGATCGACAGCGGCGCGCAGTACATCCTCGCGCCCACCAACAACGCCGACTTCGGCCACAGCGATGAGAGCCAGCAGCAGGTCGCCATCGCGAAGCTGCGCGGCATCGAGACCAGCCGCAGCGTGGTCAATGATTCGACGGTCGGGGTCAGCGCGATGTTCGCGCCGGACGGCACGAAGCTGACCGGGCTGACGCCGTTCACCCGGGGGGCGATGGTCGCGACCATCCCGCTGTCGACGACGATCACGCCGGCGATGGTGATCTCACGGCAGGTGGAGTGGCTGGCGGGTGGTTTCGGCCTGGCCGGCCTGGCGCTGGGCCTGCTGCTGCGCCGCCGCAAACGGGGGTCGCGTTAACGACGAATCGGGACCCTTCCGAGGAAGGATCCCGACAATGTCAGGGTGCTATGCGCCGATCTTGTGCTGTCCTTTTCGTGCCCGGAGAAAGTCGAGGCGCTCCTGGAGCAGTTCCTCGAGCTCGGCCCGGGTGCGACGTTCGAGCAGCATGTCCCAGTGGGTGCGGGGCACCTTCGTGTCGACCTCTTCGGGCTCCACCTGGCGGCCGTCGAGGCCGATCAGGCGACCCTCCTGGCCGCTCTTGGGCGATTCCCACACCGTTGGGATCTCCGCGTCCGCGGAGAAGGTGACCTCGAAGGTCGACCCGTCGGCTGCCTGGTATGTACTCTTCTTTCGCGGGGAGAAGGTGACGCCCTCTTCGCTCTGCAGGCTCTGGGATCCGAGCCTCATTCCGCGCAAACTGCGATCCGCCATTGTGTGGTCCTCTCTCGCGATGCATTCCCAGTTATAAACCCCGAAGCTGGGCGAAACCTTTCATCGCGGCGGCGTTCTCAGACAGTTCCCAGACTATTTCCGGTTTTCTGCGAGCTCCTTCAGGACCTCGAGCCCGATATCGGCCCGGTCGGTGAAGATCCCGTCGACCCCGTGGCGGAACAGCCGGCGCATGAGGCTCGCGTCATTGACCGTCCAGACGTGGATCTCGCAGCCCGCCGCGTGGAAGATGCGCACGGTGCGGCGCGTGCAGGTCTGGAGGTAGGCGATGCGCTCCGGGACCTGCACCGCGTCGATGTGCCTGAGCACGCGCGCGGCGGCCCGGCCGAGTCCGAGCCGGGCGAAGAAGAAGGCCAGCACGAAGGAGGGGGCGGATGCCGAGGTCTTGACCCCGGGCATCCGGTGGGTCGCGGCCAGCCGTCGCCCCTCGTTGAAGGAGGTGATCAGAACGCTCGGCACCGCACCGGCGGCGATGATCGCGTCCGCCGCCGGTTTGGCGGCGGCCAGCGCCTTGATGTCGATGTTGAACCGGTGGCCGGGGAAGGCGGCCAGCAGTTCGTCGAGCGTGATGAAGGTCTGGCCCTGGCCGAGGTCGATCCTGCGCAGTTCCGCCAGCGTGAGGTCCTGGATGCGGGCGTCGACGCCGGCGACGCGCTTCAGGTCGCCGTCGTGGCTGATGACCGCGAAGCCGTCCTTGCTCGCATGGACGTCGGTCTCGAGGTGCGTGCAACCGATCGCCGCCGCCTTCTGGAAGGCGAGCATGGTGTTCTCGGGCGCATCCCGTTGCAGGCCGCGATGGGCGAGGATGCGCGGGGGAGCGGGCGTGAAGTAGGCAGGGGCGGGCTCCCGGTCTCCAGCCGGCCGATGACCAGCCGACCGGTTGCCGCCCTCCGGCCTACTTGGCTTTCGCTGCGCCACCCGCGCTTCCGGTGCCGGCCGGCCCCGCAGCCCCGAGGAAGCCCGCGCTGATGCTCTTCACGGCCTCGGTGAGCTCCGACGGGATGATCCACAGCTTGTTCGATTCACCATCGGCGATCTTCGGCAGCATCTGCAGGTACTGGTAGGCCAGCAGCTTGGTGTCCGCATCGCCCTCGTGGATGGCGGCGAACACGGTGGTGATGGCCTTCGCCTCGCCCTCCGCCCGCAGGATCTGGGACTTCGCGGAACCCTCGGCCTCGAGGATCGCCGCCTGCCGCGCCCCCTCGGCCTGCAGGATCGCCGCTTGCTTGGTGCCCTCGGCGGTGAGGATGGCGGCGCGCTTGTCACGCTCGGCGCGCATCTGCTTCTCCATCGAATCCTGGATGGAGAGGGGCGGGTCGATCGCCTTCAGCTCGACGCGCCCGACCCGGATGCCCCATTTGCCGGTGGCCTCATCGAGCACGACACGAAGCTGGCCGTTGATGTTGTCGCGGCTGGTGAGCGCCTGCTCCAGGTTGAGACCGCCGACCACGTTACGCAGGGTGGTGGTGGTGAGCTGCTCGACCGCCCCCAGGTAGTTGGCGATCTCGTAGGTCGCGGCCCGGGCATCCGTCACCTGGAAGTAGACGACGGTGTCGATCGAGACGACCAGGTTGTCTTCGGTGATCACCGGCTGCGGCGGGAACGAGACCACTTGCTCGCGCATGTCGATCAGGGGACGCACCCGGTCGACGAACGGCGCCAGGATGTTGAGGCCGGGGGAGAGGGTCTTGTGGTACTTGCCGAGCCGCTCCACCACCCCGGCCCGCGCCTGCGGGATGATGCGGATCGACCGGATCAGGATCACCAGCACGAAGATCGCGACGATGATGATGACGATCACGAGAACGATCTGGCCAAACAGGGTGCCAGTCATTGTGCGGTCCTTTCAGCGGGGATGACCACGGCGGTCGCCCCATCGATGGCGGTGACGACGACGCGGGCGCCGGTCTTCACGGTTGTGTCGTCGGTGAGCCCGGACAGCCTTGCCGTCCAGGTCTCACCGTTCGCAAGCTTCACGTGACCCTGGCCCTCGACGAACGGGCTCATCACGGTGCCGGAGAGTCCGAGCAGGGCCTCGACGTTGGTCGGGGTGTTGTCGGCGCCGCGGCGCAGGGCACGTTTCAGCGCGGGCCGCACGAAGAAGATGAGCACGAGCGAGAGCAGCGCCGCGATGAGCACCTGCACCCACCAGGGCAACCGGAACAGGTCGGCGACGAGTCCGCCGGCGCTGCCGACCGCGATCATCAGGAAGATGAAATCGACCGACAGCACCTCGACGATCACGAAGATGAGGATGAGGGCGGCCCAGACGATCCAGCCATACGACACAAAGAACTCGGCCATGTCTGCGGCACTCCTCGCGCGTCGGAACACTCATGAAACTAGCACCATGCCGCCCGCGACACACGGGGCTTGGTATTCTCGGGTGCCGGGGCATCCTGTCCCATCCCCTCTCCCCAGGAGCGTGCACCGTGTCCAACCCCCTCGCCCCCGGATCGCTCGACGGCCTGCGCGCCCTGGTGACCGGGTCATCACGCGGAATCGGTGCTGACACCGTCAGCTACTTCGCGGAGGCCGGCGCGAGCGTCGTGGTGAACTACCGCAACAAGGAGGCCCGGGCGCAGAAGCTGGTCGACAAGCTCGTGGCGGAGGGCGGCTCCGCAGTGGCCATCGGCGCGGACCTGACCGACCCGAAGTCGGTCGACGCCATGTTCCAGCAGATCCAGGACACGCTCGGCGGCCTCGACATCCTCGTCATGAACGCCTCGGGCGGCATGGAGTCGGGCATGGCGGAGGACTACGCCACCCAGCTGAACCGGGACGCCCAGGTGGCGCTGCTCAACACCGCGATCCCGCTGCTGCAGCCCGGGTCGCGCGTCGTCTTCGTGACCAGTCACCAGGCCCACTTCATCCACAGCACCCCGACGATGCCCGAGTACCTGCCGGTGGCGCTGAGCAAGCGTGCCGGCGAGGATGCCCTGCGCGCCCTGATCCCCACGCTCGACTCCGCGGGCATCGGCTTCGTCGTCGTCTCCGGGGACATGATCGAGGGAACCATCACCGCGACGCTCCTGGAGCGCGCCAACCCGGGCGCGATCTCCTCGCGCACGGCGGCGGCCGGCAGGCTGTACAACGTGGCCGAGTTCGCGGCGGAGGTCGCCCAGGCCGCCGTCGACCCGATCCCCGCCGACCATACCCGGCTGGTGGGCGACGTGAGCGACTTTGCCCAATAAGCCGGGGCTGCGGCTCACCTCGCGCATTCTGCTCTACGACCGGGACGGGTATGTGTTGCTGTTCCTGACGAAGGCGCCGGACAGCAGTGGGATCTCGCGGTGGCTGACGCCCGGCGGAGGAGTCGACCCGGGGGAGGACCACCACGAGGCGGCGGTCCGCGAACTCTACGAGGAGACCGGTCTCGCCGTCGACGACCTCGGTGAACCGGTGTGGTCGCACGACTTCGACGTGATGTGGGATGCCGCCGACCATTCGACCGGGCACGCCGAGTTCTACCGGCTGGTGGTCGACCGTTTCGAACCGTCCAACGCGCACTGGACCGACGACGAGAGGGTGGACGTGCTGGCGCACCGCTGGTGGTCGCCGGACGATCTCGCCGCCACCCCCGAACCGTACGAACCCGCCGGGCTCCCGCAGCTCGTGCTGAAGGAGAGACCATGACCGACGACCTGCCCGTCTTCAGCATCGACGACCTGGAGCGCCTCACCGGACTCGACGTCGATCACTTCGACAACGACACCGCGGTCGACCTGGGGCTGCTGGGCGTCGCGGTGATCCGCGAACGCAGCGCGAACCTGTGCGTGCAGGTGGTGGTGGGTGAGGAGGTCGCCTTCCGCGCGAACCTGGGGACCACGGGCCCGGGCAACGACCCGTGGCTTGCCGGAAAGGCCGCGGTCGCGCGTCACTTCTCGGAGCCGTCCCTGCTGGTGCGACGGCGGCAGGAGGCGGCCGGCACGACCCTCGAGCAGCAGGGCCTGGACTTCGAGACGTATCGCGCCCACGGTGGCTCGATGCCCATCCGCGTCGGTGGCGAGGTCGTGGGCACGATCACCATGTCGGGCGAGCCGGACGTGGTCGACCACGCGACCGTCGCCGAGACGGTGCGGCGCTTCCTCGCGCGCTGACCGCGGCGTGCCGCCCTCTATTCACTGACCAGTTATTTGCTGAACAGCCCGAACAGTCCGAGGTTCGGGTCGATCGCCGCACCCACGGCGGCGATGCCGTAGACGACTTCCACGACCGCGAACAGGGCGAGGATCGCGAGGCCGACATAGAGGACCAGTCCGAAGAAAGCTGACATGCCTCCAGTATCGCTCATGGCCGGCTCACCTCGACGTCGTGCGGCACCTCGCAGCCGCAGCCGATGCAGAAGTTATGCCGCAGGGACTGCACCAGTCCGCACCGGCGGCACGGCGAGGTGCCGACCAGCCGGTCCCCGGGTTCGACGTCGATCGTGGCCGCCGCCGACAGCACCTGCACGAACGCGTCGGGGTGGATCGCGAGCTCGTAGTGCTCGTCCGGTTCGTCGACCGCGAGCCGCACCGGGCGCCCGATGTCACGGGCGATGCGCGCGCAGCGGGCGATCACGCCCGAGCGGAGCCGGTCGGCGGACTCCGCGCCGATCGGGTGCGACGTTCCGTTCACGGTGAGTTCGCCGGAATGGTCCCCGCGGATGATGACCGAGATCGCCGGGAAGCGCGGCACCAGGTCCTCCATCAGCCGGCCACCGCCAGCGGAGCGGTCGTCGCGTGGAAGTCGATGTGCTGGTGGGTGCAGTCGTCGGGGAAGCGCGAGATGTTCTTGAGCGTGATCGCGGGCTGGTCGTGCTGGGCGCGGCACTGCGACTGCCCGGCCGAGGTGCCCCGCGGAACGACGCCGTCGAGAAAGCGCAACAGCTCGGCGTCGGCCGTGCTGTATCCGTTGACCGGCGCTCCGCCGACGCTCACGAAGTCCACCGCGAGATCCGGCGCCGCGCAGTGCGCCGACCCCGGGCAGTCGAGGGACATCCCGGCGCAGGGCCGGCCCAGGTCGCTGACGCCAACACTGGCGAAACGCCGCAGCACCAGCACCATCGCCTGCAGCACCCGCACGTCGATGCTGCACTGCGCGGATGCCGTGCCCGCCGCCGTCGGGGCGATCTCATCTGTGATCATGGCGGGCCTGGTGTCCCGCAGGGTGCCGTCGCCGTAGGCGGCGAGGAGCGTCGCGGCGAGCACCTGCGGGTCGGATGACACGGAGCAGCGGATGCCCGCCGCTGCGCTACAGGACGCCGACGCGGGTGAGCTGCCCAGGATGACGGTGACGAAGAGCGGCATGGCCACGAAGATGCCGAGCACAGCGAGGATCACCAGCACAGCTCGCATCGTTGGCCTCTCGTCGAGTTACTAACACCCTCGGCGTGAGTTACTCACCGATTCGTGGTGTAGTTAGAGATATTAGATCACCTCGAGAGAAACGGGGAACCCCCGATGTTGCAGGCCGACCACCCGTGGCTCACTGCGCCCGCGCCGGCCGCACGCCCCTCTGTCGCCGGGGAGCCGCTGACCGGCGCGGCGGCGCCGCAACCCGGGGTGGCCGTTCCGGACGCCGCGGACCGGCTCCCGCGCAGGGAGAGCAGCCGCATCGCAGCGCTCTGGTCGGTCGGGGCGCACGGGGGAGCGGGGGAGACGGTGCTGAGCAGGCTGGTGCCCGAGTCGCAGGCGGCGGACCACTGCTGGCCGCTCCATCCGGATATGACCACCAACGTGGTGCTGGTCGCGCGATCGAATGCGGCGGGCCTGCTGGCGGCGCAGCGGGCGGCGGCCGACTGGGCATCCGGCTCACTTCCCGGCGTCAGTCTCCTCGGACTGGTGATCATCGCGGACGCCCCGCGACGGTTGCCCCTTGCGCTGCGGTCGTCGATGAGGCTGGTCGGCGGTGGGGTGCCCCGGATGTGGCAGCTGCCCTGGGTGGAGTCCTGGCGGCTCGGCGCTGCGGTGGAGCCGGAGTCGGCGCCGCCGAGGGTGCGCACCGCGATCGCCGATCTCAGCCGCCACGCGATGATCGCGTGCTGAGAGAGGTGCCGGATCATGTTCATCATCCATCTACTCGAGTGGGCCGCGGCGCTGCCGGCGATAAACCTGCCCGATCCGCAGCCCACGGCGCCCCCCGGCGCGGCCGGGGGAGTGACGGCGATCCTCGCCTTCGCGAAATGGGCCTGCCTCATCGTCGCCGTCGTGGCGCTGATCGCGTTCGGCGGACGCCTGGCCTGGGAGATGTCCAACCGCGGCCGCGGGGTCGAGGTGCACGCCGGGGGTCTCGGGTTCATCCTGGTCGGCATCGTGATCATCAGCGCGTCCACGTCGATCGTCGGCTTCATCTACAGCGCGTAGTGTCGCCATGTCGCAACCGGGCCGGTCTGGGTCGCCCAACACAGCGGGTCTCCTCACCCCCGCTGTCATCGCGGCGCTGCTCGTCGCCGGCGTCGTCGTCGCCTGCCTCGTCGTGGCCCTGGTGGGGAGCGGGTCCGGGGTCGGGCGGGCGGCGCCGGCCGCGTCCGCGACGAGTTCGCCGGCGCCGGACGGTACGGCGAGCGTCTGCGGCCTGCCCGGTTTCGACCGGACGAGTTCACTCGTGACGGCGCCCGAGACCTCGTGGCAGCTGGTCGGCCTCATGGCGGCGCCGACCGACCGCGCCGGCAGCGGACCGGGAACCATCGCGAAGGGCGGCTTCCGAAGCTGCTACGCCCACACCGCCGAAGGGGCGCTCTTCGCCGTCGCCAACTACACGGCCCTCGACACCGACCCTCGCCTCGCGCCGCGGATCCCGTCGGCGCTGCTCGCACCGGGAGCGGGGCGTGACGTGCAACTGGATGCCGCTCCCGCGGCCGACGGAACGGATTACCGGTACCAGGTCGCGGGCTTTGCCGTTCGCGCCTACGCGCCGGCTCGCGCGCTCATCGACCTCGCCGTGACCTCGTCCGACGGGCGCCTGCTCAGCCTCCCGATTGAGGTCGCCTGGTCCGGTGGCGACTGGAAGGTCGTCACGCTCCCGAACGGCGACCTGCCGTATTCCGCCGCAGCGGTGAAGACCCTCGCCGGGTACATCCCGTGGTCGGGGGCGTGATGAGCTGCACCGACCCGATCGCCTGTTACACCGGCACCGGGGCGTCGAACACCGGCCAGGACGCGCTCGGCGAATTCGTGCGGAGCGTTCTCGACGCCCTGCACACGGCGATGAAGGGACTCGGCACACTGTGGGCGGCCGTGCCGTCGCCGGAGGTGCGGGGAAGCGGTTCGCCCGTCGGCGCGCCGACCGGCGCCGCGGCGCACGCCCTCACCGGTGGCGCGAACAGCCTGCTCGGCTACGTGCTGTGGGTGTCGCTGCTGCTCTGCGTGCTGTCCCTCGTGGTCGCCGGCGCACGCCTGGGGTGGCAGCGGCGACACGGCGACGGGCGGCTGCATCTCGGCCGGATCGGCGCCGTGCTCGGGGCCGTCGTGCTGCTCTCGGCCGCATCCGCCCTCGTCTCGGCGATTCTTCCTACCTCCTCGTCCTCGACGGCGTCGCCGACCGTGGCCTTCCTGCAGAATTCGCTGTGGTGGCTGGTCGGCGGCCTGGCGATCCTGTCGGTCGTGGTCGCCGGCGCCCGCATGGCCTGGACGCAGCGGGCGACCGCGGGTGCTGCGCTGGTCGGTTCACTGCTGACCCTGGTGGTCGTGTCGGGTGCCGGCGTGACCGCCGTCGGGCTTCTCACCGCCGCCGGCGACGGCTTCTCGAGCTGGATACTCGCGCGCTCCTCTGCCACCGACTTCCAGACCAACCTGGGCTCCCTGCTCGCCCTGGGCGGAGACTCGCCGCTCGGCACTTTCGGCGAACTGATGCTCGGGATGCTGGCGGTGCTGTTCAGCTGGCTGCAGATCGGCTTCATGGTGCTGCGCTCCGGACTACTGGTGGTGATGACGGGCGCGCTGCCGGTCGCGGCGTCCTTCACCAACCTGGAGGTGGGACGCCAGGCCTTCGCGCGGTATTGCGGGTGGCTCGTCGCGCTCGTGCTGTACAAGCCGGCCGCCGCCTTCGTCTACGCCGCCGCGTTCCAACTGGCCGGATCCCGGGTCGCCGGCGGCGCGGAGGGCGCGCTCATCCAGCCGATCACCGGCCTCGTGCTGATGCTCGTCGCCCTGCTGGCCCTCCCGGCACTGATGCGGCTGGCCGCCCCCGCGGCGGTCGCGGTGCGCGGGGGAGGCCTGCCCTGGACTCCCGGTGGCGCCGGCGGGCAGCTCGGCGAGGCCGCCACGGGCGCCGTGCGACTGGCGGCGATCTCGCGTCGCCACCACCTGCCCGGCGCGGGTGACACAGGGATCGAGAGCCGGCAGCCGGCCCCCACGGGGTCGCTCGCTGCGGTCGGCAGGGTGGAGGCGACGATGGATGACACGGCACGGCCCGCATCGCCGGGCGGCGTCCGATGACGCCGACGAACGGTGCCGCGCCGCCACGGACCTACGGCAACTGGCGGCGGCCTGTCACCGCGGGCATCCTGGGACTCGGCCGGGCCGGCACCTACACGCTTCTCGTCGGCCTGCTGGTCACCGTGCTCCTCACCATCGTCGGCTCGCTGCTCGTCGGGCTCGGGTTCTTCATCGTGCTCGCCGCGGTGCTGGCGGCAGTCGTGTCCAAAGATCGGCACCACCGCTCCCTGGTCACCCGCGTGAGCGAGAGGCTGGCCTGGCTGCGATCACGGTCCACCGGGGCGAACCTGTATCGCTCCGGCGCCCTCGCGCGGGCGGGATTCGGCAGCGGCCAGCTCCCTGGACTCGCGGCGCAGTCGTCGCTCACCGAATACCTGGACTCCTACGGGAGCCCGTTCGCCGTCGTCGAGATCCCCTCCACCGGCGACTTCACCATCGTCATCGAGACCAGCCCGGACGGTTCCTCGCTCGTCGACCAGGAGCAGGTGGATGTCTGGGTGGCGGAGTGGGGACAGTGGCTGGCATCGCTCGGCGACGAGCCGGGGGTGGTCGGCGCGGCCGTGACGATCGAGACCGCACCCGACACGGGAGCGCGGCTGCGCACGGAGGTCGAGCACCGCATCGATCCCGACGCACCGGTCTTCGCGCGGCGCATGCTGGAGGAGGTGGTCGCGAGCTACCCGATCGGGTCGGCCACCGTCAAGGCGTACGTATCGATCACTTTCTCGGCCGTCCAGCGGGGCGGACGACGGCGCCCGGTCGCCGACTTCGGCCTCGAGATCGCGACGCGCCTGCGCGGACTCACACAGCGGCTGTCGGCGACCGGGGCGGGCGCCGCCCGGCCGCTCGGCGCGCAGGAACTGTGCGAGGTCATCCGGATCGCCTACGACCCGGCGGCGGCGGTGCTCATCGACGAGGCGCGCGCGGCGGGGGAGACAGCGGCCCTCCGGTGGTCGGATGTCGGGCCCTCCGGCGCGCAGGCCGACTGGGACAGCTACCGGCACGACACCGCGCTGTCGGTGACCTGGCAGATGACCGGGGCGCCGCGCGGCATAGTGCAGTCGAGCGTGCTCACGCGGCTGCTCGCGCCGCATCGCGATATCGCGCGCAAGCGGGTGACCTGGCTGTACCGGCCGATCGACGCGGGGCGCGCGGCCGGCATCGTCGAGTCCGATTTGAGGGCCGCCACTTTCAACCTGTCCGGCGGCACCCGTCCCACCGCGCGCACCGTGCTGGGAACCCGCGCCGCGCTCTCCGCGGCACAGGAGGAGGCGGCCGGGGCGGGCCTGGTGAACTTCGGCGCGCTGGTGACGGCCACTGTCACCGACGTGACGAAGGAGGCGGATGCCCGCGCCGCCATCGCGAACCTCGCGGCGACGGCGAGGCTGCAACTCCGGGTGGTGACCGGTGCCCAGGATTCCGCATTCGCCGCCGGCCTGCCCCTCGGGCTGGTGCTGCCGCGTCACCTGTCCGGGCCGGTCGCGCTCCGGGAGGGCCGATGAGCCGCCCCCGTCGGGCCCCGCTCCTGCCGGGTCCGGGATCCCGCGGCTGGTTCGGGCGCGGCGGCGGGCGCTCCGGCCTGGTCGTTCCCGCACCCGAGTGGCGGGGGACGACGGTGCAGGTGTGCGGCCTGTGGCCCTTCGCGGTCGGCGCCGGCTCGCCGGTCGTCGGCGTGCCGCTCGGCCGTCACCTGTTCACCCACGCGACCGTGTGCTGCGACCCGATCAGCTGGTTCCAGCGGGCTCACCTCATCTCCAATCCGTCGGCGTTCGTGATGGCGCTTCCCGGTCGTGGCAAGTCGACCCTGGTCGTCAGGATGGCCACCGGCGCGGCCGGCTTCGGCGCCATCCCGCTCGTGCTCGGCGACCTCAAGCCGGACTACGTCGACATGGTGACGGCACTCGGCGGCCAGGTGATCCGCCTGGGCCGCGGCCGTGGCTTTCTCAACGTGCTCGACCCGGGCGATGCCCGCGCGGCGGTCGCCCAGCTCCGGCAGGCGGCGGCGGGGGAGGGGGACCCGGCCGAGTCGGCCCGGCTCGGCTCTCTCGCGGACGAACTGCTCCACGATGCCCGGTCCCGCCGCCTCGCGACCGTCTCGTCCCTGCTGACGGTGCTGCGCGGCGACCCTCCGACGGACCGTGAGGAGACGATCCTGGCCCGGTCGCTGGCGGTTCTCGATGACCGGCCGGGGGGAGCGCCGCTGCTCTCGGACCTGCTCGACATCATCCGCGAGGGACCGGTGGCGGTGCGCGCGGTCGCCCTCGACCGGGACAGCCGCGAACGATATGAGCAGCTCACCGAGCATCTCGAGGCGTCGCTGGTCGGCCTGCTGGAGGGCGGGCGACTGGGGGACACCTTCGCCCGTTCGACCTCGACGCCGATGCGCCGGGACCGGCCGGTGGTCTTCGACATCTCCGGTATCGACGAGACGGACGAGCAGCTGCAGGCGGCGACGCTGCTGGCCTGCTGGTCCGCGGGCTTCGCCACCGTGAACGTCGCGTCGGCGCTGGCGGATGCCGGCCTCGAGCCGCGGCGTCACTACCTGGTGATCATCGACGAGCTGCATCGCGCCCTGCGGGTGGGCCGCGGCCTGGTCGACCGGTTCGACCTGCTCACCCGCCTCAACCGCGCCTGGGGCGTCGGACAGGTGATGATCACTCACACTATGAAGGATCTCGACTCCTTGCGCACGGAACAGGACCGCCTCGTGGCCCGCGGCTTCATCGAGCGCGCCGGCATCGTGATCGCCGGGGGCCTGCCGCCCAGTGAGATGGCGGACCTGTCGAGCATCGTCGAGCTGTCGGAGGCCGAGAAGCAGCTGATCACCTCCTGGTCGGCACCGCCGTCCTGGGACCCGGTCCTGGGCCGGGATGCCGCGCCACCGGGTCGCGGCAACTTCCTGATCAAGGTGGGCGGTCGCCCCGGCATCCCGGTGAACGTGCAGCTGACCGAGGCCGAACGTCACATCACCGACACCAACAAGGCTTGGCGAACCTGACGTGTGCGGCTGCTACTGTTCCTGCCATGACCGACCTGCGATCAGCCATTCGAGTGGAGCGGGCCGCTCTCGCCGACGATCTTGCGAAGCTGGACGACGCCCAGTGGGCAGCGCCGTCCCTGTGTGACGGCTGGACGGTGCAGCACGTCGTCGCCCACCTCACGGCCGGGGCGAGCGTCGGCACGCTGCGCTGGTTCACCAGCGTGCTCGGCGCCCGTTTCGACTTCGACCTGCACAACGAGAGAAGGCTCGCCGAACACCTGGGGGACACTCCCGCCGAGACCCTCGAGCGATTCCGCGCCATCGTCGACAGCACGACCTCGGCGCCCGGGCCGGCCGCGGCCTGGCTGGCGGAGATCGTCGTGCACGCCGAGGACATCCGGCGGCCGCTCGGTGTGACTCGCAGTGTTCCTGTGGACGTCGTCACGGCGGTCGCCGCATTTTTCGCCCGCCCCGACTTCACCGTGCCGAGCCGCCGAACCATCCGGGGACTGCGCCTCGAGGCGACCGACGGACAATTTGCTACCGGAGATGGACCATTCATCACAGGAACGACCCTGGCGCTGACCATGGCGATGGCCGGACGCGCCGTGTTCTGTGATGATCTCAGCGGGCCAGGGGTCGAAACGCTGCGGGCGCGAATTTCCCGGTAGTCAGCCAGATCGGCACCGCTGATAATCAACATTATGTCAAGTCGAAGTTACTCTATTTGCAAAATATGCAATCAGAGTAAATGTGGATAACACTTCGGCCCCCCCCGATTGCCCGCTTGATCAGGCGTTTCTCGGATGAAGTGCCAATCGATCAGGATCTTTCGATAGCGGCATTGTGGGGCGATTTCCGCGCGCGCAACCGCATCTGATCAGGGGTTTCTCCATCGTGGATTGCATAAACTGCAATCGGAATGCAAAACTTGCAATCGAGCGGAGAGGTGATGTGTGTCGGACGGATCGGGCAATGTCGCGCACTTTCCCGTCCTCAGTGATGCCCAGAATCCTGACGCGTTCCTCGAACGAGTGCTTGACGGCTGGGCGAGCGCGCAACGCTCAAGCGACTTCTCACCCAACACGATTCGCTCCCGTCGCGCGGTGGTGGTCAAGCTGGTCGACTTCTCAGGGCACTACCCATGGGAGTGGTCGATCGGTGACGCCGACGAGTTCTTCGCTCACGCGCGGGGTGTGAAGAATCTGTCGCATTCAACGGTCCGCGCTTACCAGGGCGCGATCAAGTTGTTCTGCGACTACGCCTGTAATCCGAGGTACGACTGGTCTATCGCCTGCGGCAAGCTATTTGGCACGGTCTTCAGCCAGGTGATCACCGAGCTCAACCGGGTGACTCATTCGCAACCCAGCGAGACCCGGCCGGCCAAGCGCCCCTTCACTCAATCGGAACTGCAGCAACTGTTCGACTTGGCCGACCTCGAGGTGGACAGAATCCTCAACTCAGGGCGACGCGGTGCGCTCGGCGCGTGGCGTGATTCGGTCGCGCTGAAGACGGCCTATGCCTGGGGGCTTCGGTCGAACGAACTCCGCCACCTTCAAGCGGTGGATCTCTCGCGGAACTACAAGGCGCCGTACTTCGGCGACTACGGGGTGCTGCGGGTCCGCTGGGGCAAACCTCATCGCGGGTCGGCGAAGAAGCCGCGATCAGTGCTCACCGTGTGGGAATGGTCGGTCGAGGTCCTCCGCGACTGGGTCGAGCGCGGACTCCCCCGCTACGGCACTCCGCTCACCGACCTGTTCCCCACGTCGACAGGATCCATCCTGGGCGGGACCCATCTGCTGGACGTCCTCCATCGGCTGCTCGACGAACTTGGCTTCCCTCCCGGGCTCGACCTCCACTCTTTTCGCCGGTCATACGCGACTCACCTCATCACCGCCGAAGGATTCGACGTCTCCTTCGTGCAGATGCAACTCGGCCACGAGCATGCCTCCACGACATCGATCTACTCGATCCCCTCCCCCGACTACCAGCGCCTGGCTCTCGAAAGGGTCCACAACCGAACCCTTGAGTCCGCACGAGCACTGCCACCACGAAAGAGGAACCCATGACACGCGAGATCACCTACGAGTGGAAGGTGCGGGAGTTCATGGCCCGCAGCCACATCTACAACAGCAAAGAACTCACCGAGCTGCTCCGCCAGCGCGGAATCACCCTCTCCCCCACCCAGGTGTGGCGGCTCGTCACCAAAGACCCGGAACGGATCTCGTTCGCCGTACTCGGTGCACTGTGCGACATCCTCGGAGTTCAGGTCAACGAACTGATTGTCTTCACCGCTTCCGACGCGCGCACGCTGCGTCGGAAGACCGCCGGAACCAAGGACCTTCCGGACCTTCGCGACTACCGCCCGATCAGAGCACGGATCATCCCCGATGACCTCGACGAATGAGCCGAGCGGGCGGCCAGCGACAAACGGGATCGGAGTCTCCCGCTCCCCCACTATCGAGAACCTCAGCGAGCCGCGTCGCCGCGGCCGCCCAAGATCGGTCGGCACCAAACACTGCGATCGATGCCAGCTGGACGTCGCGAAGATCCGTGTTCGCTGGCCCGACGGAGCGATCTGCGGAGCATGCTTCACCTCAGCGGTACACGAGTACGGCGAATGCGCCCAATGCGGTGAGCAACGAATGCTCCCAGGCCGCTCCCCCGCCGGCGAGCACATCTGCCGTGGCTGCGCCGGGATCACCACCCTCCTCGTCTGCGATCGCTGCGGCAGCGAGGCTGAACGATTCCGCAAGGGCGCGTGCGCACGCTGCGTGGTCCGCGAGGACCTCGAATTGGTTCTGAATCCGAACGCGCCACCAGACCTTCGACTCAAGCGCCTGATCGCGATTTTGGCCGACTCCGCGCGGCCCGAGAGCATCTACACCTGGATGAACTTAAAAGCCCCGAAGAACCTCCTCGGTGTGATCGGGCGACGCGAGATGGACCTTACGCACGACGCCTTCGACGCCTACTCCCCCTCCCCCGCGGCAGCTGGCCATCTCCGCGAGATCTTGGTACACCACGGGATGCTCCCGAGCCGGGAAAGTTTGCCATTCGCGCAATTCGAGCGGTGGCTGACAAAGCGCCTCGCGGAACTCGAGGAGTGGCCAGACATTCACGGTCCGATCGAGCGATTCGGACGCTGGCACCATCTGAAGAACCTCCGCGAGAAGCTCGGCGCAGGCGCCGAAAACATGGGCACAGCGACTCTGTCCGCGAAGCAAGAGATCACCGAGGCGGGAAAGTTTCTGCGCTGGCTGCTCGAGGAGCACGGAGTGGTTGCCGGAGCACTCCAGCAGGTTCATGTTGACCAGTACCTCGCCGAAGGCACGAGCACCAGAAAACACATCCGCAATTTCGTGCACTGGCTCAACCCCGGTCGACCTCGCCGCCGGACGGTGACCGCGCCCTACCGGACGGCGATGTCCATCCCGATGTTGACCCAGAGTCAGCGCATCGAACTCGTGCGCAACTGCCTCGAGTTCGAGCAGGTAGCACTCTCCATCCGCGTGGCTGGCTTGATTTCCCTGCTCTGGGCGCACCCGCTCGTCAAGATCGCGGCTCTGACGATCGACCGCATCGAACGACGACCCGACGGTATGACGATCAAGCTCGGCGAGAACCCGGCCGCTGTTCCAGAGCTGATCGCGCCCCTGTTCTGGGAGCACCTCTCCAGTCGAGGTAATCAGCAGACGACCAACACCGGCACGAACTGGCTCTTCCTCGGTTTCCTCGCGGGCCAACACATCCATCACCGCACCCTCGGCGATCGGTTCCTCGTGCTCGGCATCGACCCCCAACGAGCCCGAAACACCACCCTGCAAGACCTCGTGCGGCAAGTCGATGCCCGCTCGCTCATCGACCTTCTCGGCTACAGCGGAACCATCGTCACACAGCACGCCGCACGTGCAGGCACCCCGATGGCGGACTACATCGATCTTCGTCGTGCACCAGGGCAAACCTGAATGAGTGCCATTCGGTGGTGGCGAACTCGGTCGGCGTCGCAGGTCTATTCGGGGAGCTCCGGCAACTTGTAGGCACGTAGGCCTTGGTGCCGGGCGGTGAAGATCATGTGGTTGTCGTAGCTGGCGAGCGTGACAGACTTCGCCAATGCGGTGAGCCGCAATGCGTTGTCGATGATCTCAGAGTCCGCCTTGGCCAGGCCGACGTGGTCAAGCGGGTCAGACTGCAGCACCGCGTACAACTGCGGGATCGGGCCGTTGTCGCCGATCGCCGCATCACGGAGGAGGGCTCGTCGGTCAACGCCGGGGAAGGCTCGTTCGAGCCAGCCCAAGGCGAGAGTCGCGAGCCATCGGCGGTCGTGGGCCACTCCCCCGAACGTCATCTTGCCGTTGCTGTGCTTGAGATCGTCCAACTCCGCAACCACTACCGTTGGCACCGTGATCGCGATCGATTGCGTTGGATGAGTTCCGGCAATCGCCGGCCAATCCAGCCCGGTCAGCTCGCCCTTGTGACGCATCAGCACGTTGGTATCGACTACAACAGCATGAAGGTGCTCTGGGAAGGTTCCCGGCGTACTCGACACGTTCCACACGGCTATCTCGTTCTCGAGCGCGGCCCTCCCGTGTTCCAGGGCCTCCATCCTCGCGTTCAGCTCAAGAGTGATGAGGGCTGTCAGCGATGCCCCATAGGCGATCGGGTCCATGTTCTGGATGGTCCAGTAGCGGCGGGTTGTCAGCAGTCGCTCGACCTCGCGGTCTGGGAAAGATCCAGCGAGCATTCGCTCTTGCGCGACCGCCCAAGCCAGATAGCCGTTGAACATGTCGATCGCGGTGCCTCCCGCCCCGAGCACGTTACCGGCCTCTCGTGCAGCATCTGCAAGCACCCTTGCCGCGTTGACCGGATCGACTCCGGGGCGAAGGCTCACCACGGCAACAGCCTCAAACCCGGGCCGCAGGATCACTCATTGCGCGGCGGACGGTGGCACTTCCGACGCGCAGGGTGGCGGCGATCGTCGCCCAGGTCGCGCCGTCGGCGCGCATCCGCTCGGCCACCATGATCCGTTCAGCCGTCATGACCGTAGGTCGGCCGCCGACGCGGCCGCGTGCCCTTGCCGCAGCCAAGCCTGCAGTTGTGCGCTCCGAGATGATCCGGCCATTCATTTGCGCGAACGCGGCGCATATGTGGAAGAACAACTCTCCGCCGGCGGTTGTCGTGTCGAACGGTTCGGTCAGCGAGCGGAACTGAATGTTGCGACGGTGCAACTCCCCCACGATCGTCACTAGATCGGTCATCGACCGCCCCAGCCGATCGGTGCTGTAAACCAGCAGCACGTCGTCCGCGCGCAGGTACTTCAGGCACTCGTCGAGTCCGGGCCGCGCGGCCTTCTTGCCAGTGATCTTGTCTGTAAAGATGTGGCCGGCCCCCGCGCTCGTGAGAGCGTCGGTTTGCGAGTGCAAGTTCTGATCCTGCGTCGAGACGCGGGTGTATCCGACTACTGTCACGATTCACCTCCAGATCCCCGTCAGTGTACCCGGGCCTGCTCAATAACCATGACCGCGAGGTTTCGGCGGATTTGATTTCGGCAACGAATATTGAGCAGGCTCCTCCCCCGCGCTTCCAGGCCAGGAGATGTGCGCCAGCCAACAGCTCAAAAACGGTCGTTTTCGGCTAGTCGTCGTCGAAGGCGATGTCGGCG
>FSWJ01000374.1_pt1 | contig 48534 bp, 38 predicted proteins | sample 1637851 | NCBI WGS metagenome assembly FSWJ01 (sample SAMEA3914789, study PRJEB12502) | metagenome | biome: forest; material: soil | place: Canada | collected 2011-07-03 | depth 0.3 m | reverse complement strand
GGGCTCGTAGAGTGGGGGGATGAAGACACGACGGATTGGCGACGTAGAGGTCAGCGCACTGGGGCTCGGCGGGATGCCGATGTCCATCGACGGGCGGCCGGACCGCCAGCGCTCGATCGCCACCATCCACGCCGCCCTCGACGCCGGCATCACCCTCATCGACACCGCGGACTCGTACACGACGGAGCCGGATGGTCCCGGCCACAACGAGCGCCTCATCGCGGAGGCGCTGCGCGGCCGGTCCGAGAAGGTGCTGATCGCCACGAAGGGCGGCCACATCTACCGCAAGGGTGGCCCCTGGGATCGCCACGGCGATCCGGCCTACCTGAAGCAGGCGGCACGCGAGTCGCTCCGCCGGCTGGGTGTCAAGGCCATCGGCCTGTACCAGTTCCACCGGCCCGACCCGTCGGTGCCCTACGAGGACTCGATCGGCGCACTGCGCGAACTGCTCGATGAGGGCGTCATCCTGATGGCCGGCATCTCGAACGCCACGATCGAGCAGATCCGGATCGCGGACCACCGCATTCTCGGCGGACGCCTGGTCAGCGTGCAGAACCAGTTCTCGCCCAGCTACCGGTCGAGTCTGCCGGAGCTCGAGTACTGCGTCGAGAACGAGATCGCCTTCCTGGCGTACAGCCCGCTCGGCGGCATCGGCCGGCAGGATTTCAGCGACTCGGCATTCGAGACCGTCGGCGCCGAACTCGGGGTGAGCCCGCAGCAGGTCGCGCTCGCCTGGGAGCTGTCGCTCGGCCACACGGTCATCCCGATCCCGGGGGCGAGCCGGCCGGAGAGCATCACCGACTCGGCGAAGGCCGCCGAGCTGGTGCTGAGCAAGGATCAGCTCCTGAGTTTGAGCGCGCCCTCGTAAAGCTCGCGACGTGACAGCCCGGTCGCGTCGGCGACCTCGGCCGACGCGTCGCGCAGCCGCGAACCGGACTCGACGAGGGCCTGCACCTGCCGGATTCCTGCCTCGAGGTCGAGAAGCACTCGCGCGGCGCCGGCGACGACGATGCAGATCTCGCCCTTGACGCCCTCCGCGGCCCAGGCGGCCAGCTCGGCGGCGGTTCCCCGGCGCACCTCCTCGTGGAGTTTCGTGAGCTCACGGCACACTGCTACGCGTCGGTCGGCACCGAGCGCCGTCGCCAGGTCGGCGAGCGACTCGGCCAGCCGGTTGGGCGACTCGAAGAACAGCATCGTGCGCTGCTCGGCGGCGAGCGTTCCGAAGTAGACGACCCGACCCTTCCGCGGCAGGAAGCCCTCGAACGTGAAGCGGTCCGTCGGCAGGCCCGACAGCGCCAGCGCGGTCAGCACCGCGGACGGCCCGGGCAGCGCGGTGACGGTGACGCCCGCGGATGCCGCGGCCGCGACGAGCGGGAAGCCCGGGTCGCTGATGGCGGGCATGCCCGCATCCGTCAGCACCAGCACATCCTCTGAGCGGGCCAGCTCGGCGATCTCGGCCGCCTTCTCCACCTCGTTGTGCTCGTGCAGGGCGATGAGCCGCGGCCGGTTCTCGATGCCGAGCGCGCGCATCAGGTGGACTGTCGTGCGTGTGTCTTCGCTGGCGATGATCTTCACCGTTCCGAGCGCCTCGATGAGCCGACGCGACGCGTCACCGAGGTTGCCGATCGGGGTCGCGGCAAGGATCAGCATGGGGCGATACCGATCGGGGTCGCCGCGAGGTTCGTCATGGGTCAATCCTCTAGCATTGCGCTGTGACCACCCCCGACGACGGCTTCGACACCCTCGTGCGCGTCGGTCACTACGACGACGATCAGCCGTCCCGCGCGGACCGCTGGTGGGGCCGCATGCTCTCCACTCCGACCCGGCATGGCCTCTGGTTCTGGGGCGGCCCGATCGCGGTCACCCTGCTCGCCGCCTTCCTGCGCCTCTGGCACCTCGGAACCCCCCACGCCCTGGTCTTCGACGAGACCTACTACGTGAAGGATGCCTGGACGCTCCTCCACCTCGGCTACGAGGGCTCGTGGCCGCCCAATGCCGACCCGGGGTTCGCGTCGGGACAGGTCCCGGCCTTCCTGACCCCGGGATCGTTCGTGGCGCACCCGCCGCTCGGCAAGTGGATGATCGCGCTCGGCGAGGCCGCGTTCGGCATCACCAGCGCCGACGGCTGGCGCATCAGCGCCGCCGTGGTCGGCATCCTGGCCGTGTTCGTGCTGATGATGATCGCACGCAAACTGACGAAGTCGACGCTGCTCGCGGTGATCGCCGGCTTCCTGTTCGCCATCGACGGCCACGCCATCACCCTCTCCCGCACCGCCCTGCTCGATGGCTTCGTGATGTTCTTCGCGCTGCTCGGGTTCTGGGCGATCCTGCTCGACCGGGACCAGAGCAAGCGCAGGCTCGATCGCTGGGTGACGCGGAGAACGGATGCCGGCCGCACCATCCACTGGGGCCCGGCACTGTGGGCCCGCCCCTGGCTGGTCGCCGCGGGCGGCCTGTTCGGGGCCGCCACCGCCGTCAAGTGGAGCGGCGTCTACTTTCTCGCCGCGTTCGCCGTCTACACGCTGGTCGTGGATGCGGTGGCGAGGCGCAAGGCGGGCGTCGAGTTCTGGGCGTCCGGCACCGTCTTCAAGCAGGGTCCGGTCACCTTCCTGCTGACCGTCCCGGCTGCACTCGTCACCTACCTGGGCGCGTGGTCGGGCTGGTTCCTCACGAGGGGCGGCTACAACCGCGACTACGCCGACCAGCACGGCCAGGCCGCGACCGGCTTCTGGTCGTGGGTGCCGCATCCGCTGCAGAGTTTCTGGAACTACCAGCAGGCCGTCTACAACTTCAACATCAACGAGCACACCCCGCACTCCTACCAGGCCAACCCCTTCACCTGGCTGTTCCTGTTCCGCCCGACCGCCTTCTACTACCAGGCGGTCGCGACCGGAACGAACGGATGCACGAGTCCGGATGGCTGCGCCTCCTACGTGACGTCGATCGCGAACCCGATCATCTGGTGGGCGGCGACCGCCGCACTGTTCTACCTGCTGTACCGCCTCATCCGGTACCGGGAGTGGCGGGTGGGACTCGTGCTGATGGGCATGGTCGCCGGTTACCTGCCGTGGCTGCTGTACGCGCAGCGCACCATCTTCCAGTTCTACGCGATCGCGTTCGAGCCGTACATGATCCTGGCGCTGGTGATCGTGATCGGCCACATCCTCGGCACACGGGACGACCCTGCCTGGCGGCGGGTGGGCGGCATCCGTCTCGTCGTCGTGTTCCTCGCCATCTGCGTGCTGGTGAGCGCGTTCTTCTACCCGGTCTGGACGGGCATGCAGATACCCACCTGGTTCGCGCAGTTGCACTATTGGTTCCCCGGGTGGAGATAATGCACTGGTGAACCGCCGCCCCGTCCGCATCGCCGCCGCCGTGGGCGCGGTCGCGCTGATCGGCGCGTCTGTGTTCGGGCTGGTGAGTTCGGCGATGGCGACGCCACCGAATCCGCCGGCTATCACGACTCCCGGCCAGACAGTAGCGACCGGCACCGCCCGGCTGGCGACCATCGACGGTACCTGGTCGCTCGATGACGCGACCCTCATCACCGTCTCGGATGCCGCCGGAGCACTGTGCAGCGCTTCTGTCGCGTACACCGACCCTGACAACAGCTGGTCGTGCACACCGACCGCCGACCTGGTCTACGGGCTGAACACCCTTTCCGCCGTCGCCTTCAATGGCGAGACCTCCGACCCGAGCAACAGCGTCGGCATCGTGCGCACACCCCCCACTCCGACGATCGACGCACCCGCGAACTCCGGTACCACGAACCCCTCCTTGGCGCTCACCGGCACTATCGACAACCCCTACGGCCAGCACTTCACGGTCGCGATCAGCGATACGGTCAACGGCACGACCGACCCGAACTGGTGCCAGGCGGATGTCGGCGTCTCCTCCACCACCTGGAGTTGCAACGACACGCTGAACGGCTTCGGCGCTCACACGTTCACCGCGCGCGCCTGGGTGTTCGGCGACCCCGGCGATGTGAGCGCCACCAGCCCGGCCACCACCCAGCAGTTCGGCGATACGACTCCCGCGACCACGATCAACACCGTTCCCGAGTCGACCAACCAGCGGCCGACCTTCTCGGGCACGGGCCCCGCCGGTGGCACCGAATTCCTCGAGGACGGTTCACCCGTCTGCGCCGCGTCGGCGCTGGTCGATGCCGGCGGCAACTGGACCTGCACCGCCGACCACGACCTCGGGATCGGTGCCCACACGCTCAACGCTCACGCCACCTACGCCGGCGGTGCCCAGGGAGACGTCGGAACGACCACGTTCACCGTCGACTTCGGCCCGCCGACGCTGTCCTACTCGTTCGGCGCGGCATCCATCACCGCCACCGTCACCGCGGGTGACTTCGCGAACGCGAACACGCAGCTCTACCAGGGCTACGGCCTCGGCAGTGCGGCCGAAGGATGCCCGTCCACGAACCAGAGCGTCTACAGCTCACCGACGGTCACCTGCTCGTTCGGTTCCCTCAGCGCCGGCATCTGGCGTGTGTACTCCGGCCAGCAGCAGCTCGAGACGAACATCGAATCGCAGCGCCAGAGCGACTTCGTGCGCATCCCCGAGACGCCGACCCTCGCGTCGCGGCTGAACACCGACCACACGGTCACCGTATCGGGCAGGGGCACGGCAGGCGACCTCGTCACCGTGAGCAACGCGGCGAACGCGACAGTCTGCAGCGCGACGGTCGCCGCGTCCGGCGCCTGGAGCTGCACGGTCACAGCCGCCCAGGGCAGCTACACCTACACGGCGATCGCCCTGAGCCAGGGGTTCGTGTCGAGCCTGCCTGGCCGCTCGTTCCAGGGCTACTCGGCGTACAGCCCGGCGGTCCGCATCGTCGTGCCGGCGCCGACCGCGGTGATCACCTACGCCGTCGACTTCACCACCAACGTGTCGACGGTGACCCCCGGCGACACGGTCACCTTCACCGGCAGCGGTCCGCCCGGGGCGACCGTCGCCGGCGAACTGCACTCGACTCCGATCCCGCTCGGCTCGACCGTGATCGGTCCCGATGGCAGGTTCGTGCTGACCGCCCTCATCCCGATGGACGTGCCGCCGGGCGCGCACGAGTTCGTCATCACGGTCACCGAGCCGGGACAGACCCCCGTCGTCGTGCAGAAGCCCGTCACCGTTCAGCCCGCGCCGATCACGAATGCCGGCAAACAGACCCCGACGAACCCGGACCACAGCGGACTGCTCGACACCCCGCACCGGGGCGCGGGACTCGTCAACCGGAACGATCCCGCGGCGCCCAGCTCCCTCACCAACTCGTTGCCGACGCTCCAGACCCTTCTCAAGAACCCGATCGTGATCGGCGCGGCCGCCGCCGCCGGCCTGGCCCTCCTGCTGTTCGTGGCGTTCCCGGCCGAACTGCTGAACTCGACGCTGTCGGAGAACTACGAGCGCATCTTCGGGCGGATCCCGACGATCAGGGTGCCGTGGCACGAACGCCTGAAAGTTCTGCTCACCCGCGCCCCGATCACCGGCGGCCTGGTCATCACCGTCATCGCCGCGATCATCTTCGGATTCGCCGACCCGCGATTCGGGTTCGATCTCGTGTCGCTGCGCCTGGTGCTCGCCTGTGCGATCGCCCTGTTCATCGTCGGCTACGTCGCCAGCGCGATCACCGGCCTCATCGTGAGACGGCGCTGGCACGTCGGCACGGTGATGGAACTGAAACCGCTCGGCCTGGTGCTCACGATCGTGGGCGTGCTGCTGTCGCGCATCATCGGCTTCTCCCCCGGCTTCCTCGTCGGTCTCATCCTGGGGCTGTCCCTCAGCGGGTCGACGACGGTCAGGCAGCGCTCGAACACGGTGCTGGTGCGATCCGGGATCGTGCTCGGGATGGCCGTCATCGCCTGGCTGGTGATGAGCGCGCTCGGCGAACCGGACGGCTTCGGCACCGCACTCACCCACGACACCCTCGCCGGAATCGTGACCGAGGGACTGACGGCCCTGGTGGTGGGACTTCTCCCGTTCCGTTACCTGGACGGCGCGCTGGTCTTCCGCCGGTCGCGGATCGCCTGGACGCTCAGTTACCTCGTCGCCCTCGTCGCCTTCTGCGTGATCGTGCTGCCCTCCACCGACCACTGGACGTTTCTCGGCTCGACGATCGGAACCTGGATCATCGTGGTGGTCGTCTTCGCGGCCCTCACCGTCGGGCTGTACATCTTCTTCCGTGAGCGCTTCCGGTCGACCGAAGAGACCGTGCAGGAGAAGGTGGACGAGGACAACGCGGCGGTTGGGGGCTTGTAACCAGCGTGTTACGGGTGTAGCGATATATCTCCGCGGGACGTAAATTGGGCTCACGTGCTTACCCCAAGGCACCGCCCCCGAATTTCACAGCCCCTGGACGTACCCCCTTATGCGCAGGATTCTTTCCGCAGCGGCAGCATTGGTGCTCGCCTTCGGCGTCGTGCTCGTCGGCGCGACGACGACGTACGCCGACGACACCTCGTCGTTCAGCCTCACGACGGACCCCGTCTACAACAACGGGCCACTCAATTTCGTCGGGCACCTGGACGCGTTGGACTACGTGAGCGGGTTCACCTACAGCGTGGATGGCGGGCCGAACGTCGACTGGGGCATCGCGGGCGACTGCACCTCCGGCATCCAGGTCGGGTCGAGCACGCCGAGCGACTTCAGTTGCACCGTCCCGTTCCCGGATGAGTTCAGCGGCGGCACGAACTTCGTGATCACCGCGAACATCTCCGAGCCGTCCCAGCCCGGGTCGCCGATCGTCCCCTTCACCGCGAACTTCACGGTCGTCCCCGGGTCGTACACGGACAACTACAGTGCGACGCCGGAGATCACCAACGTCGTGGTGGGGCCCGCGGCCCTGTCGTTCTCGGAGCAGCTGAATGGTGGTGCCGATGTACCCGGCATCGAGGTGTATCCCTACGGCGGAGGGGAAAGCAGTCTCTGCCAGACACCGCAGCCTGACCCAGCCTCCTGCACGCTGACCGGCCTCACCCCCGGACTCTATGAAATCGACCTCACCCAATCGTGGACCGACGTGGGCGGAGGCCCGACCACCCGCGACTATGTGTTCAATATCCCCGACGCACCCACCGTCGCCGTCGACTCGACCGACCCGGCCTACCCGTACCTGTACGGCTCCAGCGGGACCGTCGGCAACCAGATCGCGGTCGACGGTCCGTCGACCTGCGGCATCGTCCCCGTCCAGGAGGGCGAAGGCCCGTACTGGAGCTGCGAGTTGGGGCCGCTCGCGGGTGGCGCCTCGTACGACTACTCGGCCGTGGAGATCAGCCAGACGTCGGCGGGTCTCCACTTCGACGGTGAGCGATACAGCTTCCTTCCTGGCACGGAGTCCGCATCATCGGACACGACCACCATCGACGTGCCCGTCTACCTTCCGAACAGCAGCTACGCGTTCACCACCGGCGGTATCACCATTCATTCGACCCCGGCCGGGACCGCCGACCGGGTGGGAATCGAGCTCTACAGCGTGACGCCCGGTGACGGGTACAGCCGCAACCTCATCGAAGGTTGCCCTGCGCTGCAGGAGGGCGAGGGTGCTCTCGTTCAGGACATCAACGAAGCCGACACCGGCGCCAGCGACTGCACCTTCCCGACGGAAGGCGGGGCGCTCGAACCCGGAATCTGGGACGCCTTCAGCTACGAGAACTACACGCTGTATGGCCCGTACAACCACGGGACGGGCGTCGTGTTCACGGTCCCGAACACCCCGTCGGTGACAGCCGTCAGCCACAACACCAGTTCGACCGTCACGCTCTCGGGTACCGGCACCCCGGGTGACCACGTCTTCGCGGTGGCCGATGGCGTGCCGGGCACGATCTGCAATGCCACGGCCGGAGGCGACGGAACCTGGTCGTGTACCACGAGCGCCACCTTCGGGGGTGCCCACACGTTCCGCGCATACGACCAGGACGCCAGCACCGTCGGGATCTCCGGCTACCAGAGCGGCGGGCTCTCTGCGGTCTCCGAGGGCAACTCCCTCACCCTTCCCGCCATCGGTACAGAGAAGCCCGGCAGCTCCACGGTCACCCCGCCGGCCTGGACGTTCACCCTCACCGGCATCGACCTCACCAACATCCATCCCGGTGACGCCTTCACCGTCCATGCGAGCGGCCTGCCCGCCGGCGCGGTGATCACGGTGGTCCTGCATTCGACGCCGATCACCCTCGGCACTACCACCGTCGCCGGTGACGGCACCATGACGGGCACGTACACGATTCCGGCGGACGTGCCGGTCGGCGCCCACGAGATCGTGCTGACGATGGCCGGAACCGGTCTCACCCCCACGACGTCGGTGCAGCCGGTCACGATCGTTCCAGTGGTCGCCCCGGCGGCCGGCGGCCAGATCATCACCACCGACCCGTCGAAGGCCGCAGACAGCTCGAAGACGCCGACCTCGCACATCTCGCACATCAACCCCGCGGACCCGGTCGCGCCGAACATCCTGACCCGGTCGATCAACAGCATCCAGGACGTCGTGGCCCACCCGGCGAAGATCAGCGCGGCCGTGGCAATCGGCCTCGTGCTGCTCATCTTCGCGACCCTCCCCGCCCGCCTGCTCAACGCGACCATCGCCGAGAACTACGAGAACCTGGTGAAGCGGGTCCCCCGCCTCGGCCGGCGCCCGCGGTGGTTCGAGAACCTGCGCGCAGGGCTGGCGCGCGCCCCGATCGTCAGCGGGGTGGTGCTGAGCGCGGTGACCGCATTCCTGTTCGGCTTCGCCGACCCGAACTTCGGGTTCACACTGGCCTCGCTGCGGCTCATCCTCGGCCTCGCGATCGCGCTGTTCGTGGTCGAGTACCTGGCCAACGCGGTGACCGGCCGCATCATCCACAAGGCCTGGTCGCTCACCGTGCAGCTCAACATCCGCCCGCTCGGTCTCGTACTCACCGTCATCGGTGTGGTCGCGTCACGCCTGCTGCACTTCTCCCCCGGCTTCCTGATCGGGCTCGTGCTCGGGCTCGTGCTCACCGGCAGGAAAGCCGAGGAGGATGCCTGGAAGGCCGTGCTCGTGCGATCGGGCGTCGTGCTCGGCTTCGGCCTCGTCGCCTGGCTGGGCTACAGCGCGCTGACGACGGGCGAGGGGGGCACCGCCACCTTCTGGAACGAGCTGTTCGTCGAAGCCCTCGTCGCGATCACCACCGAGGGCATCGTCGCGATCCTGGTCGAGCTGCTGCCGTTCCGCCTGCTCGAGGGCGAGCGCATCTGGCACAGGTCCCGCATCCTCTGGGGCGTGCTCTACTTCCTGGTGATCGCCGCGTTCGTGATCGCGGTGGTGCCGTGGGAGGGCAACTGGAAGGAACTCGGCTCCGCCCTCTGGGTGTGGATCGCCGTGGTCGCCGGCTTCGCCCTCGTCTGCCTCGCCATCTACTTCTACTTCCGCTTCTGGTCGCCGTTCCACGAGACCGAGCAGGAGCAGGAGGAGGACGAAACGGTCGAGGTGGGCGCGGGCGGCTGATCCGATAGCGTTGGGGCATGGCAGATCGTGAGTATGGGTTCCGCACGCGCGCAATCCACGCTGGAAACATCCCCGACCAGGTGACGGGTGCCCGCGCGCTCCCCATCTACCAGAGCACCGCGTTCGTCTTCGACGACACCGCGGATGCCGCCGCCCGCTTCGCGCTGCAGAAGTACGGCAACATCTACAGCCGGCTCGGTAACCCGACGGTGGCGTCCTTCGAGGAGCGCATCGCATCCCTCGAGGGCGGTCTGGGCGCGGTGGCGACCGCGAGCGGCCTGAGCGCGCAGTTCATCACCTTCGCCTCCCTGGCGGGCGCCGGCGACCACATCGTGGCCTCCGCCAACCTCTACGGCGGCTCGATCACCCAGCTGGACGTGACCCTGCGCCGCTTCGGCGTGGAGACCACCTTCGTGCAGGGCTCCGACCCGAAGGACTACGACGCCGCGGTCACCGACAACACGAAGCTCATCTTCGCCGAGATCGTGGCCAACCCGTCCGGCGAGGTCGCCGACCTCGAGGGCCTGGCCGAGGTGGCGCACTCGCACCACATCCCGCTCATCATCGACTCGACCATCGCCACCCCCTACCTCAACCGGCCGATCGAGTGGGGTGCGGATGTCGTCATCCACTCGGCCACCAAGTTCCTCGGCGGGCACGGCACCACTCTCGGCGGTGTGGTCGTCGAGTCGGGCCGCTTCCACTGGGCGAACGAGCACTTCCCGCTGTTCGACCAGCCGGTCCCCACCTACGGCGGACTCAACTGGCATGGCAACTTCGGCGAGTACGCGTTCCTCACCCGGCTGCGCGCCGAACAGCTGCGCGACATCGGCCCGGCGCTCTCGCCGCACTCCGCCTGGTTGCTCGCGCAGGGCGTGGAGACGCTCCCGTTCCGGCTGCAGGCCCACGTGGACAACGCGCGCATCGTCGCGGAGTGGCTGGATGCCGACCCGCGCATCGAGTTCGTCAACTGGGCGGGGCTGCCGCAGCATCCGCACTTCGAACGGGCGAACAAGTACCTCCCGAAGGGTCCCGCCGCCGTGTTCTCGTTCGGCGTCAAGGGCGGCCGCGAGGTCGGCCAGAAGTTCATCGAGTCGGTGGACCTGGCCAGCCATCTCGCCAACATCGGCGACGCGAAGACGCTGGTGATCCATCCGGCGTCCACCACCCACGCCCAGCTGACCGAGCAGCAGCTCGTCGATGCGGGCGTGCTCCCGGGCCTCGTGCGCATGAGTGTCGGAATAGAAGACCCAGAAGACATTGTTTACGACCTAGACCAGGCGCTGACCGCCGCGACGAAGGGCTGACCATGAGCATCGCCACCGAGACTGCCGTTCTGCCGAACGGGCTGAGCTGTGAGCTGCCCGCCGACTCCCCGCTGGCGAAGCTGCTGAAGTCGCAGCGCACCTGGGTCGGGCCGTCCGCGAAGGAGCGCCTGGGCATCCTGCGCAGGGCCAAGTCCGTCGCGATCGTCGGGGCGTCGGACAACCCGGCACGCTCCAGCTACTTCGTGTCCACCTACCTGCAGCAGTCGAGCGACTTTGACCTGTACTTCATCAATCCGAATGCCACCGAGATTCTCGGGCAGCCGGTCTACAAATCGCTCGCCGACCTGCCCGTCGTGCCGGACATCGTGGACGTCTTCCGCAAGGGCAGCGACATCCCGTCGGTCATCGACGAGGCGCTCGCCATCGGTGCGAAGACCGTCTGGGTGCAGCTCGGCATCTGGAACCAGGATGCCGCCATCTACGGCGAGAGCAAGGGCCTGACGATCGTCATGGACCGCTGCATCAAGATCGAGCACGCGCGATTCCACGGCGGCCTGCACCTCCTTGGCTTCGACACGGGCGTCATCACCGCACGAAAGACCGTGCGCTGACGGCCCGACGTTGATTGTGACGGACCGCGCCGACGCCATGCTCACGGTGATGTTCTGTGCGGTGGCTTCGGCGCCGCATTCACGGTCACACAGCCGGTGAGCAGGAGCGCTCCGGCCGCCAGGACTATCACCGCCTTGATCCTGCGACGCACGGTACTCCCCTAGCATTGCGGCATGCGCACCCCTTTCCGCTACCTCGTCGTGGCGGTCCCGCCCATCGCCCTCGCCGTGCTGGCGGTGCTGCATCTGCCGGCTGCGGCGATCCCGGTCTTCCCGCTGCTCGGGTTCGCGCCCTGGCTGGTGATCCGCGGCTTCGACGCGTTCCTCACCTGGCTGGTCGGAATCCTCGCCGTGGTCTACGCATTCTTCTCCACCGCCTTCGTCGCCGGCCTGTTCGGGCCGGGCTCATCGCTCGGCTTCATCGGCAGTGCGGCCTTCATCGCGGCCTGCGCGATTACCGGCCTCGCCACCTTCCGCCGGTATGGCGTTCTCACCCTCCCCGGCAGCGTCGTGGTCGTGATCGGCTCCTACCTCTTCCTGACCAGCGGCATCGCGGTTCCGGTCGGCCTGGCCGGGCAGCTCTGCATCGCGGTCGGCTGGTGCGCGGTGCTCGTCGCGGCCGGCCGCTCGACGGAACGGCCGGCGCCGAAGGTCGATTCCGGCCGACAGCGGGGGCGATAAGGCCGAGCCCACCTGTCATCGGCCACGCGGTCAGGTGCTGCCCCTTTCCGGAAATGAAGTTCGCACGTGAACAGCCGATCGGTTATTGACGTGCGAACTTCATCTCCCACAACGCGACCGCCGTCCGGGTGCCCGTGATGTCGAGCCGGTCTCCTGGGAGAAGGCGAAGAGTCGCGGCCTACGACGGGTCGGTGAACTCCGCGGCCGGCACGGGAAGCCGGCAGACGAAGTCGGTGCAGGCGTAGACCGCCTCGCGGTCGCGGCCCTCGAACAGCTCGAACCCCGCATGCGCCCACTCGCGGGCCTGCTCGACGGACACGGCCGCTACGACGCCGCCGAGCCTGCGCCGAGCAGCATCGGGCACCGGACCGACGACGACGAGCTGGCCGACCGGGCCCGCGAGGTCCGACATGACGGCGAGCGCCGCGCCGAACGACACCGGCCGCTCGAGCGCGAACGCCGCGACGGGTGCCAGCGCCGCGGTGGCGGCATCACGGAAACGGATGCCGCCGCCCAGCAGGTACAGCCGGTACTGTGCGGCGGCGAGCGCGCTGACCCCCGACGGGTACGCCCCCTCGGACGGGTCCAGGTCGATCGCGAGACCGCGCTCGGCGAGGAGCGGGTCGCCCGGGATTCCCGACATCGCCCGCTCGACGAGTGCACGCGCGGCGATCGCATAGCGGACCTCGCCGCCCACCACCGCCAGCCGCAGGAGTCCCCCGGCCAGCATCCCGTAGTCCTCGAGGGTGGCGACGGCCGTCGACCGCCTGCCGTCGATGGACGCGCGGATGAGAGAGCCGTCTTCACGGAAGTGATTCGCGAGCAGGAAGTCCGCCGCCTCACGCGCACCATCGACCCAGTCGGCACGGCCGAACCCGAACCCGGCCAGGGCGAGCGCGCCGATCGCGAGGCCGTTCCAGCCGGTGAGGATCTTTCCGTCGAGTGCCGGCGGCTCCTGCCGGGCCCGGTCCGCCGCATCCAGCGCGTAGTAGCCGCCCTCGACCCGCACACCGTCGACGGTGCTCTCACTGTCCTGGGCGGACGCGAACCCGCCGCCCGGCTGCCGCATCACCCCGAGCAGGAAGGAGGCTATGCCCGACGCCGTCTCTAGGTCGCCGGCCCGGGCGTAGGCGTCGAGCAGCTGCGCGTTGTCGTAGAGCATGCGCTCGTAGTGCGGCTCGCTCCAGTCGCGCCGGGTGGCGTAGCGGAAGAAGCCGCCCTCGACCGGGTCGCGCAGCCCGGATGCCGCCATCGCCGAGAGGGTGCGCCGCGCGAGGTCCCGCCCATCCTCACGCCCGAGCAGGAACAGAAGCGCGGGCGCCACCGGAAACTTCGGTGCGCCGCCGAACCCGCCGAACTGCTGGTCCTCGTACGACGACAGCTCGGCGACGAGCGGCGCGAAGTCCGTCGGCAGCGTGCCCCCGCCGGCGGGACGCGCCGAGGCCAGCGCCTCCACTATCGCGGCGCCGTTGCGCTCCACCTCGTCGCGTTTCGTCGTCCAGGCGTCGACGACCGCCTCCAGCACGGCGCGGAACGGCTGCTCTCCTGTCGGCGGCCAGTAGGTGCCGGCGAAGAACGCGCGGCCCTGGGGGGTCACGAACACGTTGAGCGGCCAGCCCAGGTTCTCGGTGAAGGCGCCGGCCGCGGTCAGGTAGCTGGAGTCGACATCCGGGTGCTCCTCGCGGTCCACCTTGATGCTCACGAAGTGCTCATTGAGGTAGGCGGCGAGCACCGGATCACCGAACGACTCCCGCGCCATCACGTGGCACCAGTGGCAGGGGGAGTAGCCGATCGACACCAGCAGTGGCACGTCGCGGCGTTCCGCCTCCGCGAACGCCTCCTCGCCCCAGGGGAACCAGTCGACCGGGTTGCCGGCATGCGATCTCAGGTACGGGCTGATGGCGCTGGCGAGACGGTTGGGCACCTCTTCAGCGTAGGCTCGCCGTGTGCCTACGACAGCCATCACCTGGATCGGCGGACCCACCGCCCTCCTCGAATACGCGGGCCTGCGGATCGTCACCGACCCCACGTTCGATATCCCGCAGACCTACGAGGACCCGGGCGAGACCACCCTCGTGAAGACCGCCGGGCCGGCGTTCGGCCGGGACGAACTCGGCGAGGTCGACCTCATCCTGCTGTCGCACCACGGTCACAAAGACAACCTCGACTGGGAGGGCCTCGAGCTGGTCGCGACCGGCATTCCGACCCTCTCCACCCTCGAAGCGGCGAGCGATCTGTTCGGCGGCAGCGTCATCGGCCTGGACAACTGGGAGACCCACGAGATCCGGGGCATCACCGTCACCTCGGTGCCCGCGCTGCACGGCCCTCCCGGCTCGGAGAAGTTCGTCGGGCCCGTGACCGGTTTCGTGCTCGAGGCGCCTGGCGAACCGACCGTCTACGTCAGCGGCGACAACGCCTCGGTACCGCTCGTGCGCCAGATCGCCGACCGCTTCGCCCCGGTGGATGTCGCCATCCTGTTCGCGGGCGCCGCCCGGGTGCCGGGGCTCGACGCCGCGCTCACACTGACCTCGACGGATGCCGTCGCCGCCGCGACCGCGCTGCGGGCCGCGAAGGTGGTCGGCCTCCACACCGCCGACTGGGCGCACTTCAGCGAGACCACCGCCGACCTCGAGGCGGCCTTCGCCGGGAGCCACCTGCTGGTTGCGACGCCCAAGGGGACGCGGGTCGAGCTTGTCGAGACCTCACCGGCGTAAGTCGTCCGGGAGGTCTCGACAGGCTCGACCCGCTTAAGGACTAGTTCTTCTCGGAGGCCGGAACCTCGCGCTGCTCCGGCCCGTTGTAGGCGCTCAGCGGGCGGATCAGCGCGTTCGAGGCGAGCTGCTCCATCACGTGGGCGGTCCAGCCGGTCACCCGGGCGGCGATGAACAGCGGCGTGAACATCGTCGTGTCGAAGCCGATCAGGTTGTACGCCGGACCGGACGGGTAGTCGAGGTTCGGCTTGATCGGCTTGCGCGCGTTCATGGCGTCGTCGAGGGCGTGGTACATCTCGAGCACCTCCGGACGCTCGTAGTACGCGGTGAGTGTCTCCAGCGCGGACAGCATCGTCGGAACCCGCGAGTCGCCGTTCTTGTAGACCCGGTGCCCGAAGCCCATGATCTTCTTCTTGTTGGCCAGGGCGTCCTCGAGCCAGGCCTCCGCCTTGTCGGGGGTGCCGATCGCCTCGAAGGTATGCTGCACGGCCTCGTTCGCACCGCCGTGCAGCGGGCCCTTGAGCGCACCGATGCCGCCGATCACCGCCGAGTAGACGTCGCTCAGGGTCGACGCGATCACGCGGGCGGTGAACGTGGAGGCGTTGAAGGAGTGCTCGGCGTACAGGATCATCGACACGTCGAATGCGTCGACGACGACCTGCTCCGGCACCTCGCCGAACGTCATGTGCAGGAAGTTGGCCGAGTAGCCGAGGTCCTCGCGCGGCTCGACCAGCTCCTTGCCCCACAGGCGGCGCTGCGTGTAAGCGACGATCGCAGGCAGCTTCGCGAACAGGCTGATGCTGCGCTGCTGGGTGAGGTACCGGTCGATCCAGGTGGGGTCGAGGCCGAGGGTCTCGTCCTGCGCGCCGATCACACTGACCGCTGTGCGCACCACATCCATCGGGTGGGCGCTGAGCGGCAGCTCGTCGATCACCCGCTTCACCGTGGGGTCGAGGGCGCGCTGCGACCGCTCGAGCTTCGTGAACTGGTCGAGCTGGGCATCCGTCGGCAGCTCCCCGTACCAGAGCAGGTAGGCAACCTCCTCGAAGTCGCACTGCGCCGCCAGCTCCTGCACCGGGTAGCCGCGATAGAGCAGGGAGTTGGTGTCGGGGTTCACCTTCGAGACGGCGGTGTAGTCGACGACGACCCCCGCGAGCCCCTTGTGGATTTCGGTATCAGCCATTGGTCACTTGCCTTTCGGAACTTCGAAATTGAAGACGGACGTGTCGAACGTGTTGTAGGCCTCGTAGTCGAGCAGCTCATACAGTCTCGCGCGAGTCTGCATGCCCGGCACCTCGGACTTGAGGGAACCCTCGCGGATGATGGTGTCGAGCCCGCGCTCGGCGGCCCCCATCGCCATGCGGAGCAGGCTCACCGGGTAGATGACGATGTTGATGCCGACGCTCTCGAGCTGCTCGGTGCTGAACAGCTCGCTCTTGCCGAACTCCGTCATGTTGGCGAGCACGGGCACGTCGATGGCTTTGCGCACCGCCTCGAACTCGGAGAGGTCGGCCATCGCCTCGGGAAAGATCGCGTCGGCACCGGCATCCACGAGCTGTTTGGCCCGGTCGATGGCGGCCTGCAGGCCGTCGATCGCACGGATGTCGGTGCGCGCCATGATGAGCAGGTTCGGGTCGCGCCGCGCGTCCACCGCAGCACGGATGCGCTTCACCGCCGTGTCCCCGTCCACGACGGCCTTGCCGTCGAGGTGGCCGCAGCGTTTCGGGTTCACCTGGTCCTCGATGTGCAGGCCGGCCACTCCGGCATCCTCGAGCGTCTGCACGGTGCGGGCGACGTTCATCGGCTCGCCGAATCCGGTGTCGGCGTCGATCAGGGTCGGCAGGTCGGTCATCCGGCTGATCTGCTGGCCGCGCGCCGCCACCTCACTGAGCGTGGTGAGGCCGATGTCGGGCAGGCCGAGGTCGGCCGCGATGACCGCGCCCGAGATGTACACGCCCTCGAAGCCCTTGTCCTCGATCAGCTTCGCGCTCAGCGGATTGAACGCTCCCGGGAATCGCAGCAGCGTGCCCGTCGCCAGCGCCGCGCGAAGGTTCGCCCGCTTGTCCGCCGGGGTGGTTTTCGAGTACAGCATCAGAACAGTCCCTTCGGTCCTTCGGAAAGTCCGCCGGCCCTGGCGACGATGTTCAGCCCGTCCAGTTCGTCGGCGGTGAGTTCGGGCAGCCGCTGCACGAGGGCGAGGAAGCGTTCGATCTCCGCCTCCTCCAGCACGGGTGCGGCGAGGGTGCGGAACTTGCGGATGTAGTCCGCGCGGGCGAACGGGCGCGCGCCGAGCGGGTGGGCATCGGCCACCGCGATCTCGTCGACGAGGGTGGTGCCGTCGTTCAGCTCGATCTCGACGCGACCGCCGAAGGCCTTCTCCGCGGGGTCGTTGGAGTGGTAGCGGCGCGTCCACTCCTTGTCCTCCTCGGTCGTGACCCTGTTCCACAGTGCCACGGTGTCGGCACGGCCGGCGCGCTCGGGGGCGTACGACTTCTGGTGATCCCACTCGCCGTCCTGGAGGGCGACGGTGAAGATGTACGGCACCGAGTGGTCGAGCGTCTCGCGGCTCGCCTTCGGGTCGTACTTCTGCGGGTCGTTCGCGCCGGAGCCGATGACGTAGTGGGTGTGGTGGCTGGTGTGGATGACGATCGACTTCACCGTGTCGGCGTTCACCTCGGGGTGCTCGTTGTGCAGCTTGCGCGCCATGTCGATCCAGGCCTGGGCCTGGTATTCGGCCGAGTGCTCCTTCGTGTAGCTGTCGAGGATCGCGCGCTTGGGCTCGCCCTTCTCGGGCAGCGGCACCTCGTAGCTCGCGTCCGGGCCATCCAGGAGCCAGGCGATCACGCCATCCTCGCCCTCGTAGATCGGGGTCGGGCTGGTCTGTCCGCGCATCGCGCGATCGACGGACTCGACGGCCATCTTGCCGGCGAAGGCCGGGGCGTAGGCCTTCCAGGTGGAGATCTCGCCCTTGCGCGACTGACGTGTCGCGGTGGTGGTATGCAGCGCCTGGCCGATGGCCTGGAAGATGGTCTCGACGGGCAGCCCGAGCAGGGTGCCGATGCCGGCGGCGACCGACGGGCCGAGGTGGGCGACGTGGTCGATCTTGTGCGCGTGCAGGCTGATCGCCTTCACCAGGTCGATCTGGATCTCATACCCGGTCGCGATGCCGCGCACGAGGTCGGCTCCGGACTTCTTCGCGTGCTGCGCGACCGCGAGGATCGGCGGGATGTTGTCGCCGGGGTGCGAGTACTCGGCCGCGAGGAAGGTGTCGTGGTAGTCGAGTTCGCGCACGGCGACGCCGTTCGCCCAGGCCGCCCACTCCGGGCTCGCGTGTGTCGTGATGCCGAACACCGTCGAGCCGGGGGTCGCGGGGTGCGTCTCCGCCTGCGCTCTCGCCGAGATCGCTGGTGCCCGGGTGATGGATGCCGCGGCGACCGCCGCATTGTCGATGATGCGGTTGATCACCATCTCCGTCACCTCCGGCGTGACAGCGACCGGGTCGGCGGCGACCTCGGCGATCTTCCAGGCGAGCTGGTCCTGGCGGGCGAGATTCTCGTCGCTCTTATAGACGCGGACGTTGTGCAGTTTCATTGTTTCCTAACTGGTGACGATGTTCTTCAGGCTTCGGTACAGGTGGAGTTGGGTGGCGTGGGCGGCGAGTGACTCTTCGCCGTCGACGATGGCGTCGATGATGGCGAGGTGCTCACGCGCCGCTTCGCGCAGCCGGTCGGGGTTGTCGTGGGACAGCCGGCGGATGCGCGCGATGTGGGTGCGCACGGCCGCGAGCGTCGAGACCAGGAACGGGTTGCCCGTCGCCTCGTCGATAGCGTCGTCCAGGCGCTGCACGAGGTCGTAGTAGCGGCGCAGGCCCTCGTCGGTCCCGGGAAGCTCATGTGCGCCGCGGAACTCGCGCTGGAGCTGCTGGAACACGGCCGGATCGTGGCGCCGTGCGGCGAGCCGCGCCGCCTGCTGTTCGAGCGCTTCACGCACCTCGAAGAGTTCCTGCACTCGCTCGATGGAGACATCCGTCACCACCACGCCACGGCCGGAGTGGCCGCTGACCAGCGATTCCGAGGCGAGGCGGGTGAGGGCTTCGCGCAGCGGCGTGCGCGAGACGCCGAGTCGCAGTGACTGCTCCACCTCGGCGAGAACGGTTCCGGCGGGCAGGTCGCCGTCGAGGATCTCCTCGCGGAGCGCGCTGTACGCCCGGTCACTGGCTCTCATGTATACACACGCTACGCCTGCCCGCCGATTCTGCCTAGTTTTCTAGCCGAATGTATGCATCAACCGTCGGGAATCCACGGATCCGACCGTCCCGGAGCGCCGCGATACCCGCGCTGGGTCCCCTCGAGCGGGAGCGCGTGCCACAGCTGCGGGTCGTTCTGGTGCACTTCGCCGATCCGCCTCCGCCACATGCGCCGCAGCCTGCGAATCTCGGACTCGAGCTGCTTGAGCGCGATCTCGTCCAGCCGATACAACCGCATGTTCTCGTCGTGCCGTACACGCACCCAGCCCGATGCGGCGAGTACCCGAAGATGCTGGGACACAGCGGACCGAGAGATCGAGAACTCGTGACAGACGGCGGCAGCGACGTGCCCCGAGCGCAGCTCACCGCTGGCGAGCAGTTCGACGATCCTGCGCCGGACAGGCTCGGCCATCGCCTCGAACGGGTGCATCCGCTCATCGTGACCGCTCGACGGCGGCGCTTCGCAGACGTGGGTTTCAGCGGTGGAAAAGGTGCCCGAACATATCGAGTGAAGGACTGCTGACGCACGACCGACCGACTCCCTTTTTCGGTGTTGAAGTTCGCACTTACATAGTCGAACGGCTACGTAAGCGCGAACTTCAACACGAAAAGAGGGAGCCGCCTCTCGCCACGGGAAGGGGCAGGAGAGAGGCCAACCGTCCGCCCCTAGCCGAGAAGGGCCTTCAGCGCGTCCGTGTAGTTCTCGAAGGCACGGCGGCCTGTGCGGGTGAGACAGAGGTAGGTGATCGGCGTGCGGCCCTCGTGCGCCTTGGTCATGGTCACGTAGCCGGCGTCCTCCAGCTTGCGCAGGTGGGTGGACAGGTTGCCCGCGGTCATGTCGAGCAGCTCCTGGAGCCGGGGGAAGGAGAGTTCCTCACCCTGCTCCAGGGTGGCGAGAGCCGCGGTGATGCGCAGGCGGGCCGTAAACTGGGATGCCGATGTCAGAGCCCGCGATCACCTACCCGCCCGAGCTGCCGGTCAGCCAGCGGCGGGACGACATCGCCGCGCTCCTGGCCAGCAACCAGGTCGTCATCGTGGCCGGCGAGACCGGTTCGGGCAAGACGACGCAGCTGCCGAAGATCCTGCTCGAACTCGGCAAGACCAGCATCGGTCACACGCAGCCCCGCCGCATCGCGGCCCGCACCATCGCGGAACGCATCTCCGACGAACTCGCCACCCCGCTCGGCGGCCTCGTCGGCTACCAGGTGCGGTTCACCGACACGGTCGGCAAAGACACCCGCATCAAGCTGATGACGGACGGCATCCTGCTCAACGAGATCCACCGCGACCGGCTGCTGAGGAAGTACGACGCGATCATCATCGACGAGGCGCACGAGCGCAGCCTCACCATCGACTTCCTGCTCGGCTACCTCAAACAGCTCATGCCGCGGCGGCCCGACCTCACGATCGTGGTCACCAGTGCAACGATCGACCCGCAGAGCTTTTCGAAGCACTTCGATGACGCCCCCATCATCGAGGTGAGCGGGCGCACCTACCCGGTGGAGCTGCGCTACCGGCCGCTGGTCGACGAGCGGGTCGAGCTCGTCGAGACCTCGCCGACGGATGACGCTGGTGAAGTCTCGACGAGCTCGACCACCGACCCCATGGACGGCATCAACGCTGCGTTGGACGAACTCGCCCGCGAGGGCGACGGCGACGTGCTCGTGTTTCTCAGCGGCGAGAACGAGATCCGGGATGCCGAGGAGGCGATCCGCGGACGGAATCTGGCGAATACCGAGGTGCTGCCCCTCTACGGGCGTCTGAGTTCGGCGGAACAGCATCGCGTGTTCGAGACGAAACGGCCCGCGGGCATCCGCCGGCGAATCGTGCTCGCCACCAACGTCGCAGAGACGAGCCTCACCGTGCCCGGGATCAGGTACGTGATCGACGCCGGCACGGCGCGCATCAGCCGGTATAGCGTGCGGTCGAAGGTGCAGCGGCTGCCGATCGAGGCGATCAGCCAGGCGAGCGCCAACCAGCGGTCCGGCCGCAGCGGGCGCACCAGTGACGGCATCGCCATCCGGCTGTATTCCGAGGAGGACTTCGCCAGGCGTCTCGAATACACGGAGCCGGAGATCCTCCGCACCAACCTGGCCGCCGTCATCCTGCAGATGATCTCGCTCGGGCTCGGCGACATCGCGAGCTTCCCGTTCCTGCAGCCGCCGGACTCCCGCGGCATCAAGGACGGTCTCGACCTGCTGCGCGAGCTCGGCGCGATAAGCGGATCGAGCTCGTCGAGATCTCGGCGAGAGCTATCCGCCGGTGAGGTCTCGACAAGCTCGACCCGGGACGATCCGGAAATCACAGCGATCGGCCAGCAGCTCACCCGCCTGCCGATCGACCCGCGGCTCGCCCGCATGGTGGTGGAGTCGAAGCAGCACGGCACCACGCGTGAGGTGATGGCGATCGTCGCGGGCCTCAGCATCCAGGACCCGCGCGAGCGTCCGCTCGCGAAACGCCCGCAGGCCGATCAGCAGCACGCGCGGTTCACCGATCCGACGAGCGACTTCGTCACGCTGCTCAACCTCTGGAACTATCTTGAAGAGAAACAGACCGAGCTGAGCGGCAACGCGTTCCGCCGCATGTGCCACACCGAGTACCTCAACTACCTGCGGGTTCGCGAGTGGCGGGACGTCTACCGCCAGCTGGAGCGCACCGCCAAGCCCCTGGGGCTGGTCGTCGGCTCCCCCAGCGCGAACCCGAACGGCATCCACCGCAGCCTCCTCGCCGGACTGCTCAGTCAGATCGGCATTCGCGACCAGGCGAAAAAGGATTACGTCGGCGCCAGGCAGGTGCGGTTCAGCATCTTCCCCGGCTCGGCGTTGGCGAAGAAGCAGCCGGCCGAGGTAATGAGCGCGGAGCTGGTCGAGACCAGTCGCCTGTTCGCCCGCACCAACGCGGCCATCGACCTCGCCTGGGCGGAGCCGATCGCCGGCGATCTGGTGAAGCGCAGCTACGGCGAACCGCACTGGGAGAAGAAGCAGGGCGCGGCGGTCGCCTACGAGCGGGTCACGCTCTACGGCGTGCCGATCGTCGCGCGGCGCCGCGTCCAGTTCGCACGGGTCGACGCCGCCTACGCGCGCGAGCTGTTCATCCGGCACGCTCTGGTCGAGGGCGAATGGGAGTCGGTGCAGGCCTTCGACCGGGCGAACCGGCAGCTGCGGAAAGAGCTGGCGGAGGTCGAGGAGCGCACCCGGCGCCGCGACATCCTGTTCGACGACGAAGCGGTGTACGAGTTCTACGACCGGCGCATCCCCGCCGACGTGAACACCCAGCGCTCCTTCGAGGGCTGGTGGAAGAAAGCCCGCGCGACGCAGCCCGACCTCCTGACGATGACCCCCGAGAACCTGGTCGACGAGCTTGAGCGGGTCGAGCTTGAGAGGGTCGAGCCTGTCGAGACCTCCTTTCCCGACACCTGGGTACAGGGCGACCAATCCCTCACCCTCAGCTACCGCTTCGAGCCGGGGGCGGCGGATGACGGCGTCACGGTGCGCGTGCCTCTCGCCCTGCTCGCCGGGCTGCGCCCGGACGGCTTCGACTGGCAGGTCCCCGGCCTCCGTGAGGAACTCGTCATCGCCCTCATCAAGGCCCTCCCGAAGGCGATCCGCCGGAATGTGGTGCCGGCGGCAGACTGGGCGAAGCGCCTGCTCGGCGAACTCGACGGGGACGGCCCGATCACGGAAGCGCTCGCTCGCGCCATCCAGCGCCTCACCTACATGCCCGTGTCGGCGAGCGATTTCGAGACGGATCGCGTCCCACCGCACCTCCGCCCCACCTTCGCCGTGATGGACGAACGGGGCACGGTTGTCGCGAGCGGGAAGGATCTCAGCGCACTCCAGGCGCAGCTGAAGTCGAGCGCACGGGAGAGCGTCGCGCGGGCATCGGTGGCCCCGACGAGCGCCCTCGAGCGCGGCGGAATCACCACCTGGGACTTCGACGAACTGCCGCGCCTGCTCGACACGAAGCAGGGCGGCAACACCATCCGTGCCTACCCGGCCCTCGTCGACGAGGGGTCGTCGGTGGCGATCCGCCTGATGAGCACGCCCACCGACCAGGCACGCGAGCAGCGGGCCGGCGTGCGCCGCCTGCTCCAGCTCGCCATCCCCTCACCGGTCGGCTACGTGCAGGAGCATCTCACCACCACCGAGAAGCTGAGCCTGGCGCAGAGCCCGTATCGCACGACTGCGGAGCTGTTCGCCGACTGCCTGGCGGCCTGCGTCGACGCCGTCGTCGGGGAGCGTGAGGTCTTCGACCGCGCCGAGTTCGAGCGGGCACGGGACGAGGTCTCCGCGACCGTCCTCGACGAGCTGTTCCGCAGCGTGTCGCTGGTCAGCCGGATCGTGCTCGCCGGTCGCGAGGTCGAGAAAGCGATCAAGGCCGCGTCGAGCGTCGCGCTGCTGAGTCCTCTCGCCGATGTGCGCGAGCAACTCGGCGATCTGGTCTATCCGGGATTCGTGTCGGCCACCGGTCTCGCGCAGCTGCGGCGCCTGCCGGTCTATCTCGACGGCATCCTGCATCGCATCGGCAAGCTCGCCGAGAACCTGGGTCGGGACCGGGTGTGGATGTCGGAGGTGCAGCAGGCGACGCAGCGCTACCGCGACGCGGGCGGTACGCTCCCTCTTGGACGGGATGCCGCCCCGGCCATCGGGCACGCCCGCTGGCTGCTCGAGGAGTTGCGCCTCAGCCTGTTCGCCCAGCATCTCGGCACCTCGGAGCCGGTCTCCCTGCAGCGCGTGGTCCGCGCGCTGAGTTCGTAAAACAGAGTTAGGATGGATTCATGAGCAACGCAGTCATCGTCGACATCGTCCGCAGCGCGTCCGGCAAGGGCAAGCCCGGCGGCGCACTGTCCGATATCCACCCGGTGGACCTGTTCGGCACGGTCCTCAAGTCGCTCGTCGAGCGGAATGGCCTCGACCCGGCGACCATCGACGACGTCATCGGCGGATGCGTCACGCAGAGCGGCAAACAGTCGGTGAACATCACGCGCAATGCCGTGCTCGCCGCGGGCTTCCCCGACAGCATCCCCGGCACGACGATCGACCGCCAGTGCGGCTCCAGCCAGCAGGCCGTGGCGTTCGCCGCGCAGGGCGTGATCGCGGGCGCATACGACATCGTGATCGCCGGCGGCATCGAGCAGATGAGCCGCCAGCCGATCGGCTACAACACGATGGGCGAAGACCCCTACGGACCGCTCGTCGACGCCCGCTACGCCCCCGGGCTCGTCGGGCAGGGCATCTCGGCCGAGCTCATCGCGGCGCGCTGGGGCTTCAGCCGCGAGCAGCTCGACGAGTTCTCGGCCCGCTCGCACCGGCTCGCCGCCGCGGCCGATTTCTCGAGGGACATCATCGAGATCGCCGGCCTCAGCCACGACGAGACCATCCGCGCCACCACGACGGTCGAGGGACTCGCCGGTCTGCCGGTGTCGTTCGCCAGCGAGCGGATGGCGGGCCGCTTCCCCGAGATCGACTGGAAGATCACGCCAGGCAATTCTTCGCCGCTGACCGACGGCGCCTCCGCCGCGCTGATCATGAGCGAGGTGATGGCGTCGAAGCTCGGCCTCACTCCGCGCGCCCGGTTCGTCAGTAATGTGGTCGTCGGTTCCGACCCGATCGAGATGCTCACCGGCGTCATCCCGGCGACGAAGAAGATCCTGGCGAAGAACACGATGACCATCGGCGACTTCGACACGTACGAGGTGAACGAGGCCTTCGCCCCGGTGCCGTTGGCCTGGCAGCACGACCTGGACGCCGACCCCGACAAGCTCAACCCGCGCGGTGGTGCGATCGCCATCGGCCACCCGCTCGGGGCATCCGGAACCCGCCTGCTGTCGGCCCTCATCGGCACCCTCGAGCAGACCGGTGGCCGCTACGGCCTGCAGACCATGTGCGAGGGCGGCGGCATGGCCAACGCGACGATCATCGAGCGGATCTGATTAGAGCGGGTCGAGCTTGTCGAGACCTCACCAGCGATTAACGAGACCTCACCAGCGATTAACTCGTCGGTGAGGTCTCGACACGCTCGACCCGCTTACTGCCCGACCGTCGAGTACGCCTCCCACATCGCCGCATACCGCCCGCCGAGCTCCAGCAGCTCGTCGTGCGACCCGACCTCGACGATCGCACCGGCGTGCAGCACGGCGATGCGATCCGCGGTGCGGGCGGTCTGCAGCCGATGCGCGATCACGATCGTGGTGCGATTCAGCGAGACCCGGTGCATGGCGGCCGACACCCGGGCCTCGGTGGCGAGGTCGAGGTTCGAGGTCGCCTCATCGAGCAGCAGGATGGCCGGGTCGACGAGTTCCGCCCGCGCGAGCGCGATGAGCTGCCGCTGGCCGGCCGACAGCGACCGTCCGCGCTCCGAGAGCTCGTGGCGGTAGCCTCCCGGCAGGCCCGTGACCAGCTCGTGGGCGCCGACGGCGCGGGCCGCCGCCTCCACCTCCAGATCGCTCGCCTCCGGCCGGCCGTACGCGATGTTGTCGCGCACGCTGCCGGTGAACAGGAAGGCCTCCTGCGGCACGTACCCGAGCTGTGACCGGAACGCCCGCAGGTCGAGCTCGCGCACGTCCAGCCCGTCGACCAGCACGGCACCCTCGTCGGCGTCGTAGAACCGCGCGAGCAGCTTCATCACCGTCGACTTGCCCGCGCCGGTCTCGCCGACGAGCGCGACCGTCTCGTGCGGGGCGATGACCAGGTCGACGCCCTTCAGGGCCTCCGGCGGTCGGGTGAACGCGGCGTCCCGCTCCACCAGCAGGCGCGGGTCGGACGGCCCGCGCGGCTCATCGTGGCCGGGCCGAGTCGCCGCCGACGGGTAGCTGAACCGCACCCCGCGCAGCTCCAGGGCGCCGGTCAAACGGCCGGGGTCACGCGGGTGCCCGGTCTCGGGCGTGAGGGTCTCGAGCTTCATCAGCCCGGCGATCCGCCCCACCGACACCCGGGTCTGCTGCCACGAGTCGAACACCTGCGAGAGCTGCTGGATGGGCGAGAAGAACATGTCGATGTAGAGGATGAACGCGATGAGGGCGCCGGAGCTGAGGTTGCCGGCCACGATCATGCCGGCGCCAACACCGAGCACGATGGCGTCCGCGATCCCGGAGAGGAACTGCACGAACGGAAAGTAGGTGGCCACGAGACGCTGAGCCGCGACCCGTGAGACGAGATAGCGCGCACCCAGCCCGTGGAAGCGCTCCATGGTCTCGGCCTCGTGCACGAAGGCCTGCGACTCCCGCACGCCGGAGAGGCTCTCCTGGAAGTCGGCGTTCACGATCGCGATGCGCTCGCGCGACTCGTCGTACAGCCGCTCGGCCCTGCGCCGGAACAGCACGGTCGCGATGGCCAGCGGGATGACGACGGTCAGCGTCGCGAGCCCGAGCTCGAGGTTCACGATGAGCAGGGCGACGCCCACGCCGACGAAGGTGACGATCGCGACGAGCGCGGAGAGCAGGCCGTTCTGGATCAGCGACTCGAACTGGTCGACGTCCGTCGTCATCCTGGTCATGATGCGCCCGGCCATCTCGCGCTCGTAGTAGTCGAGCGAGAGCCGCTGCAGCTGCGCCCAGATGCGCACCCGCAGGCTCAGCATCACACGCTGGGCGAGCCGCCCGGTCACGAAGGTCTCGGCGATCTCATCGAGCAGGTCGGCGAGCGTCACCACCAGGAACAGCCCGGACGCGAGTGCGAGCACCGTCGCCGAGCCGTTCTCCACGCCGCCGTCGATGCCGGTCTTCACCAGTACCGGACCGAGCAGCCCCGCCACCGCGTCGATGATCACGAGCACCAGCCCGATGAGCAAGGGACGGCGGAACTCGCGCAGCACCCGCCCCAGCGTGAACTCGCGGTCCTGCACGGTCTCGCGGTCGAGATCCAGCGCCGGAACGTCCTTCGGTTCACCGAGGGCGGCCACCCGGGCCAGCAGCTCGGGAGTCGGTGCGGCGAGCGCGCCCATCCCCCGTCCGCCGCCGCGTCCGCCACCGCCGCCGAGGCCCATCCCGAGCCCCGACCCCGGGCCGGTCTTGACGGCCGTGGCGACCGGTGCAGCGCTCCACGCCGACGACGTCGCTCCGGCATCCACCAGGCTCGCCAGCACCTCGATGCTGCCCTGGGCCACGGCATCCGCGGTGTCCTCGTCGAGTCCGGTGATCAGCGACCGGTAGAGCGGACTCGTCTCGAGCAGGTCGTCGTGACCACCCTCCGCGACGATCCGGCCGTGCTCCATCACCAGGATGCGGTCGGCCAGGTGCAGCGTCGACTCGCGGTGGGCGATCAGCAGCACGGTCCGGGTGCCGAACACCTCGCGGAGCGCCTCGTGGATCGACTCCTCGGTCGACGCGTCGATCGCGCTGGTGGCGTCGTCGAGAATCAGGATGCGCGGGTCGAACAGGATCGCCCGCGCCAGCGCGATCCGCTGCCGCTGGCCGCCCGACAGGCTGAGCCCGCGCTCACCGACGACGGTCTCATACCCCCGGGGCAGCGCCTCGATGAACCCGTGCGCCTCGGCGACCCGCGCCGCAGCCTCGATCTCCCCGTCGGTCGCGTCCGGCTTTCCGTAGGCGATGTTGGCCCGCACCGAGTCGGAGAACAGGAAGCTCTCCTCGAACACCACACCGACGTTCTCGCGGAGCGAGTGCAGGTGCAGGTGCCGCACGTCCACCCCGTCGACGGACACGGAGCCCCCGTCGGGATCGTAGAACCGCGACACCATGGCGGTGAGGGTGGACTTGCCGCTGCCGCTCGGACCGACCAGCGCGACGCGTTCGCCGGGCCGGATCTCGAGGTCGATGCCGTCGATCACCGTCGCGCCCCCGCCGTAGCCGAACCGCAGTCCTGAGAAGCTCACTGCTCCCCCGCCGTCCGGCAGGTCGATCGCGTCCGGCGCGTCCCCGATGGCCGGCTCCCGGTCGAGCAGCTGGAAGATGCGTTCGACTCCCACCTTGGCCAGCTGGCCGATGGTCAGGATGCCTGCGAGCTGTCGCGCGGGCGCCATCAGCTGGGCGATGTAGGCCGAGAACGCCAGGAACGTTCCGATGGTCAGCTGGCCTTGCAGGGCGAGCCACCCGCCGAGCGCGAGCACCGCGACCTGGCCGAACACCGGGACGGCCTGCAGGAGCGGCTGGAACCGTGACTCGATGCGGACTGCCCGCATCTGCGAGCCGTAGAGCCCGCTCGCGACCTCGGCCATCCGCTCCACCTCGCGGCGTTCGCGACCGAAGGCCTTCACCACCCGCACGCCGTTGACGTCCTCGTCGACCATCTGGGCGACCTCGCCCTCGCGCTGCTGTGCGTCCCAGCTGGACGGGAACAGCTTCAGCCGCATCCGGTAGGAGACCAGCACGAGGAGTGGGGCGACGACCAGGCTGACGAGCGCGAGCGGCGGCGACAGGAAGAACATCACCACGAGCGACAGCACCATCAGGATGACGTTGCCGCTCATGATCGGCACCATGTTGAGCAAACCCTGCACCAGCGCCGAGTCGGAGTTCGCTCGCGAGACGAGCTGCCCGGTCGACATCTCGTCGAGCGAGGCGAAGTCCATGCGCTGCAGGTGGTCGTGCATGTCGTTGCGCAGGTCGTTCTGCACCTCGAGGGCGACCCGCCCGCCGCGGTACCGGCGCAGGTAGGCGAACCCGAAGGTCGCCAGCGCGAGCACGACCAGCAGCACGAGCCAGGGCAGCAGCGGCGCGGACCTGGCGATGATCACGTTGTCGACGACCTGGCGCGCGACCAGCGGCACCACGACCTGGCAGGCGCTGCCGAGCAGCGCGGCACCGAACGAGATGATGACGCCGCGGCGGTGCCGCAGCATGTAGTTCCAGAGGCGGCGCAGCCAGCCGGGTCCGGCGCTCGCGCTCACAGTCGCACCCCGCGCTCGGCGACATAGGTCTCGATCGCCGCGCCCAGCTGGGTGATCGAACCCAGCACCCCACGGGCATCCGGCGTCAGGTCGGCGAGCAGTTCGAGCCGCGCCGCCATGGACGCTTCAACCTCCTCGAACAGCTCCGCGCCCGCGGGGGTCAACGACAGCGCGGTCGCGCGCTGGTCATCCTCCACCTGCGCCTTCCGCAGCAGACCGCGACGGCACAGCGAGTCGACGCTCGCACTGACCGCCGGTTTGCCGAGCGCGAGCCGCGCCGCGAGGCGTGAGGCACGCGCCTCGCCCTCGACGATCGTGGACAGGATGCGGTAGTCGGCCAGGCTCAGCGTGTCGGATGAGCGCTCGAGCACGCGCGAGACGCGCGCGAGCGCCCTGGCGGCCTGGACGGAATCTGGGGAGGGCATTCCTCCACCCTACGCCAACTAGTTCGATGGTCGAACTACATACCGTAGAGCTCGCTGTACCGCCCACGGGCCGCGACCAGTTCGTCGTGGCTCCCCACCTCGGCGACACGGCCGCGGTCGAGCACGACGATGCGGTCGGCGGAGCGAACGGTGGACAGCCGGTGCGCGACCACGAGCGTGGTACGCCCGGCCATCAGGCGCTCGAGCGCACCCTGCACCAGGCGCTCCGATTCCCCGTCCAGCGCGGAGGTCGCCTCGTCGAGCAGCAACACCCGAGGGTTGCGGATCAGCGCTCGGGCGATCGCCACGCGCTGCCGCTGCCCGCCCGACAGCCGCGCCCCGCGTTCTCCCACCACCGTGTCCCAGCCGTGCGGCAGCGCCTCGATCACGTCGAGCGCGTTGGCATCGCGGAGCGCCTCGAACAGCTCCTCGTCCGTCACGTCGGGCAGCCCGTATGCGACGTTCTCGCGGATCGACCCCTCGAACAGCACCGACTCCTGCGGCACCACCGACACGCTGGCACGGAACGCGCGCAGGTCGAGCGAGTCCATGTCCACCGTGTCGAGCAGCAGCGCGCCCTCCGTCGGCCGGAGAAAACCGAGCACCACGTTGAGAAGCGTCGACTTGCCCGACCCGGACGGACCGACGAAGGCGACCGTCTCCCCGGCGCGGATGGTGAGGTCGACGTCGTCGAGGGCCGGGCGGTCGTTCTCCGGGTAGCGGAATCCCAGGTGGGCGAAACGGAGTTCACCGCGCACGACGGTGACCGGGCGCTTGCCCTCGTTGAGCTCGATATCCGGCTCCTGCAGCACCTCCGCGATGGAGCGCATCGACTCCCGCGCCTTCGTCATCACCGGCAGCAGGTTGAGCAGCGACACCACACCACCGGTCAGGATGGTGAAGTAGCCGCTCAGCACCACCACCTTTCCCGGCGTGATCGGCAGGAACCCGGTGAGCGACGCGAACCCCGCGGCGATCAGGCAGAACACGCCGAGGCTCTGGTAGCTGATCCAGGTGATCGAGCCGAAGCGGCCGTTGAGCCGGTCCAGTGCGAGGGCGGCCGTACGCACGCTCTCGACGCTCGACGAGACTCGTTCCAGGGCGACATCCTCGAGCGCGTGCGCCCGCGTGACCGGCATCAGCGCCGCCATCTCGCCGACCCGCTTCGAGAAGTGCTCGATCTCGCGCCGCAGCGCCTCGTTGCGCCGGCCCGAGCTTCGGCGCAGGCCGAACATCAGTGCGGCCGCGATCGGCACCGTCACGAGGAACACGACGACGAACGACGGAACGGTGATCGCGGTCAGCGTGAGGGCGCCGATGAGCACGCAGACGGCGGACAGACCGACCCCGTAGGACTGCTGCAGCGCCGTTTCGACGTTCTCGGCATCCCGCACCACCTTGGTCTGGATGACAGCCGCGCCGGTGCGCGAGTGGAAACCGATCGAGAGTTGCTGCAATCGCGACGAGACCCCGTTGCGCAGGTCGGCGGCGACCCTGCGCACGGCCCCGCTGAACAGGTTCACGTAGACGATATTGAGCGGGTAGTTGACCACCAGGATGCCGACGGCGATCCCGGCGTTCAGCCACAGCTGGGTGAGCGGCCGGTGCTGTACCACGACGTCGATGATGTTGCCGGTGAGCAGCGGCAGGATCCAGATGGGACTGTCCTTGATGATGAACACGACCGTGGCGACGAGCATCGACCCGCGGTACGGCCGGAACAACCCGATGAGGGAGCGCGCCGGGCGCCGCTCGTCGACGGACAGGACTCTCGCTGCACTACTCACGAAGCAAGTATCGCGCAGCCCGCAAGAACTTGACGAGTCAATGCAAGAAAACTACGCCTTGGCGGCCGCTTCCGCCTCGTACTGGGCGATGAGTTCCCGCTTCAGCACCTTCCCGCTCGGTCCGAGCGGCAGGGCCTGCACGATCTCGACCCGGCGCGGGTACTTGTACGCCGCCAGCTTCCCCTTCGCGTAGTCGTACAGCTCCGTCGGCTCGGCCGACGCGCCAGGGGCGAGCACGACGCAGGCCATGATCTCCTGCCCGTGCGTCTCGTGTGCGGTCCCGAACACCGCGGCGGTGGAGACCGACGGATGCGCGGTCAGCACCTCCTCCACCTCGCGCGGGTAGACGTTGTAGCCGTTGCGCAGGATCATGTCCTTCTTCCGGTCAACGATCCACAGGTAGCCGTCGGCATCCTTCCGGCCCAGGTCGCCGGTGCGGAACCAGCCATCGACGATCGCCTTCGCGGTATCGTCCGGGCGGTTGAGGTAGCCCTTCATGATGTTGTGGCCGCGCACCACGATCTCGCCCAGCTCGTCGGCGGGCAGCAGCTCGGTGCGGTCGTCGAGCTCCGCGTTCGCGATCTCGACATCCACTCCCCAGATCGCTGTACCGATGCTGCCGACGACGGGCGTGCGTCCCACGTGATTGAAGCTCGCCACGGGGGAGGTCTCGGTGAGCCCGTAGCCCTCGTAGATCGGAACGCCGAATTCCCGCGTGAACCGCTCGATCACGGCGAGCGGCAGCGCGGAGCCGCCGGAGATGGCGAAGCGCAGCTTCGGCCGTTCCGTGATGGTCTTCGCCGCCTCCAGCAGGGCGATGTACATCGTCGGAACGCCCATCATGATGGTGCATTCGTTGTCGATGAGGGTGCGCAGGGCCGACTCGCCGTCGAACTTGGGCAGCAGCACGATCTTTGCCATAGCGCGGAAGCCGGTGTTCATGGCCACCGTCTGGCCGAAGGTGTGGAACAGCGGCAGGCCGCCGAAGATGACGTCCTCCTTCACCATGTCGAAGGTGTTGAGCAGCAGCGTCGAGGTCTGCTCCACCAGCGAGAAGTGGCTGCCCATGGCTCCCTTCGGCTTGCCGGTGGTGCCGCTGGTGTAGAGGATGGTGGCGGTCGCGTCCGGCTGCTGCGGCTCGTAGGTGCGGATCGGCTCCGCCGCCGCGGCGAGCTTCTCCAACTGCTCGGTGCCCTCCACCTGTTCCGGTGACAGCACGGTGAGCACCGGCACTCCGGCCTGCTTCGCCCCCTGTGCGCCCTCGCCGAGCAGCGGCGCCGCGCACACCAGCATGGTCGCCCGCGAGTCCCTCAGCACGTACTCGATCTCGTCGTTCTTCAGCAGCGCGTGGATCGGCACGACGATGCCGCCGAGGCTCAGCACTGCGAAGTACACCCGCGGGAAGTCGGCGACGTTCGGGATGAGCACGGCCACGGCATCGCCCGGCTTCACGCCCTTCGCACGCAGGGCACCGGCGTAGGCGCGGGTCTGGTCCCAGAGTTCGGAGTAGGTGACGCCCGACGTTCCGACGACGATCGCGGTTCGATCCGGCATCCGGTCCGCCGTCTCCTTGAGAATGGCGGCAACCGAAAGGGTGGAGTGGCTCGGGCTGGTCATGGCTGTCCCCTGTGTCATCGTCGACGTGTGTTGGTGGAACGCTACGCCGTCAGGCTGTGCCCCGGCAATCAGCCGGCCGAACGGTCAGCCGAGCAGCTTCTCGTAGCAGAGCGCGTTCGACATCAGCTCGTACGGCGGGTACGACGGGATGAGCGTGTAGCCGATCGACTCGTAGAGGGCGATCGCGGCGGGCTGGAGGTCGCCGGTCTGAAGCACCAGCCGGCGGCAGCCGAGTTCCGCGGCCGCCGTCTCGAGCTCGGCCATCAGCATCCGTGAGATGCCGAGGCCACGGAATCGCTCGTCGACGAACACCTTCTTCACCTCAAGATCGTCGCCGTGGGTACGCAGCCCGGCCTGGCCGGCGGGCACGCCGTCGACAGTCGCGAGCACCGTCGCGACGACGGTGACCGGATCCACCGCGAGAGCTTTCGAGATGACCCTGGCCTGCTCGGGCGGCCGGCCGGCCATCGCGGGCGCGTACAGGGCGCCCATCTCGGCGTCCATCGCAACGCGCAACGGGATCGCCCGCGGGTCGAGCCAGTCGATGCGCTCCATTTCCACCTGGGGCACTATTTCTTGGTCACCGTCTTCTCGGTGACCGTCGCGGAGGCGTTGGACTCGTAGGACGTGTTGGTCGACTCGAAGAAGTTGACCAGCTGCAGGGTGTCGTTGGCGGCCGCCATCCACTTCGCGGGGTTCGGCACGTTGTACTCCGCCTCGAACCCGAGCTCCTCGAGCCGGCGGTCGGCCAGGTACTTCACGTACTGGTTGATGTAGTTCGCGTTGAGGCCGAGGATGCCGCCCGGCAGCAGATCGCGGTTGTATTCCTCCTCCATCGCCACGGCATCCAGGATCATCTTCTTGATCTCGGTCGCGAACTCCTCGGTCTGCAGGTCGGGGTTCTCGTCGAGCACGGTGAGGATGAGGTTGATGCCGAACTTGAGGTGCAGCGACTCGTCGCGCACCACCCAGTCCATCAGCGATCCGAAGTTGCGCAGCAGGTTGCGCTGGCGAAAGCTCAGCGCCACCATGAAGCCGGAGTAGAACCAGACGCCCTCGAGGATCACGTTGTACGCGACCAGGTTGCGCACGAAGTCCTTCTTGCCCTCGGTCGTCGTGATGTCGAGGGTCTGCTCGGTCATCCGCTTGATGTACGTGAGCTCGAACTCCTCCTTGCGGGCCATCGACGGCACGTCGACGTGGGAGTTGTACGCGGCCTCGCGGTCGATCGGGAAGGTCTCCAGCACGTACTCGAACGACATGCAGTGGTTGGCCTCCTCCCACATCTGCTTGGCGAGGTAGATGCTGCACTCCGCCGCGGAGACGTAAGGGTAGACGCCGAACGCGAGCGCCTTGTTGACGAGCAGCTCGTTCGGGTTGAAGTAGCTCATCAGGAAGGTGACCGCGTGACGCTCCTCGTCGGTCATCTTCTTGAAGTCGGCGATGTCTTCGCCCAGCTGGATCTCGTTCGGGAACCACGTGTTCGCGACCGCCTGGTCGTAGAGGTCCATCGCCCACTGGTACTTGATCGGCTTCAGCAGGAGGCCCTCCTGCAGGCCCGTTCCGAGAATGCCCATGGTTACTTCTTTCTAAAGCTGAAACGGGGCCAATTCGGTCAGGTCGGGTTGGCACGCCGGCCCCGACTGGCCGAACTGGCCCGGATTCGGTAGGACTACTGGCAGCTCTCGCACTGGAGGTCGTCCATCGGGTCGACCGGAACGTAGTACTCGTCGTCTGGATTCATGCGTCCGCCTTCGGTGCCAGGCCGCCGAAGCCGAAACCCCGACGGGGTGCCGCAGCAGCCGTCGACGCTTCGACCGAGACCGGGGCCGCCGCAACCAGCTCTTCGGCCTTGTTCACCTTCACCGTCGACTGCTCGGCGGTGTGGCGCGGCTTCATGTGCAGGTAGTACGTGGTCTTCACCCCGCGCTCCCAGGCCGACATGTAGATGTCCATCATGTCGCCGAGGTCGCGCGTCTCCAGGTACATGTTGCGGCTGATGGCCTGGTCGATCCACTTCTGCGCGCGCGCCGCGACCTCGAGGAAGGCGTACGGCGACAGCTGGAAGCTGGTCTTGTACGTGGCCTTGACCGAGTCGGGGATCGCGGCGATGTCCTGGATGTTGCCCTGGCTGCGCAGGATGGTCTCCTTGGTGGAGTCCCAGATGCCCAGCTTCTGCAGGTCGTTCACCAGGTTGCGGTTCACCTCTAGGAACTTGCCGTTCGAGGTCGCCCGGCTGAAGATCTGCGAGAACTGCGGGTCGAAGCCGGGTGTGGTGCCGGCGACGAGGCCGATGGATGCGGTGGGCGCGATCGCCATGAGTGTCGCGTTGCGCATGCCGCCCTTCACCTTCGCCCGCAGCGCGTCCCAGTCGAGACGGGTGGTGCGGTTGACCGTGATCTCCTGCCCGCGATCCTGCTCGGTGAGTGCGATGGTGTCGATCGGCACCAGGCCCTGCGACCAGCGCGAACCCTCGAAGTTCGGGTACGCGCCGCGCTCCTTCGCGAGCTCGGTGCTCTCCTCGATCGCGGCGTAGGAGACGTGCTCCATGATCTCGTCGATGAGGTCGTAGGCCTCTTCGCTCTCGTAGCTGTAGCCCATGCGCTCGATGACATCCGTGAAGCCCATCACCCCGAGGCCGACCGCGCGGTTCTGGTGATTGGAGAAGTCGGCCTCCTTCACCGAGGAGCGCGTGATGTCGATGAGGTTGTCGAGCTGGCGCACGGCGAGCTTCGCGCTCTCGGCGATCTTGGTGAAGTCCAGCTTTCCCGCATCGTCCAGATGACGACTGATGTTGATCGAGACCAGGTTGCAGACCGAGACGTTGTCTTCGTCCTGCGGGAGGGTGATCTCGGTGCACAGGTTGGACAGGTGGATCGTGCCCGTGTTGTTGTTGAGGGCGCGGTTGTTGATCGTGTCCTTCCAGGTCAGCCACGGGTGGCTGGTGGTCTGCAGGGAGATGAGGATCGACTTGAACTGCTCGCGCGCGCCGATCTTCTTGAACATGCGCATTTCACCGGCCTCGGCTTTGGCCACGTACTCGCTGTAGCGGGCGGAGAAGGCCTTGCCATAGAGCTCGTTGAGGTCGGAGACCTCCAGCGGGTCGAAGAGGTACCAGTCGTCATCGTTCTGCACGCGCTTCATGAACTCGTCGCTGATCCACACCGCCGTATTCGCAGTGCGGGTGCGGCGGTAGGGGTCGCCCGAGTTCTGGCGGAGGTCAAGGAACTCCGGGAAGTCGAGGTGCCAGTTCTCCATGTAGAAGCACAGCGCGCCGAACTTCTTGCCGCCGCGGCTGACCGCGCGAAGGATCGAGTCGATCGTGTGCATGAACGGGATCGGCCCGGTCGACGTCGTGTTGTTGGATCGGATGGGCGAACCCTGCGCCCGCAGTTTCGTGACACTGAGGCCGATGCCGCCAGTGCCCTTGGTGAGCCACATCACGTCGCGCGTCGTCTTCGCGATGTGCTCCATGTCGTCCTGCATCTCCATGACGAAGCAGTTGGCGAGCTGCGGGTAGACGGTGCCCGCGTTGACCAGCGTCGAACCGGCCGCGATGTATTCGAGCTGCGACATCTTGTCGTAGAACCGCAACGCCTGGGCGGTCGGGTCGGCCTCATTGAGCGACAGGCCCATCGCGATACGCATCCAGAAGTACTGCGGAACCTCGAGGGCGTCGCCGTTACGGCCCTTGATGCCGTAGCGATTGTTGAGCGTGACCAGGCCGATGTACTTGAGCAGTTCGTCGCGGCTCGGGTCGAGCGCGCCGGCCAGCCGGTCGAAGTCGAACAGTTCGACCAGGCGCGGGTCGAGCAGGCCCTCCTCGACGCCGCGGGTGACGTTGGCCGTGAAGTGGGTGCGGTGCAGGGCGAGCAGCTCGTCATCGGTCTCGTAGTCGCCGAGCACGCGCTTGTAGATGGTCTTCAGCAGCAGACGGGCGGCCACCGTGTCGAACTGCGGGTCGTCTTTGACGTTCTGCAGGGCGACCTGGATGACGGCCTCGTCGAGCTGCTGCGTGGTGATGCCATCGAAGAGGGTGAGTTCGAGCTCCGACGCGATCTGCGTGACCCAGGTGATGTTCTCGTCGAGGCCGGTGCTCGCGTGCTCGATCGCGAGGTTGATCTTGTTGGCGTCGTACGGCTCCCGCTGCCCATCGCGCTTCACTACCGTAATTGCCACACTGCTCTCCACGACAACAGCCTCCAAATCCGTAATCCGGGAAGACGATCCCTGACCGCGTCTTCCATCCCCAGTAGGGCCCTGTACGGGCCCGAAAATCCGTGCGAGTGCGTCAGACTCCGAGAAATGGAGGGAGTCGCTGTTCGGCGGTTCCACCACTATATAGCGGGCATCTGACATTGCCGAAACACCACATCTAGTGGGCGTGTCATCCACACATGTGCATAACTTCGGCCCGTTTTTGCACAGGCTGTGGACGGATTTCGCCCCGAAAGCGAGTGCAGGGGGCCTATCGGCTGGTACCGCTGCTCTTCGAACAGGTCTGCTGCGCCGCCGTCTGGCCCGTGATGGTGGACGGGAGCACGACGACGGGGGCCGTCGGTGCCGACACCGTGGGTGTCGGGGTGGGCGCGGCCGTGCTCTTGGTGCCCGCCTTCGACGTGGCGGTCGGCGCCGGCGCCACGCTCGGGGAGACCGTGGCGTTCGGGTCGAGTTCGGCGGCGCGCCCGACCTGGCCGCTCAGCTGTATCGGCTGGTCGGCCACCAGGGCGGCGTTGAGTACCGCCGCGGACGAGGCGATCGGAATGACCCGGTTCGGATTGGCGGGATCGGACGATGTCGGGTACTGCAGGAAGACCATGTTGCCGAGCCCGATGTCCTTGAGGGCGAGCGCGATCGCCACCATCGTCGTCGGGTTGGTGAGACCGTCGCTCAGCGTCATGCTGTTCGCCGCCGTCTTGGCGATCGAGTAGAGCTGCAGCGGGTTGGAGAGCACGCCGGCCGAGGTCAGCTTTCGCGCCAGTGCCGACAGGAACACCTGCTGGTTGCTGATGCGGCCGAGGTCGCTGCCGTCGCCGACACCGTGCCGCGAGCGCACGAAGGCGAGTGCGATATTGCCCACGAGGGTTGCCTCTCCCGCGCCGAGATTGAGTCCCACATAGGGGTCGTTGATCGGGCTCGCGATGCAGACAGTCACACCGCCCACTGCGTTCGACATCCCGACGACGCCGTCGAAGGTGATCTCCGCGGCGTACGGGATACTGAGCCCGGTCATCTTCTCGACCGTCAGCACGACGCAGTTGAGACCGCCGCGCGAGAGGGCGGTGTTGAACATCGCCTGCGACGTCGCACCGACGGTCTTGCCGTTGGCCAGCGGACAGGCCGGCATCGGCACCATGAGGTCGCGCGGGAAGCTCACCACGGTCGCGCTGCTGTGGTCGGCGGAGATGTGCAGCAACATGGTGACGTCGTTGTTGCCGGCGCCCGAGCTGCCGGCCAGTTCTGCCTTGCTCGAGTAGGCGCCGCCCTGGCCGGTGCGGGTGTCCGTTCCGGCGAGCAGCAGGTTGACGCCACCCTCGATCGCACCGACATTCGGGGGTGGCTGGATGGCCTTGCCGTTCTTATCGGTGAGGTGCACGCCGGTCTTGATGCTCGAGGTGACCTGCCAGATCGCGATGCCGGCCACGGAGAGGCTGCCCACCAGGGCGACGGCGACGGCGATCCCGAGGATCCGGAACAGCGCCGCGACCGGGCTGCCGACTTTCAGGCGTCCATGCCGGACCGGCTGCGGGCCGGTGGGCTGTGCGGAGCCGTGCAGTTCGCGCCTGGTTCGTTCGGTCGACATCTATGGAACTCTAACCGAGCCGAATCCATCGAACCCGGCGAATCACTGGGAAGAGCCGACAAGCGACCTGACAGCCGCGTCCGGCCCGCCGGTAGGCTGGGAGCCTCGTGAACAGCTACCTCGACCTCCTGCGAACGCGCGGGGTCGCGCGGATCATGTCGGCCCAGCTGGTGGCGCGGATCCCGAACGGCATGCTGTCGCTGGCGTACCTGCTGCACATCGAGCGCATCCTGCACTCCTACGGCGCCGCCGGCCTGGTGCTCGCCGCCACCAGCATCGGTCAGGCGGTGGCCGGTCCGCTCACCAGTCGCTGGATGGGTGTCTGGGGCATGCGCCGCGTGCTCATCCTGACCATGACCGTCTGCGCGCTCGCGGTCGGTACCATCGCCATCGCGCCGCCCCTGCCGCTCCCCCTCTATATGGTGCTCGGCCTGGTCGGCGGGCTGAGCACCCCGCCGATCCAGCCCGCCGTCCGCACTATCTATCCCACGATGGTCAACTCCCGGCAGCTGACGCCGCTGTTCTCCCTGGACGCGTCGGCGCAGGAGGTGATCTGGGTCGTCGGACCGGTGATCACCACGCTGATCGCCACCCAGGTGAGCACGGTGCTCGCCGTTCTCGTCGCACTCGCCTTCCTGGTCGGCGGCGGCACCTGGTTCGTGTCGTCGCCCGAACTCGGACGGGTGCGCATCCCCCGCAGCAAGCGGCGACTCGGCACCGTGCTCACCAAACCGGCGGTGCTGCTCGCGACCGTGACCGGATTCGTGCTCATCGGCGCCTGTTCGGCGGTGGAGGCCGGCGTCGTCTCGACCTTCGGCGACCACAGCCCCCAATCAGGCCTCGTGCTCGCCATCTTCTCCATCGGGTCACTCATCGGCGGGCTGTCGTTCGGCCACTTGCCGATCGGCCCGTGGGCGCTGGCCCGGCGCATCCTCGTGGTGTTCGCCGGGATGGCGCTGGCCGCGGCCTCGCTCAACTTCTGGTGGCTGGCGGCGACCCTGCTCATCGCCGGCATCGGCATCGCGCCCTCCCTCGCCGTGATGTTCGCGATCGTGTCGTCGAGCGTGCGGTTCAGCGAGACGGCGGAGGCCTACGGCTGGGTGGGGACGGGCCAGCTGATCGGAGCGGCGCTCGGCTCGGCGCTCGCCGGCTTCCTCATCGACCGGTTCAACGCCCCCGGTGCCTTCTGGGTCGCCGGGAGTCTCGCGGCGCTCGGATTCATCATCCCGACGATCTTCCATCGCGCCAGCCCCGACCTTCGGGGCCGGGACGCCAGTCCCCAGCCGGACACCGAGCCGGTGCCGATCCAGCCCAGCTGATGCCGCCAGTCGACTAGAACGTGTTCTGCAGTGCCTTCAGTACCGCGGACTCCTGCACGAGTTCGCCGAACATCCGCTGCAGCACGGCGGACTCCTTCTCGTTAGGCACGAACACCCCGTCGGCGACCTGGGCCTTCGCGAACGGCAGTTCCACGTTCGCCCCGACCCGCACCATGCCGAGCCCGGCCACCGTCGTCATGAGCGAGATGACGCCGCGGGTGCCGCCGGACACACCGCCATAGCTCACGAAACCGACCGACTTGCGCCACCACTCCTTCGAAAGGAAGTCGAACGCGTTCTTGAGGGCCGGCGAAAAGCTGTGGTTGTACTCGGGGGTGACGAAGATGAACGCGTTCGCGGCCGTGACCCGATCGCTCCAGGCGATCGTGTGGGGCTTCGTGTACTGGTGCAGGATCGGGTGGTTCGGCTCGTCCATGAATGGGAGTGCCAGCTCGGCGAGGTCGGCGAAGTCGATCTCGAAGCCGCCGTGCTCCTGCGCCGTGGCGCGCACCCACTCCGCGATCGGAAGGCCGACCCGTCCCGGTCGGACGCTGCCGACGATGATCATGAGCCTGAGCGGGGAAGTTGTCATGTCATCCATCCTTGCGCACCGCACGGTGCGACACCCGCGCTCGCCCGGTCCCAGTCAGCGTTCGCCCAGCCTCCACACCAGCTTCAATCCCGACCAGTCCTCATCGATCGCCGCGACCTTCGTGTCGACGAGACCGAGCGGCAGTGCCGAATCCCGGATGACGGTATCGCCGAGGTCGCTGACATGGCCGGCGGCCTTCCGCGGCCAGGCCACCCAGAGCATCCCGGCCGGCCGGATGAGTTCGCCGCACTCGCGCAGGCGCCGTTCGATGCCGGCCGCCTCGCGCAGGAACAGCAGGATGAGGTCCGCGGGCTTGCCGGGCGCGACCGGCTCCAGGGGCGGCGGGCCCTCGAGCCGCCAGCCGACGGGCGCGCCGTCGAGACGGACCCGCATCCCCGGCTTCAGCCCGAGCTTGCGCGCCTGCGGCGTCGCGGAGTATCCGGCCACGGTCATCCCCCTTTCATAGGCTGGTCCCATGATGGCAAACGCATGGCTGTAAATGGGGCGCTGAGCTGCGGCATCCTGCTCCACCGCGCCGGTGACACCGGGATCGAGGTCTTCCTCGGCCACATGGGCGGACCGTTCTGGTCGAAGAAGGATGCGGGAGCGTGGTCGATCCCGAAGGGCGAGCCGATGTCCGGCGAGGCGGAACTCGACACGGCCCTGCGCGAGTTCGCGGAGGAGATCGGGCGGCCTGCACCCGCCGCGGACTACCGACGCCTGGGCGAATTCCGGCAGAAGTCGGGCAAGGTGGTCGTCGTCTTCGACGCCGGTATCGACGAAGCCGGTGTCGACGAGCGGGTCGCCTTCGTGTCGAGCAACACGTTCGAACTGGAGTGGCCACCCAGGTCGGGTCGGATCGGCAGCTTTCCCGAGATCGATCGTGCCGAGTGGATGCCGCTCGCCGCGGCGACCGACAGGGTGGTCGCGGGGCAGCGGGCGATGCTCGATTCCCTGGCGGCCGGCTAGTACAGGGGCGGGGCTGTGCTCGCGACCACGATCGCCTCGAGGGCGGGCAGCGCCTCGATGAGCAGGTCGACGTCGTGCGTGTCGACCGTCTTGAGCAACCCGGCCATGATGTCGGCCCGCGCGGAGCGCGCCCTCAGGATGAAGTCGACACCCGCCGGCGTCGCCTCGATGAGAGTCGCCCGTCGGTCATCGGCATCCGTCGTCCTGGTTGCGAAACCGAGCCGGCTGAGGTCGACGGCGATGCGGGTCACCGTCGCCGGCGCCACCCCCTCGCGCTGGGCCAGCTCGTTCAGCCGGAGCGGTCCGAAGCGCACGATGCTCGACAGCGCGGACAGGCCGCTGTGGTTGATCCCGTCCCCGGCGCGCAGCAGCCGGTTGACGCGGCCGACCGCGAGGGCGAGACGGCCGGCCTGCTGGCTGAGCCGGTCCGCGGCTTCGGTGTCGTGAGAGGCGCTGTCCTGGGCATCGGTGTCCTGGTCGGGCACGGCATCCGCCTTTCTCGCTGGTCGTTCCCGACATCGTAGCGATCCACCCTCCGCGATAGGCGAAGATAGTCGGGTGATGATCCCGCTGAGCATTCCCAGCCCGCCACCGATCCTGAAGCAGTTCATGATCGGGCCGCTCACGATCCATACCTACGCGCTGTGCCTGCTGCTGGGGATGATCTTCGCGATCATCATCACGCAGCGCCGCATGACGAACCGTGGGGCGCCGCGCGGCATCGTCCTGGACATCGTCATCTGGGCCATCCCGCTCGGGATCGTCGGGGCGCGCGTCTACCATGTACTCACCCACACCGGGGACTACTTCTACCCGGGTGCCAACCTGTGGAACACCCTGGCCATCTGGGACGGCGGCAACGCGCTCTACGGCTCGCTCATCGGCGGCGCGCTCGGGGCCTTCATCGGGTGTCGCCAGCACGGCATCAAGCTCTGGGCGTTCGCGGATGCCCTGGCCCCGGCCATGCTCGCCGCCCAGGCGACGGGGCGGCTCGGCAACTGGTTCAACCAGGAGCTGTTCGGTCTGCCGACGACACTGCCGTGGGGTCTTCAGATCGACCGCCCCAACACCGCTCTCACGAACGATCATCTGGCATCGCTGCCGACGTCGACGCTGTTCCACCCGCTCTTCCTGTACGAGATCATCTGGGACCTGATCGGTGTCGCCATCATCCTGCTTCTCGAGCGTCGCCTCCGCGGCCACGGCTCGGAGCTGCGCTGGGGCAAGGCCTTCGGCGTCTACCTGGTCTGGTACGGACTGGGGCGCAGCTGGCTGGAAGCGATCCGCATCGACCCGACCAGCGACCACGTGTTCGGCCTGCCGGTCAATGTGTTCGCCTCGTTCGTGACCATCGTGCTCGGCCTGGTGCTCTTCCTCGTGCAGTTCTATCGCCACCGCGAGCCGGAGCTTTCCGTCTTCCGTCCCGGTTGGGTGCCGAAGCCGGACAGGACGTCGGCGGATGACAGCGAGAAGCAACCCGCGAACGTCGCCTAGGCGAACAGCCGGGTGACCAGCTCGTCCGCCGTGGTCCCGTCGAGGGTCCACGGCAGGAAGATGATGCGGTACACGATCGGCGCCACCAGGTAGTTGATGACCTCGTCGACGGTGACCGTGGCATCCGCTCCCGCGCGCTCCACCATCATGGTCGCCTCCGCGCGGCGGTTGCGGGTGCAGTCCGACTCGGTGACACCGGCGGATGAGGCGCCGCCGCGCAGCAGTTCGGCGTTCACCGGCGAGCTGTAGTGCTCGATGATCTCCCGCGCCCACTCGGTGAGGTTGGCCTTCAGGTCGGGTCCGGTGGGCAGCGGCCGCTGCGGGTCCAGCCGGTAGGTGGCGATGTCGTTGATCATCGTCGGCAGGTCGCCCCAGCGCCGGTAGACGCTGGTCGGGTTCACGCCGGCGCGCTCGGCGATCATCGGGATGGTCACGCGGTCGCGGCCGCGCTCGGCGATGAGTTCTTCGACGGCCGTCTTGATGGATGACATGACCGCGGCGCTGCGGCCCCCCGGTCGCTTCACCGGCGTTGTGGTGGTGGACATGAACACATACTAAAGCAAATTTGTTTGCATTTGTGCTCGACCGGGTATATCTTTCAATAACGCAAATCTATTTGCTTTAGGAGCCTTCCGTGTCAACACTCATGCAGACCGCGCCCGTACCGAAAACCCGCCTCACCCTTCCGCCGACCGCGGCCTTCGCGGGCACCTCGCTGGCCTTCGCCGCCCTCTACCTCGCCGCCGGCGCGCCCACCCCGCTGTTCGTGCTGTTCCAGCACGAGTGGGGCTTCCCGGCCTGGCTGATCACGGTCGCCTTCGCCGCATACGCGATCGCGCTGCTCGCGGCGCTGCTCGTCGCCGGGTCGCTGTCCGACCACATCGGGCGGCGCCCGGTGCTGATCGGGGCGCTCGCGCTCGAGGTCGTCGCCATGCTGATGTTCGTCCTCGCCGACGACATCGGTCTCGTGATCGCCGCGCGGGTGGTGCAGGGCGTCGCGACCGGTGTCGCCACCAGCGCGTTCACCGCCTCGGTCGTCGAACTCGCGCCCGACCGGCTGAAGCGTCTCGGCGCGATCATCGGCGGTGTGGCGGCCGCGGGCGGACTGGGGCTCGGCGCCCTGTTCTCCGGCATCGCGGTGCAGTTCTCGCCGAAGGCGGACGTCGTGGTCTTCACCACGCTGGCGGTGATCATGGCTGTCGGCCTTCTGGTCGCCGTGTTCTCCCGGGAGACGGTCAGGCCGAAGGCCGGCGCGCTCGACTCCCTGGTCCCGCGCGTTTCGGTTCCGCGTGCGGCGCGGGCCGAGTTCGCGGCGGCGGCCCCGGTGCAGGTGGCGGCCTGGATGCTGGCGGGCCTGTTCCTGGGTCTCGTCCCGACGATCGTGCGTGACATCTTCGAGATCGACAGCGGCCTGCTCAACGGCGTGACGACGTTCGCGGAACCCGCGGCCGCCGCCATCGCCGGCTTCGTACTGGGCCGCCTCGCCGCCCGGCGCGCCACCATCGCCGGCGGGATCGCCGTCGCCGTCGGGGCCGCGGTCATCGTGGCCGGCGTGGCGTTCGGGACGTTCCCCCTGCTCGTGCTCGGCGGCATCATCGGGGGCGCCGGCTTCGGCGCATCGTTCTCGGGCAGCCTCCGCACGCTCGGACCCCTCGCCCACCCGCACGAGCGCGCGGGACTGTTCGCGGGCGTGTACGTGGTCGCCTACCTCGCGTTCGGGGTGCCGTCGATCATCGTCGGGCTGCTGATCGCCCCGCTGGGGCTCGTGCCGGTCATCGTCGGCTACGCGGTCGTGATCGTGCTGGTCGCTGTCGCCGGACTCGCGGCCCAGTACCGCCGGGAGCGCAGCATGTTCGCCTGAACGCCGCAGCGCTAGGGTGATTCGCATGACTGCTGAGCTCCGCAACTTCATCGATGGCGACTATGTCGAGGCGAAGGCGACGTCGGCATTCGACCTCATCGACCCGTCGACGGAGAAGAGCTATGGCAGTTCCCCGGTCTCCGGCGCCGCGGATGTCGACGCCGCGTTCTCCGCGGCCGCCGCGGCCTTCGAGGAGTGGGGTGAGACCACCCCGGCGGAGCGCCAGCTCGCCCTGTTCCGCATCGCGGATGCGATGGAGGCCCGCGCCGAAGAGTTCGCCGACCTGGAGTCGAAGGACACCGGCAAGCCGCGGGCGACCCTGGTCGACGACGAGATCATGCTGTCGGTCGACCAGATCCGGTTCTTCGCGGGCGAGGCGCGGCACCTCAGCGGCATGGCATCCGGCGAGTACATGAAGGACCACACCTCGCAGATCCGGCGCGAGCCGATCGGAGTGATCGGCCAGGTGACGCCCTGGAACTACCCGCTCAACATGGCGGTATGGAAGTTCGCGCCGGCGATCGCCGCCGGCAACACGACGGTGCTGAAGCCGAGCGACACGACGCCGTCATCGACCCTGCTGCTGGCGGAGGTCGCCGCCGAGTTCCTGCCGAAGGGCGTGCTCAACGTCATCACCGGTGACCGCACCACCGGCGCGGCGATGATCGAGCACAGGACTCCGCAGATGGTCTCCATCACCGGCTCGGTGCGGGCGGGCATGGAGGTGGCGAGGGCCGCGGCATCCGACCTCAAGCGGGTGCACCTGGAGCTGGGCGGCAAGGCGCCGGTCATCGTCTTCGACGACGCTGACATCCCGTCGGCGGTCGAAGGCATCGCGGTGGCCGGGTACTTCAATGCCGGCCAGGACTGCACGGCCGCGACGCGAGTGCTCGTGCAGGCCGGAGTCCACGACGAGTTCGTCGCCGCGCTTGCCGCCTATGCGAAGGAGAACGCGAAGACGGGTGCGCCGGACCGGCCGGACATCCTGTTCGGTCCGGTGAACAACGCCAACCAGCTGGCGCAGGTCGAGGGCTTCATCTCGAACCTGCCGGGCAATGCGAAGATCGAGCTCGGTGGCCACCGCCAGGGCAGCACCGGCTACTTCCATGAGGCCACGATCGTGTCGGGCCTGAAGCAGACGGATGACGCGGTGCAGCGCGAGATCTTCGGCCCGGTCATCACCGTGCAGAGATTCGCCGACGAGGCCCAGGCCCTGGAGTGGGCGAACGGCGTGCAGTACGGCCTGTCGTCGAGCGTCTGGACCAGGGACCACTCCCGGGCGATGCGCTTCGCCAAACACCTCGACTTCGGCTGCGTGTGGATCAACACCCACATCCCGCTCGTCGCGGAGATGCCGCACGGCGGGTTCAAGCATTCGGGATACGGTAAAGATCTCTCGAGCTACGGCTTCGAGGACTACACCCGGGTGAAGCACGTGATGAGCTTCATCGGGGGTTCGGGAAACTAAGGAGCAGCTCACGTGTCAGTGGTGGTAATCGCGACCTTCACCCCCAAAGAAGGCCGAGTGCAGGAGATCCTGGACGCTCTGGCCGACAGCGTGCCGCTCGTGCATCAGGAGCCGGGCTGCGAGCTGTACTCGGTTTACACGAACGACAAGGTCGTCGTGATGGTCGAGCGGTGGGCGGACGGCGACGCGCTCAGGACGCACGGCACCAGCGACACCTACAAGGTCTTCAGCGACAGGATCGAAGACGCACTCGACGGGCGGCCCACGGTCGTGGTCTCCCACAACGTGCCACTCGGTGATCCCACCAAGGGCACCATCCAGTAGCCGCGAACTGCCCGAGATGGTTGGTTTTTGCTACGAAAACCCAACCATCTCGGGCAGATCGAACCAGATCCACGGGAGTCGCCATGAGCAGCGCACGCACGATCGCGGTCGAGGACAGGCTGGACATCCTCGACCTGTACGCACGCCAGTCCCACGCCATCGACGGCGGAGACGCGAAGGGGTGGGCGCAGACCTTCACCGAGCAGGGCCGCTTCGAGTCGCCCACCTTCAAGCTCACCGCGATCGGGCACGACGAGCTGGAACAGTTCGCCCGCTCGTCGAACGATGCCGCCCTGGCCCGTGGTGAGCATCTCCGGCACTGGATCGACGCCGTCGTGATGACCCGCGTCGACGACCTCGCCCTCCACGTCGAGGCCTACCTGATGATCCTCGCCACCTCGACCGAGGGATCCCGCGTGGACCGGAGCGTGCGCGTGATCGACGACCTGGCGAAGGTCGACGACCAGTGGCTGCTCAGCAGCCGGGTCGTGCTGCGCGACGTCTGACCGGGTGCAGGCGGGTCAGTCGAAGACGACGACCGACCGGGCCACTCCGCCCGACGTCATCCGTTCGACCGCCGCATTGACCTCGGACAGGCCGATCCGCTCGCCCACCAGCTCATCGAGCTTGAGGATGCCGCGAAGGTACATGTCGGCCAGCCGCGGGATGTCCCGCTTGAAGTTGTTCGCCCCCATCAGGAGGCCCTGCACACCCTTGCCCTGGAAGATCATCTGCGCGGCCGGAAGGGCGAGCCGCGCGTCCGGGCCGGGCACTCCGACGAGATAGGCGGTACGAGCGGGCCACAGTACGCTGACCGCGTCGGCCACGGTCTCCGGCCTGCCGACGCAGTCGAAGGCGTAGTCGACGCCGCCGCCGCTCAGCGACAGGATCCTGCCGACGGTGTCTCCCTCACGGATGTCCACGACATCCGTCGCCCCGAAGACCTTCGCCAGTTCCAGCTTCTCGTCGCTCATGTCGACGGCGATCACCCGGGATGCCCCGGAGATGGCGGCGGCCTGGATGGCGTTGAGGCCGATCCCGCCACACCCGAACACGACGACGGAGGATCCGGCGACCACCTTCGCACCATTCATGACCGAGCCGGCACCGGTGATGACAGCGCAGCCGAGGAGGGCCGCGCGATCGAGCGGGACCTCATCCGGGACTCGCACCAGTGCGTCCTGGCCGACGAGGATGTACTCCGCGAATCCGCCGAGTCCGCCGGCCTGTGCCACCGCCTCACCGTCGAGCGTGAGCCGCGGCTCGGCCCGGGTGAGCAGCTTGCGGTTCGCGCACAGGTACGTGTGACCCTCCAGGCACTGCGCGCACTGCCCGCAGTAGCGGGACGTGCAGCCGACGACATGGTCGCCGACCGCGAATTCCGTCACCGAGGCGCCGACACTCTCGACGATGCCGGCGACCTCATGACCGAGCACGGCCGGGGCGGTCACCGCCCCGAGCAGCGTGCCGTTCATGATGTGGAGATCGCTGTGGCACAGGCCGCAGGCGGCGACCCGCACCAGCACCTCGAACGGGCCCGGCCGATCGATGTCGACGTCTTCGAGGCTGGCCTGACCCGGTACCTCACGGAGGACTGATGCCTGCATGCCTGTTCCTTCCGAGCGTTCCGCTAGAGGACGATGTTGACGTTCTTGGTGCGGAGAAACTCCTGAATACCCTCGCGGCCGCCCTCGCGGCCGTACCCGCTCTGCCGCACTCCGCCGAACGGAGCGGCGTACGAGGCCGGGGCCGGTCCGCCGTTGATGCCGATGCTTCCGACCTCGAGCCGGGATGCCGCGCGCAGCGCCCGCGAGATGTCCCGCGTATGCAGGTAGGCCGCCAGTCCGAACCGCGAATCGTTGGCCAGGGCGATGGCCTGCTCCTCGGTGGAGAACCGGCCGACGGTCACGACGGGGCCGAACACCTCCTCGCGCATGATCTCGCTGTCGAACGCGGCATCCGCCACCACGGTGGGCGGCAGGAAGTATCCATCGCCGAGACCGGCGGGCACCGCGGGCGGGGGGGGGAGCACCGGCGCCCCCGCCC
>FSWJ01000349.1_pt1 | contig 50994 bp, 47 predicted proteins | sample 1637851 | NCBI WGS metagenome assembly FSWJ01 (sample SAMEA3914789, study PRJEB12502) | metagenome | biome: forest; material: soil | place: Canada | collected 2011-07-03 | depth 0.3 m | reverse complement strand
TGGGCCCCTGGGGGGGGGTTCCCCACCCCCCCGCCGCGAAGTCGCACAACCGCCGCATGCGGCGTTATCTCCCGCCGCGACGAAAAGGACGAAAAGGACGAAAAGGACGAAAGGGACGAAGAGAAAGAGACGGAGCAGGGGGAGTTACTTCACGCTCTTGATCGGGATGATCGCGAGGCCGCCGAGGGCGGCGGCGATCGCCGAGCAGACGAACAGCGCGACGAAGCCGCCGGTGGTCGCTCCGATGCCGGCGACCACGATCGCGCCCAGCAGCGGCCCGATCGCCTGCGGAACGGCGGTCGCGATGTTCATGATGCCGAGGTCCTTGCCGCGGGTGTGCGAGTCGGGCAGCACCTGGGTCGCCAGCGCCTGGTCGACAGCCATGAAGCATCCGTAGCCGAGCCCGAGCAGTCCGGCGCCGACGTTCGCGATCGTCCAGGTCGGGATCAGGGCGAGCAGCAGCGCCGCGATGCCCTGCAGGTACGCCGCCGCGTACACGAAGACCTTGCGCTGGCCGATCGCATCGCTCAGCCGGCCGAAGCCGAGCGCGGCGATGATGAACAGCACCAGGTAGATGACGGTGAGCTGCAGCAGGTCGTCCTGCGCGGTCTTGCCGCGGTGCAGCCCGGACTGCAGGAAGAAGAGCAGCAGGGTCGTGCCGAGCGCGTTCCCGATGTTGACCAGGATGCGGCCGGTGAGCGTCCAGCCGAAGTCCGGATGCTTGCGGGGGTTGACCCAGAACCCCTTCAGCAGCGTGCCGAGCTTGAAGCTGGGCCGGAGCACCCGCGGGAGTGCCTCGTCCGGGATGATGAGCAGGAACGGCGTGACGAACACCAGTAGCAGCACGGCGACGGCGAGATACCCGACCGCCTGCGACAGGGCCAGGCTGGTGACGAACAGGATGCCGAGCACGGTTCCGATCGCCTGCGGCGCGGAGACCCAGCCGGAGACGATGCCGCGCTGGCCGACCGGCACCTGGTCGGAGATCGTCGCGGTGATCGCGGCGGAGACGATGCAGAACCCGGTGAGGGCCAGCGACCAGAACACGCCCACGCCGACGATGCTGCTCTGGAAGCCGAGCAGCGCGAGGGAGATCGCGAAGACGAGGGTGCCGAGGAAGATCCAGGGCCGGCGGCGGCCGAAGCGCGACGTGGTGCGGTCGGAGAGCGCCCCGGTGAGCGGGTAGGCGATGAGCGCACAGATGCCGGCGATGCCGGAGATGATGCCGAATGCCAGGATGCTCTGGCTGCTGCCGTCCCGCACGTGGAACACGCTGTTGACCTGCAGCGGCAGCAGCAGCTGGATCGGCGTGAGCTGGGCCATCCAGATGCCGAACCAGGCGGTGGCGAAGAGGGTGATCCAGACGGCCGAGACGCGGCGTTTCGGCTCGGCGAACGGGGTGAACGCCGAGGGCAGGGTGGGAGCGGTCATGCCCTGATTATCGCGGGTCAGCGCAGATCAGGGCGGGTGCCACGCACTACTTGGTCTCGTCGGCGACGTGCCAGTCGGAGACCAGTCTGGTGGCATCGGCGACGAAGTCGCCGGTGGCCTTCGGGCCGCGGCAGCTGTACAGCTGCAGTTTCTGCATCGCGTTGCCCGCCGTGTAGAGCGTGAGGGTCGTGGCCAGGCCTCCCGTGCATCCGTCGTTCTGCGCGCTGTTGAAGTCGGCGAGGTCGACCGAGTACTTCTTCACCAGCGCCGCGAACCGGGCGATGCGCTCGCCGTTGGTCACCGTGTACGTCTTCGTGTCGTAGTTCGGCACCGGCTGGTACTGGCTGTACTCGATGCGCTCGATCGGGTTGGAGACATCCGGCTTGATCAGTGCCTGGCTGACGATGAGCACGATGACGACCAGCACCACGACGGCGGCGAACCAGAGCACGAAGCGCACCGGCCTCGACAGGCGCGGACGCCTGCGAACCTCCGCCGAAGTCACGGACGCCAGACCAGCCCGAAGAAGTGCACGGCAACGAAGCCGGCGAACAGGACAACCGCGATGACAACCGCGATGACGATGACGATGCGGAAGGGGTTCACGGTTTCACTCTACCGATATCACTTAGGCATCTCTCGAAGCACGATGCAGGTGGCGAGCACCGCTTCGGCTGCCTCCGCGCCTTTGTCCTCCTTCGAACCGGGCAGCCCGGACCGGTCGATGCCCTGCTGCTCGTCGTCGAGGGTGAGCACGCCGAAGCCGACCGGCCTTCCGGTGTCCAGCGCGACCTGGGTGAGGCCGTTGGTGGCGGCGTTGGAGACGAACTCGAAATGCGGTGTGCCGCCGCGAATGATGACCCCGAGAGCGACGACTCCGTGTGCGCCGTTCGCGATGGCCGCCTTCGCGACCACCGGCAGTTCGAAACTGCCCGGTACGCGGATCACGGTGACTTCGGCGCCGGAGGCGTCGAGCACGCGCTTCGCCCCGGCGACCAGGGCCTCGGCGATCTCGGTGTGCCAGAGCCCGGCCACAATCGTGATCTTGAATCCCGTTCCGTCGGCCGCGATCTCCGGTGCGCCTGCGCCGCTCACAGCTCCTGCTCCCTGCCGGTATTGATGAGGACCGCCTCGTCGAGTGTGTCGTTGTCGGGCAGGATGTGCCCCATCCGGTCGCGCTTGGCCTCGAGGTAGCGCTCGTTGAACTCACCCACCCCGACGACGAGCGGAACCTGCTCGAGCACCACGATGCCGCGCTCGCGCAGCTGGCGCAGCTTCTCCGGGTTGTTGGTGATCGCCCGCACGCTCGAGATACCGAGGTCTTCGAGGATGGCGACCGCAGCGCCGTAGTCGCGCCCGTCGGCCGGGAAGCCGAGCGCAAGGTTCGCGTCCAGGGTGTCCATGCCGTCCTCCTGCAGGCGGTAGGCCTTCAGTTTGTTGATGAGTCCGATGCCCCGGCCCTCATGGCCGCGCATGTAGATGACGATCCCGCCCTCGGCCTGGATCTGGTCCAGCGCCGCGTCGAGCTGCGGTCCGCACTCGCACTTCTCCGACCCGAAGACCTCGCCGGTGAGGCACTCGGAGTGCACCCGCAGCAGGGTGCCGTCCGTCGGCGTGCCGGAGATGATCGCCAGGTGGTCGGCCCCGGTCATCCGGTCCCGATAGGCGCGGAAGCGGAAGCGGCCGTGCCTGGTCGGAATGGTCGTCTCCACCTCGAAGATCACCCGCGAGGCCTCCGGAATCGCCACCGGCATCGGCACGTCGGTGTCGCAGTGCGTCTCCTGCAGGAACGCGATCAGTGCCTCGATGGTGACCACCGGCACGTTCTCGCGCTCGCCGAGGGCGATGAGGCCGGGCAGCCGCATCATCTCGCCGTCCTCCGCGACGATCTCGGAGATCGCGCCGACCGGCACCAGTCCGGCCAGCTTCAGCAGGTCGATCGTCGCCTCGGTGTGACCGGGACGCTCGCGCACGCCGCCCTCCACCGCACGCAGCGGCATGATGTGACCGGGGCGGTGCAGCTCGTCAGGGGTGGTGTCGAGGCTCGCCAGCACGCGGAGGGTGTGTGCGCGGTCGTGCGCGCTGATACCGGTGGTGACCCCGGATGCCGCGTCGACGCTCACCGTGTAGTTGGTTCCGCGCACGTCCTGGTTGTGCGTCACCATCACCGGCAGCTCCAGGCGGTCGGCGATCTCGTTCGTCATCGGCGCGCAGATGAAGCCGGAGGTGACCCGCACCATCCAGGCAAGCTCCTCCTGGCTGGCGAGAGCGGCCGCGATCACGACGTCGCCCTCGTTCTCGCGGCTCTCGTTGTCCACGACGATGACGGGCCTGCCCAGGCGCAGCTCATCCAGGGCGGTGGGGATGTCGGCGAGGCTCATGCCAGGCTCCTCTCGAATTGCATCAATCGTTCGACCTGGCGCGCCAGGATGTCGGTCTCGATATTGACGGCGTCCCCGATCGTGCGCAGGCCTAGGGTGGTCGCCGTGAGGGTCTCGGGAATGAGCGACACCTCGAACCAGTCCGGCCCGACGTCGCTCACGGTGAGCGAAACCCCGTCGATCGCGATCGAGCCCTTGCGGGTCACCAGCGGGGCCAGTTCGCGGTCGAGCGAGAACCGCAGCACCCGCCAGGCGCTGCCCTCCTCGATCGTGAGGAGCCTCGACGTGCCGTCGATGTGTCCCTGCACGATGTGGCCGCCGATGCGGTCGCCGACCCGGGCCGCGCGCTCCAGGTTGACCTGCTGCCCTGCGGCCACGGACTTCAGGGTGCTCATCGCGATCGACTCGGCCATGACATCCGCCGTGAACCAGTCGTCGCCCTGGTCGATCACGGTGAGGCAGACGCCGCTCACCGAGATGGAGTCGCCGTGCTCCGCGTCGGAGACCGCGATCGGGCCCCTGACCGTCACACGGGCGGCGTCCCCCTGCGGCAACCAGTCGAGCACGGTGCCGAGCTCTTCGATGATTCCGGTGAACATTGCTATTCCCTTTCCGTTGCCGGGCGGGCCGTGACGAGGAGGTCCTCGCCCAGCCGCTCGATCGAGTCGATGCGAAGTCTGTGGACGCCCGCCATGTCGCCGACACCGAGGTCGCCGACTGCGAGCCCCGGGCCGCCGAGCAGCGCCGGGGCCAGGAAGATGAGGTATTCGTCGGCCAGTCCCGCCGCGATGAACGCACTCGCGAGCGTCGGCCCTCCCTCGACGTAGGCGTGACGGATGCCGCGCTCGAACAGGTCGCGCAGAATGGCGGGCAGATCGTGGCTTTGCATGGCGAGCGCTCCCGCGAGCTTCGCGCCGGCGGGGATGACGCGGTCGCCGATGACGACCGGAACCGGCTGGTGAGGCAGCAACTCGCCGGCGTCGCCACGCGCCGTGAGCGACGGGTCATCAGCGATGACCGTTCCCGTTCCGATGAGGATCGCGTCGACCTGCTCGCGCTGTTCGTGCACGCGCTGGCGTGCGGCTGTGCCGGTGATCCACCGGCTGGAGCCGTCCGCGGCGGCGGCCCGGCCGTCCAGCGTCGACGCCCACTTCACGCTGACGAACGGACGGCCCAGTCGCGTCGAGGTCAGCCACACCCGCAGGAAGCGTTCCACCTCGTCGGCCAGGAGGCCGCCCTCGACATCGACGCCGGCTTCGCGCAGGCGCGCTGCGCCGCCGCTCGACGCGACGCCGGGGTCGGAGACCGAGTAGACGACCCGTGCCACGCCCGCCGCGATGAGCGCCTCGCTGCACGGGCCGGTGTGGCCGTAGTGGTTGCACGGCTCGAGGGTGACCACGGCGGTCGCGCCCCGCGCCCCGCCGTCGCCCAGCCTGGACAGGGCGTCGACCTCGGCATGGGGGGTGCCCACGCCGCGGTGCCAGCCCTCCGCGATGATCTCGCCGTCGGGGGAGAGGATGACGCACCCGACCCGCGGGTTGACGCCCCACGCCGGACCGTGGGCGGCCAGCGACAGGGCGTGGCGCATGGCCTGCTCTGAACCTGTCATCCGGTGTCCCTCGCGTTCTGGGCACTCCGGGGATCACGACAACCATCCATTGCGGAGGTTTCGCGCGTGCTTCCTTCCATCCGGACTGAGAAATGCGTCGCATCTCATAACCGTCGGTGCCGGAATTTCACCGGCTCAACCGCCACTGGCATTTCTGTCAGCAGCGGGTCGCGGACTATCACCGCCGGTTCGGATTTTCACCGACCCCGGAGCACGTACTACTTACTTGTCGATTGTAGCAACGCACCGGACGCGTGCGGCATTCCACGACTCATCCATCAACGGTGAAGCGCACGGTGCGAGCGGGACAGGACGCTCGGAACCGCCGCTCGAGCGAGGGACTCGCGGTATGGATCGTCAGCCCGCGCGCCATCTGACCGGTCATCGCGCAGAGCGTCCCAAGATCCGAGTCATCGTAGGTGCCCGTGGCCCGGTAGTTCCGGTACATGGCGAAGGCGATCGCTCGCAGGGCACCGCTGCCCTTCGGCCCGGCGCCGTTCTCCACCAGGACGAGCGCGTCGACGATCCCCTCGTCGGGATCGTCGGACCCCCACTCCACGCCGACGTGCCCGGGCTTCGAGAGTGCGATGATCCGCCTGGCGGCGACATCACCGGTGTGCCACATCGAACCGGACAGAATGAGCACAGTCGGCAGTCGTGTCGCCGTTTCCCGCATCGATGCTCCTGTCGGGAACACGACGCAAAGCACGAGCGCGGCGATGCCGAGCGCCGCGACCGCGGCCGCCGCGAACCGCGAGGGGAGCCTGGCGAGAAGACCCGAGGCGAGCGAGAGGGTGAGCGTGCCGAAGAAGACGCAGAGCATCCAGCTGAGTTTCGTCGGGTAGTAGGACGACCACGGGATGGCACCGTCCCAGGCCTGCTGCAGCAGGAGCACGACCACCGCGACCCCCGAAACGGCGAGCGCCACGATGCCGCCCAACATCGGCGAGCCCTCTCGGCGCCGCCACAGCGCGGCAAGGGCCACCATGACGAGGAGGATGACGACGAGCGCGACCCAGGTGGCGGGATAGGGCGCCTGTTGCGAGCCGGGCGCGTCGAGGGCATCGCCTTGCTGCAGATAGCTCGGCACCGACTGCACCGCGATCCAGATGAGCAACTGGATGACCGCCAGCAGCAGCGCGAGCGCGCGCAGCCCCCTGATGGGCCGCAGCACGGCCCAGTGCCTGACGATGACCACTGCGCCGAGGGCGCCAGGAAGCACGACGAGGGGCGCCCAGGTCGCGAGCATCAGCGTCGAGACGCCCGCCAACAGGCAGAGCGAGGCAACAGGGAATCGCGAGGATGACAGGTAGGCGAACCAGGCCGCGCACAGCAGCGGCAGCACAACGCTCGCGTTGAAGTACCCCCAGTGGGTCGGCATCCCGCCGACGAACCAGGTGAGCGGGAGCAGGGAGCCGAGCAGGCCGGCGACCGACGCGAGCCGCAGACGGCCGGCGGGAATCGCTGACGCGACGACGGCACCCAGGCTCACACAGCCAAGCGCCAGCAGCACCGTCCACGCCACGGTGAACATCGTGAGGTCGTTTCCAAGCGCACCGGTCCCGGCACCGTGGTGGGACGGGTCGAGAGCAACAGCGATGATCGCGGCGGTCAGCGGGACAGGGTTGCTGTCGGCTCCGAGCGTGACACCGCCGGCATCCAGCACCGTATTCGCGTAGAAGAGATTGTTGGCGGCGTCGCCGTACATCGCCCAACTGAGCCGAGCCGCGCCGGATACGAACTGCGCGGCGACAGTCGTGCCGATCCAGACCAGGCTGCCGAGCGACGCGGGGAGCCACACCGCAAGGGCCTGTCGGCTCGGGCGCTGCAGAGGACGGTGAGGACGACCGCGACCGCGCCAGCACAATACGGCGCCGACGAGCCCGACGGCAATCACCGTGCCGATGGCCGTCGCGTACGCACCCGTCCTGGTGCCGGCGGCGAGAAGGAGCGAGCCCAGCAGCGTCAGTCCGAGTCCGACCCCGACGGCAGGTATCGCAAGAAGGTGTCCGAATCGCGCGCCCGCCAATGCGATCCACGGGATCGCAGCGAGCCCGAACAGGCCGATGACGAGCAATCCGGGCAGCATAGGCACAGTCTCCCAGCGCGCGCCGTGCTCGACGGCGAACGAATCACCGCTTCGGCAGGAAGCCGATCCGGTCGTAGACCTTCGCGAGGGTCGCCTCGGCGACCTCGGCGGCACGATCCGCGTTGCCGGCGAGCACGCGGTCGAGCTCGGCAGGGTCGGCGAGCAGCTCCAGCGTGCGCTCCCGGATGGGGGCGAAGGTCCCGACCACGACATCCGCCAGCTCCGACTTGAAGTCGCCATAACCCTTACCCTCGAACCGTTGCTCGAGGTCGGGGATCGGGATGCCGGACAGCACCGAGTAGATGGTGAGCAGGTTCGAGACGCCCGGCTTGCCGGCCACGTCGTAGCGGACCTCGCGCCCGCTGTCGGTCGCCGCCGACCTGATCTTCTTCGCGGTGACCGCCGGCTCATCGAGCAGCCAGATGATGCCCGCCGGGGTGTCGCCCGACTTCGACATCTTGGAGGTCGGGTTCTGCAGGTCGTAGACCTTTGCGCTCTCCTTCTGGATGCTCACCTCCGGCACCACGAAGGTCGGTCCGAACCGGCTGTTGAAGCGCTGCGCCAGGTCACGGGTGAGCTCGATGTGCTGGCGCTGGTCCTCGCCGACCGGCACCACGACGGTGTCGTAGAGCAGGATGTCCGCGGCCTGCAGGATCGGGTAGGTGAACAGCCCGACGGAGGTCGAGTCCGACCCCTGCTTCGCCGACTTGTCTTTGAACTGGGTCATCCGGCCGGCCTCGCCGAACCCGGTGATCGTGTTCAGCACCCAGGCGAGTTCGGCGTGCGCCGGCACGTGCGACTGAACGAACAGGGTCGACTCGGCGGGGTCGATGCCGGCGGCGATGTACTGCGCCGCGGTGCGCCGGGTCTGCTCGCGCAGCAGGGCCGGATCCTGCGGAACGGTGATGGCGTGCAGGTCGACGACGCAGAAGAAGGCGTCGTGGGTGGCCTGCATCTCTTTCCACTGCACGAGCGCGCCGACGTAGTTGCCGATGTGCAGCGAGTCGGCCGACGGCTGGATGCCCGAGAACAGGCGGGGTTTGGTCATTGTGACAAGCCTTTCAAAAACGCAGGGTCTTTCAGTTGATGGAGTAGTCGACGACGACGGGAGCGTGGTCGGACCATCGCTCGTCGTAGGTCGCCGCACGATCAACCGTGTAGTCCTGCACCAGCCCGGCGAGGGCCGGGGTGGCGACGTGGTAGTCCAGCCGCCAGCCGGTGTCGTTCGCGAAGGCCTGGCCGCGGGCGGACCACCAGGTGTATGGTCCCTCGACCTCGCCCGCCCACTGGCGGCCAACATCCACCCAGCCCATGCCGCGCCGGCTCTTGCCGTCGACGCAGGCCACGTTCCTGCCCACCGGACCGAAGAACTTGTCGAAGTACGCGCGCTCCTTCACCAGGAAGCCGGCCTGGTTGCGGTTGCCGCGCCAGTTCTTCAGGTCGATCTCGCGATGGGCGACGTTGAGGTCGCCGACGACGACGGCGAGGGGGGAGTGCTCCTCCAGCTCGGACAGGCGTTTGGTCATGGCATCGAGGAACTTGTACTTCTCGATCATCTTCTTGCGGTCCTCGACGTTGCCCGAGTGCACGTAGGTGCTGACCACGGTGACGACCGAATCGCCGACCCGGTAGTCGGCCTCGAGCCAGCGGCCGGCGCTGTCGAACTTCTCGTCGCCGAGTTCGACCCGGTGGATCTCGGCCTTTCCGCGGCTGGCGAGCGCGACCCCGGCGCGGCCCGCTGCGGTGGCGGCGTCGTGGAGGATGTTCCACTCGTCGCCGAGCAGCTCCTCGAGGATCTCGGTGGGTGCCCGCACCTCCTGCAGCGCCAGCACGTCGACATCGCGCGCCGCGAGCCAGGCACCCATGCCGTGACCGTAGGCGGCGCGCACGCCATTCACATTGACGGTGGCGACGCGCAGACGAGTGGGCACGGCACAACTTTACCGGGGAGGACCGACGGCCTTCGTCCGGCCGGAATCCTTCGGCCTGCCGAGGCTCTGCCCGTGGTCGGCCACGTCGACCGCGATCCAGGTCGCGGAGATGAGGATGACCTGGCAGACGAGTCCCATCCAGACCAGCAGTCCGAGGATGACCGCGAACGAGGCGAGCAGCGGGTTGCGTCCTGCGCCACCCACGATCGTCGCCCCCAGCACCTTCAGCACGCCGAGCCCGATCCCGCCGAGCAGCGCGCCGGTGATGAGTCGGCGGAACGGAATGCGCGTGGCCGCGAGCACACGGAACAGGGCTGCGAGCGTGGCGGTGTCGATGACGAGCGCGATAGCGAGGCCGACCACCCGCGCGACGATGGTGGCGAACGGCGAGTGGTGGTCGATGCCGACCAGCCCGAAGAGGAAGTCGAGGGCACTGGTGGAGAACACGGAGATGCCGGCCGAGACGATCACGACCACTCCGAAGCCGATTACCAGCGCGAGGTCCTTGAGTTTCAGGAGCAGGAAGAAGGTCCTGTCCTGCGGCAGCTGGAAGAACAGCCGCACCGCGGAGCGCGCCGACGAGAACCAGCTGAGGGCCGTGACGAACAGGGCGATCAGCGCGATGATGCTGGTGATGGTCAGCGCGTGCGAAGCGAACAGGTCGTGCACCGTGATGGCGCCGCCGTTGCCCGTGTCGATCAGGCCGGGGACGGAGTTCGAGACCGTGTGTACGATCGCGCGCTCGAACGCCTCGTTCGACGCAGCCACGCTGCCGACGACCGCGAAGCCGACGTACAGGCCGGCGAAGACGCTGTAGAGCAGGGTGAGGCTGAGACCGCCGGCGAGGATGCCGCCGTTGTTCTGCGTGTAGAGGAGGAACACCCGAACGGCCCGCAGCGTCATCACCCACGCGACGAGCTTCTTCACCCGCGCGATCAGTGCCTTCATCGGGCCTCCAGGCCGCCGGTAGAGTAGCGCTGGGCAACGCACTCGAGGAAGAGGATATCGATGGAACTGCACGGTATCGGTGTTGGGCGCGGCGTTGCTGTCGGTCCGATCCTCCGAATGCCGGACCCGCTGCCCGAACCGGCCGACACCGCGAGCACGGCCGACCCGGCATCCGAGTTCGCCACGGTCGAGCGCGCCCTGTCCGCGGCCGCCGCGGAACTGGCCGAGCGCGGCGCGAAGGCGGGCGGCGCAGCTCGCGATGTACTGGAGGCCGCCGCGCTGATGGCGCAGGACCCGACCCTCGTCGACGACGTGAAGGCCCGCATCGACTCCGGCAGGACGGGGGAGCGCGCCGTCTTCGAGGCGTTCGCCGCCTTCCAGGAGATCCTCATCGGCATGGGCGGCCTGATGGCGGAGCGCGCCACCGATCTCGGCGACGTGTCGCAGCGCATCATCGCGCACCTGCGGGGGGTGCCCGCTCCCGGCGTGCCCACCTCCGACACCCCGTTCGTGCTCGTCGCCCCCGATCTCGCGCCGGCCGACACGGCGCTGCTCGACCTCGACAAGGTACTGGGTCTCGTGACCCGTGATGGAGGGCCGACCAGCCACACGGCGATCCTGGCCCGCTCGAAGTCCATACCGGCGATCGTCGGCGTGACCGGCGCGCTCGAACTCACCGACGGCACCGTCGTGATTGTGGATGCCGCGGCGGGCACGGTGCAGCTGTCGCCGAGCGATGCGGCGGTCGCCGACACGAAGAAGAGGATCGCGGACCGTCTCGCGGCGGCCGCCGCGCCGATCACCGACGGAGCGCTGAAGGACGGCACGAAGGTGCCGCTGCTCGCCAACCTCGGGTCGCCGAAGGATGCCGCGGCCGCGGTCGAACTCGGTGCGGAGGGGGTCGGGCTGTTCCGCACGGAGTTCCTCTTCCTCGATTCGAAGACCGCGCCGACCGTCGACGACCAACGCGCACAGTACACCGAGCTGCTCAGCCACTTCCCCGGCAGGAAGGTGGTCGTGCGGGCGCTGGACGCAGGCGCCGACAAGCCGCTCAGCTTCCTCAACGACGCGCACGAGGAGAACCCCGCCCTCGGCCTCCGCGGCCTGCGTGCGCTGCGGGCCAGCGAGCCGATCCTGCGCGACCAGCTCACCGCGCTCGCCCAGGCCGACGCCGACACCGAGGCCGACCTGTGGGTGATGGCGCCGATGGTCTCGGATTCCGAGGAGACCGACTACTTCGTGAAGCTCGGGCGTGAGCTGGGCCTGAAGACCGTCGGAGTGATGGCCGAGGTGCCGTCGCTCGCCGTGCTCGCCGACCAGGTGCTCGAGATCGCCGACTTCGTCAGCATCGGCACGAACGACCTGACGCAGTACACGCTGGCGGCAGACCGGATGCTCGGATCCGTCGCGCACTTCCAGGACCCGTGGCATCCTGCCGTCCTCCGCCTGGTGAAGCTGCTGGGGGATGCCGGCAGGGCGTCCGGCAAGTCCGTCGGCATCTGCGGCGAAGCCGCAGCCGACCCGCAGCTCGCCGTCGTGCTGGTCGGACTGGGCGCGACGACCCTCAGCATGACCCCCGCCGCGCTCGCGGACGTGCGCGCGGAACTCGCCCTGCACAGCCTCGCGGAGGCGCAGGCGCTGGCCGCGAAAGCCATCCTGGCGCACACGGCGGCAGAGGCGCGGGCGGCGGGCACCGCGTCCTGAGATGTACCCCGAACCGATATACAGGGGTCGCCTTGCGCCGGATGTCGGCGCATACTGGTGGTGGATCAGGTATGACTCCCGTGGGGGGAACGGCTATGGCAGACGAGAATCCGGGAGTAACCACCTCGGATGAGTCACTGGTGTCGCGTGCGCGCGCCGGTGACAAGAGTGCATTCGCAGAACTGTGGCAGCGGCATGCCCGCTCCGGAATGCGCGTCGCGCGGCAGTTCACCTCATCGAGCGACGCCGACGACCTCGTGTCCGAGGCGTACGTGCGCATCTACCAGCGCGTGCTCGCCGGTGGCGGCCCTGACGGGGCCTTCCGTCCGTACCTGTACACGACCATCCGCAACCTGGCTGCCCGATGGGGCCGCTCCGACAAGAGCATCAACGTCGACGACATCGGCGAATTCGAGGCCGTCGTCGAAGGCGACGATCCCGCGATGGTCGCCCTCGACCGCACCCTGACGGCCCGCGCGTTCCGCAGCCTTCCCGAGCGCTGGCAATCGGTGCTCTGGTACACCGAGGTGGAGGGGATGGACCCGCACGAGGTCGCCCCCATCCTCGGTATCAGCGCCAACGGCGTCGCGGCGCTCTCCTACCGTGCGCGCGAAGGGCTCCGCAAGGCGTGGCTGCAGGCGCACGTCTCCGACGCCACCTCCACCGGCGACTGCCGCTGGACCATCGAACGACTCGGCGACTACGCCCGGAACGGCCTGACCGCTCGCGAGCGCGACCGCGTCACCGAACACCTCGGCACCTGCGACAAGTGCAGCATCATCAGCGAAGAAGTGGATGAGGTGGGCTCGAGGCTCGCGCTCGTCATGATCCCGCTCATCCTGGGCGGCACCGTCGGCGGGCTGTTCCTGGCCTCGCTCAGTGCTCCCGGTGGTGCGATGGCGGCGGAGGCGGTCTCATCCGCCATGCCGCCCGCCTTCCACACGCTCGCCACGGCCGGCGCGGCCGCGGCACCCGCCGTCACCACCGGACTCGCGGCGAGCAGCGTCGTCGCCCCGATCGTCGGAGTCCTCGCCGTCGCCCTCGCTGTCTCCGGCGGCCTCGCCGCGACCAGCAGCGCACAGGCACCCAGCGCACCCTCGTCCGCGATCGTCGCGTCCTCCACCACGGCTGACAATGCCGGATCCTTCAACCCGTGGGTTCTCGTCCCGTCGCCGTCACCCAGCTCCGTGCTCGGTGCGCTGGTGCCGGGAACGGCGCCGATCATCGGCGGTATCGGCCAGACCGTCAACGGCGCGGTGAGCGCGCTCGGCTCCGGGGTCGACACGGTGGTGAACGGGGTCACCACACCCATCAACGACGCGACCGGCCTCGCACTCGGCCCGGGCCCGGTGCCCACCGAGACGGCCCCGCCGGGGGTGGTCGGTGCATCCGTCGCCCTCGACCTCAACGGCAAGGGCATGCCCGGCGCGACCGTCGCCGTGCAGGCCGGCGGTGTGGTCTATGCGACCACCAAGGTGACACCGCAGGGCACGTGGGCCGTGCACATCAGCGCGCTGCCCGACGGTGTCGGACAGCTGCAGCTCAAGCAGACCCTGGTCAGCCTCCTCGGCATCGACCTGGTGACCGTCCCGCTGCAGGTACTGTCCAACAGCCTCGGCATCACGCTCGATATCCTCGGTCACTGAAAATTTCTTCCCGGGTCGCGTCATAACCCGGCAGCAGACGACTCTCTCTTAGTGAACAGGTCCGCACCACAGCGGGCCCGCTTCCGCAAGATATGAGGATCAGGAAGCAGACCGGGGGGTCATAGACCCGGTGCCGCCCGCTACCGCCCAGGGTGCGGGCGGCACCGGACTGTTTTCATCAGGCCACCGGCAGCCCTTCGGGTGGGCTGCCGGTGGCCGCTTTCTGCGGGCCGCGAGCTACGGCTTGCCGCGCAGCACAGCCGCCTTGACCTCGGCGATCGCCTGGGTCACCTGGATGCCACGCGGGCAGGCATCGGTGCAGTTGAAGGTGGTGCGGCAGCGCCACACCCCCTCCTTGTCGTTGAGGATGTCGAGGCGAACCGACGCACCCTCGTCACGCGAGTCGAAGATGAAGCGGTGGGCGTTCACGATCGCCGCCGGGCCGAAGTACTGACCGTCCGTCCAGAACACCGGGCAGCTCGTGGTGCACGCCGCGCACAGGATGCACTTGGTGGTGTCGTCGAACCGGGCGCGCTCCACCGGGCTCTGCAGGCGCTCCTTCTCCGGCTTCGATGAGGCCATCAGGAACGGCTGCACCTCCTTGAAGCTGTCGAAGAAGGGATCCATGTTGACGATCAGGTCCTTCTCGAGCGGCAGGCCCTTGATCGCCTCGACGTACACCGGCTTGGTGAGGTCGAGGTCCTTCAGCAGGGTCTTGCAGGCGAGACGGTTACGCCCGTTGATGCGCATGGCGTCCGAGCCGCACACGCCGTGCGCGCAGGAACGGCGGAAGGTGAGCGTCTGGTCCTGCTCCCACTTGATCTTGTGGAGGGCGTCCAGCACACGGTCGGTGCCCTGCATCACGACGTCGAAGTCCTGCCAGTACGGCTCGGCGTCCTTCTCCGGGTCGAACCGGCGGATCATCAGGGTCGCTGTGAACGTCGGCACCTCGGCCGGGACGTTCGGCTTGTTCTCCAAGACAGCTGTACTCATGGCTCAGTACTTTCTTTCCATCGGCGGGTAGTTCGTGATGACGACAGGCTTCCAGTCGAGCCGGATGTGGTCGCCCGCGTGAGCGGATTCCGGGTCGCCGGTGCGGTACGCCATCGTGTGCACCAGGAAGTTCGTGTCATCGCGGTCGGGGTAGTCCTCGCGCATGTGACCACCGCGGCTCTCTTTGCGGGACCGGGCCGAATAGACGAGCACCTCGGCCAGGTCGAGCAGGAAGCCGAGCTCCACCGCCTCGAGCAGGTCGGTGTTGTAGCGCTTGCCCTTGTCCTGCACCTGCACGTTGCGGTAGCGGGCACGCAGCTTCTCGATGAGCTCCGTGACCTCTTTCAGGCTCTCATCGGTGCGGAAGATCTGGGCGTTCCGGTCCATCGAGTCCTGCAGCTCCTTGCGGATCGCCGCGATCCGTTCGGTACCGTCGCCGCTCTTCACCATCTCGAGGATCTTCTGCACACCCGCCGCGGGGTTCTCCGGCAGCGGCACGAACTCCGCGGTCGCCACATATTTCACGGCGTTGATGCCGGCGCGCTTGCCGAACACGTTGATGTCGAGCAGCGAGTTGGTGCCGAGCCGGTTGGAGCCGTGCACGCTCACGCAGGCGCACTCGCCGGCCGCGTAGAGGCCGGGCACGACCTCCGTGTTGCTGCGGAGCACCTCGGCATTGTTGTTGGTCGGGATGCCGCCCATCGCATAATGGGCGGTCGGCAGCACCGGCACCGGCTCGGTGTACGGCTCGACGCCCAGGTAGGTGCGGGCGAACTCGGTGATGTCGGGGAGTTTCTCGTCGATCACCGCCGGCTCGAGGTGGGTGATGTCGAGGTAGAGGTAGTCCTTGTTCGGTCCGGCGCCGCGACCCTCGCGAATCTCGGTGGCCATGGATCGCGCGACGATGTCGCGGGGGGCCAGGTCTTTCAGCGTCGGGGTGTAGCGCTCCATGAAGCGCTCGCCCGAGGCGTTCCGCAGGATGGCGCCCTCACCGCGGGCCGCCTCCGAGAGCAGGATGCCGAGCCCGGCCAGGCCGGTCGGGTGGAACTGGAAGAACTCCATGTCTTCCAGCGGCAGACCTTTGCGCCAGATGATGCCAACGCCGTCACCGGTGAGGGTGTGCGCGTTGGACGTGGTCTTGAAGATCTTGCCGAACCCGCCGGTGGCGAAGATGATCGCCTTCGCCTGGAAGACGTGCAGCTCGCCCGTCGCCAGCTCGTAGGCGACCACACCGGACGGTTTCGCGTCAGCGCCTTCACCGGTCATCACCAGGTCGAGCACATAGAACTCGTTGAAGAAGTTGATGCCCAGCTTCACGCAGTTCTGGAACAGCGTCTGCAGGATCATGTGGCCGGTGCGGTCCGCGGCGTAGCAGGCGCGACGCACCGGCGCCTTGCCGTGCTCGCGGGTGTGTCCGCCGAAACGGCGCTGGTCGATCTTCCCCTCGGGGGTGCGGTTGAACGGCAGGCCCATGTTCTCGAGGTCGAGGACGGCGTCGATGGCCTCCTTGGCGAGGATCTCGGCCGAATCCTGGTCGACCAGGTAGTCACCGCCCTTGACGGTGTCGTAGGTGTGCCACTCCCAGTTGTCCTCCTCGACGTTGGCGAGCGCCGCCGCCATGCCGCCCTGCGCGGCACCGGTGTGCGACCGCGTCGGGTACAGCTTCGAGACCACGGCGACGTTGGCGTTCGGTCCGGCCTCGATGGCCGCCCGCATCCCGGCGCCGCCGGCACCCACGATGACGATGTCGAACTGGTGGTAGTGCACTCCGTCGACGATCGACGAGGTGCCCGCTGCGTCCTCTCCCATTACCCGGTCCCCCGACTACGGTGCCGGGCAGAAGCTCGGGAGCAGGTCGGCTGGCGAGCCCGCAGGACAGGGGTTGAAGGTGAAGACCACGAGAGTTCCCAAGAGGATCAGTATGACGACGGCGGCGACGAGTGCGCCCTTGAAGATGTTCCGGACCAGGCGGTTGCTCGCGTAGTCGTTCACGATGGTGCGCATGCCGTTCGCGCCGTGGATGAGCGCGAGCCAGAGCATCGCGACGTCCCACCACTGCCAGAACGGCTGGGCGAGCTTGCCGCCGACGAAACCGAAGTCGATCGCGCGCACGCCGTTGCCGGATACGAGGTTGACGAAGAGGTGGCCGAAGATCAGCACGACGAGCACGACGCCGCTCGCGCGCATGTAGATCCAGCCCCACTTCTCGACGTTGAAGCGGCGGTGGCGGCGAACGGGGGCGGCGGACCGCGGGTTCTCGATCGGCGCGTTCTCGATGGTGGTGGTCATGCTCCGGCGAACTCCGCCCCGATGGTCATGAGCTGGCGCGGCAGGAAGCCGGCCATGAGGATCACCCAGAGGGCGATGACGATCCAGAACATGAGGCGCTGGCGCTTCGGGCCGACGCTCCAGAAGTCGATCAGGATGATGCGCAGCCCGTTCAGTGCGTGGAACCCGATCGCAGCGACCAGGGCCGCCTCGCCGAGGCCCATGATCGGCGTCTTGTACTCGTTGATGACCGCGTTGTACGCCTGCGGGCTCACCCTCACGAGCGACGTGTCGAGGATGTGCACGAGGAGGAAGAAGAAGATCGCGACCCCGGTGATGCGGTGGAGCACCCACGACCACATTCCCTCGCGACCCCGGTACAGGGTGCCCCGCGGAACTCTCGGCAAGGGGATTTCGGGATGCTTCTTCGCTGCGACCGATTTTGATGAGCCCGAGCCAGCTGAATCTGTCGTAGGCGCTGCAGACAAGAGCACCCTCCTTGGTCGAACCTTGGCCGAAAACTGGAAACCTCTCCAGTGTATTCCCGCGAAAAGTGGTGCGCCGCCAAGGCGAACCCAAATGGGCCTAAATAGCTTCAGATCGAGATAGTTTTCGCAACTTTGGCGAAACTTTCGCGGCGATGGTGCGCTCATAGTGCCCCATCAGTTCGTCGCACACCGAGGCCCAGCTCCGGCCGAGCACCGCCCGGCGGCCCGCCTCGCCGAAGCGGCTGCGCAGCTCCGGGTCACTGGCCAGCCGGTACACCGACCGGCGGAGTTTCGCCGCGTCGTCCGGAGCGTAGAGGAACCCGTCGGCACCATCGTCGACGAGGTCGATCGGGCCACCGACCCGGGGGGCGACGACGGGCAGCCCGGCGGCGTGCGCCTCCTGGATGGTCTGCCCGAAGGTCTCCTCCGTGCCAGGGGTGACGAAGATATCGAAGGCCGCGTAGGCCAGCGCGAGGTCGCGGCCGCCCAGCGGGCCCAGCCAGGTGACCGGCATCCCCTTCAGCGCCTTCGTCACCGACGGCACCGAGGGGCCGCTGCCGACGATGACGATCCGGATGCCGTGGATGCCGCGCAGCGCCTCGAGCGTCTCGAGCCGCTTCTCCGGGGCCACCCGCCCCACGAAGCCGACGACGACCTCCCCATCGGGCGCGATCGACTCACGGAGGGCCATGGCCTCCGGATCGGTCCGGGTTCGCGGGTGGTAGCTCTCCAGGTCGACGCCACGTCCCCAGCGTTCGATGCGTTCGACGCCGGCGGCGGTGAGATCGGCGACGGAGGCCGAGGAGGGGGCGAGGGTGAGGTCGGCCAGGTCGTGCACCTTCCGCACCAGGCGCCAGGCCAGGCCGGTCGCGGCGCCCAGGTGGTTCCTGCGGGCGTAGCCGGCGACATCCGTCTGGAAGATCGCGACGCTCGGGATGCCGAGGCGGGAGGCCGCGCCGATCGCCTGGCCGCCGAGCAGGAAGGGCGACGCGGCGTGCAGCACATCGGGCTCGAAGTCTCGGATCAGCGACTTCAGGAAGGGGCTGGGAAGTCCCATCGGGAACTGTCGGTAGGCGATCGCCGGAACGGCGTGCACGGGGAAGCCGGCGTAGTCGGTGGGGGAGCCGGCGTTGGGGCAGATGACCATCGCCTCGTGGCCTTCGGACTTCAGGTGGTCGAGGACTTTGCGCACGCTCGTCGTGACCCCGTTGATGGTGGGAAGGAAGCTCTCGCTGACAATCGCTACGCGCATGACACGACTGTAATTCCCCAGCGTGGCGACGGGATGAACTCGCGGTTAACCACTTCGGTAGGCTGCAACGATGGTCAAGCAGAAGGATGCCCTTCGCAATTTCTACAGCGTGATCCCCGCCGGGGGGATCGGTTCGCGACTGTGGCCGCTGTCCCGCGCGGACGCCCCCAAATTCCTGCACGATCTCACCGGCTCGGGGTCGACGCTGCTGCGCGCCACCTGGGATCGGCTCACCCCGCTCTCGGGTGCGGACCGCATCATGGTGGTCACCGGTCGCGCCCATCGGGCCGCCGTGGAGGGCCAGCTCCCCGACCTCGCGGACCGCAACGTGGTGCTGGAGAGCGAGCCCAGGGACTCGACCGCGGCGATCGGGCTGGCCGCCGCCATCCTGCACAACCGGGAGCCGGATGTGGTCATCGGCTCGTTCGCCGCCGACCACGTCATCGGCGACCAGCGCGGGTTCCGCCGTGCCGTGACGGAGGCGGTCGCGGCGGCGGAGGCCGGCTACATCGCGACCATCGGCATCACGCCGACCGAGCCCGCCATCGGGTTCGGTTACATCCGCTGCGACGGTGTGCTCGACATCCCGGGCGCGCCGAACGCCGTTCTCGCCGAGTCCTTCGTGGAGAAGCCCGACCTGGAGAAGGCCCGCGCCTACCTCGATGACGGCAGCTACCTGTGGAACGCCGGCATGTTCATCGCGCGGGCGTCGGTGCTGCTCGACCAGCTGGGCACGTCGAGGCCCGAACTGCTGGCGGGCCTCACCGAGCTGGCCGCAGCCTGGGACACCGACCGCCGCGGTGCCGTAGTGGACCGGATCTGGCCGGGGCTCGAGAAGATCGCCATCGACTACACCGTGGCCGAGCCGGCCGCGGCGGAGGGACGCCTCGCCGTCATCCCCGGCGACTTCGACTGGGACGACGTCGGCGACTTCGGCGCGATCGCGAAGCTGCACTCGGGCGGCCGCACGTCCGACCTGGCGATCCTGGGCGAGAACGCCCGGGTGCTGGCCGACGCGTCCAGCGGTGTGGTGATCAGCCAGACCGGCCGGCTCATCTCTCTGATCGGCGTGACCGACATCGTGGTCGTCGACACCCCCGACGCCCTGCTGGTCACGACCAGCGAGAACGCCCAGCGGGTGAAGGCCGTCGTCGACGCGCTGAAGCTCTCCGGTCGCACCGACGTGCTCTAGCGTGAAGAAATGGTCCCCCTGGTCATCGACACCGACACCGCCCAGGACGACTGCGTCGCCCTTCTCGTCGGGCTGCTCGACCCGGCCGCAGACCTCAGGGCGATCACCATGGTGGCGGGCAACGTGGGCTTCGAGCGCCAGGTGGCCAACGCCTTCATGACCCTCAGCGTGGCCGGCCGGCTCGGCGAGGTGCCCGTGCACCTCGGCTGCCGCCGACCGCTCACCCGCGAGTGGGTCTCGGCGGAGAACGTGCACGGCGACGGTGTCGGCGGCCTCAGCATGGATGCGACCGGGCTCGAGCCCGACCCGAAGCACGGCGTCGACGCACTCATCGACCTCGCGGCGGAGAACGCGGGCGAGCTGACGATCGTCTGCATCGGGCCGCTCACCAATATCGCGATGGCCGCCATCAAGGACCCGCGGTTCGTCGGGAACGTGAAGGCGCTCTACATCATGGGCGGCTCGAACAACGCCAGGGGCAACATCACGGCGGCGGCCGAATACAACTTCTATGTCGACCCCGAGGCGGCGAAGACGGTCTTCGAGGCGGGCTTCGAGATCGTGCTGGTGCCCTGGGCACCGCTCACCCTCAGGGATGCCGTGTTCTCCCGCTCGCAGATCGCCGGGATCGGCGCCCTGGACACGCCCCTCGCGCGGTTCTTCGTGCGGATCGTGAGCACCACCCTCGATTTCGACGAGAGCGTCGGCATCCCCGGCTCGACGCATCCGGACTCCCTGACGGCATCGGTGCTGCTGCACCCCGAGCTCGTGACGCGCAGTTCGCGGATGTCGGTGCAGATCGAGACGTCGTCAGAACTGACCAGGGGCTACGCCGCCATGTCGTGGGGTGTGCACGGGCTCACGGACAATGCGACGGTCATCGAATCGGTCGACGGCGATGCCTTCTACGCGAACCTCACCGAGCTGCTCGGCAGGCCCACCGTGCCGAACCGGCCGTTCTCCCCCTGATCGTCTTCCCGGTGGTCATTTCGAACTGAATCATTTCGCTTATATTTCGCGTCAATAGCGGTTTTGTAACTCTTGCCCGACGTCCTCCTAATGGTTGACCGCCCGGGAGCCGAGTCCGGTAACGTCTAGCAGACTTGCCCAGCATTGTGCTGGGCACCACCTTGGAGGACATCTTGAGAATCACAATGCGGAAGGCCGTCGTCACCGGCCTTGCCACGATCGCGACGGCGGCTCTGCTCGCCGGCTGCGCGTCGGCCCCCACTGTCACGAAGCCGACGGCTACGCCCAAGGTCGCGAACTACCTGCCCTGCATGGTGTCCGACTCCGGCGGATTCGACGACCACTCGTTCAACCAGATCGGCCTCGAGGGCCTGCAGAGCGCTGCCAAGGACCTCGGCGTCAAGGAGAAGCACGTCCAGTCGAACGCCGACACGGACTACGCGCCCAACATCTCCAACCTCGTGTCGCAGAAGTGCAGCCTGATCGTCACCGTCGGCTTCCTGCTCGCCGACGCCACCAAGGCCGCGGCTGCCGCGAACCCGAGCATCAACTTCGCCACGATCGATGACTCATCGACGGTCGCGGACAACGTGCAGCCGATCACCTTCCGTTCCGACCAGGCCGCCTTCCTCGGTGGCTACGCCGCAGCGGCCTACTCGAAGACCGGCGTCGTCGGTACCTTCGGTGGCATCTCGATCCCGCCGGTGAGCATCTTCATGGAAGGGTTCGCGGAGGGTGTCGCGTACTACAACAAGCAGAAGGGCAAGGACGTCAAGGTCGTCGGCTGGAACACCGACACCCAGACCGGATCGTTCACGGGCGGCTTCGCGGCCGGAACCGAGGCCAAGGCCGCGGCCCAGGCCGAGATCGACGCGAACGCTGACGTCATCTTCCCCGTCGGTGGCCCGATCTACCAGAGTGCTGCTCAGGCGATCACGGACTCCGGCAAGCCGATCGTGCTGGTGGGTGTCGACGCGGACGTGTACTACACCGACCCGACCGTGCGCGACATCCTGCTGACCTCGGTCGAGAAGGGCGTCGGCACCTCGGTCGCCGCCGTCGTGAAGGAAGCCGCCGCTGCCCAGTTCACCAAGACGCCGTTCGTCGGCGACCTGAAGAACAGTGGTGTCGGACTCGCGCCGTTCCACAACTTCGCGAAGAAGATCCCGTCCACCCTCACCTCCGAGCTCGCGACGGTGAAGGCCGACATCATCAGCGGCAAGATCACGGTAGGCAAGTAGCAGCACGCACCACGTGGGTGGGGGGATCGGGCAACCGGTCTCCCCACCCTCTTTTCCCCCTCCACGCCGGCGTCGTCGCCGGATAGATTGAGAAACATGAAGCTCGAACTTCGAGGCATCACGAAGCGCTTCGGTGCCCTCGTTGCCAACGACCACATCGACCTCACCGTGAATCCGGGCGAGATCCATGCCCTGCTCGGTGAGAACGGCGCTGGCAAGTCCACCCTGATGAACGTGCTCTACGGCCTGTACCAGGCCGAGGAGGGCGAGATCCTGCTCGACGACGTCGTCCAGCATTTCTCCGGCCCGGGCGACGCGATGGCCGCCGGCATCGGAATGGTGCACCAGCACTTCATGCTCATCCCGGTGTTCACGGTCGCCGAGAACGTCATGCTCGGCCACGAGGAGACGCGGTTCGGAGGGCGGCTGGATCTCGCGGCCGCCCGCGCGAAGGTCAAGGACATCTCGTCCCGCTTCGGCTTCCACATCGACCCGGACGCCCTGGTGGGCGACCTCCCCGTCGGTGTGCAGCAGCGGGTGGAGATCGTCAAGGCGCTGTCCCGCAATGCGAAGGTGCTCGTCTTCGACGAGCCCACCGCGGTGCTGACCCCGCAGGAGACCGACGAGCTGATGACGATCATGCGCCAGCTCAAGGAGTCGGGCACCTCGATCGTGTTCATCACCCACAAGCTGCGCGAGGTGCGCGAGGTCGCCGATCGCATCACCGTCATCCGCCTGGGCAAGGTGGTCGGCGAGGCTTCCCCGACGGCGACGAACACCGAGCTCGCCTCGCTCATGGTCGGGCGGGCGGTCGAGCTGACCGTCGCGAAGGACCCGGCGAAGCCGGGCGCGCCCGCGCTGGTGGTCAACGGCCTGTCGGTCATCGACGTCGAGGGCCAGCTGGTCGTCAACAACGTCAGCTTCGACGTGAAGGCGGGCGAGATCCTCGCCATCGCCGGCGTGCAGGGCAACGGGCAGACGGAGCTCGCCGAGGCCATCCTCGGTCTCCAGGACAAGGTGACCGGCGAGATCACGCTCGACGGCACATCCCTCATCGACAAGAGCGTGCGTGCGGTGCTGAACGCCGGTGTCGGGTACATCCCCGAGGACCGCCAGGAGGACGGCCTGGTCGCCGAGTTCACTCTCGCCGAGAACCTCATGCTCGACCGCTCGGACGGGGAGCCGTTCGTGCGCCGCGGCGGGCTGCGCCTCAGCTACCTCGATGACTTCGCCGAGCAGAAGGTGACCGAGTTCGACATCCGGGCGCAGGGCGTCGGCACGCACGTCGGACGGCTGTCGGGCGGCAACCAGCAGAAGGTCGTGCTCGCGCGCGAGCTCTCCCGCCCCCTGCGGCTGTTCGTGGCGGCGCAGCCGACCCGCGGACTCGATGTCGGCTCCATCGAGTTCGTGCACACGCGCATCGTCGCCACCCGCGACTCCGGCGTGCCGGTGATCGTGGTCTCCACGGAGCTGGATGAGGTGGTCGCCCTCGCCGACCGGATCGCCGTCATGTACCGTGGCGAGATCGTCGGCATCGTTCCGGCGGACACCTCCCGCGACACTCTCGGTCTCATGATGGCGGGCGAGTCGCCCGACGCCATTCCGGCACCCGCGAAGAAGACAAGGGCTCGGAAGGGCGCAGCAGCATGACCGTCATCACCGAGCAGCCCACCGCGGGCGAGGGCGACCAGCTCGAGCCGCCGTCGCGCCTCAACGAGACCCTCCGGCAGATCATGGGCGGCAGTGCCGTCATCTCGATACTCGCCGTCGTGATCGCCCTGGTCGTGGGCGCGATCCTCATCGCGGCGACCGACCCCACCGTGCAGGCGTCGTCCGCCTACTTCTTCTCGCGACCGGCCGACACCCTCAACGCGATCTGGAGCGCCACCTCGGGTGCGTACGCCGCGCTGTTCCAGGGCTCGATCTACAACTACAACGCCACCGACTTCCTGTCCGGGATCAAGCCGCTGACGGACACGCTGTGGGACTCGACCGGCCTCATCGCCGCCGGTCTCGGCGTCGCGCTGTCGTTCCGCATCGGACTGTTCAACATCGGCGGCCAGGGGCAGGTGCTCGCCTCCGCGGCCTGCGCCGGCTGGGTCGGGTTCACCGTCAACCTGCCGTTCCCGCTGCTGCTCATCGCGGCCCTCGCCGCCGGCCTGTTCGGCGGGGCGATCTGGGCCGGCATCGTCGGCCTCCTGAAGGCGCAGACCGGCGCCCATGAGGTGATCGTCACCATCATGCTCAACTACGTGGCGTTCTACCTGATCAGCTACCTGCTGAAGACTCCCGTGCTCGAGGCCCCGGGAACGACCAACCCGAAGTCGCCCCCGCTGAAGGCCGCGGCGATCTTCCCGCCGCTGTTCGGCCCGCAGTTCTCGATCACCATCGGCTTCGTGCTGGTGATCGCGGCGACGGTGTTCCTCTGGTGGCTTCTCAACCGGTCGAGCCTCGGCTTCCAGTTCCGGGCCATCGGCGAGAACCCGCGTGCCGCGCGCACCGCGGGCATCAACGTCAACCGCATGTACGTCTACGGCATGCTCATCTCCGGCGCCCTGATCGGACTGGCGGGTGCCAACCAGGTGCAGGGTGTGATCACCACCGGCTTCTCGTCGGGCATCGACTCGGGTATCGGCTTCAGCGCGATCACCGTCGCGCTGCTCGGGCGCTCGAGGCCGTGGGGCGTGTTCGGCGCCGGCCTCCTGTTCGGCGCCTTCCAGGCCGGTGGTTACACGATGCAGGCCGCGCAGAACGTGCCGGTCGACATCGTGCTCGTCGTGCAGTCCGTGATCGTGCTGTTCATCGCGGCACCGCCGCTGGTGCGCACCATCTTCCACCTGCCCAAGCCGGGATCGAGGGCTACGCCACGACCCGCGCGAACGACCAAGCCAGCAGAGAAGGCGGTCTCCCAGTGAGCACAGCAGTCGCCACGGCGGGAATCGACGAGTCGCCGATCCGCCTCGAGAAGGCGGTGATCCGCAGCTGGAAGACACCGGTCATCTTCGCGGTGTTCGTCGCCCTGTCGATCCTCCTGTTCATCGGGTTCGGTCGCGACGGCGTCACCCACTTCAACCTGACCACGTCGAACGACCTGATCAAGGTGCCGATCCTCAGCGCGCCGACCAGGGCGGCCGGGATCGTCGTCGCCGTCCTCCTGTTCGTGATCATGCTCTACGCCTTCTGGCGGTCCTACCTGGCGAAGAAGGTGCCGCTCTGGCTGACCGCGATCTTCGCGATCGTCTTCTTCCTCGGGTTCCTCACCTGGGCCGCGGCGAACAACACGGTGCCGCTGCCCGGCATGCTGCTGAGTGCCATCGGAATCAGCGTGCCGCTGATCTTCGGTGCTCTGGGCGGCGTGATCACGGAACGCGTCGGGGTGGTGAACGTGGCGATCGAGGGCCAGTTGCTCGCCGGCGCCTTCGTCTCCGCAGTCGTCGCGACCATCACCCACTCGGCGGTGGTCGGCTTCATCGCCGCCATGCTCGCCGGGATGCTGGTGTCGGCGCTCCTCGCGGTGTTCTCGATCACCTACATCGTCGACCAGGTGATCGTCGGAGTCGTGCTCAACGTGCTGGTGATCGGTCTCACCGACTTCCTGTACTCGCAGGTGCTGGCCGGCAATCCGGCGCAGTTCAATGCGCCGGTGCATTTCCCGTTCCTGCCCATCCCGATCCTCAGCGAGATCCCGGTGCTCGGGCCGGCCCTGTTCCGGCAGACGATCATCGTCTACATCATGTACGTCGCCGTCTTCCTGGTCTGGTTCGGCCTGTTCAAGACCCGCTGGGGCCTGCGCCTGCGCGCGGTCGGCGAGCACCCGACCGCCGCCGACACCGTCGGCATCAAGGTGAACCCCACCCGGTTCTGGAACGTGCTGCTCGCCGGCGCGATCGTCGGGGCCGGTGGCGCGTACTTCAGCCTCGCGGCGTCGCCGCTGTTCACCCGGGAGGTGACGGCGGGCAGCGGGTATATCGCGCTCGCCGCCGTGATCTTCGGGCGATGGAACCCGATCCTCGCCACTCTCGCCGCGCTCCTGTTCGGGTTCACCACCAGCCTGCAGTTCTCGCTGGGCGTGCTCGGGTCGCCAGTGCCGAGCGAGTTCATGCTGATGCTGCCCTACGTGGTGACGATCTTCGCCGTCGCGGGACTGGTCGGGCACGTTCGAGGGCCGGCGGCATCCGGGAAGCCGTACATCAAGTCATGAGCCGGGTCAAATGAGCACCGAGATCGATTGGGAGGGCCTCCGCCAGGTCGCCCTCGACGCCATGAGCCATGCCTACGTGCCGTACTCGCACTTCCCGGTCGGGGTCGCGGCGCTCGTCGATGACGGCCGCGTCATCTCCGGCTGCAATGTCGAGAATGCGTCGTACGGACTCAGCCTGTGCGCGGAGTGCGCGCTGGTGTCGACCCTGCACATGACCGGCGGCGGCAAGCTGGTGGCGTTCACCTGCGTCGACGGCAAGGGCGGCGCGCTCATGCCGTGCGGCCGCTGCCGCCAGCTGCTCTACGAGCACTCCGCCGACGGGATGCTGCTGGAGACGGTGTCGGGCGTCAGGACGATCGACGAGGTGCTGCCGGACGCCTTCGGGCCGCGCACGCTCGCCGAGTACAGCGCGTGAGCGTCGAGGCATTCGACGCCGTCGACCTGATCCGCACCAAGCGCGACAAGGGCGAGCTCTCGACCGCGCAGATCGACTGGCTGATCGACGCCTACACGCGCGGCTACGTCGCCGACGAACAGATGTCGGCCATGACGATGGCGATCTTCCTGAACGGCATGGACCGGCGCGAGATCAGGGATCTCACCATGGCCATGATCGCCAGCGGCGACACCATGGACTTCTCGGCCCTGTCGAAGAAGACCACCGACAAGCACTCCACCGGTGGCGTCGGCGACAAGATCACGCTGCCGCTCGCGCCGCTGGTCGCCTCCTTCGGGGTCGCGGTTCCGCAGCTGTCCGGGCGCGGGCTCGGCCACACCGGCGGCACCCTCGACAAGCTGGAGAGCATCCCCGGCTGGCAGGCGAACATCCCGCCGGCACGGATGCGGGAGATCCTCGAACAGGTCGGTGCGGTCGTCTGCGCCGCCGGCTCGGGCCTCGCCCCCGCGGACGGCAAGCTCTACGCCCTCCGCGACATCACCGGCACGGTGGAGGCGATCCCGCTGATCGCGTCATCGATCATGAGCAAGAAGATCGCGGAGGGCACGGCCGCGCTGGTGCTCGACGTGAAGTTCGGCTCGGGCGCGTTCCTCAAGAACCTCGAGCACTCGCGCGAGCTGGCCCGGGTGATGGTGCAGCTGGGGCAGGATGCCGGGGTCGCGACCTCCGCGCTCATCACCAACATGCACGTGCCGCTCGGCCTCGCCATCGGCAACGCGAACGAGGTGCGCGAATCGGTCGAGGTGCTCGCCGGCGGCGGCCCGGCGGATGTCCGCGAGCTGACCCTGGCTCTTGCCACCGAGATGCTTGCCCTCACCGGACAGCCGGATGCGGATGTCGCGGCCGCCCTCGACGACGGCCGCGCCATGGACACCTGGCGCGCCATGATCACCGCCCAGGGCGGCGACCCCGACGGGACGCTGCCCGTCGCCCGCGAGACCCACGTGGTGACCGCGGACCGTGACGGCGTGCTCGTGGAGCAGCAGGCGCTGCCGTTCGGCATCGCCGCCTGGCGGCTCGGCGCCGGCCGGGCCCGGGCGCAGGACCCGGTGCAGCACGCCGCCGGTGTCGACCTGCACGCGAAGCCGGGCGACGCGGTGACGAAGGGGCAGCCGCTGTTCACGCTCAGCGCGGATGAGCCGGAGCGATTCGCGCGGGCCCTCGAGGCGCTGGAGGGCGCTTACCGCATCGGCGACCCGGGAGAGCCGGTCGACGATGGCGGTCCGCTGGTCGCGGAGAAGATCACCGGCTGAAGCGGGTCGAGCTTGTCGAGACCTCACCAGCGAATTGCGTCAGTGAGGTCTCGACAAGCTCGAGCCGCTAATTGCTAACCGATACGTTCCAGGGCATCGACGATGAGCGCCCAGAACTTCGTGTGATCGAGTTTCGTGGCGGCGTAGGTGGTGCAGTCGTCCGGGGCCGGCGAGCGGAAGTCGGCCACCGTCATGCCGAGCGTGTGCGTGCCGGTCAGCTCGATCGAGAGCGGCACCCGCACGACATCCATCACCGTCGGGTCGATCACGAGCGCGACCGCGCACGGGTCGTGCACCGGCGGATAGTCGAAGCCCTGCGCGTCCTTGTAGGTCGTGCCGAAGAACTCCAGCAGTTCGCCGACGAAGCGGGCCGGGGCGGTGCCCACCGCGGCGATCGCAGCCACGACATCCGGCGTCGCGAGGGCCTGGTGGGTGACGTCGAGGCCGACCATGGTCAGCTTCCACTTCTCACCGAACACGATGTGCGCCGCCTCGGGGTCGATCACGATGTTGAACTCGGCCGCCGCGCTCCAGTTGCCGCCGCCGTAGCCGCCGCCCATCAGCACGACCTCCTTCACCCGTTCCGCGATGCGGGGTTCCTTGCGCACGGCGAGGGCGATGTTGGTGAGGGCGCCCGTCGGAACGAGGGTGACCGTACCCGGCTCGTTGCTCATGATGGTGTCGATGATCAGGTCGACGGCATGACGGTCGGATGCCGCGAAGGCCGGCTCCGGCAGCACCGGTCCATCGAGCCCCGACTCGCCGTGGATCGAGTCGGCCACCTCGGGCTCGCGCACCAGCGGGCGGTGGGCGCCCGCCGCGAAGGGCACGCCGGTGATGCCCGCGATGGTGGCGACGGCCAGCGCGTTGCGGGTCACCTTCTCGATGGTCTGGTTGCCGTGCACCGTGGTGACGGCGAGCAACTCGATCTTCGGGCTGCCGTGGGCGAGGATCATCGCGATCGCATCATCGTGTCCCGGGTCGCAGTCGAGAATGATCCTGTGCACCGATTCGGTCATCCGGTCAGGTTAGTAGACATCCGCGACCGGTAGATTTGGGCGCATGACAACGGCTCCCCAGGACTACCTGATGCCCGGCGGCGGTGCGGATATCACCGCCCTCCCGAAGGTCTCCCTCCACGACCACCTCGACGGCGGGCTGCGTCCGCAGACGATCGTCGAGCTCGCCGACGAGATCGGCATGGAACTCCCGGCGAGCGATGCCGCGAACCTCGGCCGGTGGTTCAGCGAGAGTGCCGATTCCGGCTCGCTGGTCGAGTACCTGAAGACCTTCGATGTGACGATCGGGGTGATGCAGACCGCGGCGGGACTCGCCCGGGTGGCGCGCGAGTTCGTGCAGGACCTCGGTGCCGATGGCGTCATCTACGGGGAGCTCCGCTGGGCGCCCGAGCAGCACCTCGGCGCCGGACTCACCCTCGACCAGGCGGTCGACGCGGTGCAGGGGGGCATCGAGGACGGCATCGCCGACCTGCTCCAGGCCGGTCACCGCCTGCGGGCGGGCCAGCTGGTGAGCGCGATGCGTCACACCGGCGACGGTCTCACCATCGCGGAACTGGCGGTGCGGCACCGCAACGACGGTGTGGTCGGGTTCGACATCGCGGGACCGGAGGCCGGCTTCCCGCCGAGCCTGCTGCAGCCCGCCTTCGACTACCTGGCGGAGCACTTCATGCCGCGCACCGTGCACGCCGGCGAGGCGGATGGGCTGGACAGCATCCGGGGCGCCCTCGTCGACGGGCGTGCCCTGCGTCTCGGCCACGGCGTGCGCATCGCGGAGGACATCACCGTGGAGCGCGAAGACGGGGAGAGCACCTTCGTCGAGCTCGGCCGGCTGTCGCAGTGGGTGAAGGATCGGGAGATCGCCCTCGAGCTGAGTCCCTCCTCCAACCTCCAGACCGGGGCGATCGAACGCTGGGGCGACGAGATGGTCGATCACCCCTTCGACCTGCTCTACCAGCTCGGCTTCCGGGTCACGGTGAACACCGACAACCGGCTCATGTCGTCGACCACGCTCAGCCGTGAGCTGTGGCTGCTGACGGAGGCCTTCGACTACGAGCTCGGCGACCTCGAGGCGTTCCAGCTGAACGCGGCCGCCTCCGCGTTCCTGCCGCTGGAAGACCGCGAGGAACTGGCCGACCTCATCGTGGCGGGGTTCGAGGGCGCACCGGGTTTGTCAGGGGCATAGATGCCGCTTCCGCCGCTCGACGAACGGGCGATCATGATCGGCGCCGTCGCGACAGACTGGCGGGACGCGGTGCGTCTCGCCGGGCGGGCCCTCGCCGCGGCCGACGTCGCGCGCCCCGGGTACGCCGACGAGATGGTGCGGATGATCGAGGAGCACGGCCCCTACGTCGTGATCGCCCCGGGGCTGGCCCTGGCCCACGCGCGGCCCGGCGACGATGTGCTGAAGGACGGGCTCGCGGTCGTGACGCTTGCCACTCCCGTGCCGTTCGGGCATCCGTACAACGACCCGGTGCACGTGATCCTCGCGCTCGCGGTCGCATCGCCGGCCGGGCACCTCGAGTCGGTCGCCGCGATCGCGAACGTGTTCAACGACACCAGCGCGGTCGAGGACCTCATCGCCGCCCGGTCGACGGCCGACGTGCTGCGGGTCATGCGATGAAGATCATCGCCATCTGCGGGGCCGGGATCGGCACCTCCGGCATTCTCAAGGTCAACGCCGAACGGGTGCTCGGGCGCCTCGGCATCGAAGCCGACGTGACCGCGGCCCACCTCGGAACGCTGGAACGGGACGCCGCCGACGCCCAGGTGATCCTCACCTCGCCCGAGTTCGTGGACGCGATCGGAGCGACCAACGCCGACGTGATCGTGATCGAGAACTACTTCGACACCGACGAGCTCTCGCGCAAGCTCGAGGCGGCGCTAGGAGAGTAGTTCCCTCATCGCCCGCTCGAGTGCGGCGACCTGTTCGTCGCTCGAGGCGTCGAGGTAGACCTTCACCTTCGGTTCTGTGCCGCTCGGGCGCACGATGACCCTCGCGCCGCCCTGCAGGCGGAAGCGCAGGATGTCGCTGGGCGGGAAGGCCTCGACGCCTTTCGAGAAGTCGTCGACGCTGTCGACGGCGATGCCGGCGATCGCGAACGGGAGGTCCGCGCGCAGCCGGGTCATCATCCGCCCGATGTCGTCGAGGTCGGTGACCCGCAGCGACAGCTGGGCGGAGGCGAACACGCCGAAGGTGGCGGCGAAGGCGTCGCGGTGGTCCTGGATGGTCTTTCCGGCGGCCTTCAGCTCGCCGGCCATGGCGATGAACTCGATGGCGGCGGAGATGCCGTCCTTGTCGCGCACCTTGTCCGGGTCGACCAGGTAGCCGAGCGCCTCCTCGTAGCCGTAGGAGAGGCCGGGCACTCGCGAGACCCACTTGAAGCCGGTGAGGGTGTCCGCATAGCCGATTCCGTAGTGCTTCGCCACGGCGGCGAGGGCCGGCGAGCTCACGATGGACGCCGCGAGCACCGTCGCGCCGCGCTCCGCGGCACGCCAGCCGAGCAGCGATCCCACCTCGTTGCCGCTGAGCCTCTGCCATCCGGCGGCGGTCGGAATGCCCACTGCCAGCCGGTCGGCGTCGGGGTCGTTCGCGATCACCAGTTCGGCTCCCGCGGCCCGCGCGGTCTCGAAGGCGAGGTCCATCGCCCCCGGCTCCTCGGGGTTGGGGAAGTTGACCGTGGGGAAGGCCGCGTCCGGCTCGATCTGCTTCTCGACGATCACCGGCTCGCCGAGGCCGGCGTCGAGGAAGACCCGGTGCGCCGTCTCCCACCCGACACCGTGCATCGCCGTGTAGACGTAGGTCACCCGGGTGGCGGGCCGGGTCGAGAGCGCGGCCGTGCGCCGAACGTACTCGTCCAGCACGTCCTCGCCCGCGGTCTCGTAGTCCTGGCTGCGCGGCAGGTCGAGCACGCTCAGCGTCGCCGCGACGCGTTCGATCTCCGCCGCGATCTCGCCGTCGGCCGGGGGGACGATCTGGGAGCCCTGGTCGTCCCCGCCGAGGTAGACCTTGTAGCCGTTGTCCTGCGGCGGGTTGTGGCTGGCCGTCACCATCACGCCGGCGTTCACGCCGAGGTGGCGCACCGCGAAGGCAAGCACCGGGGTGGGCAGCAGCCGCGGCAGCAGGATGGCCCGCACTCCGGCCCCGGCCATGAGTTCGGCCGTGTCGGTGGCGAACACCCGGGAGTTCTTGCGGCCGTCGTAGCCGATCACCACACTGGGCTTCCCGCCATGCCCCAGAAGGTAGGCGGCGAAGCCGGCGGCCGCCTGCGCGACCAGCACCCGGTTCATCCGGTTCGAGCCCGCCTCGATACGGCCGCGGAGACCCGCGGTGCCGAACTCCAGTCGGCTGTCGAAGCGGTCGTGCAGTTCGGCGAGGTCGCCGTCCGCGATCAGCCGGTCGAGTTCGGCGCGGGTCTCGGGGTCGGGGTCCTGGTCGCGCCAGGCCCTGGCCTTTTCGATCGGTCCCTGAGCGTGCGGCCCCTGAGCTCGTCGAAGGGGGGCGGTCACTAGATCCTCCCGACGATGTCCGCGAGCAGCGCGCCGATCACCGGCTCGGCCGCGCGCCCCGCCTGGAGCACCTCCTCGTGGCTCAGCGGGGTCTTCTGGATGCCCGCGGCCAGATTGGTGATGAGGGACAGGCCGAGTACCTCCATGCCGCTCTGCCGGGCGGCGATCGCCTCAAGCGCCGTCGACATGCCGACGATGTGGCCGCCGATGATCTTCGCCATCTGCACCTCGGCCGGCGTCTCGTAGTTGGGGCCGCGGAATTGCACGTACACGCCCTCGTCGAGTGACGCATCCACCCCGCGCGCGATCGCGCGCAACCGGGCGCTGTACAGGTCGGTGAGGTCGACGAAGGTGGCGCCCTCGAGCGGCGAGTTCGCGGTCAGGTTGATGTGGTCGCTGATCAGCACCGGGGTGCCCGGCGTCCAGGTCTCCCGGATGCCGCCGGCCCCGTTCGTGAGGATCATGACGGTCGCCCCGGTGGCGGCCGCGGTGCGCACCGAGTGCACCACCCGGCGCACCCCGTGGCCCTCGTAGTAGTGGGTGCGCGCGCCGATGACCAGTGCGTGCTTGCCGTCGGCCAGCCGGACGCTGCGGAGGGTGCCGACATGACCCGCCAGCGCGGGCTTCGAGAAGCCGGTGACCTCCTGCGCCGGGATGGTCGCGACCGTCTCGCCGATCAGGTCGGCCGCCCTGCCCCAGCCGCTGCCGAGGGTGAGCGCGATATCGTGGCGTGCGACCCCGGTGCGTTCCGCGATCTCCTCCGCAGCGACCTTGGCGATCTCGAAAGGGTCAGCGGACGCGTCGTCGAGCGGATGCATGGAGCAACTCTATTGGCTGGGCCCTTCCAGCACTCCCTTCATCCCCTCGAGCATCGCGGTCCAGTTGGCCGCGTCGTGCTCGGCCTCGTCGGCGCTCGCCGCGTTGTCCTGGGTGAGGGTGATGCGGGTGGCCGCGCCATCCGGTTCGAGCAGGTAGGTGAGCGTGTGCTCGGCCCCACCGCTCGTGTGCGTGTTCTTCAGGAGGTGACCGGGATGCGCCTCGAGGATCACGCCGTGGTCCTCGTAGGCCCTGCCCTCGTACTCGCCGCGCCAGGTGATCGGATGCCCGGGCACCCAGTCCGATTCGACGGTCGTGCCGAAGTAGTACTTCTTCACGATGTCCGGGTCGGTGAGGGCGTTCCAGACCTCGTCGGGCGATGCCATGACGGTGGTGCTGGCCTTGGCGGTGTATCTACCGGTCATGCTCCCCAGTATCCCCGCGTTCCGCCGCACGTCCAGCCCGGCGTTGTGGGACAGAATTGATCCATGGCCTATGAATTCGAACGAAAGCAGCGCATTGCGATCGTGGGCGGAGGGCCGGGCGGGTACGAGGCGGCACTGGCGGGGGCGCAGCTCGGCGCCGAGGTGACCGTCGTGGAGCGCGTCGGCGTCGGCGGATCGGCCGTGTTGACCGATGTCGTCCCGTCGAAGACACTCATCGCGACCGCGGAGGCGGCCAACGCGATCGGCGAGGCCGCCGACCTCGGGGTCCAGTTCTTCACCCGCGGCGAGGGTGGGCGGCCGGTGCGGCCCGAGGTCGCGGTCAACCTGGCCGCCGTCAACCAGCGACTGCTGCGGCTCGCCCGCCAGCAGTCCGAGGACATGAAGTCGCAGCTCATCAAGGCGGGCGTCACCGTCATGCAGGGCGAAGGCCGGCTCGACGGCCCCAACCGGGTGATCGTCTCCACCGGCAAGAACAAGAACCGCACCGACTTCGATGAGCTCGACGCGGACACCATCGTCATCTCCGTCGGCGCCAGCCCACGGCTGCTGCCGGACGCCATGCCCGACGGCGAGCGGATCTTCACCTGGACCCAGCTCTACACGCTGCAGGAGACCCCCGAGCACCTCATCGTGGTCGGGTCCGGCGTCACCGGCGCCGAGTTCGCGTCGGCGTTCACCGCACTCGGCTCCAAGGTCACCCTCATCTCCTCCCGCGACCAGGTGCTCCCCGGTGAAGACGCGGATGCGGCGCGCGTCATCGAGGACGTCTTCAAGCGCAACGGCATGACCGTGCTCTCCAAGTCCCGTGCCCAGTCGGTGAAACGGGTCGGCGACGGCGTCGTCGCGACCCTCGCGGACGGGCGCACCGTCGAGGGCAGTCACGCCCTCATGGCGGTGGGGTCCATCCCCAACACCGCCGGCATCGGCCTCGAGGAGGCGGGAGTGCAGCTCACCGAGTCGGGCCACATCCGGGTGAACCGGGTGGCGCGCACCTCGATGCCGTCCATCTACGCGGCGGGGGACTGCTCGGACTTCCTGCCGCTGGCATCCGTCGCCTCCATGCAGGGCCGCACGGCCGTCTTCCACGCGATGGGGGATGCCGTGTCGCCGACGGAGCTGCGCAACGTCACCTCCAACATCTTCACCCAGCCTGAGATCGCGACCGTCGGCTGGTCGCAGAAGCAGATCGAGGATGGCGTGGCCCAGGGCGACATCTACAAGCTGCCGCTCGCCTCGAATCCCCGCGCGAAGATGATGGGCATCAAGGACGGCTTCGTGAAGCTGTTCGCCCGCACCGGCTCCGGAACGGTGATCGGCGGCGTGATCGTCGCCCCGCGCGCCTCGGAGCTGATCCTGCCGATCGCGATCGCGGTGGAGCACCGCCTCACCGTCGACCAGGTCGCGCGCGCGTTCGCGGTCTACCCGAGCCTCTCCGACAGCATCACCGACGCGGCGCGTGCGATGCACATCGTCAACTAGCCCCTCTTCTCTCTCATAATTCAGGACGAGTTGTTGTCCGAGTGGCCCTTGGTGCTGTTGATTTCTGATCCGCCCCATGAGCCACCTCCCTCACATACCCTCCTGAATGAAGAGTTCAGTCGGGCGGGGCTGGAGCGAGCAGGTCTGCCCGGATGCAGGTCGACAGTATGCGGATGGACATTCCGCACACCGTCGACCTCCTCGGCGGCATCGCTACCCGACAGCAACTGATCGCCGCAGGATGCAGTGGGTACGACATCACGATCGCTGTCAGGAGAGGAGTGATTACTCGCATACGGCAGGCGCGGTACGCGACATCCAGCGCGTCGGCGGATGCCGTGGCGGCTACCCGGGTCGGCGGGATGCTGGCGGGCCCGTCGGCCGCCCGGTCGTACGGACTGTGGTCCGGGTTCGACACCAGGCTGCATGTGTCGGTCGGGCGGAACTCATCCCGGCTACGTACCAACGTCGCACCGTCTTTTCGGCGACCCTCACGGCCATTGACTCCCGACACCTCGCCACGCCGGATCGTTGTTCACTGGCTGGCCGGCGGAGCGGTTCCGGAGCTCGGTCCCGAGTGCTGGCGTGTCGCGCCGGACACGTGCCTGCGCCAGATGGTGTCGTGGAGCGATCGGGAGACCGCGGTCGCCTGCCTTGACACAGCGCTGACCGTTTTCAACCTCGACCGTGTGCGCATTCAGAGGATGTTCATGACAGCGTCCGCGGCGGAGCGTGTGCTCGCAAGCCGTTGCCGTCGCGGTTCCGACTCGGGCACCGAATCGCTGGTGCGCCAGCGGCTCACCGCGATGGGGATCGCCCACCGGCAGCAGGTCGCCATTCCCGGCGTCGGCCGGGTCGACTTCGCGCTTCGTGGTACCCGCATAGTGATCGAAGTCGACAGCAGGGCCTACCACTCGGATCCCGTGAGTTTCGAGCGGGACCGCTGGAGAGACGGCGAGCTGGTCGCTCGCGGATTCACGGTGATCCGACTCTCGTACGAGCGTGCGACCTCCGATTGGCCGTGGTGTCGCCGCGTCATCCTCGCAGCGCTCGCGGCCGCCCCCCGCTGAGGAGTGCAAAATTCAGGACGGTCTGAGGACGGTGTGGTGAACGCTTGGTAGTCGGACCTCACAGTCCCCACGCATCACACCCGCCCCACCGGGTCCTGAATGATGAAAACAGGGGAGGGCGGGTCAGTCGGCGATGTCGAGGAGCACGGTTCCGGACGCGACCGTCGCTCCGACGGTGGCGGCGACGTTCGCGATGGTGCCGCCCTTGTGCGCGAGAATCGGCTGCTCCATCTTCATCGCCTCGAGCACGATCACCAGGTCGCCCTTCACGACGGCCTCGCCCTCGGCCACAGCGAGTTTCACGATCGTCGCCTGCATCGGCGCCTTGACGGATGCCCCGGTCGCGGACGAGACGACACCGGTGCCGGAGCGCCGGCGCGGCGGCGCCCCCAGGGTGTCGGATGCCGCCGCCTTGCCCAGTCGCGCGGGCAGCGACACCTCGATGCGCTTGCCGTTCACCTCGACGACGATGCTCTGCCTGGCGGCCGGTGCCACGGCATCCGGGAGCGACCCGCTCCACGGCTCGATGTCGTTGACGAAGTCGGTCTCGATCCAGCGGGTGTAGATGGAGAACGGCGACGACGTGAAGGCGGGGTCCCGCACGATCTTGCGGTGGAAGGGCAGCACGGTGGGCAGGCCCGCGATCTCGAACTCGTCGAGCGCCCGGCGGGAGCGCTCGAGCGCGTCCTCGCGGGACGACCCGGTGACGATGAGCTTGGCGAGCAGCGAGTCGAAGGCGCCGCTGATCACGTCGCCGGTGGTGACACCGCTGTCGACCCGCACACCGGGTCCGCCGGGGAAGCGCAGCGCGCTGACCGGTCCGGGGGAGGGCAGGAACCCGAGGCCGGGGTCTTCGCCGTTGATGCGGAACTCGAAGGAGTGGCCTTCGGCGACCGGGTCGTCGTAGTCGAGTTTTCCGCCTTCCGCGATGCGGAACTGCTCGCGGACCAGGTCGATGCCGGTGACCTCCTCGGAGACCGGGTGCTCCACCTGGAGGCGGGTGTTCACCTCGAGGAAGGAGATGGTGCCGTCCTTCGCGACCAGGAACTCGCAGGTGCCGGCGCCGACGTAGCCGACCTCCTTGAGGATGGCCTTCGACGAGTCGTACAGCAGCGCGACCTGGTCGTCGGTGAGGAACGGCGCGGGGGCCTCCTCGACCAGCTTCTGGTGCCGGCGCTGCAGCGAGCAGTCGCGGGTGGAGATGACGACGACGGTGCCGAAGCTGTCGGCGAGGCACTGGGTCTCGACGTGGCGCGGCTCGTCGAGGTATTTCTCGACGAAGCACTCGCCCCGGCCGAACGCCGCGATCGCCTCACGGGTGGCAGACTCGAACAGCTCGGGGATCTCCTCGCGGGTGCGGGCAACCTTCAGGCCGCGGCCGCCGCCGCCGAACGCCGCCTTGATGGCGACCGGCAGGCCGTGGATGTCGACGAAGTCGAGCACCTCCTGCGCGCCCGAGACGGGGTTGAGGGTTCCGGGTGCGAGGGGAGCGCCCACCCTCTCGGCGATGTGTCGCGCGGACACCTTGTCGCCCAGCTTCTCGATGGCGTCGGGAGACGGGCCGATCCAGATGAGACCCGCGTCGATGACGGCCTGCGCGAATTCGGCGTTCTCGGCGAGGAAGCCGTAGCCGGGGTGAACGGCGTCCGCGCCGGAGCGCCGGGCGATGGAGAGAACCTTGTCGATACGAAGATAGGTGTCCGCGCTGGTGGAGCCGTCGAGCGCGTACGCCTCGTCCGCGAGTTTGACGTGGCGGGCGTCCCGGTCCTGGTCGGCGTAGATCGCGACGGAGGTGATACCGGCATCCTTCGCCGCCCGGATCACGCGTACGGCGATCTCGCCTCGGTTGGCGACCAGGACCTTCGTGATGCGGGGCATAGTAAATGAGCCTATTGGGTCGGGAAGACTCACATTTAGGGGTCGTATACAAAAGAAGCGGGTCGGGCTTGTCGAGACCTCACGACCAGAGCGACGCCCATTCGACCCCGAAGTGCAGGGCGAGCGAGCGGAGGGTGGCCAGCGAGAGGCCGACGACCGCGTGCGGGTCACCGTCGACCGACGTGATGAACGGAGCACCGAGGCTGTCGATGGTGAATGCGCCGGCCACCTCGAGCGGTTCGCCGGTGGCGATGTACGCGTCGATCTCGGCGTCGCTGATGTCGGCGGCGAAGCTGACGGCCGCCGTCGAGACGGCCCCCAGCGCGCCCTGCACCGCACCTCCGCGGTGGTCGATCAGCCAGTGGCCGGAGTGGAGGTGGCCGGTGCGGCCGCGCTGCAGCATCCATCGTTCGCGCGCTACCGAGGGCAGATGCGGCTTCCCGTAGACGATGCCGTCCAGTTCGAAGGCCGAATCACCGCCCAGAATGAGCCCGTCGAGCTCCGGCGAGACCACGGCGGAGGCCTTCAGCCGCGCCAGCAGCAGCACCATCTCGGCTGCGGTCAGAGGACCGGCCGCGGTCACCGCACCCTCCTCGTCGACGTTCGACGGCAGAACGACCGGCTCGATGCCCGCGGCCCGAAGGGTCGCCAGCCGCGCCGGGGAGGTGGATGCGAGGTAGAGACGGGTCACTGGTTCTCCTGTGGCACGCTTGGGGGATGGGCGAATGGCAGGGCAGGCAGGTCGAGATCGAGGTTACCAACATCGCCCACGGCGGCATCTCGGTCGGCCGGCTGGACGGCCGGGTGGTGTTCGTCAGCGACGCGATCCCGGGCGAGACGGTGCTGGCCCGCATCTCGGATGACTCGAAGAAGAGTTTCTGGCGCGCCGAGACGGTGAGCGTGCTCAGGGCATCGCCTCACCGCCGTCCGCACATCTGGGATGCGGCATCCGTCGACCGCGACCCCGACGACCGCGCCGGCGGCGCCGAGTTCGGCCACATCGTCACCGCCCACCAGCGCGAGCTGAAGCGCCAGGTGCTCGCCGACTCCTTCCAGCGCATGGCCGGCATCGAATCGGATGTCGTGGTCGAGGCGCTGCCGGGGGCCGACGACGGCACCGGATGGCGCACCCGGGTGCGCCTGCACGTCGCGGAGGACGGCACCCCCGGCCCGTATGCCGCGCGATCCCACCGCGTGATCCCGGTGACCGGCCTCCCGCTCGCCGCGGAGGAGGCGCAGCAGATCGCTCCGCTCGACGAGCGCTTTCCCGGCGTCGACAGCATCGACATGGTGGTGCCGTCGACGGGCAACCCCTTCGTGCTGCAGGGGGTGGCGGAGAACAGGATCCGCCCGAAACCGCAGAGGATCGTGGAGCGGGTCGGCGAGCGCGACTTCCGGCTGGACGTCCGCGGCTTCTGGCAGGTGCACCGCCACGCCGCCGGGACACTCACGGCCGCCGTGCAGGACGCGATCGATGAGACCCGGTTCGACCCGCGGGCGGCCAACCTCGACCTCTATGGGGGCGTCGGCCTGTTCGCCGCGGCGGTGGGCGACCGGTTCGGCAATCACCTGCGCATCACGACGGTGGAGAGCGACGCACGGGCCACCGACCACGCCGCGGAGAACCTCGCCGAGTGGGTGGGGGCATCCGCCGTCACCGGCCGGGTGGAGAACTACGTGCGCGAGCTGGCACGCACGACGGGCGCAGCGGAACGCGAACGGCTTCGGCAGGCCACCGTCGTGCTCGACCCGCCGCGGTCCGGCGCCGGCATCACCGTGGTCGAGCAGCTCGTGGCCCTCGCCCCGCAGCAACTGGTCTACGTGGCCTGCGATCCCGTGGCACTCGCCCGGGATGTCGCGCTGTTCGCGGAGAGAGGCTACCAGCTCGCGCGGCTGCGCGCGTTCGACCTGTTCCCGAACACCCACCACGTGGAGGCCGTCGCGACGCTGGTGAGGGCGTAGCTACCAGCTGCCGCCGCCCCCGCCGCCTCCACCGCCGCCACCTCCTCCGTCGCCGCCGCTGAATCCCCCGCCGAAGCCGGAACTTCCCGACGAGGCCGGGCTGGAGGTGAGCGACGAGGCCGCCATCGCGTCGAAGCTGCCCATCGCGGAGCCGATCGACGCGATCGAGCCCATCGAGCCGACGAGGTAGCCGGCTGCGAAGCTGTTGCCGTTGGACAGGTACCAGTCCGGGTTCTGGGTGTACTTGCCCTCTTCGGCAAGCTGCTTGAAGACGCCGGCCCAGTGATCCGCCTCACCGAAGGCGATCGCCCACGGCATGTACCGGCTGAACACGTCGTCCGTCTCCTCGAACCGGATCTGGTCGGCCTCGGCCGTCGCGATGTACTCCTTGAAGCCCTGCAACTGCAGGAACAGGGCGTGACCGGTCGCGCCGCGCCGCGCCGACTTGCTGGAATGCCTGAGGGCGATGATCGAGCCGATGAAGCCGCCGACCGGGATCAGGAACCAGGCGTTGTTGAAGAAGTTCATCGCGACGAAGGTGATGATCGACCCGATCAGCGTCCACACCAGCAGGGGGTGCGCGCGATTGAGCTTGTCGATGAAGTAGGTCTGGGCGTTGATCCAGGTATCGAGCGTGCTGGTGATCGAGCGCATGTTGCTCGCGAAGCTGTTGTTGAGGCTCGACAGGCTCACGCTGCCCGAGCCGCTGTCGAACAGGTCGGCGAGCAGAAGCGACTCGTGCGGCAGCAGGTCCGCTGCGTCCGGTGTACCCGGCCGGGCGGCCTTCTTCTTCTGCGCGGCCTTGTCGGGGGTGGCGGTGAGCGTGTAGTCCTTCGCCTTGTGGCGGTTGCCGCCGTCCACCTCGTTGATGGTGAGGTAGCCGCGCACGGCCAGGTCGATCATCGTGGCGGTGATGTCCACCGGTTTGCGGGCCTTGGTGAGGATGGTGTTGGCCGCGCCGACCGGCAGGCCGGCCGGTGGGGAGTAGTACACGATGATGGTCTCGTTGCGCGGCGCCTTGCCCACCGCGGCGGTCGCGGCATCCGCCGGAATCGTTCCCGGCGTGACGCCGCTGAACTCCTGGTCGCGGGCGCGCCAGGCGATCAGCCCGCCGAAGATGGTGGGGATGCCGATGGCCACGAGGATGCCGGTCAGCCAGTTGCCTGGATTCCAGAACGGGTCGGGCCCGGCGTTCGACCCCGTCGTGACGGGTGTCGCGTTGGCCGGCAGTGACGGCTTCAGCACCGGCTCGGTGTTCGCGAAGGTGCTGTCGGGGAACCCGGTGTCGATGGTCAGCCCGCTGCCCGGCTCCAGGGTCGTGGCGGCGAAGGTCGCGCTCGTTCCGGACTTCTCGGCGGACGAGCAGTGGCTGCTCGTGCCGGTCACCCCCGCGAAGCAGACGACAGCGGAGACGTCTCCGGGGCCGGTGACGCGCACCGTGGTCTTGTCGATCGGGATCTGCCACTGGTCGCCGGTCGCGTTCCAGAAGAACTCGTCGAGGTAGCTTCCGTCGGCCTGCTTCGCCCGGTTCAGCGCGCCGGAGATGTCGTACTGCAGCACATAGGTCTGCGTGCCGCTTACGTTGGCGTTCGCATTTCCCACCCGGATGTCCAGGTAGTTCAGCAGTGACGTGGAGAACAGCGGGGATGCCCCGGTCGGGCTCGAGACGGAGATGTTGCTGTACCCGTACACGCGGTCGGTGCCCGCGGTGTCCGTGTTGAACCGGGACGCGAGAAACCGGTCGATGCCGTGCCGGTCGCTGGTGTTGCCGAAGTCGTAGTGGATGGTCTCCTTCGCGTGCACGGTGCCGTCTTTGTGCAGCGTGTAGGTGATCGCGAAGTCGTTGATCTGCTCCTCGCCGGACCCGGACGTGGTGCCGGCCGAACAGCCCGCGAGGGCGAGCGCGGAGAGGCCTGCGATGACGGCGATTTTCGACACTCGGACGCGCATGTGGAGACTCTATCCGCTGCCCGGTGCCCCAGCCATTACCATGGTGCGAAGAGAGAAGCGGGTGCGATCATGGAGCAGACGACGGTCGATACGACGGATGCGGCGGTACGGCCGACCGGCGTGAGAGTGTCCGTCGTGGATGACCACGAATCGGTGCGCCTCGGGCTCAAGGCGGCGTGCATCGAGGCCGGCTTCGATTTCGTGCTCGCCGCGGCCTCCGTCGACGAGTTCGTGGCCAACCTGGACGGGCGCGAGAACGATGTCGTCGTGCTCGACCTGTCGCTCGGCGACGGGTCCACGGTCACCGAGAATGTGAAGCGTGTGATGGCCACCGGTTCCGCGGTGCTGATCCACTCGATCGCCGACCGGGTCGCCTCCGTGCGCGAGGCGCTCGCCGCCGGGGCCGCCGGCGTCATCCCGAAGTCCTCGGCGACGAAGACCGTCATGTCCGCGGTCGAGACGGTTGCTCGCGGCGAGGTGCTGAACAACCTGGAGTGGGCGACCGCGATCGACGCCGACCGCGACTTCGCCAAGGCCCAGCTCGGCCGTCGCGAGCGGGAGATCCTGCACCTTTACGCGTCCGGCCTGCCGCTCAAGCTGGCCGCCCAGCAGCTCGGCATCGGTTATTCGACCGCCCGCGAGTACCTCGACCGCATCCGTGTGAAATATGTGGAGATCGGCCGTCCCGCCCCGACGAAGGTGGACCTGCTCCGCCGCGCCGTCGAGGACGGCATCCTTCCGGGCCTCGACCCGGATGGCGGCGATGCCCGCTAGCCAGCCGCCCGCCCGGCAGGTGCCTTCCAGTCGGACAGCGGCGACGGCTCGACAGGCTCCCCAGGCACGACAGCCGCGCAATCCGATCAGCCGCCGGCAGATCGAGACGGTGGTCTCGCGTTCGGTCGCCATCTTCGGCCTGGTGTTCGGCGCGCAGACCGTCGCCACGACTCTCGGGCAGGTCGGGCAGGTGCAGCCGGTCTGGGCCTGGATCTTCGCCGGCGTGCTCTACGGCGCGCTCCTGGCATCCGTCGCCGCCTCGGTGGCCCGCCGGCTGGTGCGGTTCGTGAACACCTTCATCGCCGTCGTGTTCCTCGTCGAGATGGTCACCTGGCCGCTGGTACAGGCCGACCCGTCGAGCGTCGCTCCCGACCGGCCGTGGCTCTGGTACCTCTGCACCGTCGCGACCGGGGCCGCGGCGGTGGCCTTCTCCACCTGGGTCGCCACCGGGTACCTCATCCTCACCCCGGTCGCCTACGGCATCATCCGCCTCACGCCGTCGGGTGGGGGCAAGTCGCTCCAGTCGGCCTCGCTGGATGTCGCGTACGCGGTCATCCTCGGCGGCGCGGTGCTGCTGATCATCACCCTGCTCCGCCAGGCCTCCGGCTCGGTCGACAGCGCGCAGTCGACGGCGCTCGACCGCTACGCCCACGCGGTGCGCCAGCACGCGACCGAGCTCGAGCGGGTGCAGGTCGACTCGATCGTGCACGACAGCGTGCTCACCACCCTGCTCTCCGCCGCCCGGGCCTACACTCCCGAGGCCAAGGAGCTCGCGACCAGCATGGCCAGGAATGCGATGGGACACCTGCGGGATGCCGCGGCCGCGGCCCCGGACGACGACGCCGTCGTGAGCATGAGCCAGCTCGCCCACCGCATCGTCGGGGCGACGGCCACCCTGTCTGCACCGTTCGAGGTGCGAACCCACGACATCGACAGGGGTTCCCTCCCGGTGCAGTCGGCCGAGGCGGTCTACTCGGCGGCGGTGCAGGCGATGGTCAACAGCCTCCAGCACGCGGGTGAGGGTGACGTGAAGCGCTGGCTGTCGGTGAGCGGTGTGGCCGACGACGGCATCCAGGTGGAGGTCGGCGACACGGGTGTCGGCTTCGCCGTCGACTCGGTGCCGGTCGAGCGTCTCGGCTTGCGGGTCTCCATCTTCGAGCGCGTCGCCAACGCGGGCGGCCTAGTGGAGATCGACTCCGCGCCCGGCAAGGGAACGATCATCACCATCCGCTGGCCCAACCCGTCACCGCCCCCGGTCGACGAACTGTCCCTCGAGGCCGAGGGGGTGGCGCTGTGATCATCAGCGTGCCCCGTTATTTCATCGTCGGCCTCGCCGCCGTGTTCTCCGCGTATCACGTCGTGCTCGCCACCGCGTCGCTCTGGGTTCCGGCGGACAAGGGTCCCTATATCGCGGCGATCGTTCTGTTCGCCGTGGCGACCGTGATCAGCCTCTGGCCGTCGAAGAAGGCGAGGATGCCGGTCTGGATGGCCGCCTTCGATGTCGCGATCGCCCTGGTGGTGCCGCTTCTCGTCGCCAGCGTCGTGCGCACCGTGCCGCCGGACAGCTACGCGGCCTGGCACAGCGCGGCCATCGGCACGCTGATGGTGATCGTCTCCACCCGCCGCCGGCAGTGGTTCGCCTGGGCGGGCATCGGCATCCTCATCATCGAGACCGTCGCCTGGCAGGGCTTCGGCGGGCTGATCGCCTTCGGCGTCGTCGGCAGCACCGTGTGGGTGGCGATCTCGTACGCGCTCTCACTGTCGCTGGCCCGGGCCGACCGGGACGCCCGCCAGTACGCGCTCGCCGAGCGCGAGGCCGTCGAGTGGCGGGCCGCCCAGGAGGCGCATGTCTCGGAGCGGCAGTTCCGGCTCGGACAGACCAGCCGCATGGCCCTCCCCATGCTGCGGCAGATCGTCGCGTCGAAGGGCGAACTCACCGACGGACAGCGCCTGGAGTGCATCTATCTCGAGGGCGCCATCCGGGACGAGATCCGTGGCCGCAAGCTGCTGAACGACCGGGTGCGCGAGCAGATCATGATCGCCCGGCGCAAGGGCACCATCGTCACCCTGCTCGACGAGGGCGGCCTCGACGACCTCGACGACGACGACCTGCAGCGGGCGCTCAACCGGCTGGCCGAGGCGATCCGGGACACCGCGACCGAGAAACTGATCGTGCGCACGGTGCCGGAGGGGTCGGACACGGCGATCACCGTGGTCGGGCTGAGTTCGCTCGACGACGGGCACGCGAGCGCCCTGGGTCACCACGCGACGGACGACGGCGACGAGGACCGGGTCGACCTGTGGCTGGAGATCCCCCGCGCGCTGGCGACGGCGTAGCCGCCTGCGGCGGTTAACGGGAAAACGGACCGGCCCGAAGGCCGGTCCGTTCCACGTCCCGGGTCAGGACGATAACCCGAATATCGTCCTGACCCGCCCCCAATTCATTAGCCCGCTTACCCTAGTCGGCTAATGGTTGGTGGTGTAACTCGATGAGAGACACCTAGCACTGTCAATAGTGCAATGAAGCGACAATATCGCAAAGTCGTCTCTTTGGGGGACTGTAGGGGGACAAAAACGTACCCTCTATCGGAAAATGAGCCCGAAATCACCGATATACCGGCATATTCGCTGCGAATATAGGGGTACAACGAGGGGCAGACAGATGATTCCGCCCGCGCGCAGGCCCGGACCTCGCTGCATTCGTCGAATTCGCAACGAAATCAGTCGAATTTGCGAGTCAGTTCTTCGGGTTCCGAAGAATCACACCCGTTCGGGGGCCATTATCCTGAAAAACTGCGCCATGCACCGTATCCGGGCGCGAGAGTTCCCCGGATCGGGCGCTGCGAGCGCTGCCAGGCCGACATCCCCCGGCCCCGGCGGGCGTCATCCTCACCCTGCTCCTCGATCATCGCCTCGATGACCGCGGTCACGGCGGCGAGTTCCCCGGGGGTCGGGTCACCCGCGATGACGGAGAACGAACTGTCCTCTGTCACAGCGGGATGTTCCCGTGCTTCTTCGGCGGCTGGGTGGCACGCTTGGTGCGCATCGCCCGCAGGGCCTTGATCACGACCACCCGGGTGGCCGCCGGCTCGATCACGCCGTCGAGCTCGCCACGCTCGGCCGCGAGGAACGGCGACGCCACGTTGTAGGTGTACTCGTTGGCCAGCCTGGTGCGCACGGCGGCGACATCCTCGCCGGCCTCCTCGGCCGCCTTGATCTCGTTGCGGTACAGGATGTTGACCGCCCCCTGTCCGCCCATCACGGCGATCTCCGCGGTCGGCCAGGCGTAGTTGAGGTCGGCGCCGAGCTGCTTGGAGCCCATGACGATGTACGCACCCCCGTAGGCCTTCCTGGTGATCACGGTCACGAGCGGCACCGTGGCTTCGGCGTAGGCATAGAGCAGCTTCGCCCCGCGGCGGATGACACCGGTCCACTCCTGGTCGGTGCCGGGCAGGTAGCCGGGCACGTCCACCAGGGTGAGGATCGGGATGGAGAACGCGTCGCAGAACCGCACGAACCGCGCCGACTTCTCCCCGGCCTCGATGTTGAGGGTGCCGGCCATGGAGTTCGGCTGGTTCGCGATGATGCCGACCGCCCGTCCCTCGACCCGGCCGAAGCCGATCACGATGTTGGGGGCGAAGAGGGGCTGCACCTCGAGGAAGTCCGCATTGTCGACGATGTGCTCGATGACGACCTTGACGTCGTACGGCTGGTTCGGGGAGTCCGGCACCAGCGTGTTGAGCTTGCGATCCTCATCGGTGATCTCGAGCTCGACCTCGCTGTCGTAGACCGGATGCTCGGCGAGATTGTTGTCCGGCAGGAAGCCCAGCAGGGTGCGCACATAGTCGAGCGCGTCATCCTCGTCGCTGGCCAGCCAGTGCGCGACGCCGGAGATGCTGTTGTGGGTGAGCGCGCCGCCCAGCTCCTCCATGCCGACGTCCTCGCCGGTGACGGTCTTGATCACGTCGGGCCCGGTGACGAACATCTGGCTGGTCTTGTCGACCATGATGACGAAGTCGGTGAGCGCGGGGGAGTAGACGGCGCCGCCGGCGGCCGGACCCATGATGATCGAGATCTGCGGGATGACCCCGGATGCCGCGGTGTTGCGCTTGAAGATCTCGCCGTACTTGCCGAGCGCGACCACGCCCTCCTGGATGCGCGCCCCGCCGGAGTCGAGCATCCCGATGATCGGCACGCCCGTCTTGAGCGCGAGATCCATGACCTTGATGATCTTCTCTCCGGCCACCTCGCCGAGCGACCCGCCGAAGATGGTGAAGTCCTGGCTGTAGACGGCCACCTGGCGGCCGTGGATGGTGCCGGTGCCGGTCACGACCGCATCACCGTACGGACGGTTCTTCTCCATGCCGAACGCGTGGGTGCGGTGGCGCACGAACTCATCGAGCTCGACGAAGGATCCGTGGTCGAGCAGCTGGTCGATCCGTTCCCGGGCGGTCTTCTTGCCCTTCTTGTGCTGCTTCTCGATCGCGGCCTCACCGCTCGCCGTCACGGCCTCGTGGTAGCGATCCTTGAGGTCGGCGATCCGGCCGGCGGTCGTGTAGAGATCGTTGGTCGGCGCGGGGTTGATCGGCGCAGTGTTGTCGGTCACGGCTTCACTTTATCGTTGGCGGTTCCGCGGATCGGGTGGCGGATGTCTACAAGGTTAACCTTGGACCATGCACCTTCCCCGCAGCGTGGCCCTCGCGTCGAGCCTCACCGTCCTCGACGAGTGCGGCTCGACGAACACCGAACTGGTGGCCCGCGCGGCCGGCCTGCCCGACTTCGCGGTGCTGGTGACCGACAACCAGACCGGCGGTCGTGGCCGGCTGGGACGCGAGTGGGTGGCCCCGCCCGGGCGCACGATCGCGATCTCCGTGCTGCTCCGGCCGACGTCGCCCGGCGGCCGACCGCTGGGGATCGAGCAGTACGGCTGGCTTCCGCTGGTCGCGGGGCTGGCGATGACCCGCACGGTGGCCCCCATCGTTCCCGGCCATGACGTGACGCTGAAGTGGCCCAACGACGTGCAGGTCGATGGGCTCAAGGTGTCCGGCCTGCTCGCCGAGCTGCTGGGGTCCGGCGATGCGGTCGTGATGGGCGCCGGGGTCAACCTCAGGTTCGACGCGGCCGAACTGCCTACGCCGGCTGCGACATCCCTCACCCTGAACGACGCGGTGGTCCCGGACGCAGAACTGGCCGACGCCGTGCTCTCCGGCTACCTGGCCGAACTGCGGCAGCTTCTCGATGACTTTCTGCGGCACGGCATCGGCGGCGCGCAGCTGCTGATGGCCGGCCTGTGCAGCACCCTCGGCCAGCGGGTGCGGGTCGAACTGCCGGGCGGCGACACGCTGCTCGGCACGGCGGTGGATGTGGACGATTCCGGTCGTTTGCGGGTTCGTCGCTCTTCGGATGGAGCCGTGCAGGCTGTCGCGGCCGGCGACGTTACCCACCTGCGGTATGAATAGCTCATGTCGACCGGAGACCAGTCAGGCGAACGCGTCATCGCGCGGCTGCGTCCGCACGCGCGCGTGCTGTTCTGGCCGTCGGTCGTACTGATCGCCGCGGTCGGGGCGGTGGCCTACTTCTACGGCAGCTTCGCCAGCACCTGGCAGAATCTGGCGGTCATCGCCGGCGGAGCGCTGCTCGTCTTCCTGCTCTGGCTGCTGCCGCTGCTGTCCTGGCTGGGCAAGCGGTACATCATCACCACCCGGCGGATCGTGCTGCGGAGCGGCCTCTTCGTGCGAATCCGGCAGGAGCTGTTGCACAGCCGCGGCTATGACGTCACCGTGCGCAAGACCGGCCTGCAGTCGCTGTTCGGCAGCGGTGACGTGCTCATCAATATCGGGCTGGACCGACCGGTACTGATGCGTGACGTGCCATCCGCCGATCTCGTGCAGGGCGCCCTGCACGACCTCATGGAGCGCAACCTCAACCCGATCGCCGCCCGCCGGCAGGCGGAGGCGTCGAGGAACCCGCAGCTCGGCGATGTGCAGAACGGCGACGAGACTACGGCCTGGGGGACTCGCTGACACTCTCCGCATTTACCGAGGCTTCGTCCTCGAAGATGGCCGACTCGGCGGCAATCACGCGGTTCTGTCGGGCGGCGAGACCGTCTTTGCGGTGGTGCCCGTAAACCCAGTAGCGATACAGCACGAAACGGAAGGCTGTTCCGAGGAATAGACCGACGACATTCCCAGAGATATTGTCTGCCAGAAGCGAGGTCAGGCCGAGCAGGTAGTGGGAGGTCCACAGGCAGAGCAGGCCGATCAGCAGCCCGCCGACCGCTACGGCCGCGAACTCGACCAGCTCAAGGAGGAAGTTCTTGCGGCGATGCTCCCTGAAGGTCCAGTACCGGTTGCCGAACCATGTGGTGAGCGTCGCCACGGAGACCGAGATGATCTTCGCGCCGACAGGACCCTGGAAGAAATGGCCATGGCCGAGCGCGCCGAGGCTGAGGGCATTGAAGATGCCCACATCGATGACATAACCGATGATTCCGATCACGCCGAATTTGAGGGCGTAACGCACCACCAGGTTCCAGCCCCAGACCCAAAGCCGGACGATCGGGTTGCGCGACGCATCGTCTTGGTCACCGGTCGCGGTCATCCCAGAATACTAACGCCAGCGAAGCACAGGCCACTCGCATCGCTACGCTGGTGCGGTGAGCACAGTCGGGGTGATCGGTGGCGGCCAGCTGGCGCGCATGATGATCCCGCCGGCCGTCGAGCTGGGGATCGACCTCCGCGTGTTCGCCGAAAACGAAGGAGAATCGGCGGCGCTTGCCGTGACCACGGTCGGCGACTATCGGAACGTGGCGGATGTCCTTCGTTTTGGTAACGGAGTGGACGTGGTGACGTTCGACCACGAGCACGTGCCGCAGAAGGTGCTGCGCGCCCTGGTGGCGGCGGGGGTGCGGGTGCGTCCCGCTCCGGATGCCCTGCTCTTCGCCCAGGACAAGCTCGCGATGCGCGAGCGGCTGGCCGCGCTGGGCCTGCCGATGCCGCAGTGGGCGCGCGTGGAGTCCGCGGCGGACCTGGACGTGTTCCTGGCCGACAACGGCGGCCGTGCGGTGGTGAAGACGGCGACCGGCGGCTACGACGGCAAGGGCGTGCGCGTCGTGTCGTCCCGAGCCGAGGTCGCCGACTGGCTCGAAGAGGGGTCGCCGCTCCTGGCCGAGGAGCTGGTCGAGTTCCGTCGCGAACTGGCCCAGCTGGTGGCCCGCCGCGATTCCGGCGAGGTCGCCGCCTGGCCGGTCGTGGAGAGCGTGCAACGCGAGGGGGTGTGCGCGGAGGTGATCGCGCCGGCCCCCGGCTCCGCGGGCCGCGCAGCCGAGCTGGCCGCGGGCATCGCCCGCACCGTCGCGGAGAGCCTCGGCGTGACCGGGGTGCTCGCGGTGGAGTTGTTCGAGACCACGGACGGCCGCCTGCTCATCAACGAGCTCGCACTGCGTCCGCACAACACGGGGCACTGGACGATCGACGGGTCCGTGACCAGCCAGTTCGAGCAGCACCTGCGCGCGGTGCTCGACCTGCCGCTCGGCGACACCGGGAGCCGCACGCCGTGGTCGGTGATGGTCAACATCCTGGGCGGGCCCGCCAACGGCACGCTCGACGACCGCTACGCCTCAACCCTCGCCGACCAGCCGGCGGTGAAGGTTCACAATTACGGCAAGAGTCCCCGCCCGGGCCGCAAGGTCGGTCACGTCACGGCCGGGGGAACCGACCTCGACGATGTCGTCGCGAGGGCGCGTGCCGCTGCTGCCCACTTCGGCGACGGCGCTTTAGGCTGAACAGCATGTCCCAGCCGCTGGTCGCCGTCGTCATGGGGTCGGACTCCGACTGGCCGGTGATGGGTGACGCTGTGGCGGTGCTCACCGAGTTCGGCGTCGAGTCCGAGGTCGAGGTGGTGTCCGCCCACCGCACCCCGGACAAAATGATCGCCTTCGGCAGGGGTGCGGCCGATCGCGAGAGTGGTCATCTGGAACCGCACGCCGGAGAAGGCGCGAGCCCTGGCCGTAGCGCTCGATCGGCCTGGCTTGTCCGTCCA
>FSWJ01000219.1_pt1 | contig 52965 bp, 57 predicted proteins | sample 1637851 | NCBI WGS metagenome assembly FSWJ01 (sample SAMEA3914789, study PRJEB12502) | metagenome | biome: forest; material: soil | place: Canada | collected 2011-07-03 | depth 0.3 m | reverse complement strand
CGACCAAACCCCGGGGATAGTACTCATTGGGGCGACGTGGCTATTCGTTCCCGCGATCATCTTGCTGACCGTCAACTTCGTGGACCCGATCTACTCGAGCCGCTACCTCACGTTCACGGCGCCGGCAGCGGCACTGCTTCTCGGCTCGGTCTTTGGCCGCATCCGACTAGTCGCCTTGAGCGCCGTCTTCGTCGCCGGGCTCCTCGCCATCACCGTGCCTGCCTACCTGTCCCAACGAACCCCCTACGCAAAAAATTCAAGCGATTGGGCCAGAGTTGCTGACGTCATAAAAGCGCACGCCAACCCCGGTGACGGAATGCTTTTCGACGAGGGCATCAACCCGTCCAAGCGTCCTCGGCTGGGAATGCGGGTATACCCGGATGCGTACGCTGGCCTGGTCGACATCGCGCTCAAGACGCCTTGGTGGAAGACGGACTACTGGAGCGACTCGACCTACAGTCTCGACCAGGTGCCTGAGCGCCTTGCCGGGATTTCCACCGTGTGGCTTACGGAGTATCGCACGGCCGGGTCATCTCATCCGGACACCTATGACCTGTCCACGCTCGAGTCCCTCGGCTACCAGGCGGTCAAGACCTTCACTCTGCATAGCGACGTGGTCATCGAGTTCCAGAGGCGCTGACCTCTGCTTTCCGCAATTTCTTTCGACAGCTGGGGTGCGAACGTCGGCGTCTCGACCCAAAGCAGATATGGTCAAAATGTGCTCAGGATTTTCACGGCTGCGAAGAGCCCACTACGAATAGTACCTCTGGCCAGCGCTTTTCCGAAGTAGCGAGGGCGGGACTCGAACCCGCGACACCACGATTATGAGCCGTGTGCTCTAACCACCTGAGCTACCCCGCCGGGTGCATCCGAGTGAAGGATGCTCGAGCCCCCTGTGGGAATCGGACCCACTACCTCTTCCTTACCAAGGAAGTGCTCTACCAATGAGCTAAGGGGGCGAAAACTGGGCGCGGAGGAACCGCGCCCGATTTTGGCACCGTTAGAGAATAGCATCCGGGGTGAGTCGTATTTCGCCGGTGAGGTCTCGACAGGCTCGACCCGCTCAAAGGTGAGGTCTCGACAGGCTCGACCCGCTCAAAGGTGAGGTCTCGACAGGCCCGACCCGCTCAAAGGTGAGGTCGCGACAGGCTCCACCCGCTTAGTCGCCCTCCAGGGCGAGCACGGTCCCCACGTCGGCGAAGTCGGGGAGGGTGATACCCGGCAGCGCGAAGGCCGCGAATTGCGGGCCTTCGCCCGACAGGGTGCGGCCATCGAAGGCGACTGAGCCGTACAGCAACGAAGGGGAACCGGCCACCGCATCCGTCGGCAGGTCCACCGTGAACGAGCTGCGGGCAGCGACGACCAGCACAGTTTCGGAGGCCGACTCGCGCACGAAAACCAGCACCTCCGCGCCGACATGCAGCCAGCGGATGCCGCCGTTGCTGAGCACATCGTGCTCGGTGCGCAGGTGGATCAGCGACGCGTAGAGATCAATGGTTTCTGAAGCCGCATCGTAAGAGTCCCACGGGATGGGCGTGCGCGAGTGCTCCCCGTCGGTGCCGGTGAGGCCGAACTCGTCACCGGCGAAGACGACCGGGATGCCGGGCAGCGTCACCGCGAGTCCGAACGCCACCGGCACGGTGCCCGGCAGCGCCGAGGTGAGGAACCGCGGGGTGTCGTGCGTGTCGAGCGCGTTCATGTTGTGCAGCCGCACCCGCCAGGGAAAAGCCGCGGTGAAGCGCAGGTGCGCCTGGTAGACCTCCTCGCCGCTGTAGACCGGGATGTGCGAGAGCGCCATTCCGATGCCACCGTTCGCCTGTGATCCGGGCTGCGACAGCCAACCCCAGATCGGGCGGGTGAAGTTGGCGTACGTCATCGCGCCGTGCCAGGAGTCGCCGTCGAAGTCGGGTGCCGCGTCGTTGGTCGACTCCCCGAGCAGGATCGTGTCGGGGTTCGCATCGACCATCGTGTCGCGGATGATCCGCCGCACCTGCTGGTTGAGGTCCTGGTCGAGGTAGCGGCCGGTCATGTTCGACACGTCGATGCGCCAGCCGTCGAGCGAGTACGGCGGCCGCAGCCACTTCGACACCACCGAGTCGACGCCGTGGATGAACCGCGTGCGCAGCTCGTACGAGTTCCAGTTGAATTTCGGAAGCGAAGGCACCCCCAGCCAGGACACGTAGTGCCGCTGCTCGGAGTCGAGCCAGTAGTAGAACTCGCTCTCCGGCGCGGCCGGATTGAGGTGGGATGCCCGGAACCACTCGTGTGCATCCCCGCTGTGGTTGGAGGTGAGGTCGCCGATCACCTTCAGCCCACGATGGTGCGCGGCGACCACCAGCGAGACGAGAGCGTCATCGCCACCGAGCAGGGGATCGACGAAGTCGAACGACAGTGCGTCGTAGCGATGGTTCGACTGCGCCGGGAACACCGGGGTGAGGTAGATCATCGTGACGCCGAGGCGCTCCAGGTGGTCGAGGTGCTCCTGGATGCCGAGCAGGTCGCCGCCGTAGAACTGCCGCGGGGTGTCCGGCCCGATGTAGGTGACGGGGTCGGACCAGGCGGCCGGCTCGGCCCACTCCGGCAATTCACGTTCGTCAGCGGCGGAAGACCGCGCGAAGCGATCGGGAAAGATCTGGTACAGCACGGTTCCGGATGCCCACTCCGGCGCGGCCGGCCAGGTGACGAGCCGGAAGTCTTCCGCATCCACGGTCTCGATGGAGTGCAGCCCCGTCGCGTTCAACCACATCGTACGGTGGTCGTCGAGCTCGAACAGCCAGCGGTAGCGGTGCACCGGATTCTCGATCTCGATCTCCGCCTCCCACCAGTCCCAGCCGTCCGCACTGGCGACAAGCGAGGCCACCTGGAAGCGCGGCTCGTGGTCGGGGTTGGAGCGGGTGTGCACGGTGAGTACCGGGCCGAAGTCGGCGGGAATGCGCACGCGGACTCGGACGGCGTCGCCCAGCGCCGGCGTCTGCGATGACACATACAGCGGCGACCCGTCGTGATGAGGGATGAGTGGGTGATGTGTCGCCATCGGTTCGATGCTAGTGCCATAGGGTTTTGGGATGGCCGTAGGAAGCGAATGGTGGCGCTCGGCGGTCATCTACCAGGTGTATCCGCGCTCGTTCTCGGAGGGTACCGGCTCCACCGGCGTCGGCGACCTGCCGGGGATCACGAAGCGCCTGCCCGCCCTGGTCGAGCTGGGGGTGGATGCCATATGGCTCTCGCCCTTCTACCCATCACCCCAGAAGGACGCCGGCTACGACGTCTCCGACTACTGTGCCGTCGACCCCCTGTTCGGCACGCTCAACGACTTCGACGCCCTCCTCGCCGAGGTGCACACCCGTGGGCTGAAGCTCATCGTCGACCTGGTGCCGAACCACAGCTCCGACCGGCACACCTGGTTCCAGGCGGCGCTCGCCGCGCCGAGGGGCAGCGACGACCGCGACCACTACCTGTTCCGGGACGGCAAAGGCGCCCACGGCGAGCTGCCGCCCAACAACTGGCTGTCGGTGTTCGGCGGACCCGCCTGGACCCGCATCACCGAACCCGACGGCACGCCCGGCCAGTGGTACCTGCACCTGTTCGACACCTCCCAGCCCGACCTCAACTGGCACAGCGCGTGGGTGCACGAGCAGTTCCGCGAGATCCTGCGGTTCTGGCTCGAGCGCGGCGTCGACGGGTTCCGGGTGGATGTCGCCCACGGCCTCATGAAGGCGCCCGGGCTTCCGGACTACACGCCGCCGGCATCCGCCGGCCCCATGAGCAGCAGCATGGAGCTCGAGCAGGAACTCTCCCCCGACGACGAACCGTCGACCCCGCCATACTGGGCGCAGGACACGGTGCACGCCATCTACCGCGACTGGCATCGCGTGCTCGAGCAGTACCCCGGCGAGCAGGTGCTCGTCGCCGAGGCCTGGGTCGAGCCGCTGTCCAAGCTCGCGCGCTGGGTGCGGCCCGACGAGATGCAGCAGGCCTTCAACTTCGCCTACCTGGAGAACCCGTGGGATGCCGTGGCCATCCGCGAGATCATCGACGGCTCGATCGCCGCCTTCTCCAGCGTCGGAGCCCCGAGCACCTGGGTGCTCTCCAACCACGACGTCGTGCGGCACGCCACCCGGCTCGCGCTCGTCGGCGACCACCCGCAGGGCGTCGGTGTCGGGCCGGCGTCCACGGGCATCCCCGACCGGGCCTACGGACTGCGGCGCGCCCGCGCCGCCACCGCGATCATGCTCGCGCTGCCGGGCAGCGCCTACCTCTACCAGGGCGAAGAGCTCGGCCTTCCCGAGGTGATCGACCTGCCCGACTCGGCCCGGCAGGACCCGACCTGGGCGCGCACCGACCACGCGCGCTACGGGCGCGACGGATGCCGCGTGCCGCTCCCCTGGGAGGCGCACGCGCCGTCCTACGGGTTCAGCGACTCGGGGATGTCGTGGCTTCCGCAGCCGGGCTACTGGAGCGAGTACGCGCGCGACACCCAGGCGGGCGTCGAAGGGTCGACGCTGGAACTGTACCGGGCCGCGCTGCGGCTGCGGGCATCCGGAGCCCTCGGAACCGGGCAGGTAACCTGGTTGGATGGTTACACGGAGGGCATACTCGCCTTCCGCAATGGGGGCGTCATTGTGATCGCCAACACCGGCACCGACCCCGTACTGCTGCCGAAGGGCGAGATCCTGCTGTCATCCGAGCCGGGAACCGTCGACCTGCTCGCGCCCGACACGACCGTGTGGCTGAAGACCGGCCCCTGAGCTGGTTAGTTGGCGTTGGCCTTCAGCCAAGCGAAGGGGTCGATCGGCACGTTGTTGACGTGGATCTCCAGGTGCAGGTGCGCGCCGGTCGACTCGCCGGTGCTGCCGACCTGGCCGATGATCTGCGCGACCTTCACCTGGTCGCCGATGTTCACCTTGATCGACCCGTCCAGCATATGCGCGTAGACGCTCTGCACCTTCTGGCCCTTGATCACGTGGTCGATCACCACGTGGTTGCCGAGTCCGGCGTGCGAGTTGACGACGTCGCTCACGACACCGTCGGCGATCGCGCCGATCGGGGCGCCCATGCCCGGGTCGAAGTCGACCCCCTCGTGGAAGGTGGAGCAGAACGAGCATCCGGCCACCTGGCGGGGACCGAAGCCCGTCGCGATCGGCACCTGCACGGGGAATGGCCACTGGATGGTGCCATTCGGGTCGTTCGTGTAGGCCCAGTTGGTGCTCGTGAACTGAATGGCGTACCGCTCCGCCAAGGTCTCCACCGTGTACTTGTCCCGGGCCGAGGTTTGCGCGACGGCACTGGCGTTGACCACGGCGAGGGACTGGGCCGCCTGCACCTTCGAGGTGCTGACCGCGTTCAGCTCGCCGTCGGCGTTCGAGGACATGAGCGCGTTCGCGGGCAGGGAGGTCGCGATGAGGAGCGCACCGGCACCGAGCATCGCGAGCAGGCTCAGCACCTTCGGCAGCGCACGACGGCGGAGCGACTTCTTGTGCGGAATGGATGAGGACGAGACCGGTTTGCGCAGCATCGGAGCCTGGATCGAGTCATTTCGAACCAGCGGCATTGGCGGCTGCGCCACCGGCTTCGCGAGCGCGGCCATCCGCAGCTCGCGACGCGATGGCGTCGGGCTCTCGTACGGGGAAGCCTCGTAGTGGGGGACGACCAGCTCGGGCAGGAATTGCTCGGGTAGTAATTGCTCCGGGACGAAAGCCTGCTGCGGCGCGACCGGCTCGAGCGCGACCGGCTCGAGCGCGACCGACTCTACGACGAACGACGATACGGCCTGCTCCGGCTCGGCTTCACCGAACCCGAGCGCCGACAGCGTCTCATCATCCTGGTTGTCCAGGCTCCAGTTGAATCCCATTTACCGTACCTCGACCGGGATCGCTACGAGCAGCGAACTGTAGGGCTGGTGAGTGAGGGGCACGGGTTTCCTTTGCGACCAATCAGGGCAGTACTGGTCGAATCGGTGCTTGTCCAATTGGGCAACGGGGCGATATATCAAACGTTTTATAACGAATCCATAAAGGGTATGCCATAACCCCCAACGGGGGCAATGTCTTCATGCGAACGCACCAAGCGTATCGAGGGCTGCTTCGAGCGTCTGCGAGAGTTCCGGATCCGCCGCCATGACGAACTCCCGACCGGGCGGGCGCCCAGGCGCCCCGCTCACCCGCGCGCCGGCCTCGCGGGCGATCAGCGCACCGGCGGCATGGTCCCATGGGCTCAGCTCGCGCTCGAAGTAGGCGTCCAGGCGGCCACAGGCGACCGCGCAAAGGTCGAGTGCGGCAGACCCCATGCGGCGGATGTCGCGCACCTGCCCGACGAGACCCGCCACGATACGCGCGTGCGCGGTGCGCACCTCCGCCCGGTACGCGAACCCGGTGCCGACCAGCGCCTGGTCGAGCGGCACCTGCGTGTTGACCCGGATCGGGTCGCCGTTCAGCGACGCGCCGCCACCGGCGGTCGCCGTGAACAGCTCGCCGGTCGCCGGGTTCAGAACCACGCCGGCCAGCGCCGTCCAGTGGGCCGGGTCCGGTTCGCCCTCCACCACGGCGATGCTCACCGCGTACTGCGGGATGCCGTAGAAGAAGTTGACGGTGCCGTCGATGGGGTCCACCACCCAGGTGAGACCGCTCGTGCCGCGCTCGGCGCCGCTCTCCTCGCCGAAGAAGCCGTCATCCGGTCGCGCCTCTTTGATACGGCGGCGGATGAGCGCCTCCGTCTCGCGGTCGGCGAAGGTGACGATGTCTTCCTTCGACGACTTGCTGGCGGCGACGCTGACGCCCTCGCCGCGGCGGGTGCGGGCCAGCTCGCCGGCCTCCAGCGCGATCGAGACGGCCAGGTCGAGGAGCTCGCTCATGCTCCGATGCTACGGGCCATGGCAGGTCCGCTTTAATCGGAGGATGGCGAGCGGGTGTTCATCAACCAGGGCTGCACGTTTCTCGACCAGGCGGGCATCCGTCCCGGCGCCGGCACCATGACCGGCCCGAAAGGGACCGTGCTCCGCGAGTGGTGATGGTGGCAAGTGAGGGATTCGAACCCCCGAAGTCTAAGACGGCTGATTTACAGTCAGATCCCTTTGGCCACTTGGGTAACTTGCCATTGCACGTGGCAAAACGCGCTCACCAAGAATACCTATTTTGAGGAGGCCGCGTACGCAGCCGCGTAGCGGGCCACCTCGTCCACATACGCGTCCGATGAGTTGTAGGCCAGAACGGCGGTGCGCCAGCCGGACTCCGTGCCGAGATTCCCGCCCGCCCGACACAAATAGTGGGCGGCCGCCATGGTCGAGTCGTCGATGTTCTGCGGATTCTCGACGCCGTCGCCGTTGCCATCGACGTGCCAGTTACGCCACGCCTCCGGGATCAGCTGCATCGGCCCGACCGCCCTGTCGGCCGTCGCGTCGCCGTCGATCGCGCCACCATCCGAGTCCGGGATGTGGGCGGTAGACACCCCGTCGAGCGTCACCCCGAAGATGGCCGGCACGGCATCGCCGTTCGCGGTGATCCTTCCGCCGAAGATCGTGCCCTGCCGGGACTCCACCTCGCCGATGGCTGCCAGCAGGTTCCAGCCGATCCCGCACGCCGGCTGCACCCGCGGGTTCACGATCGCGACCCCGGCGTAGGCCTCCAGCGCACGCGCCGGGATGCCCGTCCTCCTGGCCGTCGTGGCGATCCAGGTGGCGTCGGCCTGACCGGCCACCCCGACGCCCGGACTCGCGGCGGCGGTCACCGGCGCCGGCGGCACCCAGCGCGGCGCCGGGCCCTGGCCCAGGGTGTCTTTCAGCGGTGCCACCGCGTTCGGGGCGGCCAGGATGACGATGAGCGCGATGATCGCCAGCCCGACCAGGCCGGCCACGACGATCAGCAGCACCCGCCCGACGGTTCCCATGGTTCCCCATCATGCCCGTGCCCGCCGTTAAACTGCTGCCATGGCTGATCCAACGTTTGACATCGTGAGCAAGGTCGACAAGATGGAGGCCGATAACGCGCTCCATCAGGCCCAGAAAGAGATCGCCCAGCGCTACGACTTCAAGAACGTGGGCGCCGAGGTGGACTGGAGCGGCGAGAAGCTGCTGCTGAAGGCCTCGTCGGAGGACCGCGTGAAGGCGGTGCTCGAGGTGCTCGAGCAGAAGTTCATCAAACGCGGCATCTCGCTGCGCAGCCTGGATGCGGGCGATCCGTTCGCTTCGGGCAAGGAGTACCGCATCGAGGCGTCGCTGAAGAACGGCATCTCCTCCGAGGATGCGAAGAAGATCTCGAAGATCATCCGCGATGAGGGGCCGAAGAGCGTCAAGTCGCAGATCCAGGGCGACGAACTGCGGGTCACCTCGAAGAGCCGGGACGACCTGCAGGCCACCATGGCCCTGCTGAAGGGGTCAGACCTCGACGTCGACCTCCAGTTCGTCAACTTCAGGTGAGGCGGTGAATTCCGACACCCTCGGCGCCATCTACGCCGTCGTCGTCCTCGTCGTCGACATCGTCATCCGGGTGCTCGCGGTCATCTTCGTGCCGCAGAATCGCAAGCCGCAGACGGCGGCCGCGTGGCTGCTGGCGATCTTCCTCATCCCCTATGTCGGCATCATCCTGTTCCTCCTCATCGGCAACACCAGGCTGCCGAAGTCGCGCCGCGACAAGCAGCGGGAGATCAACGAGTACATCCTGGAGACCACCGAGGGCATGGATGAGGTCGAGCGCGACCCGGACTTCCCGCCCTGGCTCGACCCGATCGTCGAACTGAACCGCACGCTCGGCTCGATGCCGCTGGTCGGCGGCAACACCACCCACTTCTACACCGAGTACCAGGAGTCGCTCGACGCGATGACGGCCTCGATGGCCGACGCGAAGCGGTTCATCCACGCCGAGTTCTACATCCTCTCCCTCGACAAGACGACCCGCCCGTTCTTCGACGCGATGGAGGCGGCGATCAGGCGCGGCGTCGTCGTGCGGGTGCTGTTCGACCACATCGCCTGCCTGCGATCGCCGCACTACCACCGCACGCTGCACGCGCTGCGCCGGATGGGCGCGCTCTGGCACCCGATGCTGCCGATCCAGCCCTTGCGCGGGAAGTTCCAGCGACCCGACCTGCGCAACCACCGCAAGATCCTGGTGATCGACGGTGTCGAGGCCTACACCGGGTCGCAGAACGTGATCGACCGCAGCTACAACAAGCGCGGCAACATCTCGCGCGGGCTGAAGTGGAAGGATTTCATGGCCCGCTTCGAGGGCCCCGTGGTCGCCGGCATCAACGCCCTCTTCGTCACCGACTGGTACAGCGAGACGAACGAGTTGCTCGTGCGCGAGGCGCGCGACGCCGCGCATCCGAAGCTGACGCACGCACTGGATGCCCAGGTGGTGCCGAGCGGACCCGGTTTCGACCTGGAGAACAACCTGCGCCTGTTCAACGCGCTGGTCTACAGCGCGCAGCGCAAGGTGATCATCACGAGCCCCTACTTCGTGCCGGACGACTCGATGCTGTACGCGATCACCAACGCGGCATACCGCGGGCTCGACGTGCAGCTGTTCGCCTCCGAGATCGGGGATCAGGCGGTGGTCTACCACGCGCAGCGCAGCTACTACGAGGCGCTGCTACGGGCCGGCGTGCGGATCTTCCTGTACAAATCGCCGTACATCCTGCATGCCAAGCACATCTCGATCGACGACGACGTCGCGGTGATCGGGTCGAGCAACATGGACATGCGCTCGTTCAGCCTCGACTATGAGATCTCGATCATGATGCGCGGGCACGAGGCCGTGTCGAGGCTGCGCGAGGTGGAGGAGAGCTACCGTGTCGAGTCGAAGGAGATCACCCTCCAGCAGTGGCTGCGCCGCCCGATCCGCTCCAAGGTGCTCGACAACACGGCCCGGCTGACGGCGGCCCTGCAGTAACCGCTCGCCCGGAGACAAGGCGGGTCGAGCTCGTCGAGACCTCACCAAGGAGATACCGTCACCGTTTTTTCGAGTTGAAGTTCACGCTTACATAGCCAACGGGATATGTAAGCGTGAACTTCAACTCGAAAAAATGCAACCGGCACCACTGTGGGTAGGAAGCACACGGGGGCAAAAGACAGAGGCCGGTAGGAAGCAGACCCGGTCACAAAGCGGATGCGGGCAGGAGGTTGACGTTGCCGGGAAACGGGAGCCGGGGCGGACTCAGAGATCGAGTTCGTCACGACTGATCTCCACCATCTCCTCGCGGGGGACGACCTTGATGCGATCGCGGCCGACCGGCTCGCCGAGCAGGAACTCGTGCCGGTCGAGGCGGTGCCAGCCCTCGAGCGTCGTGTACTCGATTCCGCGCGACTCCAGCAGGTCGAGCACGCTCTGCTCATCCGGCTCGGCCGGCGTCCACCAGCTGGCCTCGTCGTTCATGAGGTTCCTGATCGTCTCCATCGCGTCGCTCTTGGTGTGACCGATGAGCCCGACCGGGCCGCGCTTGATCCAGCCGGTCGCGTACACGCCGTGCACCTGCTCGCCGGAATCGTCGAGCACCTGGCCCTCACGGTTCGGGATGACGCCGCGGCGCTCGTCGAAGGGGATCTCGTCGAGCGGCGACCCGAAATAGCCGACGGCCCGGTAGATGGCCTGGATCGGCAGCTCGCGGAACTCGCCTGTGCCCTTCACGCCGCCCTCGGCATCCGGCTCGGTGCGTTCGTATCGGAACCCGCCCACGCTCGCTGAGCTTGTCGACGCGGTCACCTCCACCGGGTTCGCGTAGAAGTGCAGGTGCAGGCGGCGCGACGCCGAACCGACCTCACGCTGACGCCACTGCTGCAGCACCTTGTCGATGACGAAGACCTGCTTGTTGGCGACGATTGCGGCCTTCGAGGCTTCGTCGTAGTCGAAGTCCTCGTCGTACAGGATCATGTCGACATCCCGCAGCTCGCCCAGCTCGCGCAGCTCCAGCGGCGAGAACTTCACCTGGGCGGGACCGCGCCGGCCGAAGACGTGCACGTCGGTGACCGGCGACGACTTCAGCACCCGGTACACGTTGTCGGGAATCTCGGTGGGCAGCAGGTCGTCGGCATGCTTCGCCAGAATGCGGGCGACGTCGAGCGCGACGTTGCCGTTGCCGATGACGGCCACGCTCTGCGCTTCGAGCGGCCATTCCCTCGGGAAGTCCGGATGCCCGTCGTACCAGCTGACGAAGTCGGCGGCGCCGTAGCTGCCGTCCAGTTCGATGCCCGGGATGGTGAGGGCTGCATCCCGGATCGCCCCGGTGGAGAAGATCACGGCGTTGTAATGCTTCTTCAGGTCGGCCAGGGTGATGTCGCGCCCGTAGAGCACGTTGCCGAACAGCCGGATCTGGCCGGTGTCGAGCACATCCCGCAGCGCGTTGATGATGCCCTTGATGCGCGGGTGGTCGGGCGCGACGCCGTACCGCACCAGCCCGTACGGCGCGGGGAGCTGCTCGAACAGGTCGATGGAGACGTCGAAGTGCCGCTCGGCCTTCAGCAGGATGTCCGCAGCGTAGATGCCGGCGGGTCCGGCGCCCACGATGGCGAGCCTGAGTTTCGACATAGGTTCCTCCTTGGTGAGGTGGCTTCGGCGGGCTCAGTCCAACGCTCGACTACACGCTCGACCCGCAGAAAAGGTCAGTTACTGCGCTCGACTATCGAGTCAGCGAAACGGGTGAGGGCCTTCTTGACCGGACCCTCGGGCAGCGGGGCGAGCGCCTCGACCGCCTCCCGGGCCCAGCGGTGAGCCTCGGCGAGGGTGCGTGCGGTCACCTCGTGGTCGCGGAGCTCGGCGATCGCGGCATCAAGATCCGCGGCATTCGGGTCCGCGGCGTTCGGGTCCGCGGCGTTGCCGGCGCTGGCGACGTCGCGCTCGAGCCGCTGCAGCAGGGCCGCGGCAGCGGCATCCGTCAGCGCCAGGTCGCGAAGATAGAGCAGCGGCAGCGTCGCGACCCCGGAGCGGAGGTCGGTGCCGGCGGTCTTGCCCGTCTCCTCGCCGTCGGACAGGTCGATGACGTCGTCGATGAGCTGGAAGGCGATGCCGATCTTCTCGCCGAACACCTTCACCGGCGAGCGGAACTCCAGCGGCGCGTTGCCGAAGATCACGCCCATCTCGGCCGACGCGGCGATGAGCGACCCGGTCTTGTCGGCGAGCACCTGGATGTAGTGCTCGATCGGGTTCTCGCCGTCCCTCGGGCCGATCGTCTCGTGCAGCTGGCCGAGGCACAGCCGCTCGAAGGTGTCGGCCTGCAAGGTGATCGCGCCCTCGCCGAGACTGGCGATGAGTTTGGATGCCCGCGCGAACAGCAGGTCGCCGGTGAGGATCGCGACCGAGTTGCCCCACACGTTCTGGGCGGTCGGCACCCCGCGACGCATGTTCGCCTCGTCCATCACATCGTCGTGGTACAGGGACGCGAGGTGGGTGATCTCCAGCGACTCGGCCGCGGTGATCACGGAGGGACTGTTGCCCTCGCCGAGCTGGGCGGTGAGCAGGGTCAGGGTGGGGCGTACCCGCTTGCCGCCGGCATCCAGCAGGTAGCGGCTGGTCACGTCGGCCAAGTTGTCCGCGAACGACATCTCGTGCAGCAGGCCGGCTTCGACCGCGTCGAGCCCGTCTTCGAGAGCGGTGGCGAAGCGCTTCTCACCGGCGGATGAGAAGAGCTTCTCGCCGAGCCCGAACTGCGAGCCGAGGTTGGACCGGCGGACGAGCGGAGCGCTGGGGGTCACGTCTCTGAATCCGTAGCAGGCACGGCATCCATAGCAGGCCGCCGTTTCTTGGCGGGGAGCCGCGCCGGCTTGTGACCGCGGTGCAGGGCGACGACGCCGGCGGTGAGGTTGCGGTACGCCACGCGGGTGAAACCGGCGCCACGGATCCACTGGCTCAGCGTCACCTGGTCGGGCCAGTCGCGGATCGAGTCGGCGAGGTAGCTGTAGGCCTCCGGGTTGGAGCTGGTCGCGTCGACGATCGCCGGCATCAAGAACCGCATGTATGCGCTGTAGCCGGCGCGGAAGATCGCGCGCGGCGGCTTCGAGAACTCGCAGATCACGAGCCGGCCGCCGGGCTTCAGCACGCGGAACATCTCGGCGAGGGCCTTCTTCGGGTCCTCGATGTTGCGCAGGCCGAACGAGATGGTGACCGCATCGAACCCGCCGTCGGGGAACGGCAGTGCCGTCGCGTCCGCCTCCACGAAGGTGATGTTCGGATGCTTGCGCCGCCCCACCTCGATCATGCCCGGTGAGAAATCGGCGGCGGTGACCTCCGCACCGCTGCGTGCGATCGCGGCGGAACTGGTACCGGTACCGGCCGCCAGGTCGAGAATCGTCTCGCCCGGCCGGGGGGCGATGGCCCGAACGGTGGCAACCCGCCAGATGAGCGAATTGCCCATCGAGAGCACCCCGTTGGTGCGGTCGTAGTGCTTGGCGACCCCGTCGAACATCGCGGCAACCTCGTCCGGTTGCTTGTTCAGGTCTGCCCTAGCCACGCGGCCAGTCTAGTTGAGGCTCGGGTAGCGCAGCCGGGCGTGGATAGTCTTGGCAGGTGGTATCGCTGACGGTCGTGACGACGCGGATTCCCGACCCGGGTCCGCTCGTGCCGATGCTCGATCGCGCACGCCCGCTGCTGTGGAGCCGTCGCGGTTTCGGCCTCGCCGGCTTCGGTGAGGCGCTCCGGCTCGAGTTCAGCGGCCCCGACCGGTTCACGGATGCGGCGGCGGCCTGGCGTGCGGTGGCGGCGGCCGCGACGGTCACCGACCCGCTCGGCCGCACCGGGTCCGGGCTGCTGGCCTTCGGCAGTTTCGCGTTCGCCGACCACTCGGCCGCCACCAGCGTTCTCATCGTCCCCTCCCTCATCGTGGGCCGGGACACCGACCAGTCGTGGATCACCACCATCGGGAACGTGCCGGCGAGACTGCCCCCGGCGACCCCGTACGGCGACGCGTTCTCGGTGCTGCTCGACCAGGGCAGTCTCGACCGCGCCGCCTATGTCTCCGCCGTGGAGGCCGCCATCGAGCGCATCCGCAACCATGAGCTGAGCAAGGTCGTCATCGCGCGGGACGCGACCGCTCCGCTGCCGGAGGGGGCGGACATCCGCCGGCTCATCGACTCGCTGGCCGCCCGCTACCCGGACTGCTGGGCCTTCGCCATCGACGGCTTCATCGGTGCGAGCCCGGAGACGCTGGTCAGCGTCGACGACGGCATGGTGAGTGCCCGGGTACTGGCCGGCAGTGCCGCGCGCGGAACGGATGCCGCCTCCGATCAGGCGGCGGCCACCGCGCTCGCCACCTCGGGCAAGGACCAGGACGAGCACCAGTTCGCGGTGCAGAACGTGCTCGCCTCGCTCCGCTCCCACAGCGCTGATGTCACCGCGAGCGAGACGCCGTTCACGCTCAAGCTGCCGAACCTCTGGCACCTGGCGAGCGACATCGACGGCGAGCTGAGCGACGGCTCGACGTCCCTCGACCTGGTGCGCGCACTGCACCCGACGGCCGCCGTGGCGGGAACACCGACGACGAAGGCCCTCGAGCTGATCGACGAACTGGAACCCTTCGACCGCGGCCGCTACGCCGGACCGGTCGGCTGGGTCGCCGGCGACGGCGACGGCGAGTGGGCGATCGCGCTACGGAGTGCCCAGGTGACCGGCGACCTCATCACGGCATATGCCGGGGCCGGCATCGTCGCGGACTCGGTTCCGCAGCGCGAACTGCTGGAAACCCGGATGAAGTTCCGCCCGATCGTCGAGGCCCTGGGCGGGTCGAGCTAGTCGAGACCTCACTTACGTCGTGGGTGAGGTCTCGACAGGCTCGACCAGCCTCTGCTTCTCGGCCGCGATGTCGTAGTCGACCGTCGGCCAGCCGAGGTCCAGCCCGCGCATCGTCTCCAGCAGGATCTGCTGCACCGCCGCACGCGCGTACCACTTGGCGTTCGCCGGGATCACGAACCACGGCGCGGTCCCGACCGAGGTGCGCTCGACGGCGATCTGGTACGCCTCCATGTACGAGGCCCACAGGGCTCGCTCAGTGAGATCCTCGGGGTTGAACTTCCACTGCTTCTCGACCCGGTCGAGCCGGTCGGCGAGCCGAGCCTTCTGCTCGTCGGCGCTGATGTGCAGCATCACCTTGACGATCGTGGTACCCGCCGTGGCGAGCTCTTCCTCGAACGACCGGATCTGCCCGTACCGCTGCTCCAGCTGGTCGGCGGGCACCAGGCTGTGCACCCGCGCGATCAGCACGTCCTCGTAGTGCGACCGGTCGAAGACACCGATCATCCCCGCCGCCGGCAGCTGCTTGCGCACCCGCCAGAGGAAGTCGTGCGACAGTTCCTCTTCGGTCGGCTTCGTGAACGCGTAGGCGTGCAGTCCCTCCGGGGTGATGCCGCCCATGACGTGCTGCACGATGCCGCCCTTGCCGGCGGTGTCCATCGCCTGGATCACCAGCAGCAGGCTGCGCGTGCCGCCGAACCGGCTCGCCGCCCAGAGCCGCTCCTGCAGGTCGTTCAGCTCCGCGCGACCGGCCTCGAGCGCCGCCTCGCCGTCCTTCTTGCCCCCCGGGAACCCGGGAGTAGAGTCCGGGTCGAGGCCGGCCAGGGCGAAGCCCGGCCCGACCCGCAGAAGCTCGGAAAGGGCATCCGTCCACGCCGATTTCGCCATGCCGTCACCCTAGCGGGGCTCAGCGCGGCAGCGGCACCTCGACCAGCACCGGGGCTTCGGATGGCGCCAGCGCCTCGTCGAGTTCGCCCGCGTTGGCGGCGCGGCGGTACTCCCACCCGTAGGCCCGCGCGAGCGCCTCGAGATCGACGCTGTGCGGCGTGTACTGCACCCGGTCGAAGGACGCGGTGTCGGCGCTGTCGGCGACCTCCAGCGAGTCGAAGATCGTTCCGCCGCCGTCGTTGCCGACGATCACCTGGATGCGCGGCCTCGGCTCCCCGGTGGGGAACAGCAGCGACCCGGCGTCGTGCAGGAGCGTGAGGTCGCCGAGCAGCACGCGGGTGACGCCCTTCGCCCCGGCCTGCTGGCTCGCCAGGGCGATGCCGATTCCGGTGGCGATGGTCCCGTCGATGCCGGCGAGGCCGCGGTTCGCGTGCACGCTGATCTTCTTGCCCGGCACCACGGCATCCGCGACCCGGATCAACCGCGATGCCCCGAGCACGAGCCGGTCGTGCGGCCAGCTGACCTGCCACACGCGTTCGACGAGGGAGCGGCGGGTGACCGGCGCGCGGAACGCGGCGAGCTGCTCCCGCGCGAGCGGGCCGTCAGCGGATGCCGCTGCGGGCTCCTCGAGGAGCGCCCGGCTCGCCCGCACCCAGCTCCCGAGCCACGCCCGGTCCTCGAGCGTTCCTTCGGCGATCACCGGGCCGGGCACGATCGTCGCCCGATGCCCGGGGTCGTAGCCTTCAGCCCCGTCGCCCCGCACGACGATCACCTCGACGCCGTCGCGCTGCAGCAATGCCGGGATCTCGCGGGTGAGGGTGGGGTGCCCGAACACGATGGCGTGCCGGACGCGCCCGCCGAAGTCGTCGTCGCGGAGGAGCTGGCGGTAGGCGACGATGAGGTTCGGGCCGAACCGTGAGCCGCTGGAGATCTCGGCGACGAGGGGTGCGCTGAGGGCCCGAGCGAACTCCTCCGCCTGGGGGCCTGCCGCATCGCCGGCGATCACGATCGTGTGCGAGGCCGCCGCGATGGCCGTGCCGACGTGGGATGCGGGCGGCCACTCGTGGGGTTCCACCGAAGGCAGGGACTCCACCGGTCCGGACAACGGCTCCCGGAAGGCGAGGTTCAGCTGCGCCGGCCCCGGCTGTCCCGAATGCCCGGCGGCGGCCGAGAACGACTCGTGCGCCAGCTCGCCCGGGAGGTCGGGGTCGAAGCCCCCATGGTCGGGTGCCTGCACGTCGCGCAGCCACCCGATAGCCGCGCCGAACAGCCCCACCTGGTCGGTGGTCTGGTTGGAGCCGATGCCGCGCAACTCGACGGGACGGTCCGCGGTGAGCAGGATGAGCGGCACCCCGGAGTGGTGCGCCTCGAGCACCGCCGGGTGCAGGTTCGCGACGGCCGTGCCCGACGTGGTGATCACCAGCACCGGCGTGCCGGACTCGGCCGCGAGACCGAGGGCCAGGAACCCGGCGACGCGCTCGTCCATGCGCACCCGCAGGCGCAGCATCCCGGCCTTCTCGTATGCGGCCGCGGCCAGCGCCAGGGCCTGCGAGCGCGAGCCGGGACAGAGCACCACGTCGCGCACACCGCGACGCACGAACTCCCCGAGCAGCGCGACCGCGAAGCCGGTTGAGGAGTTGCTCACCTACTTCTTCGAGTCGTCATCGTCGTCGAGCTCCGCGAGCCGGGCCTCCAGGTCGCGGATGCGGGCGTCGCGCGCCTTGTCGGCGCCGATGGTGCGCAGGAACGCCGGGTCGTCGTCCGGTGCACCGGAGATGCCGCGGGAGCGATCCTTGCCGAGGGTGAGCCAGAGGATTCCGCCGAAGATGGGGATGAGCGTGATGATCGCCCAGACCGCCTTTGGCAGCGCCCGCACCCGCACCCGGTCGGTGACGAGGCAGTTCACGAAGGCATAGATCACGAACACCACGGCGATGACACCGACGATGAGCGCGAGCCTGACCATGCCGAGATTCTAAGCTCATATCCTGCACGCAGGCTCCTATCCTGCACACGGAACCCCAAGCTGCCGTGCCTACACTGGACGGGTGAAACCGTCACGGCAATGGCTGCTCTTCTCGCTCATCCGGCTGGGCATCTTCGCCGTCGCGCTCACCGTGCTGCTGCTGTTGCAGGTCAACGTCTGGATCGCCGCCTTCGGCGCGGCCATCATCGGTTTCTGCGTCTCCTACATCTTCCTGCGCGGCAGGCGGGACGCCGTGGCGAAGACCATGGTGCGCGAGAAGGCGAAGGACTCGATGTCACGGCCCGACCGCGACCTCGACAACGACATCGAGAACGAGGCGCTCGACCGCCTCGAGCGCGGGCAGCAGAACCTGTAACTAGAACGCGATGGCCGCGGCCAGCCCCAGCCCGAACAGGAGGGCGGTGAGGCTGGTGAGCTGCAGGGCGATGATGAACTCCGGCGGGGTCTTCGCGGTCAGCGTGATGATCACGGCGGGCAGCGCGGGCAGCAGCACGAAGTAGACGAGCGGCGCCAGCGGATAGAAGATGACGAAGAACAGCAGGATCACGAACGGCAGCAGCACGAACAGCGTGAACAGGATGCGCCCGGTCAGGCTCCCCACCAGCACCGCGAGCGTGCGCTTGCCGGCCAGCTTGTCCTGCTCGATGTCGCGCAGGTTGTTCACCATCAGCACCGCGCAGGCGAGCAGCCCGGCCGCGACGCCCGAGAGCCAGCTCTCGACGTTGACGGTGCCTACCTGCGTGAACGTGGTGCCGGCCGTCGCCACCAGCCCGAAGAAGACGAAGACGAACAGCTCACCGAGGCCGTAATAGCCGTACGGCCGCTTGCCCCCGGTGTAGAAGTAGGCCGCGGCGATCGCCACGGCGCCGACGGCGAGCAGCCACCACTGGTGCGAAAGCACGACGAGGACGACGCCGGCGATGGCGCCGAGCGCGAAGAACACCATCGCCACGACAAGCACCGTTCGCGGTTTCGCCGCCCCCGACCCGGTGAGCCGCGACGGCCCGACCCGGTACCTGTCGGTGCCCCGCACGCCGTCGGAGTAGTCGTTCGCGTAGTTGACACCGATCTGAAGTGCCAGGGCCACGGCGAGCGCGAGCAGGGCCCGCACCCAGTGCCAGCCCGGCGCCGACAGCAGGTAGGCGGATGCCGTGCCCAGCGCGACCGGGGCGACCGCGAGCGGCAGGGTGCGCAGTCGGGCACCGCCGATCCAGTCTGCGGCCGTCGCCTTCTTCACGACCACCCTCGGCGGCTGTCCGCCAGGGCGGCCGCTGCGAGTGCGAACGGTGCGGGGGTCGATGCGTCTCTGAGGAGGTCTGTTGGATTGCGCCACGGCTGAATCCTAGTGATCGATCATTGGTGATCCGCGCCCTGCGCGAGCGTCGCGGCCGTGAGTCGGTCCGGTTTGCCGCTGGCCAGCCTGGGGATCCGGTCGACCGTGATGACGGCGGCGGGAGCGGCCGCGCGGCCGAGCGCGGCCGCGACCTGCGCCCTCACCGCGGCGAGGTCCGCGGCCCCCGTGGTGACGATGACGGGCACCTCGCCCCAGCGTTCGCTGCGCGCTCGCACGGCCAGGGCATCCGCGAGGCCCGGCAGAGTGTGCACCACACGCTCGACCTCGTCGAGCGACACCTTGATGCCGCCGGAGATGATGAGCCCGTCGAGCCGGCCGGTCACGGCGACAATGCCGGCCTCGATGGTGCCGGCGTCACCGGTACGGTACCAGCGGGTGCCATCCTCGTCGTGAAAGGCGTCCGCGGTGCGCTCGGGGTCGTCGAGGTAGCCCTCGGCGAGCGTCGGACCGCCGAGCTCGAGCTGCCCGTCGACCAGCCGCGCGCGGGTGCCGCCGATCGGCACGCCGTCGTAGACGCAGCCGCCGCTGGTCTCGCTCGACCCGTACGTGGTCGTCACATTGAGTCCCAATTCGACGGCCCTCGCGAGCAGGCCGTCCGAGGCCGCCTGGCCACCGAGCAGGATGCGGTCGAAGCGCCGCAGCGGGTCGAGCAGGTCCAGGTCCTCGTCGGCGGCGTCGATGAGCGTCGACAGCTGGGCGGGAACCAGCGCGGTGAACCGCAGGCCGGCATCCATCCGGAGGGCGGCCGCCGCGAACTCGCTCGGCTCGAAGTGGCCGGGTGCGAGCATCACCGGGTCGGTCTGGGCGGCCAGCGACCGTGCCAGTACGTTGAGCCCGGCGATGTAGTGCGTCGGCAGGGCCAGCAGCCACTGGCCGGGGCCGCCCAGCGCGGACTCGGATGCCGCGGCGCTGGCAAGCAGGGCGCCCGCGCTGAGCGCGACCCGCTTCGGCCTCCCGGTGGACCCGCTCGTCTCGACGACGAGCGCCACGCGCTGTTCGACCTCCGGCGGGAGACCGAGCGGCGGTGTGTCCGCTGCAAGAATCGCCGGCCCGTCGGCCTCCAGCGCTCGTGCGAGCGCAGCAAGCACGGCCCCCGGGTCCCCCGCGTCGACGACCCGCAGCGGCCGGGTCATCTCGCCCCCCGCGAACTGCCTGAGATGGTTGGTTTTTGCCCCGCAAAACCAACCATCTCAGGCAGTTCGGTGAGGGAGGGCATCAGAACTGCCAGGGGTAGGGGGCCCAGTCGGGATCGCGCTTCTCGAGGAACGCCTCCTTGCCCTCGACGGCCTCGTCGGTGCCGTAGGCGAGCCGGGTCGCCTCGCCGGCGAACAGCTGCTGGCCGACCAGTCCGTCGTCGACCGCGTTGAAGGAGTACTTGAGCATGCGGATGGAGGTCGGAGACTTGGTGAGGATCTCGCGCGCCCAGTCGAGCGCGGTCGTCTCGAGCTCGGCGTGCGGCACAACCGCGTTCACCGCGCCCATCTCGTATGCCCGCTGCGCGGAGTACTCCCGGGCGAGGAAGAACACCTCGCGGGCGAACTTCTGCCCGATCTGCTTCGCGTAGTAGGCACTCCCGTAACCGCCGTCGAAGGAGCCGACGTCGGCATCCGTCTGCTTGAACATGCCGTGCTCCCGGCTCGCGATGGTGAGGTCGCAGACCGAGTGCAGCGAGTGGCCGCCGCCGGCCGCCCAGCCCGGCACCACGCAGATGACGACCTTGGGCATGAAGCGGATGATGCGCTGCACCTCGAGGATGTGGAGGCGGCCGGTCGCCGCGACGCCGTCCTGGTACTGGTATCCGTCACGACCGCGGATGCGCTGGTCGCCACCGCTGCAGAATGCCCAGCCGCCGTCCTTCGGGCTGGGTCCGTTGCCGGTGAGCAGCACGACGCCGATGCGGGTGTTCATGCGCGCGTCGTCGAGCGCCCTGGCGAGCTCGTCGACGGTCTGCGGCCGGAACGCATTGCGCACCTCCGGCCGGTTGAACGCGACCCGCGCGATCCGGCCGGTGACGTCGTGGTGATAGGTGATGTCGGTGAGGGCGTCGAAGCCCTCCACCGACCGCCAGACCGAGGGGTCGAACAGTTCTGAGACCATCACCCCAGCCTACGAGGAGCCGAACAGCCCGAGCACGGTGATCTGCACGAGCGGGTTGGCGAGCACGCTGACGATCATCGCCACGACACCCCAGCCACCGCCGCGGCGAAGGATGACGGCGACCAGCCCAGCGAGGGACGACACGACCGTGAGACCGATCACCGCGTACCCGAGCCAGGTCGCCACGGTCCAGTGCCGCTCATTGCCCAGGATGATGGCCGCGACCTCGAGCAGCGCGAACAGCACGGCGGCGAGCGCGGCGATCCGCCCGAGCCGGCTCGGTCGCTGAGCGTGTCGAAGCGCGCGATCCGGGTCGTCTTCAGACATGTGTTCACGATAGCCGGGTACAGACTGGAGGCATGTTGCCGACGCTGCCTGACATCCTCTCCACGCTGCGCGTCGTCTCGCTGCCGATGCGGCAGCGATTCCGTGGCATCGAGACGCGCGAGGTGGCGCTGTTCGAGGGGCCGGAGGGCTGGACCGAGTTCTCGCCGTTCCTCGAATACGACGATCGCGAGTCGTCGGCCTGGCTCGCTGCGGCGATCGACTTCGGCTGGAACCCGACTCCGGCGATCTTCCGGTCCCGCATCCGCGTGAACGCCACACTGCCGGCGGTCCGCTCGACGGAGGTCGCGGCGGTGCTCGACCGCTTCCCCGGCTGCCGCACCGTCAAGGTGAAGGTCGCCGAGAAGGGGCAGGCGCTGGCGGATGACGTCGCGCGGGTCACCGCCACCCGCGACTACCTGGGGCCCGAGGGCCGCATTCGCGTCGACGCCAACCTGGGCTGGAACGTGGACGAGGCGGAGCACGCCATCCACGCCCTCGCCTCGCTGGACCTCGAGTACGTCGAACAGCCCTGCGCCACGATCGACGAGCTGGCCGAGATCCGCCAACGGGTGAAGTACATGGGGATGCCGATCGCCGCCGACGAGAGCGTGCGCAAAGCGGGCGACCCGCTCGAAGTGGCGCGCGCCGGCGCCGCCGACCTCCTGGTGATCAAGGCGCAGCCGCTGGGCGGCATCCGCACGACGCTCGGCATCGTCGCCGAGGCGGGCCTGCCGGTGGTCGTGTCGAGCGCACTGGAGACCTCGGTGGGGATCGCGATGGGCGCCTACCTCGCCGCGGCGATCGAGAACCTGTCATACGATTGCGGCCTCGGTACGGTGAGCCTGCTCGCCTCCGACATCACCGCCGATCCGCTCGCCCCGATGGACGGCGGGATCGATGTGCGCCGGGTCGAGCCGGATGCCGCGCTTCTCGACCTGCACGCCGCCGATTCCGCACGCACCGAGTGGTGGCTCGCGAGGGTCGAGCGCTGCTTCGCGCTGCTGGAATAGTGGTGGGGTGCGAACAGTTGAAGGTCTATGCATTCGCATAGACAACGGGAGAACCAGATGACGCTCGAACTCGGACTCGATACCTTCGGGGACGTGACGGCCGGCCCCGACGGCACCCTGCTTCCACACGCCCAGGTGCTGCGCAACCTGGTGGAACAGGCCGTGCTCGCCGACCAGGTGGGCCTCGACTTCATCGGCCTCGGCGAGCACCACCGCGAGGACTTCGCGGTCTCCGCACCCGAGGTCGTGCTGGCGGCCATCGCCGGCAAGACGGAGCGCATCCACCTCGGCTCGGCCGTGACGGTGCTCTCGTCCGACGACCCGATCCGGGTGTTCCAGCGCTTCTCGACGCTCGATGCGCTGTCGAGCGGCCGCGCCGAGGTCATCCTCGGGCGCGGCTCGTTCACCGAATCGTTCCCGCTGTTCGGCCTCGACCTGCGCGACTACGAGAAGCTGTTCGAGGAGAAGCTCGAGCTGTTCGCGGCGGTGCGCGAGCAGAACCCGGTCACCTGGTCGGGCACGGTCCGCCCGCCGGTGGAGGACAAGACCGTCTACCCGCCGGTGGAGAACGGGCTGCTGACGACCTGGATCGGCGTGGGAGGCAGCCCCGAGTCGGTGGTGCGTGCGGCCCGATACGGGTTCCAGCTGACGCTCGCGATCATCGGCGGCGAGGCCTCGCGATTCAAGCCCTACGTCGACCTGTTCCATCGCGCGCTCGCGCAGTTCGAGCATCCGGTGCAGCCCGTCGGCGTGCACTCCCCGGGTTACATCGCGGAGACCGACGCACAGGCCCGCGAGGAGCTCTGGCCGCACTACTTCGCCACCATCTCGAAGATCGGCCGCGAGCGGGGCTGGTCACCGCCGACCCGCGACTCCTTCGAGCATGAGGCGGATGCCGGCGCCCTGTACGTGGGCAGCCCCGAGACGGTCGCCCAGAAGGTCGCCGCGACGGCGAAGGCGCTCGACATCGCTCGCTTCGACCTGAAGTACTCGAATGGCCCCTTGAGCCACGAGAAGATGATGACCAGCATCGGCCTGTACGGCGAGCAGGTCGCCCCCCGGGTGCGCGAGCTCCTCGCCGAGTAGCATCCCGGGCAACGGCGCTCGGGAATGCCAACCCTGTCATTCCGGTTAAACCTCGCATGAGCAGGATCATCGAAGAAATCGAAGACGAGCGCGGCGGAGTGCTGCGCTACCGTCGCCACCCCAACGGGCGTGGCATGGTCGCTGTGGGCGCCTCGGTGGATGAGACCGCTTTCATCGCACCGAACGCCTACGTCGAATCACGCGCCCAGGTGGGCCAGAAGGCCACCATCGGCGCGGGCAGCTGGATCGAGAGCGAAGCCATCGTCGGACCGAAGGCGGTGCTCGGCAGCAACGTGCACATCGGCACCGGCGCCTCGATCGGTGTGGCCGCCCAGGTGGGCAGTTACGCGAAGATCGGGTCGAACGTACGGGTCGGCAACGGCGCGAAGGTGAACGGCGACGCGATCATCGCGCCGAATACGGTCATCCCCGGCCGCTCAGGAATGGCCAAGGCGGCGTAGTTTCTGCTTAACGCCCCATGGCGATGAGTGCCGCGGTCACCGCCGCGATCACCGCCAGGAACAGGTCGGCGGTCACGCCCGCCGCGAGGCCTTTCGTGGTGCCCGCCTTGCGTGATGCGCGGACGCGCGCGATGGCGGCCGCGACCATGAACGCCGCGAGGCAGATGGCGGCGATCACGCCGAGCCACGGCACCCAGATGCCCACGACCAGGCCAGCGGCACCGGCCCATTCGAGAATGCCGGTGATCCGCCAGAACCGTGGCTCGACGTGCAGGAGGTCGCGCTGACGGTCCGCGTAGCCGAGACCGAGCACCTTGCCGGCCCCGGTCACGAGGAACAGGAGCGCGAGCACGCACGAGACGATGATGTGGATCATCCGTTACTCCCTACAGGCCCGAGTACGCGTGCAGTCCGTGGAAGTAGAGATTGACGACGGTGAAGTTGAAGATGACCGCCGAGAAGCCGACCAGCGCGAGCCAGGCGGAGCGCGACCCGCGCCATCCGCGGGTCGCCCTGGCGTGGATGTACCCGGCGAAGATCGTCCAGATGATGAAGGTCCACACCTCTTTGGTGTCCCAGCCCCAGTAGCGACCCCAGGCGTGCTCGGCCCAGATGGCGCCGGCCATGAGGGTGAAGGTCCAGAACACGAAACCGACCACGACGACACGGTAGGCGAGGTTCTCGAGCTTCACCGAGTCGGGGAGGGTCTGCATGAAGGTGAGCGACGGCAGGCCGCTGTGCTCGCGGCGGGTCTGGATGAGCTGCACGATGGACAGGCCGGCGCCGACCGCGAAGAACGCGGTGCCCAGGGTCGCGACGAAGACATGGATGACGAGCCAGTACGACTGCAGCGCCGGCGGCAGCGGCACGACATCAACATAGAACCCGACGGTGCCGAAGCCGAGCACGATGAGCACGAACCCGGTGATGTATGCACCGAGGAACTTCAGCGGCTGCCAGATCTGCACGAAGATGAAGACGCCCACGATGATGGCGGATGCCGTGAGCGAGAACTCGAACATGTTCGCCCAGGGGACGCGGTGGGCCGCGACCCCGCGCAGCACATCGCCGCCGACGTGGAGCACCCAGCCGAGGATGGTGAGCGCGAACGCCACCCGCTCGAAGACGTTGCCGCGACGCGCGGGCGTCGGTTCCTTGACGAGGGCGGGGCGCTCGAGCACGGTCGTGCCCGCGCTGGACAGCGAGCCGACTCCGGCGGTCCGCACCGCTTCGGCGACGACCGGCACGTTCGCGGTGGCCTCAGCGGAGCGCCGGGCCAGGTCCAGCGTGTACGCAATGAACGCGAACAGGTAGATGGCCATGGCGGAATACACGGCGACGAGCGAATACGACGCTAGGGCTGCTGTAGTCACGGTGTCAGCCTAAGCCCGAGTTGCTGGGAGTGTCGCGCCGCGATGTCCGCCACCGCCGACTCGAGGCCGGGGTCCTCGCCGCGGGCGAGTCCGGCGTATTCGAGACGGATTCCGCCGTCCTTCTGCTCGACCGCTTTCACCCAGACCCGGCGGCGCGGGATGAAGAGCCCGGTGAGCAGTCCGAGTACAACACAGATCGCGAAGAACAGCACCCAGCCGAGGGTGGGGTCGCGGTGGATGTCGAGCGACGCGAACCGCTGCACGCTCTTCTCGAGATTCTTCTTGTCACTCGCCGGTGCCATGTTGTCGAAGGTGATGGTTCCGAGACCACCGGGGATCTTCGCCGTCTGCCCCGGCTTCAGGTGGATCGCCGCCGTGGCGACGTCGGGACCCGCCACCTCGGTCATCGTGGACACGTCGAGCGAGTACACCGACTTCGGCGCACCGGAGTCGATGCCGAGGTTGCCGGTGTACATCACGAACGAGAGCTCGGGGTTCAGCAGGTCGGGGTTCACGGAGGCGAGGGTGCCGTCGGACGCGGCGGCGGCCGTCGGGTAGAAGAAGCTGCGGATGCCCACCTGCTTGGCCAGGCCATCCGGGATCTTGACGATGCCGAGCGAGGTGAGGTTGGCATCCTGGGCGAGGTAGATGACCGGCTCCGAGAAGACGACGCTGCCGGTGGGGTCGCGCACGGTGATGTGCGGCGCGTAGCCGTTGCCCAGCAGGTAGACCTGGTTGCCGCCGATCTCGAGCGGCGAGTTCACCTTGATGGTCTGCTTCGTGCCCTTGGTGCTCTCGCCCTCGTAGGTGGTGACCTTTGCGGTGTAGTCGATCGGCTCGCCGAGGGCGTTCGTGTTCTGCTCCTCGTATTTGGCGCTGAAGGAGTTGAGCACGATGCGGTACGGCACCAGCTGCGAGTCGGTGAAGAAGCGCCCCGGGCTGAAGGAGTCGAAGCTCACGCGCACGTTCGCGAAGGCCTGCCCGGTGACCAGCGCGCGCTGGCCGGTGTAGCCGAATCCGCCGCCGATGCCGACCGAGATGAGGATGCCGATCAGCGCGGTGTGGAACAGCAGGTTGCCGGTCTCCCGCAGGTAGCCGCGCTCGGCGGACACCGACAGGTCCGCTGTGCCGGTTTTAGAAGCGGTGTCGAACAGCTGCACGCGGTAGCCGCTGCGGCGCAGCAGCGAGCGGGCCGCCTCGATCGCCGACGCCGGCGTGATCACGGCGCCGGAGGCATCCGTCTGGCCGGCCTGCATCTCTGAGGCGGAGAAGGTCCCGAGCCGCTCGAGGTGCACGGGGGTGCGTGGCGGCCGCGAGCGCAGCGCCCTCGCGTGGTGGATCGCGCGCGGGATGACGCAGCCGATCAGTGAGATGAACAGCAGCAGGTAGATGGCCGAGAACCACACCGAGGTGTAGACGTCGAACAGCTGGAACTTGTCGAGGATCGGCGCGGTGTCCGGATGCTCGGCGAAGTACTGCGTGACGCCGTTCGGATCGGAACTGCGCTGCGAGAACAGGGAGCCGGGCACCGCGGCGAGCGCGAGCAGCAGGAGGAGGAACAGCGCCGTACGCATACTGGTGAGCTGGCGCCAGAAGAACCGCAGGTAGCCGACGACGCCGAGCCGCGGCTGGATAATGTCGCTGTTCTTCGGCGCGGGCGCCGGGGAGTCGAAGTGATCAGATGGGCGAGACAATTCCTCCCATCACCGCCCCGAGGCTGGACATGATGATCTGCCAGAGGCCGGTGACCATGATGAGTCCGATCAGGATGAGCAGCGAGCCGCCGACGATGTTGATGGCACGGATGTGCCTCTTCACCCAGGCGATGGAGCCGCCCACCCACTCCAGCCCGAGGGCGACCAGCAGGAACGGGATGCCGAGGCCGAGACAGTAGAAGACCCCGATGAGCGCGCCCCGCCACAGGCTCCCGCTGCCACTGCTCAGGGTGAGTGCGGCGGCGAGCGTCGGGCTGATGCACGGCGTCCAGCCGAGGCCGAACACGATGCCGAGCAGGGGCGCCCCGCCGAGCCCGGTGGCCACACGCCACTCCGGCTTGAAGCTGCGCTGCATGAAACTGAACTGGCCGATGAAGACGAGTCCCATGAGGATCAGCACCACGCCGGCGATGCGGGTGATGAGGCCGATCCACGGGATGAGCAGCAGCCCGGCCAGCGAGAACACGATGTTGAGCGCGATGAAGACCACGCTGAACCCGAGCACGAAGAGCGCGACGCCGAGCAGCAGGCGACCGCGGCCCTTGCGTTCCCGGGTCGACGCGAACCCGCCAACGTAGGCGAGGTATCCGGGCACCAGCGGCAGCACGCACGGCGACAGGAAGGCGACCAGCCCCGCGGCCAGCGCCAGCGGCAGCACGAGGGCGAGATTGCCGCCTTCCGCGAACGCCGTGATGCCGTTCACTTCGTCTCGGCCAGCGTCTCGGTGATGAGGGTGTTCAGGATGGACGGCGACTGCAACTCGCCGACGATGCGGGCGGCGACGCGTCCCTTCGTGTCCAGCACGAAGGTGACCGGCACGGTGTTGGCGGAGATCGCGCCGTGGAAGGCGATGCGGGCGGAGCCGCTGTCGACATCCAGCACCGAGGGATAGGTGACCTTGTGCGACTTCTCGAAGGCGATCGCCGTGTCGGGCTGGTCGATCGTGTTCACACCGATGAATGAGACGCCGTCGTCCTGGTACTGGTCGGAGAGTCCCTGCAGGACGGGCGCCTCGGCGCGGCAGGGGGCGCAGCTCGAATACCAGAAGTTCACCACCACGACCTTGCCGCGGTAGGTGCTGAGCGTGAGCGGCGAACCGTCCTCGGTCTTGCCGGTGAACTCGAGCGGGGCGGCCCGGGAGGCAGGCTTCACCAGCACCGGCTGGCCGCTGTCGTCGATGTAGTTGGAGTTCGAGGCTCCGGAGTCGAGTCCCGTCGAACTGGAACAGCCGGCGAGCGCGAAGATGACGAAAACAGCCGCGACCACGCTCCGCTTGACACCGGCCCGCTTCACACGGCCCCCGTGTCGACGGCCTTCGCCAGGATCTCCGACGACAGGTCCTCATAGCCGACCTCGACGAACTCGTCGCCCCGGCGCTCCAGCGTGGTGATGCTCGACAGCGAGCAGCGCCGGGCGCGCGGGTCGTGGAAGGAGCGCAGCCCGTTCACCGCTCGCTGCACCATCACGATCGGCATCTGGTGGCTCACCATGACGACCTCGCCCGTCTCGACCGACGCCCAGGCGTCGTCGATGGCCGCGAACATCCGCCGCACCACCTGCGCGTACGGTTCGCCCCAACTCGGCTTGAACGGATTGATCACCCAGGACCACACGCGCGGGTGCAGCAGGATGCCCGGCCCGAACTCGTACCTGCCGCCCTCGAACTTGTTGGTCGGCTCGATCAGCCGCTCGTCGGTCTGGATCGGGAGTTTGAACTTCTCGGCCCACGGCTGCGCCGACTCCTGGGCGCGCAGCAGCGGGCTCGCGAAAAGTGCGGTGATCGGATGGCCGTCCAGCTCATCCGCGGCGGCCTGCGCCATCTGGTGCCCCAGTTCCGAGAGGTGGAACCCGGGAAGACGCCCGTACAGCACCCCGGTCGGGTTGTACACCTCGCCATGCCTCACGAGATGGATCTGGGTCGCTGCCACGGCCCAAGTCTACGTTTTGCGCCCCTGCGGAAATCCCGTGAACCGACGAAGCTCAGCTTCGTCGGCGCTGGCGTCGCGGTATCGGTCCACAGGACCGCCGCTCCCAGCTCCAGCGCGTGAGTAAACTCGGGGACCGTGACCGAACGCACCCTCATCAAGAACCTCGCCGCCACTACGGACGGGCCGGTGAGCGTGTCCGGATGGGTCGAGGTGATCCGCGACCAGAAGAAGGTGCAGTTCGTCGTGCTCCGCGACGAGTCGGGAGCCGTGCAGCTGGTGCACCCTCGCAGCGACCCTTCGACGAGCTCAGGGACCGATGCGCTCGCCGACGAGATCTCCGCACTCACGCAGGGCACGTTCCTCACGGCGACCGGCGAGCTGAAGCACGACGAGCGCGTGAAGCTCGGCGGCGTGGAGATCAAGCTCGACGCGCTCGACATCGCGGCGCTGGCCCTGCCGGAGAACCCCATCGCCGCCGACTCCGGCATCGACAAGCGGATGGACTGGCGCTTCATCGACCTGCGCCGGCCCGAGCAGAACCTCATCGCCCGCATCCAGACCACGTTCGAGCACGCGCTGCGCAGCTACTGGGTCGAGCACGACTTCATCGAGATCCACACTCCCAAGCTGATGGCGAGCGCGAGCGAGTCGAAGGCCGAGCTGTTCGAGGTGAAGTACTTCGAGGGCAAGGCCTTCCTGTCGCAGAGCCCCCAGTTCTTCAAGCAGATGGCGCAGCCGGCCGGCTTCGGCAAGATCTTCGAGGTGGGCCCGGCATTCCGCGCCGACCCCAGCTTCACCAGCCGTCACGCCACCGAGTTCACCAGCGTCGACACCGAGTTCAGCTGGATCGACAGTCACGAAGACGTGATGAAGCTGCACGAGCAGCTGCTGGTCGCCGGCTTCACCGCGGTCAAGGAGAAGCACGGCGACCAGATCAAAGAACAGTTCGACGTGGAGGTGACGGTGCCCACCGTGCCGTTCCCGCGCATTCCGCTGGCGGAGGCGAAGCGCATCATCGCCGAGCGCGGCTACGAGGTGCCGCGGGCGGATGACGACATGGACCCGGAGGGCGAGCGGCAGATCGCCGCGTATGTGAAGGAGGCGTTCGGGCACGAGTTCGTGTTCCTCACCGACTACGCCTCCAGCATCCGGCCCTTCTATCACATGCGCCATTCCGATGACCCGTCGCTCACCAACAGCTACGACCTCATCTTCAACGGGGTCGAGATCTCCACCGGGGCGCAGCGCGAGCACCGCATCGACGTGCTCGTCGCCAACGCGAAGGACAAGAAGCTCGACCCGGCGGAGATCGGGTTCTATCTCGACTTCTTCCGCTACGGGGTGCCGCCGCACGGTGGATTCGGCATGGGGCTCAGCCGCGTGATCATGCTGCTGCTGCACCAGGCGAACCTTCGTGAGGTCACGTACCTGTTCCGTGGGCCGACCAGGCTCTTGCCCTAGCCTTATGTCGATCGAGGTTCGAGAAGCCGCGGGTTACCCCGATCGCGCTGGTACCGTGACCAGCATGGAGACGAACAGCAGGCAGGCGGCGGTCGACGCGGGCGAGGAGCTGCTCGCGATCCTTCGCGGGCACATCGACGAGGTCGCGACCAGCACCGAGTCCGAGGATGTCGACAGCCGTCTCTGGGAGGCGGTCGCCGCGTACGGCGACGCGCTCGACGAGCTGTACGGGGACGACGACGAGGATGAGGACGTCCCCGAACCCGACGAACTGACCTTCACCGTGCGCACCCGTTACGACTACACGGTCGTCGACGAGAAGGCTTTCCTGTCCGCGGGCAAGGGCGTCGGACAGGCGGTCTACGACCTGCTCGAGCACGCCGGCAAGACCATCCCCGCGCTCGACGTGCCGAGCCTCGAGGCCGGGAGCGGACTGGTGACGGTGCACGTCAACGACGAGCCGCTGGCCGCCGGCGATTTCGATGACGCCGACGAGACCACCGACCTGCTGCTGGTCGATCCGAAGGAGACGCTGGCCTGGGTGCTCACGGAGCCGGTCTACGGCTCGCGGGCCGAGGCCGAGGCGGCCGCGAAGAGTCGCGACTGATCCCCCGGCGAGCGAGCCCCCGCGCGCACGGGGACCCGCCCAGGGGGTACTAGGTGCTACACGCGCTCTTCACCCCGAGTGTCAGCGCGTCCTTGATGGCCTCGAGAGCCATCTCGGCGATGACGAGGATGGGCTTCGGCACTCCGGCGAAATTCAGGGCGTACTTGATCAGCGGCACGGTGACGTCGAACGCGATCTTGAAGTCCGTCATCGCCTCACAGCCCACGGAGCCGTTCTTGCTCCCGGGCTGCAAATCGTTCATGAACTGTGGGGCGAGCTGGGGGATACCGTTCGCGAAGGTCTCGTACCTGTACTTGTACTGCGTGCCCTTCACGAGGTAGACCGACGGGGTCCTCCCGTCGCTCGCCATAGCGCCGAAGAACAGCTGTGCCTCGGTGTCCTGCAACTGCCAGTCCTGGTTGAAGACCTCGACGTATTCCGATCCCGCCTGCAACTGTTCGGTGATTCCGGTGAGCTGGGCCGACATCGCCGTGGGAAACGCGTTGCTGCCCAACGGGTAGGCGAGCAGGTAGAGCCCCGACTCGAACGACTTGCCGCTCGAGCTCTTCCACAGCGACGGCGAACCGAAGGTCGTCGACATGCCCGGGTTCTGGTCGAGCAGTGCCAGGCCGGCCGGCACGGATGCCGAGGACGCCGCGAGCTTCGCCGTGATGTTCGAGGTGCCCGTGCCCGACGGCTGGAGGGTCCAGGTCGCGTCGGAATGGAGCGTGACGGTGGGCGGGGTGGCCGCCTGGGCCGTCGAGCCGATGCCGACGACCAGGGCCAGGCCGAGCGCCGTCGCCAGGACGATCGTTGCCGCGCGCCTCATTCGCCGCTCGGGCATTCTGCCTGGCCGTCGGCGGCGGCGGCGAAAGTGATCCCCGAATCGAAGACGTTCAGCTCGTCCACGCCAGGCTCGTCCAGCTGGCCCATGTCGATCGAGGCGTGCCCGAGGTCCACCGCGAACTGGAAGGCGCTGTAGGCGAGACAGGCCGGGTCCGTCGATGTCGCGCCTGGCACATCGTTAAGGTATTCGGGGGAGTCCTCCAGGTTGATGGCCTGCGCTCCATCAGCTTCCACGTACCAGTATTTGAAGGAATTGCCATCGGCGTCCTTGAACCCGGAACCGGTGGCCGGCGACATCAGGACGTCGGTCTCAGCACCCTGTTGGGCCAGGGTGCTGTCGTACAGGATGGCGACCATCGATGTCGGAAGTATCCCGATAGCGCCGGCCGAGGACGGCGCCGAAACGTTCCAGACCACCAGGTACTGCACCGGCGAGGCCGTCGACACGTAGACCCTCGGCTGCGAGAGCGATCCACCGGCGAACGGCTGGGCCTTCGCCGCTCTGGTCGCAGCGGGGAGCAGGTTCTGCACCTTCTGGGGCAGCGAGGTCGCCGGCGTCAGGACCCAGGCATCCGGGTCGACGTCGGCGACGATCTTCGAGATCGCCGGTTTCGGGGGTGGCGGTTTCGGTTTCCCCGAATTCGCGGCGACCGCCTGGCTGTAGGAGAGCGCCGCGATCAGCACTCCCACAGCGATGGCCGTCGCCCCGATCCCCATGGCTCGGTGGTTCATCTGTGCTCCGTTCCGTCAGTTAATCAACGTGGTGTTGTTGACATGACCAGCCTGACCCGCGAACAGCGGTAGAACGTGAACAGGCGTGAAACGGTTGACGAAAACGCAGCGGACGGAATCAGACGAGGATGTCGACGGCCGAGCGCTTGGCGAAGTACGGCTTGATCACCGCGACCACCTTCTGGTGCTCGGGGTGGCGGAGGTAGACACGGAGGGCATCCTCGTCCGCGAACTCGCCGACCAGCACCAGGTCCCAGTTGCCGTCGACGTCGAGCACGTTCGGCGCGACGATGAGCGTGCCGATTTCGGGGATCAGCGGCGGCAGTGACATGAGCTGCTCGGCGATGAAGGCGGAAGCCTCGGCCTTCTTCGCCGGGTCCTGCTCCAGCAGCGCCCAGGTGACGAAGTGACGGATCATGATGCTGCCTCCTGGAGGGCCGAGCGGAGGCGCGCCGGGTCGACGCGCCAGATGCTGTGGACTCTACCGTCGATGAGCACGACCGGTACCTCCTCCGCGTACTCGGCCGCGAGCTCCGCGTCGTCCACGATGGACAGCTCGGTGACCGGCAGGCCGAACTCGCCGGCGACGTCCATCAGCGTGGCGCGGGCGTCATCGCACAGGTGACAGTCGGGCTTGCCGATGAGCGTGACCGCGGTCATGGCCCTGCGAAGGGTGGCTACTTCTTATTGCGACGCTGGTGACGCGTCTTGCGAAGCAGCTTGCGATGCTTCTTCTTGGCCATGCGCTTGCGGCGCTTCTTGATGACGGAGCCCATAACGACCTCTACTGTTCTTGACGGACCAACCGGGTCCGTTCAGAACCGCGGAAAACTACAACTTGCCTATCTTAGCCGCATCCGCGGGTCGAGCTCGTCGAGACCTCTCACGCTTGAGCGCGCACGTGAGCGTCGATCGCGGCCTCGACGGCCGACTCGGGAACGCGGAACGAGCGCCCGAAACGGATGGCCGGCAGGTCACCGGAGTGCACCAGGCGATACACCGTCATCTTCGAGACGCGCATCATGTCCGCCACCTCGGCGACGGTGAGGAAGCGCACATCGGACAGATCCCGCGCCATGGCAGTGCCCTCTCCGGTTGTGACTGCTGTTACTCGTGTGCTGAATGGTAACTGTAGAGGTACGGGGAGCGGCGGGCAACCGCCTATTTGTCGTCGTGCTTCGTGAATCTGTTCTTCAGCGGTTCGATGGCGCCCTGGATGCGCTTCTGCGCCCCGAATGCGGCCGTCGCGGCGGCGCGGCCGACCGCGTTTCCGGCAGTTCCGGGTTCGGGCAGGGGCATGCCCGACCAGGCGGCGAAGACGGCCGAGCCGGCGACATCCGCGCTGGTGTCGAAGTCGGCACTGAGGAACGGGATGAGCCAGTCCTCGAGCACCTCGAGCGGGCTCGTGTCGATGCAGTAGTAGCGGTGCTGGCCCTCCTCGCGAACCGTGACCAGGCCCTGGTCGCGCAGCACCTTCAGGTGCTTCGACACGGTCGGCTGGCTGAGCCCGAGCTTCTCGACGATCTCGCCGACGCTGATCTCGCCGGTCTCGGAGTCGTGGGACACGTAACGGTCGAGCAGCACCTTCAGGAGGTCGCGGCGGGTGGGGTCGGCGACCACGTCGAAGATGTCAGGCATGAGAGAAGGTTATCCGGCTGCCAGCTCCTTCGCCCGTGAGAGCGCTGAGGCCGTGGCCCGGTCGAAAAGTGCTGACAGGTCGGCCTTCTCGAGCTCAGCGATGGCGCGTTCCGTCGTGCCGTGCGGGCTCGTCACCCGGCGGCGCAGCTCACCCGGTTCGACCCCCGATGAGACGAGGAGTTCGGACGCGCCCACGAAGGTTCCATCAACCATCGTGCGCGCCTGCTCGGGCGTGAACCCCATGCCGACCGCCGTGCGCGTCAGCTGCTCGACCAGATAGAACACGTACGCAGGGCCGGACCCCGAGATGGTGCTGAGCGCGTCGATCTGCGACTCGGGAATCTCGAGCACGGTGCCGACCGTCTCGAACAGGGCGCGGACCAGGCCGAGATCGGTCGCGCGCGAGCCCGCGCTGATGCCGGTGACCCCACGGCCGATCAGCGCGGGAGTGTTCGGCATGGCGCGCACCACGACACCGGGAACGATGGCCTCCATCGTCGCCGTCGTCACCGCGGCGGCGACGCTCACCACGATCGCGGATGGGTCGAGCGCCGGCGCGATCTCGCGCAGCAGGTCGGGCACCATCCCTGGTTTCACGCCGATGATGACGACGCCGGCCCCGTCGACGGCCCTGCGGTTCGCCTCCGGGTCCAGCTCGATGGCCCAGGACTCCACGGTGTCGCCCCGCAGCGGTGCCGCCTTCGCCTCGGTGCGGTTGGTCACGCGGATGCCCGCCACCTCGACATCCGGACCCGTGAGCCCCGAGAGGATGGCGCCGCCCATCGAGCCGGCACCGAGGATCGCGATCATAGGAAGGCTGCTCATGTGCTCATCCTAGGATTGGGGGCATGAGCACACAGGGCGGCAATCGGGCGATCGTGGCTGCGATGCTCGCCAACATCGGCATCGCTCTCGCCAAGTTCGTGGCGTTCTTCTTCTCCGGCTCCAGCTCGATGCTCGGCGAGGGCGTGCACTCGCTCGCCGACACCGGCAACCAGATCCTGCTGCTGCGCGGCGGCGCCGCCTCGCGCAAGGCCGCCGACACCGATCATCCGTTCGGGTACGGCCGCGAGCGCTACGTGTACGCGTTCGTGGTGTCCATCATCCTGTTCAGCGTCGGTGGGGTGTTCTCCGTCTACGAGGGCGTTCAGAAGATCCAGCACCCGCACGCGCTCGAGACGCCGTGGCTGCCGATCGCGGTGCTCGTGGTGGCGATGGTGCTCGAAGGGCTGTCGCTGCGGACGGGTGTGAAGGAGTCGAACCACATCCGCGGCTCGCAGGGCTGGATCTCGTTCATCCGGCACGCCAAGGCGCCGGAACTGCCGATCGTGCTGCTCGAGGACGTCGCCGCGCTGACCGGCCTGGTGCTCGCCTTCCTCGGAGTCGGGCTGACCATCATCACCGGCAACAGCGTCTTCGACGGCATCGGCACCCTCTGCATCGGGGTGCTGCTCGTACTCGTCGCTGTCGTGCTCGGGATCGAGACCAAGAGTCTGCTCGTGGGCGAGGGCGCGTCGCCGGCCGACACGGAGAAGATCCGTGACGCGATCAACGCCGATAGGGAGGTTGAGGCGCTGATCCACCTGAAGACGCTCTACCTCGGCCCGGACGAACTGCTCGTGGCCGCCAAGGTGGCCTTCGCCGCCAAGAAGCGGCTGTCGGATGTCGCCGCCGCGATCAATGCGCTGGAGGCGCGGGTGCGTGAGGCCGTTCCGATCGCGCGCACCATCTACATCGAGCCGGACATCTACTCCCCGCCGAACCCCGACAACCCGTCGACCGAGTCGATCGTCATCCGCGCCGCCGATTAGTCCGTCGGCCTCGCCGTAGTCGCGCGCCCATTCGTTGCCCATGCGCCCGAAAGAACAGGCGCGCGGGCAACAAATCAGCGCAGAGTCACAGTTCGGTGCGCGCGGCCTCGAAGAACTCGCGCAGCGGCGCGGCGCACGCCTCCTCCTCCACGCCGGCGAACACCTCGGCGCGATGCGGCAATCGGCGATCGCGCAGGATGTCGTACATCGACCCCGCCGCACCCGCCTTCTCGTCCCAGGCCCCGAACACCACCGTCGGCACCCGGGCCGCGAGAATGGCACCCGCACACATCGGGCACGGCTCGAGGGTGACGACCAGCGTGCAGCCGGTGAGGTGCCAGTCGCCGGTCGCCTCCGCCGCCGCGCGAAGGGCGAGGATCTCGGCGTGCGCGGTCGGGTCCTGCCGCAGCTCACGCTCGTTGCGGCCCGCGCCGATGAGGTCACCGGACGTGTCGAAGACCAGGGCGGCGACGGGCACGTCGCCGTGCTCCGCGGCCAGGCGCGCGCTGTCGACGGCCGCGAGCATCCACTCGGAATACCGATCCATCACTCACCTCCCGCGTTCGATAGATTGACCCTATGCGAGTCCATGTTGCCGACCACCCGCTCGTCACCCACAAGTTGACGGTGCTCCGCGACAAGAACACGCCCTCGCCCACCTTTCGCGCCCTTGCCGAAGAACTCGTGACCCTCCTCGCCTACGAGGCCACCCGGGATGTGCGCACCGAGCCGGTCGACATCGTCACCCCGGTCGGCCCCACGACGGGCCTCGCGATCAGCGAGCCGCGCCCGCTGGTGGTGCCGATCCTGCGCGCGGGCCTCGGGATGCTGGAGGGCATGGTCAAGCTGGTCCCGACCGCGGAGGTCGGCTTTCTCGGCATGGTGCGCAACGAGGAGACCCTGCAGCCGGACATCTATGCGGAGCGGCTGCCGAGCGATCTCTCGAACCGCCAGTGCTTCGTGCTCGACCCGATGCTCGCCACCGGCGGATCGCTGATCGCCGCGATCACCTACCTGTTCGATCGCGGTGCCGTCGATGTGACCGCGATCTGCCTCATCGCGGCGCCGGAGGGTCTCGCCGCCGTCGAGAAGGCGACCGACGGGCGCGAAGTGCACATCGTCGTGGGAGCCCTCGACGAGAAGCTCAACGAGGTCGGCTACATCGTGCCCGGCCTGGGCGATGCCGGCGACCGCTTGTATGGGACCGTCTGAAACGCTTAGTATTACCGCATGACTATGACGACGCGCCACCTGACCACCCTCGAGGTGTCTGGCTCCGCTGTCATGTGTTGTCGAATGTGTGCCTAGTAGGCCTTAAGCCAAGCTCGCGTTGAGCTTCAGGGTCCGCTCCCCTCATAACGGGAGCATCCCACTACCGCACGCCCTGTTCCATCCCGAAGGATCACACCCTCATCATTAGAGGCCCTTCACCTTTCACAAGGAATTCGACCCATGTCACTCGCAACCCTCGATCTCACCCGCCCGGCCGCCCAGGCCCCACTGCACGCCGCGCCGCCGGCACCCACGACGCCGGCCGCCGCGCCGAAGATCCGCGCTGTGCCCACCGGCACCGAGGCGCGCGGCTTCGTGCTGTACGTCGGGCTCGATGAGGCCAAGGCCCTCGAGGCCGGAACCGACCTCGGCACCGTGGTCGAAGCTCTCCGGAAACTCACCGCGCAGCTCGTCCCCGGTGCGGAGACCTACGCCGCCGTCGCGCTCGCCCCGGTGGGCGCCGGTGGACGCGACGTGGATGTCGTCCGTCTCGCCCTGCAGGACCCGTCGGCGCTGGCGAAGCACCGCCAGGTCACCGAGGTGGAGCCGGCCGCACGGGCCGGCATCGTCGTCGACCTGTCGCGCAAGCGCGTCACGCTCGATGAGGTGACGGCTCCGCTCACCTACAAGGAATTCGAGTTGCTGCAGTACCTCGTGCTCCGCGAGGGCCGCACGATCGACCGGGCCGAGCTCATCTCGTCGCTGTGGTCGGCCGGCGACGACGACGTGCCCAACGAGCGCACCATCGACGTGCACGTGCGTCGCCTGCGCTCGAAGCTGGGGGCCTACGAGGAGATCGTGCGCACCGTGCGAGGCGTCGGATACCGGTTCGACCGGCATGCTGACGTCTCGATCCGCCACACGTCGACGCCGAGTCCCGACGTCTTCTAGCTCGCCTCAGCTCTGATTCGGCCCGGCGAGCGCGACACCCACACGTCGTGCCAGCTCGTCGAAGACGGCGGAGGTTCGCTGCGCCCCGATCACGCCGCCGCGCATGACGCCCGCCGCGACGTCGCGACGGAGCGTCGCCACCACCGAACCCCCACGATCATCGAAGCTCACCGCGAATCGCATGAAGGTTGCCGCGCCGGCGAGACCCCCGAGCAGGAGGGTGCGGGTCGCGCTCCCTCGCTGGACGGCAAGTCCGCCACCGGCCGCGGCGTCCACCGTGAACCCGTTGCTACGCAGGACGCCAGCAATGAGCTCGCGAGCGTCGTCCGGCTCGCCGGTCATGGTGAAGTCGTAGCTGGCGGGCATCGCTCAATTGTCGGGCCTCATCCGGCAGGCCACAAGCCGCCGACATCCCGATCTCCAGCACACACGCGAACTCGTTGACGCCGAACTCGTAGCCGCTGGCCGCGGCCTCCCAGGCTGCCGCGAGGATGTGCACGACGGAGTCATCGCATCGCCCATGCTCGAGAGCGGCCGCCACGTCGCCCGCGATCCGCTCATCGGTGGCGAGCTTCGCCAGCTCTTCTTCCACGAGTTCGACGCAATACCGTTCGTCGTCATCGAACGGCCAGTCCTCCGTGCGGATCTCGAAGACCCGTTCCGCGAGCCTGATCTCTTTCTTCATTGCGCTTCCCTTGAAGGCCCGGCCGCTGAACCGGATTTAACATGCGCTTCGTTGATTACGATACGAGACGTTCGCTAACGATTTCTTCCCCCCGATCTGGGCGCCCCTCCCCGGGGGTAGACGAGCGCGTACAGGGCTGTCCCGTCTCAAATCACTTGTCAATCTGAGCGCCGCTGATCGGGCATTTTTCACATCGCCTGCAGGGAACTGTTCGACCGTGTCTTATTCGACTTTTCACGATGCTCAGCGATCCAGGACTCTTCTCCTGACGGGTTGTCTGGGACGGGGCCGTGCACGACGACTACTTCATCGACACCTATCCGATATCGACTAAGGCGGCCGCCAGCTCACGATCGAGATCGACAGGCCCCTCGAGCTTGTGATGGCTTGGGGCTTGGGGCTTGCGGTGGTGGCGCCGGCACCCGGACCACGGTTGCCGTAGGGTTCTAATGACGGTCAAGCACGAGGGACGGGTGCGTGGCCGGACGGGACCAGGGATGAAAGGTGTGCTTCGGCATGGGGGAAGTTCGGGGATTGCGGCTGCGCCGCAAAATGGGGGCTCACGGTCGAGTGGGTCGCATTGTCGCCGTCGTGGCGTTGCTGCTCGCGACGAGCGGGATCTCGACTGTTGCGATGACCGCTCTCACGGACGTGCCTGCGATGGCGGCGCCCAGCAGTTGCGGATATGCGGACTCGTCGGCGAACAACGGCACCTTCGCCTCCACCATCTGCTGGCTCGACTTCACCACGTTCGACGGGGTTCAGGCGCGAACCGTGGCAGGGCAGTCCATGCAGGTGGCCCTTGACGGCGGATACACCGCGGAGTTCACCGTGAAGCTCACCGATGTGCCAGGCACCCTCAGCATGAGCCTCGAGAAACGCTCCACCCCGCTGGAGACACGTTTTGCGTTTGGCACGGACGCTTATCGGGGGGTTCCGGGACTGGACACGCTCTACAGCCTGCCGAGTCCTGCCGGACTCAAGGGCGGCGTCGTCAGCTTCTCGAACATCCAGATCGTCGACGCGCACGGGGTGCCCGTCAGCGGGTATTCGTTCGTGGCTGCCGACACCGAAGACAACGTAAGCGGCGAGTCGTTCGCCTGGACCTCGGACAAGCCGCTCCGAGAGATCGAGCGTCTTGCCCCCGCCGGGAACTGGGGATGCAAAACACCCATCGGCCTTGGCACCACATCGGTCACCTGCGCAGGCACCGGGGCCGGCGGCACCACGATCGCGGGGGGCAAGTCCACCGCCCTCGTCGTGGCCGCAGACACCCCCACCTCCTTCTCGGCTGAATGGCAGACCGCGGCCCGTTCTGGCATCGCGATCGGAATCCAGACCGCGAAGCTCACCCTGATCAAGCAGGTCGCCTCCCGGATTGCAGCCGCGGACGCATTCGACGTCAACGTCGCAAGCCAAACCGGTTCCGTCATCGGCACGGCGACAACAGGAGCAGCGAGCTCCGCGTCCACCGGCGCGCTCACCGTTCTCGCCGGCAGTGCGTTCACCCTCAGCGAGAGCGCCTCAACGGGATCACCCGCCGTGTTGTCGAACTACGACAATTCGTGGAGTTGCTCGAACATCAACCCGGCCAGTTCCACGACTCTGCCCTCCGGCGCAGGCACGAGCCAAGTCATCACACCGGCGGCGGGAGACGACATCACCTGCACGGTGACGAACACCGCGAAACCCGCCGCCGCTCTCACCTCCAGTGGACCCGCTCTCGCCTCCACCGGAGCCGCCGCTGCCGGTGGGCTGAGCATCGCCGGAGCCGGTCTCCTCGCCGCCGGGTTGGTCATCCTGCTCGTGCGAAGGCGCACACGAGGATTCACAGCGTGGCGCCCATCCGGTGAATCCAACACGCCCCGAAATTGAAACATCCGGTGAGATCGAGAAGCCGAAGTGAGACGAATGAAAATCGCAATGAGATTCGGAACGGTCGGATGAGATCTGACGGTACCCATATGGACCTCACAGGAAAATAACGGTTTGGTAACTAGCGCAGCGTTATCTGACCGTTATATAGTTTCAAACAGCAGAAGTTGTTTGCTGTGGCAGCTGCTGCGGAATGTGATTGCAGGACACTCTTGGTGCAAGGGAGAGGGTCGGTCTCAAGCCTCTGAGACCGACCCTCAATCCTGTTAAGGCGCCCTCGCGCCTGAGCACGAGATGTCGACTCGCAGATGTCATTCGCGCGAGTTCGACCTGCTCAGCGACCGATGTCGGCGAGCTTCGGGAGCACCTCGTCGACGAGGCGGGCGGTCCACGACGGCGGGTCATCCGTCGCGGCGCGCATCTTCACTTCCACGATCCCGAGGTTCGAGTACTGCTCCATGAGCGGCAGGAAGGCCGGGTCGAGCGGGTCGCCGCTGTAGATGATCGTGTTCTCGATCTCCGAGAAGTCGCGGCCCTCGGCATCGCAGTGCCCGCGCAGCACGTCCAGCTTGTGGGCGACCTCGTCGGGTGACGGCGCGAACAGGTTCGTCTGGTCCGCGTACTTCGCCACCAGGCGCAGCGTCTTCTTCTCGCCGCTGCCCCCGATCATGATCTTCGGTCCGCCGGGCTGGATGGGGCGCGGCGAGCAGATGGTCTCTGCCAGGTGGTAGTGCGCACCGTCGTACGGCCCCTCATCGTCGATCCACATCTGCTTGCAGATCTGCAGGGTCTCCTCGAGCCGCTCGAACCGTTCCTTCATCGACGGGTACGGCACTCCCAGCGCGTGGTGCTCCCGCTCATACCAGGCCGCCCCGATGCCGAGCACCGCGCGACCCGACGACAGCACATCGAGGGTGGTCACCGTCTGAGCGAGAAGGCCCGGATGCCGATAGGTGACGCCGGTGACCAGCAGGCCCAGCCTCATCCGGCTGGTCTGCCCGGCCACGAAGCCGAGCGACGTGTAGCCCTCGAGCATCGGGTCGTGCGCGTCGCCGAAGCTCTCCATCTGGAACCAGTGGTCCATGAAGGTGAAGGAGTTGACACCCCCCGCATCGGCGGTCTTCGCCGTGGCCGACACCAGCCCGGCGAGCGTGTGCGGCTCCCCCGGCAGCGTGAAGTTCATGAAATGGATACCGAGCTTCATCCCTGTTATTCCTCTCATTCCCGGTGTGGCACCGGAAGTCGACCGCCCCGCGGTATCCGTAGAGTTATCGCAGGCTGAGAGGAGCCACGGTGAGCGAAAGAACGATCGCGGTCGACGCCTGGGAGGCGCTGTTCCGCGCACAGGTGTCGGTGATGCGCTACCTCAATTCGGAATTCCCCACCGGTGAGCTCTCGCTCAACGAGTACGACGTGCTCTTCAATCTATCCCGCCTGCCGGACCGCCGCACACGCATCCGCGGCCTCACCGAGCACCTGCTCGTCAGCCAGCCGAGCATCAGCCGCATGGTCGACCGGCTGGCCTCGCGCGGCTTCGTCGAGAAGATCGACGACCCGACGGATGCCCGCGGCGTGATCGTGCACCTCACCGACCTCGGGTATGAGACCTTCGTGCACGTCGCCCGCGGTCACATGGACTCCATATTCAGTCGGGTCGGATCCGCCCTCGACGATGGGGAGCTGCGGACGCTGACCGCGCTGTGCGACAAGCTGAGGCTCGGCGAGGCCGTCAGCCGCGCGGCCGCGCCCCGATAGTCGCGACCGCCCAGGAGCCGGCCACCGCCCCGGCGCGGCCGGCCGCGATCGGGTCATGCGAGCGCAACCACTCGGCGATGAAGCCTGCCGCGAAAGCATCGCCGGCGCCGGTCGGGTCGACGATCTGCGCGGGAACCGCGGGCAGCCGCTCGACCCCTTCGCCGCGCTGCGCCACGATCACCCCGTCGGTGTCGAGGGTGAGCGCTACCGTGTCGAACCGCTGCGCGAGGCTCAGCGCGATGGCGAGCGGGTCGTCGAGCCCGGTGAGCAGCCGGCCCTCGTCGAGGTTGGGGAACAGGACGGCAGCGCCAGCGACCGCATCCAGGAAACGCTCGGCACCGAAATCGGCGATGAAACCGGCGGAGCCCGGGTCCACGGAGATCGCGGCGCCGCCGGCACGGTCGAACAGGCGCGCGACGGCGTCGGCCCGTTGGGGGGAGCCGAACAGGCTGTAGCCGGTGAAATGGATGAGGGACGCGGCATCCAGCAGCTCGCCGGTCACCGAGTCCGCGGTGAGCTCCGCGTTCGCCCCGACCTCGGTGAGCATGGTGCGGGTCTCCCCCTCGACGATCACCACGATGGTGCCGGTGGGCAGCGTGGCGTGCTCGGCGAGGTGCGCGGTGACCCCGGGCAGCTGGGCGACGTGCCGTGCCGCGTCACCGGCGCCGACGAGGCCGACGAAGTCGACCGGTGCCCCGAGCGAGGCGAGCCAGGCCGCCGTGTTCGCGGCCGACCCACCGGCGCGGGTGCGGATCGACGACAGGGTGTCGGTGTCGGGCCGGATCGCGTGGCTCGGAACGACGACGACATCGTCGAAGACATCGCCGAAGACGACGACCCGCTGTGTGTCACTCAAGTGGTGCCAAGCGCCGACCATTCCGTGGCGATCTGCGCCGCGACCCGCACGTTGTTGCGGGCCAGGTCGAGGTTCACCTCCAGGCTCCGGCCGCCGGACAGTTCGACGATCTTCAGCAGCAGGAACGGCGTGACCGCCTTGCCGCTGACCCCGGCCTGCTCGGCGAGCGCGAACGCCTCGGTGAGCACCCGGTCATGCTCGGCCGGATCCCACTGCTGGTCGGCCGGGATCGGATTCGCGACGACGATGCCCTGGCCGTGGCCGAGCTCGTCCTGGCTCCTCATGATCTTCGCCACCTGTGCCGCCGAGTCGGCGGACCAGTCGAGCGTGAACGCGGACTCTCTCAGCCAGAAGCTCGGGAAGACCTTCGTCTGGTAGCCGACGACCGGCACGCTCAGTGTCTCGAGACGTTCGAGCGTCGCCGCGATGTCGAGCACCGATTTCACCCCGGCGCTCACGACCGTGATCGGCGTGACGGCCAGCGTCGACAGGTCGGCCGACTCGTCGAATGTGCTCGACGCTCCGCGGTGCACGCCGCCGAGGCCGCCGGTCGCGAAGACGCGCACTCCGGCCTTCGCCGCCAGGTGCGCGGTGGCCGCGACCGTGGTGGCGCCGGATGCCCCTGCCGCGGCCAGGATCGGAAGGTCGCGGACGCTGGCCTTGGCCAGCTCCTCCTCGGCGATCCTGCGCACGCCTTCGGCATCCAGTCCGATCCGTGGAACGCCGTCGAGCACCGCGATGGTGGCCGGCGTCACGCCGGCGTCGAGCAGGATCTGCTCGAACTCCTGCGCGGCCTCGTGGTTTCGAGGCCGCGGCAGGCCGTGCGAGATGATCGTGGATTCGAGCGCGACGACGGGCCGGTGGTCGGCGAGTGCCGCTGCGACAGCGTCGGAAACGACGATGGGGGAACTCACTTGGACTTGCGGGCGTTGATCGCGTCGATCAGCTGCGGCACGACGGTGAACACATCACCGACGACGCCGAAGTCGGCGATGTCGAAGAGCGGCGCGTCGGCGTCCTTGTTGATGACGACGATCGTCTTCGCGGTCTGCATGCCGGCGCGGTGCTGGATGGCGCCCGAGATACCGAGCGCGACATACAACTGGGGAGACACGGTGGTGCCGGTCTGGCCGACCTGCATGGCCTGCGGAACGTAGCCGGCGTCGACGGCCGCGCGCGAGGCACCGACGGCGGCGCCCAGCACATCCGCCAGCTGTTCGACCAGGGCGAAGTTCGCCTCCGAGCCGATGCCGCGGCCGCCGGAGACCACGCGGGTCGCCCCGCGCAGGTCGGGACGGCCCGACGCAACCGCGGCCTCGACCGAGTCGATGACCGCGAACTTGTCCGCGCCGAGGTCGAGCGCAACCGTGGTCAGCTCGCCCTTGCCTGCGGCGGCGCGCTCTTCGACCGCACCCTGGCGGAGCACCACGATGCCGAGCCCACCGTCGACGGTGGACTCGACGGTGTACGCACCACCGAAGACGGAGTGGGTCGCGACGATCTTTCCACCGTCCGACTTCAGGTCGACGGCGTCGATCACCAGGGCGGCACCGAGGCGCGCCGCGAGCCGGCCGGCCGCGTCACGGCTGTCGTTCGAGTTGGCGACGATGATCGCCGAGGGGTCGAGTGCGGCCACGGCGGAGGCGAGCGCCTCCAGTTGCGGAGCGACCAGGGCTTTGCCGACCTGGTCGGACTCGCCGACATAGACCTGGGCGGCGCCGAAGGCCCCGAGGGTCTTCGCGAGGTCGGCCCCGGCGCCCGGCTTCGCCGCGACGACGGCGACCGGGGTTCCGAGGCGAGCCGCGGCCGCGATGAGTTCGGGTGCGGTCGAGCGCACCTCGCCGGTCGACGACAGTTCGATGAGAACGAGAACGTTGGACATATCGAGTCTCCCTAGGTCAGATCAGTCGCTGCGCGACGAGGAAGTCGGCCAGTTCGACACCGGCGTTGCCTTCGTCGACGACCTTGGTACCGGACGTACGTGCGGGGCGCACGGCGGTGGACAGCACTACCGAGCGAGCGAGGCCGGGGAAGGCCGGGTCGAGTTCCAGGTCGGAGACCGTGATCCTCTCCAGCGGCTTCTTCTTTGCCCCCATGATCCCCTTGAAGTTGGGGAACCGCGGTTCGGGCAGGCGGTCGGTGACCGACAGCACGGCGGGCAGTTCGACGTGCACCGTCGACGTGCCGTCCTCGCCGGCGCGCACACCGCTCGCGGTCGAGTCGGTCAGCTCCACCGAGTTGAGGTAACTGAGGTGCGCGAGCCCGAGGTGCTCGGCGATCATCGCCGGCACGACACCGCCGCGACCGTCGGTCGATTCGTTGCCGGCGACGATCAGATCGAAGCCGGTGCGCTTGAGCGCCGTCGCCAGCACGGATGCCGTCCAGCCGGCATCCGAGCCGTCGAGTGCCTCGTCCAGCACGTGCACGGCGGAGTCGGCACCCGATGCGAGGGCCTTGCGCAGCGAGTCCGTCACCGACGCCGGGCCCATCGAGAGAGCGACGACCTCGGTCGACTTGTCGGAGTCTTTGTGGGTGAGGGCCACTTCGAGTGCACGCTCGGTGACGTCGTCGATGATCTTCTCGCTCGCATCCCGCTCGAGGATGCCCGTGGTCGTATTGAGCTTGCGATCCTCATAGGTGTCAGGCACCTGTTTTATCAGAACGACGATTTTCACGATGTTTGCTCCTTTGCTACTGACGCTTGTGTAGTGCGACTGGTACTCCGACATGCCCGCGCAGCGTCGATTGCCCGCGGGAAAGACCCTTTCGACGATACCGTTGTTTCACCCGGCAACCTGAAAGGACCTCGACGGTGCCCCAGGCAACCCCCCTGCCGATCGATCCGATCGCCGAAGCGAAACGGCAGTGGATGGCGCACGGGTGGACGGATGCCGCCGACGGCATGGCCGCGGTCACCTCGATCATGCGCGCGCAGCAGCTCATGCTGGGCCGGGTCGAGGCGGCCCTCAGGCCCTTCGACCTCTCTTTCGCGCGGTTCGAGATGCTCGCCCTGCTGAGCTTCACCCGGGAGAGCGCGCTGCCCATGGCGAGCGCCAGTGCGCGACTGCAGGTGCACCCGACGAGCGTCACCAACACCGTCAACCGGCTCGAACGCGACGGCCTGGTGCGCCGGGACCCGCATCCCACCGACGGCCGCGCGACCCTGGTGGTGCTGACGGATGCCGGCCGCGAGCTGGTCGCGCACGCCGCCGCCGCGCTCAACCGTTCCGTCTTCGAGCGGCCGGGCCTCACCGAGGACGACGTCACGGGGCTGGTGCGCATCCTCGCGCGGTTCCGCCGCGGGGCGGGCGACTTCAGCGACCCGCAGCCGGTGCCCGACCCGCTCTGAGCCGTCGGTTCGTGGCTCAGCTATTAGTGAATCGCGCATCGCGTTTCTCGGCGAAGGCGGCCATGCCCTCTTTCTGGTCGTCGAGGGTGAACAGGGAGTAGAAGGCTTGGCGTTCGAAGCGGAGGCCCTCCGCCAGCGATGACTCGAAGGCGACGTTCACCGCCTCTTTGGCAGCGAACACCACCGGCAGCGACTTCGATGCGATCGTCTCCGCCGTCGCGATCGCATCCGCCAGCAGGTCGGCGGCCGGCACCACCCGGGCGACCAGGCCCGCGCTCTCCGCCTCGACGGCACCCATCGTGCGTCCGGTGAGAACCAGTTCCATCGCCTTCGCCTTGCCAACCGCGCGGGTGAGCCGCTGCGTGCCGCCCATGCCGGGGATGACCCCCAGGTTGATCTCCGGCTGGCCGAACTTGGCCGTGTCCGCGGCGATGATGAAGTCGCACATCATCGCGAGTTCGCATCCGCCCCCGAGGGCATACCCGGCGACGGCCGCGATGATGGGCGTTCGCGCCGCGGTGAACGCCTTCCAGCCCGCGAAGAGGTTGCCGAGGTAGGCCTCCTGGTAGCTGAGGCTCGCCATCTGCTTGATGTCCGCACCGGCCGCGAAGGCGCGATCGGACCCGGTGAGCACGATCGCGCCCACGCCCCGGTCGGCGTCGAAGTCGGTGACCGCGGCGACCACCTCGGTCATGAGGGCATCGTTGAGCGCGTTCAGCGCCGTCGGGCGGTTCAGGGTGATGATGCCGACCCGCCCCCGCTGCTCGGTCTCGATCGTCTCGTAGTCCACTGACTCAGTCGCTGTCATGCTGCATCCCTCGTGTCGCTCCGCCTGCGGATATCTCCGATGATGCCCGAAAAGTCGAGAGCGGCGCCGTCGCCCGACGCGAATCGCGTGTAGATCTCGCTCGCGAGCACCCCGATCTCGGAGTGCACACCGGCGGACTCGATGGCCTGGGCAGCGAGACCGAGGTCTTTCGCCATCAGTGCACCGGCGAAACCGGGCTGGTAGTCCCGGTTGGCCGGACTCGCCGGAACCGGGCCGGGAACCGGGCAGTTGGTGGTGAGCGCCCAGCACTGCCCGGAGGCGTTGGCCGCGACATCGAACAGCGCCTGGTGCTCGAGTCCGAGCTTCTCGCCGAGCACGAAGGCCTCGCTGACCGCGATCATGGTGGCGCCGAGGATCATGTTGTTGCAGATCTTCGCCGCCTGCCCGAGACCCGAGCCGCCGCAGTGGACGATCCGCTTGCCCATCGCCTCGAAGACGGGGAGCGTTTCGGCGAAGTCCTCGTCCGACCCGCCGACCATGAAGGCGAGAGTGCCGGCCTCCGCACCGACAACGCCGCCGGAGACGGGTGCGTCGAGATTGCGGTGGCCCGCCGCGACGGCGAGCTCGTGGGCCGCGCGAGCGTCGTCGACCGCGATGGTGGACGAGTCGATGAAGATCGTTCCGGGCCGCGCCGCGGCCAGCAGTCCGTCCGGCCCGTCGTAGGCGCCGATCACGTGCCGCCCGGCCGGGAGCATGGTGATGACGATGTCCGCCGTGGCGACCGCCTCCGCGGCGCTCGACGAGACGGCGACCCCGAGGGCGTGCGCGGCGTCGAGCGCCGCGGGCACGAGGTCGAAGCCGGTGACGTCGTAGCCGGCCTTCGTGAGGTTGACCGCCATCGGGCCGCCCATGTGGCCCAGCCCGATGAATGCGATGGAGGTCATGATCGTCCTTCTTTCGTGGGGAGAACGAGTTCCTCATCACCGAGGGACTCGAAATAGGCGGCTACGTCGACCGGCCGCACCTCGCCGAGGGTCGGGGGCGACCACTTCGGGCGGCGGTCCTTGTCGATGACCTGCGCGCGCACACCCTCCGCGAAGTCGGGGGCGCGCAGCGAGCGCAGCGCCATGCGGTATTCCTGGGCCAGGGCCGCCTCGAGCGACGGGAGGCTCTTCGCCCGTCTGAGCGCTTCGAACGTGACGCTGACCGCCGTCGGGGACTTCGACAGGATGTCCGCGGCCGCCGGGTCGGTGCCGAGCCAGTCGACGATCTCCGCGGCCGTGGGTGCGCTGTACGCCTCGTCGATCACAGCGCGCCGCGCGGCGAGCGCCGACTCGGGTGCGGGCATCGCCGCCTGCCGGACGGCCGACTCCGCGTCGGTGGTCTCGAGCGCGGTGACCAGTGCCGCAAGTCGGCCGGAGGGGACGTAGTGGTCGGCCAGCCCGGCCGCAATGGCATCGCCGGCACCGACGGAGCCGGCCGTGAGGGCGAGATGCGTGCCGAGCTCCCCGGGAGCGTGGGACAGCAGCCAGGTGCCGCCGACATCCGGAAAGAATCCGATGCCGGTCTCCGGCATGCCGATCTTCGAGCGTTCCGTCACGACCCGATGGGAGCCGTGGGCCGACAGCCCGATGCCGCCGCCGAGCACGATCCCGTCCATGATCGCCACGTAGGGCTTCGGATAGTTCGCGATGGCGGAGTTGAGCCGGTACTCGTTCGACAGGAAGCGCGCCGAGTTCGCGAGGTTTCCGCTCTTCGCGTCGTTGTACATGGAGACGATGTCGCCGCCGGCGCACAGGCCGCGCTCACCCGCGCCCGTGATGAGCACGGTGGCGACCGAATCGTCGTCCGCCCAGGCGTCCAGCTGGGGCTGGATGGCGAGCACCATGTCCGTGGTCAGGGCGTTGATCGCTCTCGGCCGGTTGAGGATGATGTGTCCCAGCTGCCCCCGGCGCTCGAACAGCACCTCGGGTTCGTGGGGTTCTGTCATTGTGCGTCCTCCAGAAGGGCGCGCCCCACGATCAGGCGCATGATCTCGTTCGTCCCTTCCAGTATCTGGTGAACCCTGAGGTCGCGCACGACCTTCTCGATGCCGTAGTCGGCCAGGTAGCCATAGCCGCCGTGCAGTTGCAGGGCCGAATTCGCGGCCTTGAATGCGACATCCGTCGCGAAGCGCTTCGCCATCGCGCACAGCGACGCGGTCTCCGGCTCGGAGTTGTCGAGCGCGGATGCCGCACGCCTGAGCAGCAGCCGCGCCGCCTGCAGGTCGGTCTCCATGTCGGCCAGTTCGAAGACCAGCGACTGCTGCTCCGACAGCGGCGACCCGAAGGCCTCACGCTGTTTGACGTACCGCACCGCCTGGTCGAGCGCCCACTGCGCGCCGCCCAGGGAGCAGGCGCCCATGTTGATCCGCCCGCCGTTCAGTCCCTTCATCGCGAAGGTGAAACCGTCCCCCTCGTCGCCGAGAAGGTTCGCTGCGGGCACCCGCACGTCGTCGAACACGACCTGCCTGGTCGGCTGTGCGTTCCATCCCATCTTGCGCTCGTTGGCGCCGAACGACAGCCCCGGCGAATCCGAGGGAACGATGAAGGCGCTGATGCCCTTCGGGCCGTCGGCACCCGTGCGGGCCATGACTACATAGACGCTGGAGGCACCGGCACCGGAAATGAACTGCTTGACGCCGTTCAGCACGTAGTGGTCGCCGCCGCGCTTCGCCGAGGTGACCAGCGCCGCCGCATCCGACCCGACGCCCGGCTCGGTCAGGCAGTAGCTGGCCAGCTGCTCCATGGAGGCGAGCTTCGGGATCCAGCGCCGGCGCTGCTCGTCATCGCCGAAGGAGTCGATCATCCACACCACCATGTTGTGGATGGAGATGTAGGCCGCGATCGTCGTGTCGCCCTTGGCCAGCTCCTCGAAGATGAGCACGGCGTCGCTGCGGGTCAGGCCCGCGCCGCCGACGTCCTCCTGGGCGTAGATTCCGCCGAGACCCAGCTCGCCGGCTTCGCGCAACACGTCGACCGGGAAATGCTTCGTCTGGTCCCACTCGATCGCGTTCGGGGCCAGCCGCAGCCGCGAGAACTCGCGCACGGCGGCGACGAGCGCCTCCTGGTCTTCGCTGAGGGCATAGGGCGAGATCGCCGGGGCAGTCATGAGGTCGGTCATGACATCGTGGGGATGACGAAGCTGGCGCCGTCCTTGAGGCCGGACGGCCAGCGGGAGGTGACCGTCTTCGTCTTCGTGTAGAACCGGAACGCGTCGGGGCCGTGCTGGTTGAGGTCGCCGAAGCCCGACCGTTTCCAGCCGCCGAAGGTGTGGTAGGCGATCGGCACCGGGATCGGCACGTTCACGCCCACCATGCCGACGTTGACCCGGGCGGTGAAGTCCCGCGCCGTGTCGCCATCCCGGGTGAAAATGGAGACGCCGTTGCCGAACTCGTGGTCGGAGGCGAGGGCGAGCGCCGCCTCGTAGTTCTCCGCGCGGGTGATGATGAGCACCGGACCGAAGACCTCTTCCTTGTAGATCGTCATGTCCTTGGTCACGTTGTCGAACAGCGTCGGGCCGAGGTAGAAGCCGTTCTCATAGCCCTCGAGAGTGAAGCCGCGACCATCGGCGAGCAGTTCGGCCCCCTGGTCGATGGCGCCCTGGATGTAGCCCTCGACACGTTGCTTCGCCGCGGCGGTCACGAGGGGGCCGTAGTCCGCCGTCTCGTCGTGCGACTGGCCGATCCTCAGGTGTCCCACGCGCTCCTTCAGCTTCGCGGCCAGCGCGTCACCGGTCTCCTTGCCGACCGGAACCGCCACCGAGATGGCCATGCAGCGCTCACCGGCCGAACCGTAGCCGGCGCCGATCAGGGCGTCCGCCACCTGGTCGAGGTCGGCATCCGGCATCACGATCATGTGGTTCTTGGCGCCGCCGAAGCACTGCGCGCGCTTGCCGTTCGCGGCGGCCGTCGCGTAGATGTACTGGGCGATCGGGGTCGAGCCGACGAAGCCGATGGCCTTGACGGTGTCGTTGTTCAGAAGCGCGTCCACCGCCTCCTTGTCGCCGTTGACGACATTGAGCACGCCGGCGGGGAGTCCCGCCTCGAGGAACAGCTCGGCGATGCGGAGGGGAACCGAGGGGTCCCGCTCGCTCGGCTTCAGGATGAACGAGTTGCCCGCGGCGAGCGCCGGGCCCATCTTCCAGAGCGGGATCATCGCGGGGAAGTTGAAGGGGGTGATGCCGGCGACGACGCCGAGCGGCTGTCGCATCGAGTACACGTCGATTCCGGTGCCCGCGCCGGTGGAGTACTCGCCCTTCAGCAGATGGGGTCCGCCGACCGCGAACTCGATCACCTCGACACCGCGCTGGATGTCGCCCTTCGCGTCCGCGATCGTCTTGCCGTGCTCGGAGGAGAGCAGGCGGGCCAGGGAGTCCATGTCCTTGGCGATCAGGTCGAGGAACTTCAGCAGCACGCGGGCTCGCACCTGCGGGTTCGAGGCGCCCCATTCGATCTGCGCCGCGGCCGCATTCTCGATAGCGGCGTCGACCTCCGCGGTGCTCGCCAGTGGAGCCCTGGCCTGCACCTCGCCCGTGCTCGGGTCGAAGACGTCGGCGAAGCGACCCGAGGTGCCCTTCACGTGTTCGCCGCCGACGAAGTGCGTCAGTTCCCGGACCATCGATGCTCTGCCTTTCGGGGCGACCACCGTGGTCGTCGTCGTGATCAATATAGTTTGACCTACATCTATTTGGTAGGTAACTCAGCTATTTAGTAGGAATAACAAGTAACTTCCCCGACCGCCGGCCCGCTGCCTGGTACGGGGTGCTCATCCGTCTGGCTCGGGCTTCGTGCCGGTCGGAACGTCGCAAGACCCGCGTTGGACGCACCTTGTAGGAGGACGAGGCGACGAGAATCGTCACGGCCGTTTCGGCGGCCGCGTGTTCCGTCCCTCCGGAATCGTTGGCCCGGATGCAGTGGACCTCATCGACGTCCGGCTCTGCGTGTCACAGCAACCGTCATGACTGACAGAATGACTGGCATGGCCGATAGCCATCGGCGACCGTCGCTGGGTCCGATCCCACGCTCAGCGCGGATCGACGGACCCGGCCGCGACAAGCGCGAATCCGCGCTCGACGAACTGTTTTATCCCGTCGATCGACGCCGCACGCCCGTTGAGCGCAGCGCTTTGCGTTTCCGAAAGGATCGCGGTTCGGACGATCCCGACGCCGGTTCGCGCGAGAACAGTCGCCTGAAACCTGTCATTTATTCGGCGTGCTGCCGTCGGGTGGGGACCGTCAAGTACCTCGTGCGAACCGGTTGCTGGAAGCCAGCGCAGGATGATCTCGGCAATCATCGGGGCCACGCCAGAGGTGGCACTGGTCTTCGATCCAGAGACTCCACTGGAATCGGAAGGAAAGAGCCACCCTGCGATTGGCCCCGGTTCATCGAGTGCCGCGAGGATTGCGTGCTCGATGGCGACGAGTATCGGCAAATGCGGGTCGGTGACATGG
>FSWJ01000243.1_pt1 | contig 58818 bp, 53 predicted proteins | sample 1637851 | NCBI WGS metagenome assembly FSWJ01 (sample SAMEA3914789, study PRJEB12502) | metagenome | biome: forest; material: soil | place: Canada | collected 2011-07-03 | depth 0.3 m | reverse complement strand
TCATGAAGAACTTGGTGGCGGGGCCCCTGCTCACCACGGTCTTTCGCCCCTGGGTGATCGGGAGTGAGAACATCCCGAAAACCGGTGGGGTCATCATGGTCAGCAACCACCTGTCGTTCATCGACTCGATCTTCCTTCCGTTGTACATGGACCGGCAGGTCAGCTTTCTCGCCAAGAGCGACTATTTCGTGCGTCGCGGCCCGGTCGGCTGGTTCCTCAGGAATTTCCTGCTCGGCACCGGCATGCTGCCCATCGACCGCTCCGGCGGGAAAGCCTCCGAGGCGTCGCTGCAGACCGGTCTCGGAGTGCTCGCCAACGGGCATGTGCTCGGCATCTACCCGGAGGGTACCCGCAGTCCGAACGGCAAGCTCTATCGCGGTCGCACCGGCGTGGCCCGCATGATCCTCGAGGGCAAGGTGCCGGTCGTCCCGGTCGCCATGGTCGGCACGGACAAGGTCATGCCCATCCACCAGAAGCTCCCGAAGATCCGCCGCGTCGGCATCATCATCGGCGAGCCGCTCGACTTCACCCGGTTCGAGGGGATGGAGGGCGACCGGTTCATCCTGCGGTCCATCACCGACGAGATCATGTATGAGCTGGACCGGCTCAGCGGCCAGGAATATGTTGACGTCTACGCGTCTTCAGTCAAGGAGAAGCAGGCCTCCGTCAGCCGATAGGCTGGCCTGCCGGGTCACAGCGTTTTCCAGAGGCTGTGCCCGTTCTCCCCAGCAGTGAGGTTCCGCTCCCGTGTTTGACCAGTCAGAAGATGCCGTCGTGCTCGCCGATCCCGCAGTGATCGCCGGTCTCGACTATTGGCGGACCCTGCCGATCAAGCAGCAGCCGGAGTGGCCGGATGCCGAGTCCGTGCAGGCGGCGTCCGACGAGATCGCGATGCTCCCGCCGCTGGTCTTCGCCGGCGAGGTGGACGTGCTGCGCACGCGCCTCGCCGCGGCCGCCGCCGGCCAGGCGTTCCTGCTGCAGGGCGGCGACTGCGCCGAGACCTTCGCCGGCGCCACCGCCGACCAGATCCGCAACCGCGTGAAGACGGTGCTGCAGATGGCGGTCGTGCTCACCTACGGCGCGTCCATGCCGGTGGTGAAGATGGGCCGCATGGCGGGCCAGTTCGCCAAGCCGCGCTCCAGCGACACGGAGACGAGGGGCGACGTGACGCTCCCGGCCTACCGTGGCGACATCGTGAACGGTTACGACTTCACGCCGGAGTCACGGCAGGCCGACCCACGCCGGCTGGTGCAGGGCTACCACACCTCCGCGTCGACGCTGAACCTGGTTCGAGCGTTCACGCAGGGCGGTTTCGCCGACCTGCGCGAGGTGCACAAGTGGAACCAGGGCTTCGCGCGCAACCCCGCGAACGTCAAATACGAGCAGATGGCCCACGACATCGACAAGGCCATCAAGTTCATGGCGGCCGCCGGCGCCGACTTCGAGGAACTGAAGCGTGTCGACTTCTACACCAGCCACGAGGCGCTGCTCATGGACTACGAGCGCCCGATGACGCGCATCGACTCGCGCAACGGCACCCCGATCAACACGTCGGCGCACTTCCTGTGGATCGGTGAACGCACCAGGGACCTCGACGGCGCCCACGTCGACTACATGTCACGGGTGCGCAACCCGATCGGCGTGAAGCTCGGCCCGTCGACCAGCGCGGACGATATGGAGCGCCTGATCGATAGGCTGGACCCCGACCGCGAGCCGGGCCGGCTGACCTTCATCACGCGCATGGGCGCCGGCAAGGTGCGGGATGCCCTGCCGCCGCTCCTCGAGGCGATCAAGGGCTTCGACGCGCTGCCGCTCTGGGTCACCGACCCGATGCACGGCAACGGGCTCACCACCCCGACGGGATACAAGACCCGGCGCTTCGACGACGTGGTCGACGAGGTGAAGGGCTTCTTCGAGGCCCACCGGGCGGCGGGAACGAACCCGGGCGGCATCCACATCGAGCTGACCGGCGACGACGTCACCGAGTGCCTGGGCGGTTCGGAGCAGATCGACGAGGCCACCCTCGCCACCCGCTACGAGTCGCTGTGCGACCCGCGCCTCAACCACATGCAGTCGCTGGAACTCGCGTTCCTCGTCGCCGAGGAGCTCGGCGCGCGCTGAGGGACTGAGCGGGTGGAGCGGGTCGAGACCTCACCGAGGGTTACTCGTCGGTGAGGTCTCGACACGCTCGACCCGCCCGATCAGCCGCTGACCTTTAAAGTCACCGTGACCGTGCTCCCGTGCAGCACAGTTGATCCCACTCCAGGGTCGATCGCCGTCACGACCGCCTGGTTGGGGAAGGTGTTCGCAATGCCCTGGCTCGGCCCGTTCTTGAACTTGATTTGGAAACCGGCCGCCGTGAGAGTCTGCTTGGCGGTGGACCAGACCTGGTTGAGCACATCCGGCACAGAAACCGGCTCGGGACCCTGCGAGATGATCAGGTTGACGCTGTCACCCGGATGAATGGGGATGGCCTTGCCGCTGGCGCCGAGCGGGGGGTCGATGCCGATCACGAGACCGGACTTCACGGTGTCGCTGTAGTCCTGCTTGCCAGCCGCGGCGGTGACGTTCACGCTCTTGAGCGCCGCGGTGGCGTCGGCGACCGACTTTCCTGCGACGTTGGGCAGCGGCCCGGCGGAGACGACCAGGTGGATGGCCTGCTGGTCCCCGTAGGTGGTCACCGTCGCGAGGTCGGTGCCGTCCACCCCGAGGGCCTGGATCACCGTGTCGAGCGGTGCTGTCGGGTCGAACTGATTGGTCGACTTCTTGGCGTCGTAGGTGAAGTGCTCGCCCCTGATCTGCGCGACCGCGGCGCTCTGCGTGAGCCCGGTGAACTTCGAGATGGGGAGTGGCTGCGGCCCCGTGGAGAGCAGGAGCTTGACGGCGCTGTCGCGCACGACGGAGGTGCCGATCGCCGGGCTGGTCTGCGCGACCGCGCCCTTGGCGACGGTCGGGGAATATGTGGTACCGGGCGCAGCGTCGACCTTCAGGCCCAGCGCTGTCAGCTTGCTGGTCGCATCCGCCTGGCTGGTGCCCGCGAGGCTCGGGATGGTCACATGGGCGCCGGGGCCGGCGCCGAAGTACCAGCCGGTGCCGGCGGCGAGGGCGGCGAGCAGGATGACGAGGCCGAACAGCCACCAGCCGCGGGAGCGGCGTCGATCCGACTTGGTCGCCAGCTGCAGCGCCGTCTCGGAGAGGATCGGGCCGGTGCGGTGCCGGGCGCGCGCCGCGATGATCTGGGTCTCCGCCGTCGAACCGGGGGCGGGCGCGGGTGCCGCGGCGGCGGGCATCACGACGGTGCGCTGGGCCGAGGTGGCGGTCGCCGGCTCGCCGTCGCGCAGGATCGCCTCGGTCTCGTGCAGCTGCTCGAGCATCGCCCGCGCGTCGCGCGGTCGCTGCTCGGGGTCGCGCGCCGTCGCCCACAGCACCAGCTCGTCGAGTTCGGCCGGCACGCGCGGGTTCTTCGTGCTCGGGGTCGGCACCGTGTCGTTGGCGTGCTGGTTGGCGATCTGGAATGCCTGCTCGCCCCGGAACGGCTGTTCGCCGGCCAGCATCTCGTAGAGCATGATGCCGACCGCGTAGATGTCGCTGCGGGCGTCCGCGATGCCGCGGGTCACGAGTTCGGGGGAGAGGTAGGCGATCGTCCCGAGCAGGGCGTTGCCGGTGGCCGTGTTGGCGGAAGCCGCGCGGGCGAGCCCGAAGTCGCCGATCTTGATGCGGCCGTCGTCGGCGAGCAGCACGTTCTCGGGCTTGAGGTCCCGGTGCACGATGCCGTTCTTGTGCGCCGCCGCGAGCCCGGAGAGGATCGCCTCCATGATGTCCATCGCCTGCGCGGTGGTGAGCACCTGGTGCTCCTGCAGGAGGTCCCGCAGCGTGATGCCGGGCAGGTATTCCATCACCAGGTAGGCGGTCTCACCGTCCTGGCCCTGGTCGTAGACGTTCACCACGTTGGGGTGCGCGAGCCGCGCCGCCGACCGTGCCTCCTGGATGAAGCGGGCGCGGTACTGCGAGTCGTCGGCGAGGTGGCCGTGCATCACCTTGATGGCGACCCGGCGCTCCAGCCGCAGGTCGGTGGCCAGGTAGACGGTGGCCATGCCACCCCGGGCGATGCGTGAGCGCACCTGGTATCGGCCGTCGATCAACCTGCCGATCAGGGGATCCGTACTGTTGATGCTCACCGCCCAAGTCTAAAGTTGGGCGGCCGGTCCCAGCCGCTGAAACACTGGGAAGAGCAGGATGGGAGAGGATCAGGCGAGGTCGGCGAGCGCCTTGCGCGCGGTCGCTTCCCACTTCGCGTACGCGTCGGGGTACGCCGAGTGCTGCACGGCCTGGGCGGCCTGCGTGACGCTCTTCGACTGCCAGCCGGCGATGTCGAGCAGGCCCTTGGTGGTGCCGGCGTTCGGGTTGTGCGGTCCGCCGAAGAAGAGGCGCGCGGCGTAGGTGGGGGTGAGCAGCTGGGACGCCGAACCCCAGCCGGCGCTCGGCCGCTGCTGGAACAGCCCGAGCGAGTCGCGGTCGCCGTATGGGAGGTTCCTCAGGCCGGACTCCTGCAGTGCGGTGGCCAGCGCGACGACGATCCCGTAGTCGGGAACGCTGAGCGACCGGCCGACCCGGATGATCGTGCGGGCGTTGCCGGCCATCTCCGGCGTGAGGATCGACGTCGTCGACGAGGCGAGCTGGATGTCGGAGGTGCCTGGGATCGCGAGCGTGTGCCCGGCGTAGATGGTGCTCGAGAGGGTGAGCCCGTTGGCCCCGACGAGCGCCTGGGCGCTGATGCCGTACTTCGCGGCGATCGCGGTGATGGTGTCGCCCGACCGGATGACGTACGACGTCGACTGGGGAACCACCGGAACGGCCGTGCTGGTCTCGACGGCGGCCGTGGCATCCATCGCTCCGGACGCGCCGGGGATGGTGATGGTCTGCCCGGGGTAGATGATGCTCGACCAGCCCAGGCCGTTGGCGCTGAGCAGGGTCTGGGTCGCGACGCCGAACTTCGCGGCGATCGCGCCGACCGTGTCACCGGAACGGATCGTGTACTTCGTCACGGCCGCGGTGTCGCCGCCGGCGTCCGCGATCGGCACGGGTCCGGAGTTGCTGAGCTTGAGCTGCTGGCCGGGGAAGATGATCGACTTCCAGCCGAGACCGTTGAGCGCGAGCACGGAGGCGGTGGCCAGGCCGTAGCGGCCGGCGATGCTGCTGACGGTGTCGCCGCCGACGACGGTGTAGGTCATCGGCGCGTCGGCGACGGTGGTCGCCGCGGGCGTGGTCGCGGGGGTGACCGCGGGGGATGCCGAGGTGAAGACGGTGCGGATCGACTTCGCCAGCGTGGCCGGCGTTGTCTTCGGCTTGTCGGCCTTCTTCGCGACGAGCGGCTGTATGGGCCCGGTCATCCCGAGCCCGGCGACCATCGAGCCGGCGAGCATGATCGGGAGCGCGCTGCCGCGCAGGCGTGACATTCGCCGGCGCTGCTCGGACGTGCTCATCGTTTCCCCTTTGCAGCCCGCCCCCGCAGGCATTGCCTTACATCCTGCAACGCTGACACAGTTGCTATTCCCTGTCAATTATCGTGACCAATGTTGTTGCACGTAACATGATCGAAACAAAAGGACTCGGCCCCATCCGGCCTCCTGGTCTGGCAGGCTTGGGAGTGTGAGCAACGATTCGGACCTGCGCTGGCTGACCATCCCCGAACTGGTCGAGGCGCTCGGCATCGGCGTGAGCAAAGTGCGTCGGCTCATCGAGGATCGCAGCCTGCTCGCGTCGCGCGTCGACGGGGTGTGGCGGGTTCCGGAACTGTTCATCCGCGACAGCGAACCGCTGCCGGAGCTACGGGGCACCCTCGTCGTGCTGGCCGACAGCGGCTTCAGCGACGACGAGGCCATGCACTGGCTGCTCACCGACGAGGAGAGCATCGGCACGTCACCGATCGAAGCGCTGCGTGCCGGCCGTAAGGCGGAGGTGCGCCGGGTCGCCCAGGCCCTGGGCTTCTGAGCGGTCGGCGTTCGGCGGTGCGGCTCAGGCCGCGCGCTTCACCACGGTGTCGGCGAGGGCGACCAGCTGCGACCTGGCGGCACTCGAGATCGGCGCGGCGCCGAGCGTGGCGAGCGCCATCCGCACGTTGTGCTCGATGATCCGCTCCACCTCCTGGACCGCGCCGCACTCACGGATCGAGGTCTGCAGCATGGAGACCTGCTGCTGGGTGAGTTCCGGATCCCCGAGCAGCTCGTCCAGCAGCCGGGTCGCGTTGGCCGGCAGCATGGTGCGTGCGAGCGCGATGAGCACGGTGCGCTTGCCCTCGCGCAGGTCGTCCCCGGACGGCTTGCCGGTGATCTCCGGGTCGCCGAAGACCCCGAGCATGTCGTCGCGCAGCTGGAAGGCGATTCCGAGCGGGAGGCCGAACTCGCGCAGTGCCGCCCGCTGGGCCGGAGACCCGCCGCCGAGGGTGGCCCCGATCACCAGTGGCGCCTCGATGCTGTACTTCGCCGACTTGTAGACGATCACGCGATGAGCCCTGCTGAGCTGGTCCGCCTCGGCGAAGCTCCGCCAGGCACGTTCGTCGAGGATGTCGAGATACTGGCCGACCGTCACCTCGGTGCGCATCTGGTTGAAGACCTCCCGCGCGGACTCGCGCGTCGCGATCGACGGGATGAGACGGATGCCGGTGTCGAACAGCTCGTCGCTCCAACCGAGCAGGAGGTCGCCGAGCAGCAGTGCGGCCGACTGGCCGAACCCCCGGCCGCTGCCGGTCCATCCGCCCTCCCGGTGCAGTGCCTCGAAGCGGCGGTGAGCGGAGGGCCGGCCGCGGCGGGTGTCGGAGTTGTCGATGATGTCGTCGTGCACGAGGGCCGCTGCGTGGAAGATCTCCAGGGCGCTGGCCGCGAGCACGACCGAGTGCAGTTCGTCGGCGGCCGGCTTGTCGACGAGCGGGTCGAAGCCGGCCCCCGCGCTCACCGCCTGCCAGCCCCAGTAGCAGAACAGCGCACGGAATCGCTTGCCACCCTTGAGCAGGTCGCGCGAATAGTCGACGAAGGGGGCCAGATCGGGGGCGATGGTGGCGAGAATGGGCCGGCGGTCGTCGAGGAACCCGTCGATGCCGGCCTGCACGAGATCAACTAATCGGGTACTCTCAGCCACGGTTCTACCCTAGTGAAGCGGCGAAGGCATACTATTGATGGTAAGCAGCCGCCGACTTCGAGCCTAAGGAGCGTCGCAATGCCGCTTTCCGAGCACGAACAGCGCCTTCTCGAAGAGATGGAGCGCAGCCTCTATCACAACGACGCGGACTTCGTCGCGACCGTGGGCAATCGGGGCGGCCGCCGCAACTATCGCACCATCGTCATCGGCCTGCTCGTGGCCCTGCTGGGTGTTGCCGTGATCATCGCCGGTGTCGCGATCCGCCAGCCCATCGTCGGTGTCGTCGGATTCGTCGTCATGTTCGTCGGCGTGCTCGTCGCGATCTCGACTCCGCGCCGCGGTGCTGCCGCCGCGCCGGACGGGTCCGAGGTGCCGGCTTCGGCCCCACGCCCGGGCTTCATGGACCGGCTCAACGAGCGCTGGGACAAGCGCCAGGACGAGAACGAGTAGTTCCTCGTTGCGGACGTCTGGCACAGCACGGAGCTAGCAGACTGAGCTAGCAGACTGAGCTAGCAGACTGAGCTAGCAACACGGGTCGGCCATTGGGCCGGCCCTTTTTTGTGCCCATTTTCGGCCCGATTGTGGGAAACTCCCTCCACCCCGAAAATTCCCGCATTTCCCGGTCTTTTTAGACCCTTCTGGCGTCAGCTCGAAACATTCTCTCGATTTTGTGGGGGAAAGTGGAGTAAAGTGGAGGGCACCTGCATCTGGGCCGGAGATTGAGGGGGACTGAGCCGATGTTTCTTGGCACCTACGTCCCCAAACTCGATGACAAAGGCCGGGTGATCCTGCCCGCCAAGTTCTGGGGGGAACTCGAGTCCGGACTCGTCGTGACGCGCGGCCAGGAGCGCTGCCTCTATGTGTTCAGCGCGAAGGGCTTCGAGGAGCTCAACGAGAAGATCCGCCAGGCGCCCATCACGAACAAGCAGGGCCGTGACTTCCTGCGCATGTTCCTCTCCGGTGCGAGCGCCGAGACGCCTGACGGCCAGCACCGCTTCACCGTCCCCGCCCCGTTGCGCGCGTACGCCGGTCTCGACCGCGACCTCACCGTGATCGGCGCGGGCGCCCACGCGGAGATCTGGGACACCGCCGCGTGGGAGACCTACTACTCCGAGCAGGAATCGTCGTTCTCCGAGATCTCGGAGGAGGTGATCCCGGGACTCTTCTAGTGCCTTGCATCTGACTCCCAGCCGCTCAACCCTGCCGCCACTTCCCCGGTGGCAGGTCGGATCGGATGGGGATCAGATGAAAGGGACAGTGAATACCCGACCGCTATGGCCGAACAGCAGATCCATGTCCCCGTCATGCTCGAGCGCACCGTCGAGCTGCTCGCCCCCGCCCTCGCGCGCGCCGGTGCCGTGCTCGTCGACGCCACACTCGGCATGGCCGGGCACGCGGAGGCGTTCCTCAGCCGGTTCCCGGAGCTGGTGCTGGTCGGGCTCGATCGCGATACGGACGCGCTGGCGATCGCAGGGGAGCGGCTCGCACGGTTCGGCGATCGCGTGCACCTCGTGCACACCGTCTACGACCGATTCGACGAGGCGCTCGACGGGCTCGGCATCGCCGAGGTCTCCGGCATCCTGTTCGACCTCGGGGTGTCATCCCTGCAGCTCGACCGCGTCGAGCGCGGCTTCTCCTACTCGAAGGATGCCCCGCTCGACATGCGCATGGACGCCACGTCGCCGCTGACGGCGGAGCGCATCCTCGCGGACTACAGCGAGCAGGAGCTCCGCCGCATCTTCTGGGAATACGGCGAGGAGCGCCTCGCCCAGCGTTACGCGAAGCGCATCGTCGAGCGCCGAAGCAGCGCGCCCCTCGTGCGGTCGGCGCAACTCGTGGAACTGATCACCGCGGCCACCCCGGTCGCCGTGCAGCGCAACGGGCATCCCGCCAAGCGGGTCTTCCAGGCCCTTCGCATCGAGGTGAACCAGGAGCTGTCGGTGCTCGCCACCGCGATTCCGGTTGCCATCGACCGCCTCGAGGTGGGCGGCCGCATCGTGGTGCTCGCCTACCAGTCCCTCGAAGACCGGATCGTGAAGCGCGCGCTTGCCGCGGCATCCAGCTCCACCGCTCCCGCCGGTCTGCCGGTCGAATTGCCCGAGCACCGTCCCCAGCTGAAACTGCTCATTCGAGGCGCCGAGCTGGCGAGCGACGAGGAGCGGGCGCGTAACCAGCGCTCGGCCCCCGTGCGCCTGCGGGCCGCGGAGAGGCTCCGTTATCCGGAGAACCGGGGGGCGGCAGCATGAGCTCGCTTCCCGCCTACGCACCGTCGCGCGCGCCGCGCGAGGCGCAGCCGACCCGGCATATCGAGATCGTCGCCACGCGCAGCCAGCGCCGGCGCCGGCCCCGCATCGTGTACGCGATCGTCGCGGTCACCGGGCTGTTCGTGATCCTGATGGCGCAGCTGCTGCTGAGCATCGCGCTGTCCGATGGCGCGTACCAGATCTCGTCGCTGCAGAACGAGCAGAAGAACCTGGCCCGGGACGGGCAGACCCTCACCGAGTCGCTCAATGTGCTGCAGTCGCCGCAGAACCTCGCCGCGCAGGCGACCACGCTCGGCATGGTGATGAACAACAGCGGGTCGGGGTGGCTGAGGCTGTCCGACGGCTCGGTGCTGAAGAACCCGACGGCGGCCGGAACCACCAGTGCGACGGACGCGGGAGGCCAGTCGCTGGTCACCAACGTGCTGCTCACCCCGAGCGTGACGGCCCAGCAGGACTCGTCGATGTCGGCACCCGCGGCGGGAAACCCCGCGTCGGCTACCGGCGGTTCGGGCGGTCCTGACGTAGCGTCGGGAGCGATCCCGGCCCCCACGACGCATTAGCCGGCCGACCAGGAAGCAGCCAGTGGACCACCCGAGACGAAGTCGCAGGAGGCTCGCGGTCGCGATCGTGCTGGTCTTCGCGGTCGTGGGGCTGTTCCTCGTGAAGCTGGTGGACATCCAGGTCGTGCGAGCGGACGAGCTCGACAAGCAGTCATACGACAAGCGGGCCATCGCGGTCACCACCTACGCCCCGCGCGGCCGCATCGTCGACTCCAACGGCACCGTGCTGGCGGACACCGTCACCCGGTACGACATCACGGCCTCGCCACGCAACGTCAACCTGCACAGGACGGCGAGCGCGGTGCAGAAGTTCGCTGACCAGATCGCCGCGATCACCGCGCAGGACCCCGCGGCGGTGTTCAGCTCGCTGACGAGGAACCCGACGGCGGACTACTCGCTCGTCAGCTCGGCCGTCACCACGGCGGAGATGCGGGCGATCGTGAAGCTCAGCCTGCCCGGCATCTACTACGTCAGCCACCCGGTGCGCACCTACCCCGACGGGTCGGTGGCCGGCAACCTGATCGGCTTCGTCGGCACCTCGGGTGCCCAGGCCGGCGTCGAGAACATGGACGACTCGTGCCTCGCCTCCACCAATGGCACGACCACCTACGAACAGGGCGCGGACGGCGTGCAGATCCCCGGGTCGAGCGTGACCAACAAGCCGGCCGTCGCCGGCGGCACGATCAAGCTCACGATCGACTCCGACCTGCAGTGGTTCGCCCAGCAGGCGATCGCCGAGCAGGCGACCGCGATCGGCGCTCAGTCCGCGACCGCGGTGGTCGTCGAGGTCAAGACCGGCAAGCTCCTGGCCGTCGCCGACTGGCCGTCGGTCGACCCGAACAATGTGGGCCTCACGCCGATCGCGAACCGGCAGGCGCTCTCCTTCACCGCCCAGTACGAGCCCGGCTCGGTGTTCAAGGGGATGTCCGCAGCGATGCTCATCGACACCGGCATCGGCTCACCCACCATGCAGGCCACCGTGCCGTGGTCGTGGAAGACGCCGGAGGGGGGCCGGGTCAACGACGCCGGGGCGCACGCGGTCGAGCGCCTCACCCTCACCGGCGTGCTGCAGCAGTCCTCGAACGTCGGCATCTCGATGATGGGCAGCAAGGTTCCGGAGAAGACCCGCTACGACTACATGAAGGCGTTCGGGCTCGGCCAGAAGTCGGCGGTGAAATTCCAGGGCGAGGCGACCGGCAGCATCCAGCCGCTGCCATGGGACGACCAGACGAAGTACAACGTGCTCTACGGCCAGGGTGTGTCCGCGACCGCGCTGCAGGTCGCCGGCATCTACCAGACCCTCGGAAACGGGGGAGTACGGATGCCCCTGTCGCTGGTGGACAGCTGCACCAAGCCGGACGGGACCGTCACCGACCAGCCCTCCACCTCCGGCACCCGCGTGGTGTCCGACAGCACCGCGAAGACGGTCGTCAACATGCTGGAAAGCGTCGTCGACAGCGGTGAACTCTCGTCGACCACGAAGATCGCCGGCTACCGCGTCGCGGGCAAGAGCGGCACCGCCGAGGTGGCCTCGCATGGCGTCTACACCAGCGACCGCATCGTCTCGTTCGTGGGCCTGGCGCCGGCGACCGACCCGCAATACGAGGTGCTGGTCACCTACACGAAGCCCACTACTATGAAGACTTCGGCTGCTGCGGCACCGACCTTCAAGAAGATCATGACCCAGGTGCTCACAAAGTACCGGGTCCCCCCGTCGACGACACCATCCACGTATCCGGCGACGACCTGGTAGAAAGAGGATGCTTTGACCGCTCGGATTCCCCCGGTTCTGAGACCGGAGCATCCGCTGGCCAGGCCCCTCGCCGGACTCGTGTCGGAATTCGGCCTGGAGTCCGTCGGCTCCCTGGACGGCGTCGAGATCACCGGCATCACCCTGCGCTCGACCGAGGTGGAGCCCGGTGACCTGTTCGTCGGCGTGAAGGGCCTCGCGAGCCACGGGGCGAGCTACGCGGCGGATGCCGCCGAGAGCGGCGCGGTGGCCGTCCTGACCGATGCGGAGGGCGCCGCGATCGCCGCGTCCAGCGGGCTTCCGATCGTGATCGTCGATTCGCCGCGCGCCGCCCTCGGCGGCGTCTCGGCCTGGGTCTATCGCACGAACGAGCATCCGCCGCTGCTGCTCGGGGTCACCGGAACGAACGGCAAGACCTCCACCTCGTACATCGTCGAGGCGATCCTGAAGCAACTCGGGCTGGTCACCGGGCTCTCGTCGACCGCGGAGCGCCACATCGGCGACCTGAACGTGGTCAGCCGGCTCACCACGCCCGAGGCCAGCGAGATGCACGCCCTGCTGGCACGGATGCGGGAGAGCGAGGTGCGCGCGGTCGCCATCGAGGTGAGCGCCCAGGCGCTCAGCCGCAACCGGGTCGACGGCCTGCTGTTCGACGTGGTCGCCTTCACCAACCTGAGCCACGATCACCTCGACGACTACGCCGACATGGACGAGTACTTCGAGGCGAAGGTCGTGTTCTTCGAGCCGGACCGTGGCAAGCGTGGAGTGGTCTCTTTGGACTCGCCGTGGGGTCAGAAGGTGGTCGGGCGCTCACGCATCCCGGTCACGACGATCTCCGCGACCCCGGGCGTCGCCGGGGAGTGGAACGTCGAGATCCTCGAGGAGAGGGCCGAGTTCACCCGCTTCCGGCTGACCGGTCCGGAGGGCCGCTCATTGGAGAGCAGCGTTCCGCTGATCGGCTGGCACATGGCAGCGAACGCGGGCCTCGCGATCGTGATGCTGGTCGAGGCCGGCTTCGAGCTGGAGGCGATCGGCCAGGCGATCGAGGGCGGCATCACCGCGTACCTGCCGGGCCGCACCGAGCGGGTGTCGGGCGAGCGTTCACCGTCGGTGTTCGTCGACTTCGGGCACAGCCCCGACGCGTTCCTCAACACCCTCGGCGCCGTGCGGAACGTCACGAAGGGCAAGGTCATCATGCTGTTCGGTGCGGACGGCGACCGCGACAAGACGAAGCGATCCGAGATGGGACGGGTGGCGTCGGAGAACTCGGACATCCTCGTCATCACCGATCACCACCCCCGGTTCGAGGATCCTGATTCCATCAGGGCGATGCTGGTTGCGGGCGCGAAGCTCGCCGAGCACCAGGCGGAGCTCGTCGAGGTGAGCCCTCCGGAGGAGGCGATCCGCACGGCGGTCTCGCTCGCGAAGGAGGGCGACTCCATCCTCTGGGCGGGACCGGGGCACCAGGACTACCGGGACATCCGGGGCGTCCGCACCGAGTACTCGGCCCGCCAGCTCGCCCGCGACGCGCTGCGGGAGGCCGGCTGGGAGGCCGCCGAGGTCGAGCCCCGATGATCGCCCTGACTCTCGCCGAGATCGCCGCGGCGGTCGGCGGAACGATTGCCGATGCCGACGAGTCGACCGTCGTCTCAGGGTCCGTCGAGACGGATTCGCGGCTCGTGACCCCGGGGTCGATCTTCTTCGCCCTGAAGGGCGAGACGACCGACGGCAGCCTGTTCGCCGCGTCGGCGGTGGACAACGGCGCAGCGCTTCTGGTGGTCCCCGAGCCGCTGCACCTCGCGGTCGCGCAGGTCGTCGTCGCCGACCCGCTGGCGGCCCTCGCATTGCTCGCACACTACGTCGTCGCCCGCGTCCGCGCGCTCGGCAGGCTGAAGGTGGTCGGCATCACCGGTTCCAACGGCAAGACCACCACCAAGAACATGCTGCGGGCCATCCTCTCCGCCCAGGGGCCGACCGTCGCCCCGCAGGGGTCGTACAACAACCAGGTCGGCGCGCCATACACGATGCTGCTCATCGACGAGCAGACCCGGTTCCTCGTCGTCGAGATGGGGGCGAGCGCCATCGGCGACATCGCCAGGATCATCGGCATCGTCGTGCCCGACATCTCCGTGGTGCTCAAGGTGGGCATGGCGCACGCCGGGGAGTTCGGCGGCATCGAGCAGACCCAGAAGGCCAAATCGGAGATCGTCGCCAGCCTGCCCGCCACCGCCATCGCGGTGCTCAACCGCGACGACCAGCGGGTGGTCGCCATGGCGGGGCTGACCGCGGCGCGTCCCGTCTGGTTCGGACTGGATGACCAGGCAGACGATGGTGCTGCCGGCATCTGGGCGGACGACCTGCGGGCGACGAGCGCCGGCACGGTCTTCACCCTGGTGGCCGGCCGGCAGCGGCGCGAGGTCACCCTGCGCATTCTGGGCGAGCACCACGTGATGAACGCACTGGCCGCGATCGCGGTCGCGCTCGAGCTCGGGGTGCCGCTCGACGACGCCGTGGCGGCCCTCGGCACCATCGAGCGGGCGGAACGCTGGCGCATGGAGGTGCTGCACCCCGGCGGCGGGATCACCGTCATCAACGACGCATACAACGCGAGCCCCGACTCCACCGCGGCCGCGCTCAAGACCCTCGCCCAGATCGTGACGCCGGGCGAACGCTCCGTCGCCGTGCTCGGCGAGATGAACGCCCTCGGCGAGTACGCCGATGAGGAGCACGACCGCATCGGGCGGCTCGTGGTGCGTCTCAACATCCAGAAGCTGGTGGTGATCGGCCACCGCGCGCGGCACATTCACAACGCGGCGGGACTCGAGGGCTCGTGGGACGGGGAGTCGGTGCTCGTCGAGACCGGCGACGAGGCATACGATCTGTTGCGTGATGAACTCCGGGCGGGCGACGTCGTGCTCGTGAAATCATCCAACGCGGCCGGCCTCCGGCACCTGGGCGACCGGCTCGGGGGCGTCGCCCAGTGATCGGCCTTCTCACCGCCGGCGGTATCTCGATGGTGTTCACGCTCATCCTGACCCCGCTGTTCGCGCGCGCGTTCAAGCGCCTGAACCTCGGCCAGTTCTACCGGGCGGACACGCCCACCACACACATCGTGAAGCGCGGAACGCCTTCGATGGGCGGCATCGTCTTCATCACGGCGGCGATCGTCGGCTACTTCGTGGGCCACTGGGTGGGCAAAGACCCGATCTCCGGTTCCGGCCTGCTGGTGATCGGAATGATGGTGGGCCTGGCCCTGATCGGGTTCGTCGACGATTTCATGAAGGTGCGCCGGCAGAACAGCCTCGGGCTGTCGGGCTCGTTCAAGATCGCCGGAACGGTCGTCGTCGCCGTGATCTTCGGCGTCCTGTCGCTCACCTACCACGACGCGTTCGGGCATACCCCGGCGTCGACCGCCATCTCCTTCGTGCGAAACCTCAACGTCGACTTCGTCGCCATCTTCGGTGCGACGGCCGGAATCATGATCTTCATCGCCTGGGTGGTGTTCATCACCACGAGCGTGTCGAACGCCGTGAACCTGACGGACGGCCTCGACGGGCTCGCGACCGGGTCCTCGATCTTCGCCATCGGGTCGTACGTGGTCATCGGGTTCTGGCAGTCGAACCAGTCCTGCTACTCGACCACGATCGACCCGGACAACCTGTTCAAGTGCTACGACGTGTCGCGGCCGCTCGACCTCGCGGTCGTCGCGGCGTCCATCGTCGGGGCGCTGATCGGCTTCCTCTGGTGGAACACCTCGCCGGCCCAGATCCATATGGGCGACACCGGCTCCTTCGGGCTCGGCGGGGCCCTCGCCGCGCTGGCGATCCTGTCCCGCACCGAACTGCTGCTCATCCTGATCGGCGGGCTGTTCCTGGTGGTGACCGGCCAGGTGATCGTGCAGCGGATCTACTTCAAGGCGACCGGTGGCAGACGCATCTGGCGCGCCAGTCCGCTGCACCATCACTTCGAGATGAAGGGCTGGGCCGAGGTGACGATCGTGGTGCGGTTCTGGATCATCTCGGGCCTGTTCGTGGCCATCGGCGTCGGCCTGTTCTACCTCGAATGGCTCTCCCGGACGGCCTGACATGGACAACACGGGGCGCAGCCCTTCGGATGTCGCGAGCCTCTCCGGCTGGAACGCCGACTGGGCGGGCCTGCGGGTCGCAGTGCTCGGTCTCGGCATCACCGGATTCTCGGTCGCGGACACCCTGGCGGAGCTCGGCGCCGAGCTGCTGGTGCTCTCGTCGACCGCCGACCCGGAGGCGGCGGACCTGCTCGGCGTGATCGGCGTGCGGCACGAGACGACGGACCTGGACAGGCACCTCGCGGAGTTCGGCCCGGAGCTGGTGGTCGTCTCACCCGGATTCCGGCCCACTCACCCGCTCGTGGTCGCGGCGACCGCCGCCGGGATCCCGGTCTGGGGCGACGTCGAGCTGGCCTGGCGACTGCGCGACAGGGTGCGGCCCGCGGCGGAGTGGATCGCCATCACCGGCACGAACGGCAAGACCACGACCACGATGCTCACGACGGCGATGATCGCCGCCGGCGGCAGGCGGGTGGTCGCGTGCGGCAACGTCGGGGTTCCGGTACTGGACGCCATCCGCGACCCGACAGGGTTCGACGTGCTCGTGGTCGAGCTCTCCAGCTTCCAGCTGCACTACCTGGACAGCATGTCCGCCTGGTCGGCGGCCTGCCTCAACGTGGCCGACGACCACCTCGACTGGCACGGAAGCGCGGAGGCCTATCGGGCTGCGAAGGGCAAGGTCTACCAGAACGCGAAGGTGGCCTGCGTCTACAACCTGGAGGACGAGACTACGCGCGCCCTGGTCGAGGGGGCGGACGTGGTCGAGGGATGCCGCGCGATCGGCTTCGGACTCGGCCTGCCCGGCCCGAGCGACCTGGGGCTGGTCGACGAGATCCTGGTCGACCGGGCCTTCCTCGACGACCGCCAGCGGGCCGCACTGGAGATCGCCACCGTGAGCGAGCTCGACGCGGTCGGTCTCGGCTCGCCGCACATGATCGCGAACGTGCTGGCCGCGGCGGCGCTCGCGCGCTCCTTCGGGATCGCGATCGACGACATCCGCACGGCCGTGCGCGAGTTCCGGCCCGACCATCACCGAACCGAGACGATCGGTCTCCGGGACGGCATCCGCTGGGTGGACGACTCGAAGGCGACCAACCCCCACGCGGCCCAGGCCGCTCTCGATTCGTTCAGTCCCGTGGTGTGGATCGTGGGAGGCCTGTTCAAGGGGGTGGATGTCGACGAGCTGGTTTCGCGCAACATTCCGCGCCTGCGCGCGGCCGTCGTCATCGGCACCGACCGTAAACCTCTGGTTGAAGCTTTTACGCGACACGCGCCGGAACTCCCCGTATTCGAGGTGGACGCCGCCGAGACTGGGCAGGTGATGCCGTCGGCCGTGAGGCTGTCGGCGTCCGCCGCGCGCGAGGGCGACACCGTGTTGCTCGCACCCGCGGCCGCGTCGATGGACCAGTTCACCGACTACGCGGACCGGGGCGACCGGTTCGCGAGAGCCGTACACGACCACCTGGGAGGGGCAGAGGATGACCAGCCTTCCGCGCTCCCGCCCGTTCACTGAAACACGACAGCCGGGGACACGACAGCACCCCTCCCGCGGCCCGGCCGCGGTCGTCGCCGTCAAGCGCATCTTCGCCGCTGAGACGGGCAACTACTTCCTGTTGCTCGGCGCCACCCTGTTCCTGGTGATCCTCGGCCTGGTGATGGTGCTCTCGTCCTCCGCCGTCGAGTCCTACAAGGCCAGCAACAACTTTTTCGGCGGTTTCGCCCACCAGGTGCTGTTCGCGGCACTCGGTCTTCCGCTCATGCTGGTCGCGGCGCGCATGCCTGCCATCTTCTGGAAGAAGTGGGCCGGCGTCTTCGTGATCATCGCGATCGCACTGCAGGCGGCGGTGATCCTCACCCCGCTCGGCACCTCGGTCGGCGGTAACCGCAACTGGATCACCTTCGGCACCTTCACCGCCCAGCCGTCGGAACTGGTGAAGATCGCGCTCGTCATCTGGCTCGGCCTGACGCTGGCCAGGAAGCTGCCGGTGATCGACGACTGGCGTGAACTGATCATGCCGATCGCGCCGATCGTCGGCGTCGCCATCGCCCTGGTGCTGCTCGGCGGTGACCTCGGTACCACCATGATCCTGTCGCTGATCGTGCTCGGCGCGCTGTTCTTCGCCGGGGTGCGGCTGCGCTACCTCGCGATCCCCGTCGTGCTCGGCGGCATCATCGGACTGGTGGCGGCGTTCGGTACCGGTTCTCGCCGTGACCGCATGGATGCCTTCATCCAGGGCTGCACCTCGATCAACCAGGCCGGCGGCATCTGCTACCAGACCGTGCAGGGCTGGTGGGCGCTGGCCTCCGGTGGACCGTTCGGTGTGGGTCTCGGCAACTCGACGGCGAAGTGGTCCTGGCTGCCGGAGGCGGACAACGACTTCATCTTCGCGATCATCGGGGAGGAACTGGGCCTCATCGGCGCGATCGTGGTGCTGCTGCTCTTCGTGGTGGTCGCCATCGCCATGGTGCGGATCATCCGGGTCAACCGTGACCCTTTCGCGCGCATCACGACCAGCGCGATCATGGTGTGGATCATCGGCCAGGCCTTCGTGAACATCGGGGTGGTGCTCGGCGTGCTGCCGGTGCTCGGAGTGCCGCTGCCACTCATCTCCGCCGGCGGCTCGTCGCTCATCACTTCCCTGGCCGCCATCGGAATCGTCCTGTCCTTCGCGAGGCAGGCGCCCGCGCGCGACCCCGCCGGGCGAGAATTGGACGCATGACCCGATACCTCCTCGCGGGCGGTGGCACGGCGGGGCACGTCAACCCGCTGCTCGCCGTCGCCGATCGCCTCCGCGGCCGCGACCCCCAGGCTGAAGTGATCGTCCTCGGCACCGCCGAAGGCCTCGAGGCCCGGCTCGTGCCGGAGCGCGGGTACCGGCTGCTCACGGTGCCGAAGATCGTGTTCCCGCGCCGGCCCGGCCGTGCCGCGCTGCGCTTTCCGCGGGCGTTCTCGGCGAGCGTCGCGAGCATCCGTTCGTTGATCCGGGAGCACGGCATCGACGTGGTCGTGGGGTTCGGGGGCTATGTCTCGGCACCCGCCTACGTCGCCGCCCACCGGGAGAGGAAGCCCATCGTCGTGCACGAAGCCAACGCGAAGCCCGGCATCGCCAACCGGCTCGGTGCCCGCTACACGCGCCAGGTGGGCGTGACCTTCCACCAGACCCGCCTGCGGCACGCCGTGTTCGTGGGAATGCCGCTCCGTCGCGAGATCGAGACCCTCGACCGCGCCGCCACCCGTGCGGAGGCGATCCGCTTCTTCGGGCTCGACCCGAAGAAGCCGGTGCTCCTGGTGACCGGGGGATCGCAGGGCGCGATGGCGATCAACCAGACCGTCTGGGATGCCGCGGCCCTGATCCTCGGCGCCGGCTGGCAGCTGCTGCACATCACCGGCGCGCGCTGGGACCGGCTCACCAGCGAACTCCCGGGCTACGTGCTAACCCAGTACTGCGATCGCATGGATCTCGCCATCGCCGCCGCCGACCTCGCCGTCGCGCGCGGCGGCTCGGCGACGGTCAGCGAGTTCAGCGCGCTCGGCGTGCCGGCCGTCTACGTCCCGCTGCCGATCGGCAACGGCGAGCAGGCGCTCAACACGAAGGACCAGGTGGATGCCGGCGGCGCGATCCTGGTCGATAACGCCGCGTTCACCCCGGCCTGGGTCGGCACCACGCTGGTGCCACTGCTCGAGGATCGCGCCCTCGTCGCGGAGATGGCGGCGCGCTCGAAGTCGATCGGCGTGCTCGACGGCAGCGACCGGATGGTCGCCCTGGTCGAAGCGGCACTGGTCGGGAAGGCGGTAGGCGCCCCATGATCAAGTCCGATTTCACCCAGGCCATGCCCGACCACCCCGGAACCGTGCACTTCGTCGGCATCGGCGGCGCGGGGATGAGCGGCATCGCCCACCTCTTCGTGACCGCGGGGGTCCCGGTCAGTGGGTCGGACATCCGTGCCACCGACACGGTCGAGGGCCTTCGCGCCCGCGGCGTCACCATCGCGATCGGGCACGCCGCCGCCAACATCGGGTCGGCCGACACCCTGGTGGTGACCGGCGCGATCGCCGAGGACAACCCGGAGTACGTCGCGGCGAAGGAACGCGGCCTGCCCATCGTGCACCGGGCCCGGGCGCTGGCCTGGCTCACCCGGAACCACCGGCTGGTCGCCGTCGCCGGGGCGCACGGCAAGACCACGTCCACGGCCATGATCATCACCGCCCTGCTCGAGCTGGGCGCGGATCCGAGCTTCGTCAACGGCGGCGTCATCCGCTCGCTCGGCACGAGTGCCGCCCCGGGCGACGGTGACGTGTTCGTGGTGGAGGCCGACGAGTCCGACGGCTCGTTCCTGCTCTATGACACGGCGATCTCGCTCATCACCAACGTCGACCCCGACCACCTGGACCACTTCGGCTCCGAGGAGGCCTTCGAGGAGGCCTTCGTCACCTTCGCCCGCCGGGCCGGGGAGCGGGTCGTCATCTCGAGCGATGACCCGCGATCGGTCGCTGTGACGGCCCGGCTCGGTGACCGCGCCGTCACCACCTTCGGGCAGGCGGAGTCTGCGGATGTGCGGCTCACCGACGTGTCGACCGCCGGTACGGTCTCGTTCACGCTTCGCTACCTCGGCGCGGATCACTCGACGGAACTGAAGGTGGCCGGCCTGCACAACGCGATCAATGCCGCGGGCGCCTTCGGCGTGCTGGTCGCGCTGGGCTACGAGCCGCAGGCCGCCCTGGATGCGGTGGCCCTGTTCGAGGGCACCGAGCGGCGGTTCGAGCTGCGCGGCACCGTCGGCGGGGTGAGCGTGTACGACGACTTCGCCCACCACCCGACCGAGATCCGCGCCGCGCTGAGCGGGGCCAGGGGGGTCGTCGGCACGGGCCGGCTCATCCCGATCTTCCAGCCCCACCTCTACACGCGCACCCGCGACATGGCCGAGCAGTTCCGCGACGTGCTCGAGACGCTCGCCGACCACACCATCATCGTGCCCGTGTACGGCGCCCGCCAGGACCCGATCCCGGGCGTGACAGGAGCGCTGATCGCCGACCGCTACGGCGACCTCTCGCGGGTGACCGTGATCGATGACTGGCAGGAGGCGGCGGACTACGCGGCGTCCATCGCGCGGCCGGGCGACTTCGTCATCCCGATGGGCGGCGGCGACATCTACCGGATCATCCCGCAGGTACTGGACGCGCTCGAGAAACATCGCGAGGCGTAGGTGAAGCGGCCCGAGGGTTTCGACCGGACGCCGCCGGCGACTCCACGCCCGCCGGCCAGGAAGGCGCCGGACGCACCGGCGAAGAAAGCGCCGGCAGAGAAAGCGCCGGCAGAGAAAGCGCCGGCAGAGAAGTCCGTTACAAAGCAGCAGCCCGTCCCGAAGCAGAAGCCGGCACCTCGCCAGAGGCCGGCGGCGGGCCGTGACCTGCGCAGGGCGGAGGCCGCGCGCCGCCGGTACGAGCGCAGCGAGGTGCGGCGCTTCACCCGCCGGTCCCGGCGTCGCCGGGTCACCTGGCTGGTCACGATCGTGTGCGTGCTGCTGCTCGGCGGGCTGACGGTCGGCGCGATCTACTCGCCGCTGCTGTCGCTGAAGACGATCGAGGTGACCGGCACCAGTCGCGTGGACAAGAACCAGGTGCTCGGCGCGCTCAAGGGGCAGCTCGGCACCCCGCTCGCCCTCGTCGATTTCGGGAAGATCCGCACCGAGCTCGCGGGATTTCCGCTGATCAGGAGCTACGTCACCGAGTCGGTGCCGCCCGACACGCTGATCGTGAGGATCTCGGAGCGCACGCCGATCGCGCTGCTGCCGACGGCGAAGGGCTACTCGGTCATCGACGCCGCGGGTGTCGACCTGCAGGACTCCGCCAGCCGCCCGGCCGGGCTGCCGGTGCTGACCGGCGGGGCGGCCCTCACGAAGTCCGCGGCGTTCCGTGCGGCGATCGACGTGCTCCTGGCGCTCGGCTCCGACATCCTGGCCAGGGTGGACGGTGTCACCGCGGCCACGACGGACAACGTCACGCTCACCCTGGTCGGCGGGGCGACCGTGCTGTGGGGGAGTGACGAGCAGTCCGCGCTGAAGGGGAGAGTGCTCGCGACCCTGGTCAAGAACCAGCCCGGCGCGACCCGCTACGACGTGACCGCGCCGACCACGCCGGTGTTCGTGCCCGGATAGTGCCGCACTTTCCGACACGCTGACCAGCCTGGTCCGGCGTTCCCGCGCGGCGGCTTACCGTGAAGACACAAAACCTATACTGAGCATAACTTTAATCTTCAGGTAGAGGTTGAGAGTTTCAAGCGGAGGCCGGAACGTGACATCGAACCAGAACTACCTAGCCGTGATCAAGGTCGTCGGCATAGGCGGCGGCGGCGTCAACGCGGTCAACCGCATGATCGAGCTCGGCCTTCGCGGCGTCGAGTTCATCGCCATCAACACGGATGCCCAGGCCCTCCTGATGAGCGACGCCGACGTGAAGCTCGACGTCGGCCGCGAGATCACGCGCGGACTCGGTGCCGGCGCCGACCCGGAGGTCGGCAGGCGTGCCGCCGAGGACCACGCGGAGGAGATCGAGGAGGCGCTGGCCGGCGCGGACATGGTCTTCGTCACCGCGGGCGAGGGCGGCGGCACCGGCACCGGTGGTGCCCCCGTGGTCGCCCGCATCGCCAAGTCGATCGGTGCGCTCACCATCGGCGTCGTCACCCGGCCGTTCGGGTTCGAGGGCAAGCGACGGGCGGCCCAGGCCGACGTCGGGGTCGCCGCGCTGAAGAGCGAGGTCGACACCCTCATCGTCGTTCCCAACGACCGGCTGCTCGAGATCAGCGACCGCGGCATCAGCTTTCTCGAGGCCTTCGCGACCGCGGACCAGGTGCTGCTCGCCGGCGTGCAGGGCATCACCGATCTCATCACCACGCCCGGGCTCATCAACCTCGACTTCGCCGACGTGAAGTCGGTCATGCAGGGCGCCGGCTCGGCGCTCATGGGCATCGGTTCCAGCCGCGGCGCGGATCGCGCCATCAAGGCGGCCGAGCTCGCCGTCGCCAGCCCGCTGCTCGAGGCGAGCATCGACGGGGCCCACGGCGTGCTGCTCTCCATCCAGGGCGGATCGAACCTCGGCATCTTCGAGATCAACGACGCGGCGCGACTCGTGCAGGAGGCCGTGCACCCGGAGGCCAACATCATCTTCGGCGCGGTCATCGACGACACCCTCGGCGACGAGGTGCGGGTCACCGTCATCGCGGCCGGCTTCGACGGCGGTGAACCCTCGACCAAGAAGTCCGGTCACCGGTCGAACTACGTCGACCCGGTCACGTCGCCAGGAGCGGGTGCCTCGGACGCCGACACCGGTTCCTGGAAGGGCGAGCCCGACCTTCCCGCCGTGCAGCGCGACCCCGTGTTCGAGGATGACGACGACGACCTGAACATCCCCGACTTCCTGAGGTAGTCGTGCTCACACTGGCCGGGCGGCTCGCTGCGGTGCAGGCGGGGGTCGCGGATGCCGCGGCGCAGGCCGGCAGGAGCGCCGACGAGATCACCACCATTGTCGTCACCAAGTTCCATCCGGCGAGCCTCGTGCGCGAGCTCCACGCGCTCGGGGTGCGGGAGTTCGGCGAGAACCGGCACCAGGAGGCGCAGGCGAAGGCGGCGGAGCTGCGCGACCTCGACCTGCGCTGGCACTTCATCGGCCAGCTGCAGAGCAAGAAGGCGCGCCAGGTGCGCGAGTACGCCAGCGCGATCCACTCGCTCGACCGGGACTCCGTCATCGACGCCCTCGCCTCCGCCGACGGGTCCCTGGACTGCTTCGTGCAGCTCAACCTCACCGGCGACCCGGGGCGGGGCGGGGCACGGGACGGCGACCTGGAGGCGGTCGCGGAGCGGGTGCTCGCGACATCCGGCCTGCGGCTGCTCGGCGTGATGGCCGTCGCGCCGGTCGGGGAGGAGCCGAGGAGGGCGTTCGAGCGGGTGCGTACCGCCTCCGAACGCGTACGACGCCTCGACCCGACCGCGGACCGGATCTCGGCCGGTATGTCCGGTGACTACCCCGCCGCGATCGCCGAGGGTGCGACACACCTTCGCATTGGGTCGGCAATCACCGGAAACCGGCCGACCGGCGGTTAATCTGGGCGCAGGGCGTTTGATCACTGGAGGCACCGAATGGCTAACCCGCTGCGCAAGACGATGGTCTACCTGGGCCTTGCCGACGAGGAGTTCGACTATGACGACGAGGCGCCCATGGCGCCCGCCGCGCCGGTCGAACGTCGCGCCGACCGCCATGCCGCGCCGGTGGCGCCCACCCGTGCGCAGGTGACTCCGCTCCGTCGCGCCCCGGCACCTCGGGCGCAGGGGCAGACCGACATGAACAGGATCTTCACCGTGCACCCACGCACCTACAACGATGCGCCCGTGATCGCGGAGAGCTTCCGCGACGGCATCCCGGTGATCATGAACCTCTCGCAGATGAGCGAGCCGGAGGCGCGTCGCCTCATCGACTTCGCCAGCGGCCTGTCGGAGGGCCTGTACGGCAAGATCGAGCGCGTCACCAACAAGGTGTTCCTGCTGTCCCCGGCGCACGTCGCCGTGAGTGGCGACCCGGCCGAGGCCGAACAGGACGTCGATGCGTCCTTCTTCGCGCAGTCCTGATCCTCCAGTAACGCCGTGATCGTCGTATCCGTCATTGCGACGGTCGTCTACTACGCGCTGCTCATCTTCTTCTTCGTCATGTGGGCGCGGTTCGTTCTCGACCTGGCCCGCAACTTCGCGCGCAGCTGGCGACCGCGCGGCGCCGTGCTCCTGCTGTCCGAGTTCATCTACACGCTCACCGACCCGCCGATCCGCACGGCGCGGCGGATCGTGAAGCCGATCCGCTTCGGGGGGATGTCGCTCGACTTCGCCTGGAGCCTCGTGATGCTGCTCGTGATCGTGCTGATCTACGTGACCCTGGTGGTTCGCGGGGTCTGACCGGAACGTTCACAGCGACTCCCGGTACAGTGGGTAGCGCGGGCGGATCGCCGCCTCGGGTAGTGATGCGGACACATTAGTTTGCTACCGTTAGCTGATCGTTAATAATTCGCAGTACCTGCCAATGCTTTTTTGAGGTGAGACCATGGCCCTGACGCCTGAAGACGTAGTCAACAAGCGATTCCAGCCGACGAAGTTCCGTGAGGGTTACGACCAGGACGAGGTCGATGATTTCCTCGACGAGGTGGTCGTCGAGCTTCGCCGTCTCAACCAGGAGAATGAGGAGCTGCGCCAGCGTCTCATGGCCGGCGAGTCGCGCATCAATGAGCTGCAGCGTTCGGCAGGACAGCCGCAGCAGGCTTCCGCGTTCGGCGACCAGCAGCAGTTCGGCCAGCAGCAGCCGCAGTTCGGCCAGCCGCCGCAGTTCGGCCAGCCGCCCGTCATGGCGGGTGCAGGCGCGCTGGGCTTCCCCGCGCCGGCCGACCCCAACGCCGTCGACCCGAGTAACACCAACAACCTCCTGCAGCTGGCACGCAAGCTGCATGAGGAGCACGTGCGCGAGGGCATCGAGAAGCGCGACGCGCTCATCGCCGAGGGCCACGCGACCGCGGCCCGGGTAGTCAGCGAAGCCGAGAACGCCCAGCGCCAGCAGCTGTCGTCGCTCGACCAGGAGCGCCAGTCGCTGGAGCATCGCATCGAGGAGCTGCGTTCGTTCGAGCGCGACTACCGCCAGAAGCTGCGCGGCTACATCGAAGGTCAGCTCCGCGAGCTCGAGGGTTCCAACCCGATGACCGGCTCACCGCAGCAGCAGCAAGCGCCGATGTACAACCCGTTGCAGTCCGCGCAGCCCGCCGGCTACCAGGGCTTTGGTGGTAACTGAGCCGCAGGCGACGGTAACCGAGCCGCGGGCGAGAAGGGTCAGCGTTCGCGCGCTCATCATCCTCGCGGGCGTCGCTGTCGTCGTCTACGGCGTCGACCAGCTGACCAAGTACCTCATCCTGCAGAACCTCCAGGTGAACGAGCAGGTCTCGGTGATCGGGCAGCTGCTCACCTTCCACCTGGTGAAGAATCCGGGGGCGGCCTTCTCGCTCGCGACCGGAATGACCTGGATCTTCTCGATCGCGGCCGCGGCCGTCACCGTCTTCATCGTCATCTTCGCGCGACGCATCCGTTCACTGGGCTGGGCGGTCCTGTTCGGGATGCTGCTCGGCGGCACCACGGGCAACCTCACCGACCGCCTGTTCCGGCCACCGGGATTCGGCGTCGGTGAAGTGGTGGACTTCATCCAGGTCTATGGCTTCAACGCCATCTTCAACATCGCCGACTCCTTCATCTGCGCCAGCATGGGCCTGTTCATCATCCTCACGCTCCGCGGCATCCGGCTCGATGGCACCCGTAGCAGCAAGTCGCGCGCGACCGCCACTCCCGAACCGAAATAGCGATGGAGTCGCGCAGCCTCCCGGTGCCCGACGGGCTCGCGGGGGAGCGGGTGGATGCCGCGATCGCGAAACTGCTCGGATTCTCGCGCACCTTCGCGGCCGAGGTCGCCGAGGCGGGCGGGGTCACCGTCGACGGCGTCGTCGCCGGCAAGTCCGACCGGCTTCGCGCGGACGGCTGGCTCGAGGTGAGCTGGGAGGCACGGGAGGCGCCGACAATCGTTCCGGTCACCGTACCCGGTCTCGGGATCGTGTACGACGACGATGACCTCGTCGTCGTCGACAAGCCGGTCGGGGTGGCCGCCCACCCCTCGGTCGGCTGGACCGGACCGACGGTGCTCGGTGCGCTGGCCGGCGCGGGGTTCACGATCTCCACCTCCGGCGCCAGCGAACGCGCGGGGATCGTGCACCGGCTCGACGCCGGCACCAGCGGCCTGATGGTGGTGGCCAAGAGCGAGCGGGCATACACCGAGCTCAAACGGCAGTTCCACGACCGCGAGGTCTCCAAGATCTACCATGCCGTCGTGCAGGGCCACCCGGACCCGCTCGCGGGCACCATCGACGCACCCATCGGGCGGCATCCGTCGTCCAGCTGGAAGTTCGCGGTCACGGCCGGCGGCAAGCCGTCGGTCACCCACTACGAGACACTCGAGGCCTTTCCGAGTGCATCGCTGCTCGAGGTGCATCTCGAGACGGGTCGCACCCACCAGATCCGCGTGCACCTGTCCGCCCAGCGTCACCCCTGCGTCGGGGACGCGATGTACGGCGCCGACCCGACCATCTCGGCGAGACTCGGGCTGGAGCGGCAGTGGCTGCACGCGAAAGAGCTCGGTTTCCGGCATCCCGGCACCGGCGACCAGGTGGTTTTCGAGAGTTCTTACCCGCAGGACCTGCAACACGCGCTCGACGTGCTGAGGGGCGACTGATCGAGGCTTATTCTTGATCAACACCCTCGGCTAGTCGGAGCACTTCTTGGCATCCATCGACGATTCATTCGTGCACCTCCACGTGCACAGCGAGTATTCGATGCTGGACGGGGCCGCCCGGGTCGGGCCGCTGGTGGCCGCGGCCGCCGAGGCCGGTATGCCGGCGCTCGCCATCACCGACCACGGCAACATGTTCGGTGCATACGACTTCTGGAAGCAGGCGACCGCAGTCGGCATCACGCCGATCATCGGCACCGAGGCGTACATCACGCCGGGCACGGCACGGCAGGACAAGACGCGCGTGCGCTGGGGCAGCTCCGGCCAGGTGCAAGACGACGTCGGCGGGTCGGGGTCGTACACCCACATGACACTGCTCTCCGAGAACAACGAGGGCATGCACAACCTGTTCAAGCTGTCGTCGCTCGCGTCGATGGAGGGCTACTACTTCAAGCCGCGCATGGACCGCGAACTGCTGAACCGGTACTCGAAGGGCATCATCGCGACCACCGGATGCGTCGGTGGCGAGGTTCAGACCCGCCTGCGGCTCGGCCAGTACGAGGAGGCACGCACGGCGGCCGCCGAGTTCCAGGACATCTTCGGCAAAGAGAACTTCTTCGCCGAGGTGATGGACCACGGGATCGACATCGAGCGGCGCACGATGCAGGACCTGCTGCGGCTCGCGAAGGAGCTCGACCTTCCGCTCGTCGCCAGCAATGACCTGCACTACACGCACGCGCATGACGCGACCGCCCACGCGGCGCTCCTCTGCGTGCAGTCCGCCTCGACCCTCGACGACCCGAACCGCTTCAAGTTCGATTCAGACGAGTTCTACCTGAAGTCCGCCGCCGAGATGCGGCACCTGTTCCGCGACCACCCGGAGGCCTGCGACAACACGCTGCTCATCGCGGAGCGCTGCGAGGTGTCGTTCGAGGAGCGCAACCTGATGCCGCGATTCCCGGTGCCGGAGGGCGAGACCGAGGCAACCTGGTTCGAGAAGGAGGTCAATCGGGGCATGCTGCGCCGTTTCGATGGCGCGCCATCCGCGGAGCATCTCGCCCAGGCCCAGTACGAGATCGACGTCATCAAGCAGATGGGCTTCCCCGGCTACTTCCTCGTCGTCGCCGACTTCATCACCTGGGCGAAGAGCCAGGGCATCCGGGTGGGGCCGGGGCGCGGATCGGCCGCCGGGTCGATGGCGTCATACGCGATGGGCATCACCGAACTCGACCCGCTGGCGCACGGCCTCATCTTCGAGCGCTTCCTCAACCCTGAGCGCGTCTCGATGCCCGATGTCGACGTCGACTTCGACGACCGCCGGCGCCCCGAGGTCATCCGCTACGTGACCGACAAGTACGGCGACGACCGGGTCGCCCAGATCGTCACCTACGGCACGATCAAGGCCAAGCAGGCGCTCAAGGACTCCGCACGGGTGCTCGGGATGCCGTACTCGGTCGGCGAGAAGCTCACCAAGGCGATGCCGCCCGCGGTCATGGGCAAGGACATCTCGCTCGGCGACGTCACCAACCGTGACGCCGAGCGCTGGAAAGAGGCCGGCGACCTTCGGACCATCCTCGACACGGATCCGGAGGCCGCGAAGGTCTTCGAGACCGCCCTCGGCATCGAGAACCTGAAGCGGCAGTGGGGCGTGCACGCCGCCGGGGTCATCATGTCAGCGGAGCCGCTACTCGACGTGCTCCCCATCATGAAGCGCGAGGATGACGGCGCCATCATCACCCAGTTCGACCAGCCGCCGCTGGAGTCCCTCGGCCTGATCAAGATGGATTTCCTGGGCCTGCGCAACCTCACCATCATCGAGGATGCGCTGCGGATGATCGAGAAGAACACCGGCACGACACTGGTGATCGAAGACCTCGACCTCGACGCCGACCAGAAGACCTACGACCTGCTGGCCCGCGGGGACACGCTCGGCGTGTTCCAGCTGGACGGCGGACCGATGCGTGCCCTGCTCAAGCAGCTGAAACCGACCAGCTTCGAAGACATCTCGGCCGTGATCGCCCTGTACCGCCCGGGGCCGATGGGCATGAACTCCCACACCAACTACGCGTTGCGCAAGAACGGCCTGCAGAAGATCGAGGCCATCCACCCGGAGCTCGAGGAGCCGCTGCACGAGATCCTCGGCATCACCTACGGGCTCATCGTCTACCAGGAGCAGGTGATGTCCGTCGCCCAGAAGGTGGCCGGCTTCACGCTCGGCCAGGCCGATGTGCTGCGGCGCGCGATGGGCAAGAAGAAGAAGTCCGAGCTGGACAAGCAGTACGAGGACTTCGAGAAGGGCATGCTCGACAACGGCTATTCCCGCGGCGCCGTCACGGTGCTCTGGGACACGCTGATGCCCTTCGCCGACTACGCCTTCAACAAGGCGCACAGCGCCGGCTACGGGGTGCTCAGCTACTGGACCGCGTACCTCAAGGCCAACCACCCGGCCGAATACATGGCGGCCCTGCTCACCAGCGTCGGCGATTCCAAGGACAAGCTCGGCATGTACCTGAGCGAGTGCCGCCGGATGGGCATCAAGGTGCTGGCTCCGGATGTCAACGAGTCGTTCGTGGACTTCACGGCCGTGTCGTCCGAGGTCGGCGTCGGCGACATCCGATTCGGCCTGGGTGCCGTGCGCAACGTGGGTGCGAACGTGGTCGAACTCATCCGCCGGGCGCGCGAGGAGAGGGGGCGGTTCACCTCCTTCGGGGACTTCCTCAGCAAGGTGCCGCTCCAGGTGGCGAATAAGCGCACCATCGAGTCGCTCATCAAGGCGGGCGCCTTCGACTCGCTCGGCGACAGCCGTCGCAGTCTGTTCGAGGTGCATGAGGAGGCCACGGAGTCCTTCTCGAAGCGCAAGCGCGAGGCGGAGGACAATGCCCGCACCGGGCAGATGGGGCTGTTCGACTTCGACGACGAGGAGGTGTTCGTGGTGCGGCAGCGGCCCGAGTGGGACAAGCGTTTCCTGCTCGCGGCGGAGCGCGAGATGCTCGGGCTGTACGTGTCCGACCATCCGCTGGCCGGCATGGAACTGCAGCTCGCGAAACACCGCAGCACGACGATCGCGGAACTGCTCGAGGGGGATGTCGCGGGCGACGGCGAGCACGTCACGATCGCGGGACTGGTCACGTCGGTGCAGCACCGGGTGGCGCGCAATTCCGGCAACCAGTACGCGAGCATCACCGTGGAGGACTTCGGCGCCGAGGTCACGGTCATGTTCCTCGGCAAGACCTACCAGGAGTTCTCGCCCGCCCTGGTGAACGACTCGATCGTGGTGATCCGCGGACGCGTGAGCGTGCGGGACGACGGCCTGAACCTGCAGGCATCGAGCATCTTCAGCCCGGACGTCGGCCAGAGTCTCGGCTCCGGCCCGCTGGTCATCTCGATGCCGGAGTTCCGCGCGACGACGGATGTCGTGACGGCCCTGAACGATGTGCTGATCCGGCACACCGGCGACACCGAGGTGCGCCTCAAGCTGGTGAAGGGCGAGAACGCCCGGCTCTTCGAGGTGCCCTTCCCGGTGTCGGTGACCGCCGACCTCTACGGCGAACTGAAGAGCCTGCTCGGCCCCGCCTGCATCGTCTAGAAGCTGCATCGTCTAGAAGCGGCATCGTCTAGAAGTGAGAGCGGGTCGAGCTCGTCGAGACCTCACCGGCGGGCAACCAACGGTCAGTGGCAGCCGTACGCCACCCAGGTCGCCCCCGCCGCCAGGGCGCCGCAGTCCGCGGCCTCCTCCATGCCGAGCACCGAGCCGAAGTGGGCGACAGCGCCCGCGTATCCGCCGTACTCGCGCGCCTGCAGGATGTGCTGGTACTCGTGCAGCGCGACCGAGGCGACACGCGAGGCGGGGATGGCGGTCAGCTGCAGGTAGATGACCTGGCGGTTCATGTCGGTCGCCCCGTAGTGGCCCTGGGTCTGGCCGCCGTTGAAGACGTAGCCGGAGAAACCGTACCTGGCGAAGACGCCCTCGGCGATGGAGGCCTTGTCCACGGAGTCGCTGAGACCGGCCGGGCTGACCGATGAGTATCGCGGGTGCGTTTCGGCCGCCGCAGCGGCGGCGGCCTGGGCTGCCGCCACTGCTGCCAGCCGGGCCTGTTCGGTATTCCATGCGGAAACGGCCGTCGTGACATCGGCGACGGCGGAGAGGTCGACGACCAGGTCGACGGGCTGGCGGAGGGCGAGGAGCTGCGCGATCCCGGCGCTCTCGTTGTCGCCGGCGAGCGCGCTGAGGCTGTCCCACGCCTCCAGCCGGGATGCCGCTTCCGACCGGTTCGCGGTCGCGACGGCGAGTTGGTCGGCGAGTTCGGTGCGCGCCACCTCGTCGAGCGTCTTCCCGCTGCTGGCCGCCAGCACCTGCTGGGCCGTCGCGATCTCGCCGTCCGCGACGGAGAGCTGCGCGGCGAGGGTGTTCTCGTCGTCCACCAGCGCGGCGAAGGCGCTGATCGCCTGAGTGTTCGCTGTCTGCCTGGACGGTGCCGCGTGTGCGGGAGCGCTCACGCTCATGGTGAGGATGACGACGAAGGCGATGATCGGTGCGCTGATCGCGCCGACGACGTGGGTGCGGAATCGGGGACCGGTGGGCGTGGAGGTAGCGCCGCTTCTGGTGATGGCGACCAGCAGCTGACTGCTGACCGGGTTGAAGGGAGCCACTCGGCGATGGTTTCATCCGCGTGATGACGGTGCTCGCCCCACTGAGGGGGGCACGGCCACCGAGGCCGGATTCTGTCCCCCATATCGGCTGGATTTGTCCTCCCTGTTGCGGACAGAACGGGTCGCCGGTACCCAGAACTGGGGGCCCTATCGGAAGTCGCGGGATGCCGTGCGGTGCGTGATGCCGAGCGGCTCCAGCCGGTCGGCGAGCAGGTTGGTCACCCCCTCCGATGAGCGTTCCAGGATGCCCCGCACCACGAGGGCGGGCGCGTCGCGGGCGACCCGGCGGTAGCGGTTCCACACCCCGACGCTGCAGATCACGTTGACCAGTCCGGTCTCGTCCTCCAGGTTCATGAAGGTGATCCCGCTCGCGGTGGCGGGTCGCTGCCGGTGGGTGACGACCCCGCCGACCTCGATGCGGCGACCCGACTCCGCCGTCCGGAGCTCGACGGCGCTGAGCGCTCCGCGGTCCCGCAGCTGTTCCCTGACGTAGCGGATGGGGTGGTCGGTGGGGGAGATACCGGTCGCCCACAGGTCGGCGGCGAGCACGTCCATGCCGGACGGCATCGAGAACAGTGGTGGCTGCACGCTCACCATGCTGCCTTCGAGGTATTCGGCGCGGTCCTGTGCTGCGTCGCCGGCGGCCCACAGTGCTTCGCGCATCGACAAACCGAACCCCTCGAACGCTCCCGCGGCGGCGAGTGCTTCGAGCTGCGCGGTGACCAGCCCGGTCCGTCGCACGAGGTTGGCCATGTCGAGGAACGGCCCCCGCTCATCCCGTTCCACAACGATCGCTTTGGCGACAACCTCCCCGATCCCTTTCACTTCGGCCAAACCCAACCGGACGACGAGATTGCCGTCCCGCCGGTGGTCGTCGGTGTCGAACGGTGCGGTGATGTCGTACGGAAGAACCGGCGGCTGGTCGTGAAGAAGACAATCCGGGTTACCCGTCGGGGAGGTCTCGACACGCTCGACCCGCCCAGTGTTACCGTCCTCGAGTACAGGCTGCCAGGACGATTTCACAATGGACGGCCGAAGCACAGAGACCCCGTGGCGACGGGCATCCGCGACCAGGGACGCCGGCGAATAGAAACCCATCGGTTGGGCCCGCAGCAGCCCGGCGAGGAACGCGGCCGGGTAGTGGAGTCGTAGCCACGCGGACGCGTACACCAGCAGCCCGAAGCTCTGCGCGTGGCTTTCGGCGAATCCGAAGTTGGCGAACGACTGGATTCTCAGGTAGACGTCGTCGGCGTCGGCCCCGGTGATCCCGTGCTTCTCCATGCCTTCGTAGAGGTTGCTTTTGAGTGTGTCGATCTTCTCGTACCCGCGTTTTGATCCCATGGCACGTCGCAGCAGGTCGGCCTGGTCGGCGCTGAGGTCCCCGAGTGCCATGGCGAGCTGCATGAGCTGTTCCTGGAACAGCGGGATGCCGAGGGTGCGTTCGAGCACCGGCTTGGCGTCGGGATGCAGGTAGGTGATCGGGTCGACGCCCATCTTGCGCCGGATGTAGGGGTGCACGGCGCCGCCCTGGATGGGTCCGGGCCGCACCATGGCGATCTCGATGACCAGGTCGTAGAGGCAGCGTGGTTGCATGCGGGGGAGCATGCCCATCTGGGCGCGGCTCTCCACCTGGAAGACGCCGACGGAGTCGGCCCGGCAGAGCTGGTCGTAGACGCCCTGTTCTTCCTGAGGGATGGTGGCGAGCTCCCACTGTTCGCCGAGGTGGTCGCGCACCAGGTCGAACGTGTGCTGCAGTGCGCTCAGCATCCCGAGGCCGAGCAGGTCGAATTTGACGAGGCCCATCCAGGCGCAGTCGTCTTTGTCCCACTGCAGCACGGTGCGGTCTTTCATGCGGCCGTGCTCGATGGGGCAGACCTCACCGACGGGGCGGTCGGTGAGCACCATGCCGCCGGAGTGGATGCTGAGGTGTCTCGGGAAGCTGAGCACCTCGAGCGCCAGGCCGACCACGGCATCCGGTATGTCGTGTTCGTCACTGGAGAGCAGCGCGCCGTGGCGTTCCACCTGTTTCGACCACGCGTCCTGCTGGCCGGGGCTGGCGCCGAGTGCTTTGGCCATGTCGCGCACCGCGAACCTGGGGCGGTACTGGATGACGTTGGCCACCTGGGCGGCGTTCCTGCGGCCGTACTTGTCGTAGACGTACTGGATGGCTTCTTCGCGCCGGTCGGAGTCGAAGTCGATGTCGATGTCGGGTTCCTCGTCGCGGGTGGCGGAGAGGAAGCGTTCGAACGGGAGTTTGTGTTTGATCGGGTCGACGGCGGTCACGTCGAGCAGGTAGCAGACGACCGAGTTGGCGGCGGAGCCGCGGCCCTGGCAGAGGATGCCGCGGCCGCGGGCGAACTGCACGATGTCCCAGACGATGAGGAAGTAGCCGGGGAAGTCTTTCATCTCGATCACTTCGAGTTCCCGTTCGATGCGGGCCCGGGTGGTGTCGGGGATGCTGCCGTATTTGCGCGGGATGGCGTCCCAGACCAGTTTTCGCAGCCAGCTCATCGGCGTGTGGCCGTCGGGTACTTCCTGCTTCGGCAGGTTGGGTTTGGCGCGGCGCAGCTGGAAGCCGAGGTCGTCGGCGATCTCGACGGTGCGCTCGACCGCGCCGGGGTAGCGGGCGAAGATGCGGGCCATCTCGTCGCCGGAGCGCAGGTGCTGGGCGCCGGATGCGGGCAGCCAGCCGTCCATGTCGTCGAGGCTCCTGCGGGCGCGCACCGCGGCCAGCGCGGTGGCCAGCCGGTACTGCTCGGGCCTGGCGTAGTGCACGTTGCCGGTGGCGATGGTGCGGATGCCGCGCCGGGCGGCGATGGCGGCCAGCGCGTCGTTGTGGTCGCTGTCGAGCGGGTTGCCGTGATCGTAGAGCTCGACGAGCACGGTGTCCCGGCCGAACCGGTCGACCAGAAGGTCTAGTTCGCGGATGGCATCGCCGCCCCCCACCAGGGCGCTTCGCACCGCACCTTTGCGGCATCCGGTCAGCACCATCCAGTGCCCGTCCGCCTGCGCGGCCAGCTCATCGAGATCGTAGAGGGGTCGGCCCTTCTCGAGCCCGGCGAGCTGGCCGGAGGTGAGGGCGCCGGCCAGCCGGTGGTAGCCCTCCTCGCGGCGGGCCAGCACCAGCAGGTGGGATCCTTCGGGGTCGGCGGCGCCGTTCTGCGGTTTGCGCAGGCCGAGGGAGAGCTCGGCGCCGAACACGGTGCCGATGCCCGGATGGGCTTCGGCCGCCTCGGCCATTCGCACGATGCCGTAGAAGCCGTCGTGGTCGGTGATGGCGAGAGCGTGCAGGTCGAGCCGGGCGGCCTCCTCGAACAGGTGCTCGGGGCTCGCGGCGCCGTCGAGGAAGCTGAAGTTGGTGTGGGCGTGCAGCTCGGCGTAGCGCACCGTGCTCGGGCTGTGTTCCACCACCGGCGGCACGTACTCGTTGCGCTTGTTCGACCAGCCGGGGCTGTCGCCGCCGTCCGCGCCGACCGGCGGCGCGCCCGGGCGGCGCGAGTCGGAGAGCCGGCGCTCGTACTCCGACCACGGAATCGGCGGGTTGGACCATCCCATCAGTCGTACCTCGCTTCGACCCACCATGCGTCGTGCTCGAGCACGAGCAGCCAGGCGGTACCCGTCTCATCGACCACCTGGAAGCGGCTCGCCCTCGCGGCCGTCGCGGCATCCCACCAGCGCACCGCGATCGGCCACGGCCCCGCCCATCCGGTCACCTCGTGCATGGTGCGACCGTCGACGGAGAACCGGCGTGGGGGAGAGCTGATCAGTCCCCGGTCGTCGATGGTCACGTCGGAACCGGAAAGGTCCAGCACGAGCGCGGGGGCCGGCCGTTCGAGCACGGTGGCCGGCGTGGGCGGGGGGAGCCGCCCCGGCCAGGGCTGCTGCGGGGACCGCGCCGCGGCAGGACGGTCGCCCCAGGCCAGCAGCTCCTGCCGTTCCTGCAGGGTTCGCCCGCCGCCGATGGCGGCAGTGACGACCGCGCCGTGCCCGAGCATGCTCTGCACCCGGGAGAGCCCGTGGTGGATGCGCTCGTCATGACCGGCGCCCCACAGCCCCTGCTCGTGGTTGCCGATCGCGTCGACCGCCTCGGGCACTACTCGCACCCGGGTGACTGGCGAGCTCAGCCCCGACTCGCTGCCGGCACCCTGCAACTGCCAGCGCACGCGGTCGACGATGTCCGCCGGGGTGAAGGAGCGCGGATGCAGCCAACTGCGCTCCGACAGCTCGCCACCCTCCGAGTCGATCTCCACCCTCACCGTGGTGCAGACCAGCTGTGCGCGCACCAGGTCGGCGATGAGCCCATCCGCCGCGGCACGGAAACCGAAGGCGACCTGCTCCACCCGGTCGAGCGGCGGTTCGAAGGCGGCGAGGGCGTCGATTTCCTGGGGAGCGGTCCTCGGCACGACGGCGCGGCTGTCGAGACCGGAAGCGAGGGCGTGCAGGTGCGCGCCGGCCCCGCCGAAGCGGGCGGCGACATCCGTGTACTTCAGTCGCGCGAACTCGCCGAGGGTGCGGATGCCGAGCCGGGCCAGCAGGATGGCCAGCGACGCGTCACCCAGCAGGGTGACCGGCAGCGGCGAGAGGAACTCCGCCGCCTCGCCCTCCGGCACGATGCGGAGCCGGCCGGGGCTTCGCGTGCGCGCCGCCTGTTCGGCCGTGAACGGGCCGTCGGCGATGCCGACGCGTGCCGCCGCTCCTGCAAACGAAGGCAGCCCGAGCCCGTCGACCGCGTCGAGCAGCCAGAGCGCGGCCTCCTCCTCGCTGCCGTAGTACCGGGCGGCGCCGCGTGCCCGCATCGCGCAGGTACCGGCCCGCAGCAGCTGCACGCCCGGCATGGTCTCCTCGATCGCCTCGAGCACCGGCTCGAAGTGCCGGAGGTCGAGCTGCGCCTCGTAGGGATGCACGGCGAGATCGGGGCAGCGGGCCTGGGCGTCGCGTACCCGCTGTCCGCGTCGCACGCCCTCACGCCGTGCCGTGGACGAGCAGGCGTAGACCTCGCCCTTCTCGATGAGGGCGAGCCGGGCATCCGCGGGCAGCCCGTGGGTTTTCAGCGCGGCGACGATCGGCCAGTCCGGGCACCACAGCAGGATGGTGCGCATCAGCCGACCAGCCGTAGCGGCGTTGGTGTCCGAGGAAGCGCAGCTTCCTCGGCACTGGCGTCGCGGGATTGCGATGCAATCCCCGTAGCTCCAGCGTGCAGCTCGACCCGCTCGGACACATCCGGCAGCCACAGCCGCGCACTCCGCGGCCGCGCGTCGGCCCGGCTCGACACGGTGACGGTCACCTGCCGGGCGGCGAGGTGGCCGTGCCCCTGGCCGATGCCGGTCCAGCTGCTCTCGCTGAGGCTCAGCATCGCCTCGCTCTGCGGCCAGGTGCCGAGCACGATGAGTGTCGATCCGCGCTGCCGCAGCCGGGCAGTGAGCCGCGAGACGCTGGAGTCACTCGCCCGTTTCGGCGGCCGGGTGACCACGACGCCCACCACATCCGCGACCGCCGCCGTGACGGCGAGCCACTGCTCGCCCGGCCGCGGCACCAGCACGAGCCGCTCCAGGTCGATGCCGTACCCCTGTGCGGCCTCGACGCCGAATTCCGGGATGCCGACCACCGCGCACCACGACCCGGCGGCCGACGGGCCGGCCAGCAGCGCCATGATGAGGGCGGATGACCGCTCCACCGAGTACGCGACCCCCTGCTTGAGCCCGCCGCCCGGCAGCAGCCCCGCGATGGCCGGATGGGTGGGAATGAGCCGCGTGTCGAGCCTGGTCGCCTGCATCTGCCGGATGCGCGACTGCAGCTCCTCCACGGTGGCGCGCGTCGGCTCCGCGTCTACCATCACCGCTGCAGGAGCCATCTGCCCATAATCGAACATATGTTCGACTATGTCAATCTCCGCCGACATCCGCCGGCGTGTCGCCTAATTCGCCGAATCTGGGCCAATTCGGCTGATCTGGCCCGCCGAGGACACTCCGTTGGCCCGAATTGGCCCAGAATCCGGGAGAGGAGGCGTCGCCCGCCGCGAAGAGAAAACCCACACCCGGTACAGCACGAACCGGAACGCGGTGCCGAGCGCGAGCCCGATCACGTTGGTCGCGATGTTGTCGTCGAGCAGCGACGTGAACCCGAGCCCGTAGTGCGACACCCACAGGCAGGCGAGGGCGATCAGTGACCCGATCGCGCTGACCGCGCCGAACTCGATGCCCTCGCGGACGACCTGGGCGCGGCCGCCGCGGCGGCGCTGCGAGCGGAACGTCCAGTAGCGGTTGCCGACCCAGTTCACCGCGATGGCGAGCGTCGTCGAGATCACTTTCGCCACGATCGGATCGTTGACGAGCACCGAGGTGCGCAACAGGTTGAACACGACGAGGTCGACGATGAAGCCGACACCGCCCACGGCGAGGAAGCTCAGCCCTTGGCGCAACAGGTTACGCAACCTGCGCCTCCAGCGGCACGGCGATGACGGGCACCGGATGCCGCGTGCCGAACACGCGCGCCGGCAGTCCGCGAAGCCCCCACAGGGTCACCCGCCCCATCGCCTCCCGCACGATACCGGAGCTCATCTTCGATTCGCCGTGCACGCGTTCGACGAACGTGATCGGCACCTCGGCGATGCGCAGGCCCGCGGTGTATGCGTGCCAGAGCGTGTCGATCTGGAAGCAGTAGCCCTGGCTGGCGACCGAGTGGTAGTCGAGCGCGAGGAGCGCCGAGGCGCGGAACGCCCGGAAGCCGCCGGTGATGTCCCGCACCGGGAGCCCGAGGGCGAGTCGCGCGTACAGGCTGCCGCCCCGGGAGAGCACCATACGGCTGAACGGCCAGTTGTGCACCTCGCCGCCGGGGGTCCAGCGGGAGCCGAGCACGACATCCACGTCGTCGAGCGCGTCCAGCAGGCGGTGCAGCTGTTCGGGCTGGTGCGAGCCGTCGGCATCCATCTCGACCAGCCGGTCGTAGCCTTCGGCGAGACCCCAGTCGAAGCCGGCGCGGTAGGCGGCGCCCAGCCCCTCCTTGCCGGTGCGGTGCAGCACGTGCACCCGGTCGTGGCCGGAGGCGAGGGCGGACGCGATCGCGCCCGTGCCGTCGGGAGAGTTGTCGTCGACGATGAGGATGTCCACCTTCGGCAGGCTCGTCATGAGCCGCGCCGCGATGAGGGGGAGGTTCTCCCGCTCGTTGTAGGTCGGGATGACGACCAGGGTCCGTTCGGTCATGACGATGCCTCCAGAGTGAGTTCGTAGACGGTGATGCGATTCACCAGGGTGGAGTCGGTCACCGTGTAGCCGAGCTGCTCCAGGTTGACGATGTCGGAGGGCGTGCCCGCGTGCGGCAACTCGAGCGCCCAGACCGTGCGGGTGCCGGCCAGCCGGCTGCCGAGCGGTTGCTCGGTGACGTCCCACAGTCCCGACGTCTGCCAGTACGGCGTCACGAGGCCGACATCCTGCAGCCCGGTGAAGTCCTGCGGGTAGAGCCGCAGGGCGAGCCGCGGGTCGCGGGACGGGCGCACCGTGCGGTCGAACACGACAGCGTCCCCCGGGGAGGCCCCGGCGCCGACGACGGCCGCCGCCTGGCGCAGGTCGCTCCCGGGGTGGCCGGCGTAGTTCGTGGCGTGGTCCTTCGCGAACTCGGTGCGCGCGGCGACGTAGCTCGGCACGGCGAGGCCGACGATGAGCACGAGGGCCGCCGCCCGCATCCAGCTGCGCGGGATGGCGTCGATGCCGACGGCGATCGCGATGGCGACGACGGGGGTGCAGAACGACAGGTAGCGCAGGTTGTACATCGGGGTGATGGCGTAGTGGCCGATCACCAGGGCGGCGGTGGGCAGCACCAGCCAGCCGAACAGCAGCACCAGGCGGCTGCGGTAGCGGCGCGCGACCACGATCGCGGCGATCGCGATGAGCGCCCAGGCCACGATGGCGATCCAGGGCGTGTCGAACCACTGCGCGATGAAGATCGACTTGGGGTTGGCGTAGTTGCGCCCGGCGAGGAAGGCGATCTGGTGGCGCTGGCTGAGCCCGTAGACGAGCACCGGCAGGGCCGCCACGACGGCCACCGCCGCGGCGAGCAGCCAGCGGCGCAGCAGCATCCGGTTCTGCCGGGTCGACAACAGCACCAGCAGGTGCACCCCGGCGAGCAGTATGAGGTAGAGGAACAGGTAGATCGAGAAGGCGACGGCGAGACCGTAGGCGACCCAGGCGAGGCGTCGCGGGGTGCGGCTGCGCACCAGCAGCACGAAGAAGAGGGTGAGCCAGACCGCGACGGCGGCGGTCATCGCGTAGGAGCGGCCCTCGATCCCGTCCAGGTTCACCCGGGGGATGGCCACGAACACGACGGCGGCCATGATCCCGACGCGCCGGGAGAACAGCAGGGTGCCGAGCACCACGACGCCGGCGACGGCGATGCCCACGGCGATCGAACTGGGCAGCCGCACCGAGAGTTCGGATGCCCCGAACAGCCTGATCCAGAAATGCATGAACAGGTAGTAGGTGCCGTGGACGGCATCCACCCTGCCGAGCTCGGCCCAGAGCGACGCCAGCGGGCGCTCGGCGGAGACGACGGTCGCCGCCTCGTCGCCCCAGAACGAGGGGATCCACGATCCGATGAACGACACGAGCGCACCCGCTGCACCGAGCACCAGCGCGAGGACGCGGGGAACCGGCGTCCGCCCGCGCGTCGTGAACGCGAGGCCGGACGCCCGTTCCGCAGCTGCGATCCCAGTCACGCTTATCACCGTTACACGCGGTTCGTGGCGTTGCCTCCGAATGACGGCGGGTTCAGGGTGAGAACTTATACAGGCAACGTGACGGTGACACTCAGCCCGTTCGCGTTGGCGAGCGACACCGTACCGCCCGCCGAGGTGACGATGGCGTGCACGATGGCGAGGCCGAGACCGCTCCCGCCGCTGTTCTTCGCCCGTGATTCGTCGGGGCGGGAGAAGCGGTCGAAGGCGACCGGAAGGAAGTCCACCGGTATCCCCGGACCGGAGTCGACCACACTCAGCACGAGCCCGACAGGGGAGTGCCGCAGCGCCAGCCGCACCCATCCGCCCGCCGGAACGGCCGCGATGGCGTTCGCCGTGAGGTTGTTGATCAGGCGGCCGAAGTTGCCGACCGAGATCGGGTAGCGGTCGCCGGGGGTGTCCTCGACGTCGAAATCGATGGTGACCCCGCCCGACACGGCGAGCAGGCGCGAACGGTCGACGGATGCCGCCAGCTCCGCGGCGAGCTCGTCCCAGCCGCTCGACGGGGTCTCCGCGGCCGGCTGCTCGAGCTGGGAGAGTTCCAGCAGGCCCGTGGCCAGACCCGAGAGCCGGGCGACCGAGCGCTCCGCGGCGGTGATCTCCGCCTCGAGCGCTTCGGCGTCACCGGAGTTGAGGTGGGCGAGCTCGAGCTGCGTCATCAGGATCGCGAGGGGCGTGCGCAGCTCGTGACTGGCATCCGATACCAGCTGGCGTTCGCGGTCGACCGAGTGCCGCACCTCACCGATGAACTCGTTGAGGGTGGAGGCGAGGCCGTCGAGCTCGTCCATCGCCGGGCCTACCGGCAGGGGCCGGGTCGAGCCCTGCGCCACCAGCGCTTCGGCCTGCCGCCGCATCCTCGTCACCGGCCGGAGCGCGACCGCCGTGAGCAGGTAGGAGGCGATGCCGAATCCCAGCACGATGACGATGGCGCTCACGATGAGCGCCTGGGTGATCCGGCCGAGCGACAGGCTGGAGGAGTCCAGGTTGCGCGCGGTGATGACGACCCAGCTGCCGCCGGAGGTGGAGACCGTCGCCTCGTAGACCCGGTAGAGGTCGTCGCCGTCCATCACGTCGTGTGCCTCGCCGGCAAACTCCAGCAGGGTCGGGAGCTTGTTCTCCAGCGTGCGGGGCATGCTCGACTCGACGATGACGCCGCCCGGGTTGAGCACCAGCACCAGTTGCCCGCGGCCGGGCCGGTCCACCGTGGTCGGGTTGCTCGCCACCTGCACGACGTACGGTGCCGCGTCGTGCTGCAGCACCGTGGTCGTGGTCGTCGAGAGGATCTGCTCCACCTGCGCGCGGAACGCGATCACCGCGGCGACGGCGAGCACGGCCGCGATGACGAGCGTGCCGATGGTGATCCGCCAGCGGATGCTGAGCCGGCGGAGCATGCTCACCCGGCGACCTCCAGGGTGTAGCCGGTACCCCGCAGGGTGGTGATGCGCACGCCCGCCTCGCCGGAATCGATCTTGCGTCGCAGGTAGCTCACGTACTGGTCGACGATGTTGTGGTCGATGTTGTCGGCGCTGCCCCACACCTCCTCGAGGATGCGCAGCCGCGAGACCGCCTGGCCGGCGTTGCTGGCCAGCAGCCTGAGCAGGCTGAACTCCTTCGGGCTCATCGCGATGGTGCGGCTGCCCACCTGCACGGTGAGGCTCAGCGAGTCGAGGCGGAGTTCGCCGGCCGTGACGGTCAGGCGGTCGCCGGCGGCATCCCGGCGCAGCAGCGCGCGCACCCGGGCGCTCAGCTCGACGAAGGCGAAGGGCTTGGTGAGGTAGTCGTCGGCGCCGGAGTCGAGCCCGAAGACGCGGTCCTCGACGGCGTCGCGGGCGGTGATCAGCAGGATCGGCACCGAACTGCCGGTCTCGCGGATGCGCCGGCACACCTCGAACCCCGACATGTTCGGAAGCATCACGTCGACGGCCGCGAGCGACACCTCGCCACCGGCGACCGCGATGAGCGCGTCCACGCCGTTCGCGACCACGACGGTGTCGTAGCCCTCGGCGCGGAGGCCGCGATCGATCAGCCGGCCCATCTCCGGGTCGTCTTCGACGATGAGGATCTTCACGAGAGCATGTTCCCACGGCAGGCTGTGGATAGTGGGGATTGCATGATCGGGGGTGCGGACCATACTGGCTGGCATGGCGAACACTGACAGACCCATTGACCTCCGGCCGCTGCCGGGCAGCGAGCGTGTGGCGGCGGAGGGACTCGCGCCCGCATCCGTATCTTTGCAACCGACGGACCAGATCCAGGCGACGGTCGTGCTGCGCCGCCGGGTGCAGGTCGACCCCGCCGAGGTGACCACCGGGCCGCCGATGTCCCGCGACGTGCTCGCGGAGACGATCGGGGCGGACCCGGCGGATGTCGCTCTCACCGAGTCGACGCTCGGCTCGCTCGGCCTGGCGATCGTGTCGACGGATGCCCCGTCGCGGCGCATCCGCGTGAGCGGCACCGTCGAGCAGATGTCCCGCGTGTTCGGCGCGCAACTCGAGGTGGTGACAAGTCGCAGCGTCGGCGGCGACCAGGTGGAGCACCGGCATCGCACCGGCGGCCTGATGGTGCCGGCCGCCCTCGACGGCGTGGTGACCGCCGTTCTCGGTCTCGACGACCGCCCGCAGGCCCGTGCCGAGTTCCGCATCGCGGAGGCGAAGGCCGTGTCGGTAAGCTACACGCCGGTCGAGCTCGGTGCCATCTACCGTTTTCCGCAGGGCACCGATGGCACGGGCGAGACCATCGCGATCATCGAGCTGGGCGGCGGTTTCGCGCAGAAAGAGCTGGACAGCTACTTCTCCGGTCTCGGCATCACGTCGCCGAAGGTGACGGCGGTCGGAGTCGATGGCGCGAAGAACCAGCCGGGCAAAGACCCCTCGGGGGCGGATGGCGAAGTGCTGCTCGACATCGAGGTGGCCGGGGCGCTCAGCCCCGGTGCGCACCTCGTCGTCTACTTCGCGCCGAACACCGACGCCGGCTTCGTGGACGCGGTCAGCGACGCGGCCCATGCCGCGGTCACCCCCACCTCGATCAGCATCAGCTGGGGCCAGGACGAGGACCAGTGGACCGGCCAGGCCCGCTCGGCGCTCGACGCCGCCTTCGTCGACGCGGCCGCCCTCGGCATCACCGTCACCGTGGCGGCCGGGGACAACGGCAGCGCGGACAGCGCCACCGACGGCAAGAACCACGCCGACTTCCCGGCATCGAGCCCGCACGTGCTGGCCTGCGGCGGCACGAGCCTGCACGCCAGCGGGTCGACGGTCAGTTCGGAGACGGTGTGGAACAACGGCGCCGGTGGCGGCGCGACCGGCGGAGGGGTGAGCGACGTGTTCCCGCTGCCGGAATGGCAGGCGAAATCGGGCGTGCCCGCGCCGACGGCGAAGGCCGGCGGCCGCGGGGTTCCCGACGTGGCCGCGGTGGCCGACCCGCAGACCGGTTACCAGGTGCTGGTCGACGGGCGGCGTGCCGTGTACGGCGGAACCAGCGCGGTGGCACCGCTCTGGGCGGCCCTCGTCGCCCGGCTCGCCCAGGCCACCGGGTCGCCGCTCGGGCTGGTCAACCCGGCCCTGTACGCCGCCGGCAGCGGGTTCCGGGATGTCGTGACCGGCGACAACGGCAGCTTCAGCGCCCGGCACGGCTGGGACGCCTGCACCGGACTCGGCGTTCCCGATGGAACAGCGCTCCTCGCCGCGCTGAAGAAGTAGCGCTGAAGAAGCCGCGCTGAAGAGGTAGCGCTGAAGAAGTAGCGCTGAAGAAGCCGCCAGCCGCTTGCCCGCACGCCCGTAAGGCGTACCGTGCGCCCCATGGTGGTGAAGCTCAACCGCACGGGGCTGCGCATGGCGAGGTCCCTCGTGTCGAACGGCAAGGTCGTGCACGACGAGCGCGACGCCTGGAGCGAGCACGCGCCGAACGCGGAGCGGGAGAATGAGTTCATAGAGAAGCACGGTTTCGCGGAGTATGCGAAATGGCATCTCGGGGTGGACTCCTCCGAGCCGGAGGACACCAAGGGCCGCTACAGCTTCCCGTTCGGCGACTTCATCAAGGTGCACCGCTGCGCGGTGATCTCGCTAGAGAGCAGGGCGGCGCAGAACGACCACGATGACATCGCGAAGGCGACCAAGCGGTTGCTCACCTTGATCGATCGCAAGTAAGGCCTTCGGGGAAGCGATCGGCCTGGTGCGGTCGAACATCGAGCACGCGCCGTAGCAGCCCGAACGTAGCAGCCCGAACGTAGCTGCCCGAACGTAACAGCGCTGAAACCCTCCGCTGAACTAATCTCAGGCTGTGACAACACTCGACCTGCCGGACGCCCCGGCGAAGACGAAACAGGAGCGCTGGACCGCGTTCACCGACATCCCGCTGCTCGTCGTCGCCGGGATCTTCGTCATCGTCTACTCCTGGGACGTCATCGGTGACCTCCACGGACCGGCGGATGACGCCGCACAGCTGGTCATCTGGGCCACCTGGGCCATCTTCGTCGTCGACTACCTCGTGAAGCTGGTGCTCGCGCCGAGACGGTTGCGCTGGTTCTTCCGGCACCTCATCGACTTCCTGCTGGTGGCACTGCCGTTCCTGCGGCCGCTGCGGCTGATGCGGGTCGCCATGGTGTGGACCTCCGTGCACCGGGTCGCCGGACGCACCCTGCGCGGGAGGCTCGCCGTGTACGTGGTCGGGTCGGCGCTGCTGCTCGTGTACGTCGCGTCGCTGGCGGTGCTCGAGGCGGAGCGCGCCGCGCCGCACTCCAACATCCACAACTTCGGCGAAGCCATCTGGTGGGCCTTCGTGACCATCACCGGCGTGGGCTACGGCGACTACGAGCCGGTGACCACCGAGGGCCGCATCGTCGCCGTCGGGCTCATGATCGCCGGGATCGCCCTCATCGGTGTGATCGCGGCAACCCTCGCCACCTGGCTCATCGCCGCGGTGCAGCAGCAGGAGGAGCAGGAGGCCGCCGCCACCCGAGACCAGGTCACCGAGCTCGCCGAGGCGATCGCCGAACTGCGGCGCGAGCTCGCAGCCGCCCGGCCCGAGGGCCCATAATCGTCGCATGGGCTTCCAGGCGTACCTCGACACCATCAAAGCGAAGACCGGACTCGACCCCGACGACTTCCGCCGCCTCGCCGCGGAGAAGGGCTACCTGGCCCCGGGCACCAAGGCGAAGACCATCATCGACTGGGTGAAAGCCGACTACGGCCTGGGGCCCGGTCATGGGATGGCGATCGTCAGCATCCTGGGGCTGCACCAGGGCGCAGGCATGAGCTCCGACGACAAGCTCGGGGCGCAGTTCGGTGGCGCTAAGGAGAAATGGCGGCCGGTGTTCGACTCGCTGGTCGACGGCGTGCACGGCGAGGTCGAGCTCGCGCCCACCAACACCTACATCAGCCTGCTGAAGGGGTCGTCGAAATTCGGCATCGTCGCCGTGTCGGGCGACCGGCTGGATGTCGGCATCAAGCTCAAGGGCGAGCCGCCGGCCGGACGCTTCGAGGCATCCGGCACCTGGAACAGCATGGTCACCCACCGTGTGCGGGTCACCGATGCGGCGCAGGTCGACGCAGACCTGCTCAGCTGGCTGCAGCGCGCCTACGACGCCGCTCGCTAGGCGGGTCGAGCCTGTCGAGACCTCACTCGCGAAATAGCGATCCCTACCGCAGCGAACCCGGCGATGATCGCGGCGATGCCGAGAATGAATCCGGCGACGGCGAACCAGCCGCCCGGCTGCGACGGCTCGAGGAACGGGTACGGGTACCAGCCGGTGATCACGCCGCGGATCATGGTGGCGATGATCCACGCGGTGGGGTAGATCATCACGAACCAGAGCGCCCTCCAGCCCACCCGCACGGCGCCCGGCGCGATGATCCAGTCGAGCACGACGAAGACCGGGATGACCACGTGCAGCACCTCGGCCGGCCAGTCGATCACCTGGTAGCCGGGCACGTGCACGTCCCGCAGCAGTGCGTTGTAGACCAGGGCCATGACGATGCCGTAGGAGAAGATCGAGACGCGAGCGCTCGTCAGCAGGCGGCCGTCGGCCGTGGTGCGCAGGGCGGTCACGCCGCCGATGACGAACACCACGACGGTGATGATGCTCACCTGGTGGGTGAACACGGCGAAGTACTCGCTCGGCACCAGGATGTGGTGCAGCAGTTCGTCGACCACCTGCGTGATGAGCGAGGCGAGCACCAGCGCCGCGGCGGCGATTCGCAGCCAGCCGACGACGCGGCGTAGGAAAAGCCTCGGGGCGACCTCCACTGTCATGCGCCAAGGTTAGTGCCGCGCGACGCAAAAGCAACGTAACGTTGGGACTGCATCACCTACGCACCACCGAGAGGCCCCACTTGCCCGACGAATGCATTCACGGCTTCGCGGCCGGACTCTGCGACACCTGCTATCCGAAGCCCGTCCCCGTCGTCGCCGCGCCGACCGCCACCGCGACCACCACCCGGTCACGCACCGCAACCGCGTCACGGACGACGACGGCCAGCCGAGCCGACCACAAGGTGGGCGAGCAGCGGATCTACCACGTCACCCACATCGACAACCTGCCGTTCATCATCGACTCGGATGCCCTGCTCGCCGGCCAGTCGCCGGCGGTCGACATCTCCACGGCCGAGAACCGTGCCGCGCGGCGCGACACGGAGCTCGGTGCCGGCGTCGTCGCCGACTACGTCCCCTTCTTCCTGTCGCCGAACGCCACGGTGTGGGCGGCTCTGCGGGCGCAGCAGGCGGATGCCCGGCTGTCGCCCGAGGTGCGCGACCTGCCCGCGGGGGAGTTCGTCATCCTGGTCTCCACGGTGAAGGTCGCCACGACCATGGAGGTCGCCGTCGCGAACGGCGATGCGGCGAACACGTTCACCCGCATCGCGACCACGGCTGACGCCAACGACCGGGCCCTGCGCAGCCTCCGTGCGGACGACGACGCCATCCTCGGCGCGGAACTGCTGGTGAAGGGGTCCTTCCCGTTCGAGCAGGTGTCGCTCGTCGGAGTGGCGAACGACCGGGCTCGGGATGCCGTGAAGCAGGTGCTGCAGGCGGCGGCGCACGAGCCCAAGGTGGCCGTCTACCCGCCGTGGTTCGGGCGCTAGAACCAGTTCGTCAGAACCAGCTCGTCAGAACCAGATGCTCAGCCACGGCGTCGTCGCCGTGCGGAAGCAGCGTTCCACGACGGCCGCGGCACCCGGTGTGAGCTCCTCGACCAGGCCCGCGCGGGCGAGGGTGACCGGTGACACGCCGCCCAGGTAGATCGCGCCCAGCTCGCGCACGCTGAGGGCCACGGCATCCGCGTCATCCGGGATGTCGCCCTCGAGCGGCGCCACCACCGCCGTGCCGTCGCTGGAGATGGTGAGCAGCCAGCGGCCGGTGGCGAAGCCCTGGTGGTCGGTCACGTCGAGCACCAGGTGCCCGGGCGAGTGGTACCGGCGGCCGGTGAGGGTGGCCGACACGTCGATGATGCGCACCCAGAGGTGGTCGCGTTCCAGCGACTTGGTCGCCGCGCGGTAGTCGCTGATCTGCCAGCGGACGGGTTCATCGATCGACCGCAGCGGTGCCTGCACCTCGTCGACCAGGTCCATCGCGAGGAAGTGCTGCCACAGGCCCGCGTAGGCGTCGTCGGTCGCGGCGACGAGATAGCTGATCTTCACCACGGCGCGATCGGCGGCGGTCTCGTGGTCGGTCACGAGATAGACCGCGAAACCCTGCGGCACAGCGTGCTCGTCGTCGTAGCGCACGTAGCGCAGCTTGCCGAGGTTCTTGTCGTCCTCGACCCCGACGAGCCGTTCCCACAGGATGCCGTGGAACTCGATCTGGCCGGGCGTCGCCAACCGAACGCGTTCGATCAGCTCCGCACCGTCCGCCAGCGCGCGCTCGCGCTCCACGAAGTGAGTGCGGCCCGATGCTGCCGGCCCGGTCCACCGGAGGCGCCGGGTGTCGATGCTCCAGTCGGCGGTCATCGCGGACGGCGCGAACCCCCAGCGCGAGTAGATCGTCGCCTCGGAGACGGTGAGGATGGCCACCGGGATGCCGAGCGCCTTCGCCGTGCGCAGCTCGGATGTGAGCAGTTCCGTTGCGATGCCGCGGCGGCGGTGCGTGGGGGAGACCGTGACGACGGAGATCGCCCAGGCCGGAATGCTGCTGTGGCCGGGGACCGTGAGTTCGGTCGCCCAGGCGCCGATGGTGGCGACCGGGCTGGCGGGGTCGGCGGCCGTGTCATCCCACACTCCGCTGCCGCGACGGTCCGTCCACACCGGGCGCCGTGCCGCGACCACCTCCGCGGTGGTCCGCTCGCCGAGGAACCCGCGGCTGACCGCCTGGAACCAGGGCTCGAAGGTCTCGACCGCCGTGCTGTCGAGCAAGGCGAAGCGCAGTCCGCGCTTCTGGAGTTCTGCGGCTGACTGGGCGTCGATGGGCAGATCGCTTGATTCGGTCACACTTCAGGGTAGAACCATGCACCGACGGCTCACCTGATTCAGACGGCTCACCTGATTCAATGGTCTGATGAGCGACACCCTGGATCACCTCGCCGACCTGGCCGCGTTCGTGGAGGCGTCGCCCTCCAGCTACCACGCGGTGGCCGAGGCGGCGCGCCGGCTCACAGCCGCGTCGTTCACCGAACTGGCCGAGGTCGACGAGTGGCCGACCGGTGTCGGACGTTTCTTCGTGATCCGTGATGGCGCGATCGTCGCGTGGATCACGCCACCCTCCGCTGGGCCGACCACGCCGTTCCGTATCGTCGGCGCGCACAGCGATTCGCCGGGCTTCGTGCTGAAACCGCGGCCGGTGACCGTGTCGCACGGCTGGCTGCAGGCCGGGGTGGAGGTGTATGGCGGCCCGCTGCTCAACTCGTGGCTGGACCGCGAGCTGGAATTCGCCGGCCGTCTCGTGTTCGAGGACGGCACGACGTCCCTGGTGCGCACCGGGCCGGTGCTGCGGTTTCCCCAGCTGGCTGTGCACCTGGACCGTTCCGTCAACACGGATGGCCTGGTGCTGAACCCGCAGGTGCACATGAACCCGGTGATCGGCGTCATTGACTCGACCCGCGCAGACCTGGCCCGCGTCGACCTGGCCCGCGCAGACCTGGCCCGCGTCGACCTGGCCCGCGCAGACCTGGCCCGCGTCGACTTGATCGCACGGCTCGCCACTCTCGCCGGCCGGCCGGAGGCCCGGGTCGTCGGCTACGACATCGTCGTGGCCGACACCGCTGCACCCCGCGTCTTCGGCATCGACGGCGACCTGTTCGCGTCGGGCCGGCTCGATAACCTCGGGTCGGTGCACGCCGGCCTCACCGCGTTGCTCACGGCACCCGAGTCGACGGCACCAGAGTCGGGCGCGATCACCGTCTTCGCCGCGTTCGACCACGAGGAGGTCGGCTCGGAGTCGACCTCCGGCGCGGCGGGCTCGTTCCTCGAGGATGTGCTGGTGCGACTGTCGCCGGATCCGGTGGCGCGCGCCCGGGCCTTCGCGGCATCCTGGTGCCTGTCCGCGGACGCCGGTCACGCCGTGCACCCCAACTACCCCGAGCGTCATGACCCCGCCAATCGCCCGATCGTGAACGGAGGACCCCTGTTGAAGATCAACGCGAACCAGCGGTACGCCACGGATGCGCTGGGCGCGGCCGAGTGGGCGCGCGCCTGTGGGCGGGCCGGTGTGCGCTTCCAGGAGTTCGTGTCCAGCAATGCGGTGCCGTGCGGCTCCACGATCGGGCCGATCACCGCCACCCGGCTGGGCATCCGCACGATCGATGTCGGGATACCTCTGCTCAGCATGCATTCCGCTCGCGAGCTGTGCGGCGTGGAGGACCCGTTCTCGCTGGCCCGGGCGGTGCACGCATTCATCACTGCGTAGTCCTCATGGCGTGATCGTCACCAACGTTCCGAGTGGTAGCGCGTTCACCGCGGTCACCGCCGCCGCGCCGAGCCGGACGCAGCCGTGGGAGACCGCGCCGGTGGCGTCCTTCTCGTAGTGCAGCCCGATCAGCCCGCCGTCGCTGCCACCGAAGGGTTCGTCGGCGGCCGTCGAGTGCAGGGAGGTGAGTTGCACGGGGTGGCTCGCCTGCTGTTGCGCGGCGTCGAAGTAGCGCGCCTGCAGGTAGCCGGTCACCCCGGTCGGCGTCGGTGCGTCGGCCGTTCCCACACCGACTGCGAAGGTCTTCGTCTCCGTGCCGTTAGACAGGCCCGCGCCGCCAGACAGGATCGTGAGGGTCTGCTCGGACACCGAGATCACGACGGTCGCGGTGACAGGCCGTGGTCGCTCCAGTTCGGAGCGGGGCAGCCAGGCGCTCGTCTGTGCGGCGGCACCACCGGCGGAGGGCAGCCGCTGGCGCGCCGGCGTGAGCACGCGTACCCAGTCGCCGACCCGATCGACTCCGACTACGACGGTCGGGTCGCCGAGGAAGTCCTTCGCGGGGAGGGTCGCAACGGCGCTGCCGCCCGGTGCATCGAAGAGGGCGGCGTCCTCCGCCAGCGAGTAGGTGGTGCTGGCGGATGCGGTGAACGGCCAGGCGTCGAGCGCCGGGATCACCGCGTCGTATCGGGCCAACGGAAGGGTCGCCGGCAGCACAGCTGCGAGCGCCAGCGCGATGATCATCCGCTCACCACCGGAAGGTGTGCGACGGGCACGACGACGGAGATCTCGTCGGCATCGCCGCAGCCGCCGGTCGCCACTGCAACTCCGCCGACGGTCGCGGTCGCGACCCAGAGAATCCGGCCGACGTCACTGTCGGCGAGCGGGAACGCATCCGACGAATAGTCGCCGTCTGCGGTGATGGCCAGGGTCGAGCTGAAGACGAGGGTGGCGGGCGTGCACTCGGCCGCCGTCGCCTCCGCGGTCTGCAGGTACCCGTGCCAGTCGAGTTGCTCGCCGGCCGACGGAACACCGGTCGCGTGCACGGCGTCGGCGACGGTGCCTCCGGCCGTTCCGGTCGGCTGCGCCGTCGTACTGATCGCCGGCACCAGCCGGTCGGTGGTGTCTGTCGCCGTCGCTTGGAAGGTCGCGGGCGCCGAGGTTCCCGACGCGGTGAGCGTCTGCGAACCGGGTGTCGTGTAGACGTGCACGTCGGCGGAGGGGGTGGCGGCGCCCATGAAGGTGGCTGCCGCGCTCACCCGGTACGGCGTGCCGCCCGGCGGAGCTCCGGTGATCGCGAGCACTGCGCCGTCGGTGACGCCGTCGCGCGTCGGGAGCCCGGTATCGGCGAAGGTCGCGTCGGTGAGGGTCACGCTGCCGGATCCTGTCGTCGCGACGACGAGGGTTCCCTTCGCGGTGTTCGTGGGGTCGACGGTGAGGGTGAGGGTCGCCGAACCAGAAGGTGCGCTGTATGCGGCCGCCTCATCCCGGAACTGGCCGGCCAGCGCGAGGATCGTCGCCCGCTGCGCTGCGGGCGCCCGGCCGAGCACGTAGCGGTCGCCGCCCTCCGCGTTGTAGGCGGCCGGGCCGGCGATGCTCCACACGGCCATCGCCACGGCCGCAGCGGTGTTGTCGTCGGACGTGTTGCCGTGTGCGGACAGCACCTCGTTGAGGCGGACCATGGTGTCGGGGTCGAGACCGTTCACGGAGCTGACGACGCCCGCATCCGTGGTCACCTTGCCGATGGCGCTCGGCGCCCCCGCGTTGATGCAGTAGCTGACCGTACCGTCGGGGTCGGCATAGCCGCCGATGTGGCTGCCCGGCTGGCCCTGGTATTCGTAGCCGGGTCCGAGGGTCGCGGCCTCGGCGCCCAGCGGTGTGGCAACCAGCACGGTGAGTGTGGCGAGCGTGAGGGCGACCAGGGCGGATATCCATTTCATGGCTCGACCCTATGGACGCCACAGTCCCGGCGAATGGCGAAAACAAGAGACGTGGACTACTACGGCGTGCACCGAACTGTGAGCGGGTAGTGGCTGCCGGCGTTTCGGGGGAGACTGGGTCGAATGAGATTCTGGCGACGGGCATCCGCGGATACGGCGTCGACGGCGAAGGCGGCCGTCCCGACCGGCAGGGCGCGACGGGAACGGGTGGAGTCCACCATCCCGGTGGCTGTGGAGATGGCCGCTCAGTGGGCGTGGCGCATCCTGGTGATCGTCGGGGCGCTGGTCGTCTTCGGACTGCTGATCGTGACCCTGCGCGAGATCGTGATTCCGTTCATGGTGGCCATCCTCATCTCGGCTCTGCTCATCCCGTTCACCAACTTCCTGAGCGGGCACCACTGGCCGAGGTGGCTGGCGATCGTCGCCGCGCTCGTGCTCGCCCTCGTCGTGATCGGCGGTCTCGTGTTCCTGGTGGTGCTACAGGTGAAGGCGGGCCTGCCCGACCTGGAGAAGCGATCGGTGACCGCCTACAACCAATTCCGGGAGTTCCTGAAGACGTCGCCGCTGCAGATCTCAACCAGGCAGTTCAACGACTACCTCACCCAGATCGGCGCGGCCATCCAGAAGGACAGTTCCGCGCTCGCGAGCGGCGCCCTCACCGTGGGCTCGACCGGCCTTCATCTTCTCACCGGCAGCCTGCTCACGCTGTTCTCGACGATCTTCCTGCTCATCGACGGCAGGGGCGTCTGGGGCTGGATCACGCGCCTGTTCCCGCGCAAGGCCCGCGCTGCGGTCGATGGTGCCGGCCAGGCGGGGTGGCTGACGCTCACCACGTTCGTGCGGGTGCAGATCTTCGTGGCGGTGGTGGATGCCGCGGGCGTCGGCCTGTTCGCCTACTTCCTGGGGCTGCCGCTCGCGGTGCCGATCGCCATCCTGGTGTTCCTGGCCTCTTCATCCCGGTGGTCGGGGCGGTGGCGACCGGGGTGGTCGCGGTGGTGATCGCGCTCGTCTATGTCGGACCGATCCAGGCGATCATCATGCTCGGTGGTGTGCTGGTTGTGCACCTGGTGGAGGCGCACGTGCTGCAGCCGCTGGTGATGGGGACCGCGGTGAGGGTGCACCCGCTGGCCGTGGTGCTCGGTGTGGCGGCGGGCTCATACGTGGCGGGCATCCCGGGCGCGCTGTTCGCCGTGCCGGTGATCGCGACCCTGAACGTGATGGTCAGCTATGTGGCTCGTGGTGACTGGCGTTCGTCGTCCACCGGTGTTGACACCCCCAGCAGCACTCGTTTGTAGCGTCGGCCGTCGTCGAGGGTCACGGTCTCGCTGTCGAGCTGGCCGCGGCTGATGCGCAGGTAGACCGCCTGCACGGTCACCCCGAGCTTCGTGGCGGCGTCGGCGACGGAGTATCCGGGCAGGTCGGTCGGCATGCTGCTCGGCCGCGCTGAGCGCTTGCGCCCCGCCTCAAGTCGTGCGGCGATCTCCGCGTCCGTGCCCTGCCAGCGCCACTTGGCCGCGGCCGGTTTCAGGCCGGCGGCCGTCGCGATCTCGTCCCAGCCGGCATCCGTCTGCCGCTCGGCCTGTCTCACGGCGGCGAGGGCTGCGGGCTCGGCTTCGAGCGCGGCGGCGGCCGCACGAAGGTGGCGCAGCCGTTTCAACGGCTCGGTCGAGCTGTCGTCGGCGAGCAGCTGCTCGAGCGCAGCGCGGGTCTGGGCGAGAAGGAAGTCGCTCATTGCCTGACCCGCGCGGCCACTTGCGATGCCCGAACGGCAACCCAGATGAATCCGGCCACGAACCCGGCGATTGCGACCACATACGCCACCGGTGCGATGAGTCCGAGGGCCGCGAAGATGATCGCCACGATGAACGCGATTGCCGCCGGGAGCACTGCGGCCCGGTGGCCGGCTTGCCAGGTGTCGCTGTCGCGCATCACCGCCGGCAGGCGTATGTCGATGATGTGGTTGGGTGGTATCACCCCGCGTGCGGCCAGGATGCTCGCCACGAGCAGGAACAGCAGGAGCGCAGTGAACAGCCATCCGAGCAGAGTCAGCTCGGCCGATGGTTGCAGGGTTGCAGCGAAGTTCATGTAAGAACACTCTCACGATGCCCGCCGCATCTTCGTGTTGATCATCTTCTGGGTGATCATCTTGTCGATGATCGGGTTGTGACTTCGGAGTGGGATCAACTCGGGTTCTCGGCCATCGCCGGGTGGCGGCTTCATGAAATACTTCCCGCCGTCGCGGATGATCTTCCACCCGGTGTTGTGGAGCAGCAGGTGATGTCGTCGGCAGAGCAGCACGCCGTCGGCGATGTCTGTCTTTCCGTCGTCGCGTACCCACTGGTTGATGTGGTGGGCTTCACACCAGGACGGGGGCCGGTCACAGCCGTCGGCCATGCAGCCGCCATCGCGAACCGCCATTCCGATGCGCTGCTTCTCGGTGAACAACCGCTGGTTTCGGCCGACGTTGACGCACTGGCCGTCGTCGTCGAAGCCGATCGAGATAGCGCCGGTGTCGCAGAGGTGACGCTCGACCGTTGCGAACGATATCGGGTCGTTGTGGCCTTCGATCCGGCCGTGTCCGCTGCGGGCGTGCAGTGCCTCGTCGGTGACGATCACCCGCACGGTCGGCCGGCGCCGGCCGAAGATCACGCCCGGGTCGGCATCCACTGCGAGGCGGATCATGTCGACCAGGGCATCCGCAGTCACCTGCTCGGTGGTGAGTTCCTCGTCAAGCGGAGGGGTGGGCGCGGAAACGAACCGCGGACCACCGCGACGGGGTGACATCACCGCGTCGAACGCGGACGCGAGGATCATGCCCTCTTCGGGCGGGAGCCGCCACGATCCGCAGTGCATACCCGCGGCATCCCACCAGGTCCGCACCGACCGGAGGTCGCGCTGCTGCTTCTCGCGGTTCGCGATGCCCTCCGCATCGAGTGTGTCGCGCAATCGCCGGGCGATCTTGAAGATCTGCTCCGGAGTGCGCCCCTCCGACTCCTTCACCACCGACGACACCGCGCTGTCGTCATCGAGAGCACCAAGTCCACGCCGGATCGCGTCGACCGACTCGAGCGACAACCCGGCCTCGGTGGCGGCCTCGACGGGAGGCGTCGCGAGCACCGTGCCGACGCGGACCAGCTTCACCGCCTCGTCGCGCGAGACCTGGCCGAGCACCTGAATCATGTGCTCCGTAGACAGATAGCCGCCCGCGCGGGCGAGCCCGGCATCCCCGAGCTCCGGCTCGGATCGTCGCGAGAGCTCGGCGGCGGCCAGCGCCGCGACATGGTCGACGCAGCGGCGAAGCGAAGCGATGCTCGCGACGGCGGCGAGCAGGTCGGCGGAAGACAGCGCACCGAAGTCGCGCACGGCGGCGACGAGGGTTGCGGTTGCGACGAGGTCTTCCATATGTCCACAATAGACACATTCGAACATATGTTCTAGCCTGTCTTTGAGATTGGGGATAACTTTTGAGCGGGTGTGGAGGTCGCGTGGCGCGGTGGTCACCGGGCGAAGCGCAGATCCGCCGGATGGGGTTTAGCGTGAAGCCATGACCGCAGACGAACTCCGCGAGATCTGCCTCGCCCAGGTGGCCGCGGAGGAGACCTACCCGTTCGGTGAGGAGACGGCAGTGTTCAAGGTGGCCGGCAAGATCTTCGCGCTCGGGCCGATCGACGCGGAGAGCATCAGCGTGAAGGTCGATCCGGAGGACGGTATCGCCTTGCGCAACGACTTCGCGGCCGTGATCATCCCCGGCTATCACCTCAACAAGAAGCACTGGATCACGGTCGACACGACCCGGGTTCCGGATGAGCTGGTCGAGCAGCTGATCAGCAACAGCCACTCACTGGTCAAGCCGAAGCGGCTGGCTTAGGACCGCCGCCGCGCCAGCCGAGTGACCCGGCCGGCGTCGCGGCTGACTCCGATACCGACGATTGCGCCGAGGGCGATCGCGAGCACCGACAGCCCCGCGGTGGTGAGCGTCTGCAGCGCGTTGATCGAGTCGGATGCGACCCCGCTCAGCCCGATGAAGCCGAGCGCTCCGGGAACCAGCAGCCAGAAGCAGGCGAGACTCATGACGGATGCCGGCGGCGCCCCGCGAAAGCGCGACGCGAACCGCGCGAACGGGGCCACCACCACGGCGCCGAAGAACCCGGAGAGTGCCGCGCCGATCAGCACCGCCCCGAGCGCCTGCGCACCGTACGACACGGCGAGCGCGACGACCAGCCAGATGAAGGCTCCGCGCGGCGCCGACATGAACAGGGTGTACCCGACGGCGACCAGCGCGACCCCGAGGAGACCGCCCCACCAGCCGAGCGGCTGCTGCGCGGTGCCGGAGTGCAGCCCGCCGACGATCGTGGACGCGGCGAACACGCCGAAGGTGAGCAGCAGCAGCTGCGCCACCCCGTACACGAGCCGCGACGCGCCGGAGATCACCTGGTTGCTGGTGAGCTCGATGGCCGCGACGGTGAGCGTGCCGCCGGGCAGGAAGCTGACCAGCGGGGGAGCGATGATGCGCAGTGCGGAGTCCCCGACGAGGTACGACAGCCACAGCGTGGTGACGATGGTGACGGCGAACGCCGCGACGACCGGCACGGCCGCGGCCAGTCCGCTGAACCGGCGCGACAGCAGGATGAGTCCGCCCACGCCGAATCCGAGCACCGCGTACGCGGGGATCGCGGGCGCGGTCGGGTTGATCACCATGCCGAACCCGACCGTGAGGATCACGTGCCCGAGCCAGGCGAGCGGCCAAGGGAACCGCGGGCGGGCGGCCAGGGCATCGTTGAGGAGGCGCACGGCATCCGTCGGCATCAGTTCGCGTCGCAGCGCCCGCGCGGTGAGCAGTTCGACCGCGCCGGCCTCGTCGAGGCGTGAGCCGGCCGGTTTGGCCGACGAGAACTGGGCGGTCTGGCCGCCGGCCTGCAGGATCACGAAGGTGGGCAGCACCACCACGCTGAAGCCGTCGAGCGAGTAGGCGGCGGCGATCGAGCGCACCGTCTCCTCCACATCGTTGGTGGCCTGCCCGGTCTCCAGCATGGCCAGCGCGAAGGCGGACAGCATGTCGAGGGTCTCGTGGTCTGCGACCAGCTCGACCCGCACATCCGTGCCGGCCGATTTGAGGATGCCCGCGAGCCGCCGCGCCAGCCAGGAGGTTGCCATGGGTTGATTCTGTCGCAATCATGGGCAGCATGAAGCCTGACCTCATGAGGTATCTGCAGCAGGGCCGGGATGTGCTGCTCTGGAAGCTCGACGGACTCGGTGAGTACGACATCCGTCGCCCCATGGTGCCGACCGGCACCAACCTGCTCGGTCTGGTGAAGCATCTCGCCACCGGTGAAGCGGCGTACCTGGGCCTGGTGTTCGGCAGGCCCTTCCCCGAGCAGATTCTCTGGGAGCGGGACTTCGGCCCGAACGAGGACATGTACGCGACGGCAGAGGAGTCGCGCGAGGCTGTCATCGATTTCTACAAGCGCACCTGGGCGCACGCCGACGCGACCGTCGACGAACTCGACCTCGATGCCGTGGGGGAGGTGCCGTGGTGGCCGGAGGACCGCAGGCACCCCACACTGCATCGCGTGCTCGTGCACGTGATCGCCGAAACCGATCGCCACGCTGGTCATGCGGACATCCTGCGCGAACTGATCGACGGCCAGGTCGGCTTTCGCCCGGAGGTGGAGAACATGGATGATCGCGCTGACTGGAAGGAGCAGTGGGCGATGTTGGAGGAGATAGCGAAGAACGCCTAAGCGGGTCGAGCCTGTCGAGACCTCACCGAGGAGTTATCAGGCTCACCAATTTCGCTGAGCGATCAGATCCCGAACCACGAACAGGTTGACGGTGTCACCGGTTCCCGCGAGCCAATCGCCAACCTCGCTCATTAGGCCGTCGGCCGTGACGAGTCTCGTTTGTGCATCACGATCTTCTGTCGCCGCCGTCGTGCCCTTCTCATCCTGTGGGTGAATGACGATCCATCCACGCACTTCGGCTTCGGGCATGGACACAGCCATCCGTTCTACCGCCGTGGGGTGGTGGCTGGAGTGTCGCTGATTCATGCGGCCGCCCTGGAGGATGCGACCGGTTCGGTCGAGAACATAATTTCCGGACGTCCAGAGTTTCGAATCGATAAGGGCGATCCGATTTCCGGCCACTACAGCGTGATCGATGTCGGCCTTTTTCGCCTGCGGAAACTTGAGGCCGTGGATGATGTGCACGGACGGTATCACGAGGAGTTCGTCTAGCAAGCTTGCCGTTATTTGTTCGCCGAGCTGGCCGAGCGCTACGTTGTGGTCACCGAACTGATTGAGTGCGTCCACCAATCCGCCTGCCGGTTTCCCGTGAGTGCGGCGTTCGAGCAGTACCGCAGGGACCGTTGCCTTCGACTCAACGGCAAGCAACTTCACCTTTCGCCGGATGCGTTCAGCGGGCTTTATCTTGGCCCAGACGACGATTAGCGCAACCACCGCTACGGTCACGACCAGGCCCGCAGGCACCGCGAAAAGCTCATTCGTGGCCAGCGCGAAGATGATGGTGAGAACGCCACTGAACCCGGCGATAACACTGAATCCGACCATCATCAGATTGACGGCACGTTG
>FSWJ01000334.1_pt1 | contig 61232 bp, 63 predicted proteins | sample 1637851 | NCBI WGS metagenome assembly FSWJ01 (sample SAMEA3914789, study PRJEB12502) | metagenome | biome: forest; material: soil | place: Canada | collected 2011-07-03 | depth 0.3 m | reverse complement strand
CGCCACCACGATCATCATCATGATCGCCGCCTGGATCGCCCTGAACCCCCTCGTACTACGCACCATCGCCAGCACCACCGGCAAAATCGGACGCTGACACGAGCTGGTTCTAGAGGTCGCCGAGCAGCAGCAGGGGCTCCTCCACGCAGCGCGCCACGTAGCTGAGGAAGCCCGATGCGACCCCACCGTCGCAGACCCGGTGGTCGAAGACGAAGGAGAGGGTGACCACCTTTCGCACGGCCAGTTCGCCGGCGACGACCCATGGACGGTCGATCACCCGGCCGACGCCGAGCATGGCGACCTCCGGGTAGTTGATGATCGGCGTGGAACCGTCCACACCGAAGCCGCCGTAGTTGTTCAGCGTGAAGGTGCCACCGGTGAGTGCGGCCGGGGGGAAGTCACCCTTCTCCGCCGCGACGACCAGTTCGCCGACCCGGTCACGCAATTCTCGTGTCGTCAGGTGCTGCGCGCCATGCACGACCGGCACCATGAGCCCTCGCGGGGTTTGTGCGGCGACGCCGAGATTGATCGCACCGTGTTGCACGATCTCTCCGGCCGCGTCGTCCACCGACGCGTTGAGAATCGGGAACTCCCGCAGCCCGGCAACGGAGAATCGCGCGATGAGCGAGGTCAGGCTGAAACGCTCGCCCGTGGCCGCCTGCAGGCGGTCCTTCGCGGCGAACAGTCCGGTGGCGTCGACATCGAGCCAGATCGTCGCCTCGGGAATGACCCGGCGTGATTCGCCCAGCCTCGCGGCGATGAGCTTGCGCATGCCCGTCATCGGGATACGGATGTCACTATCGGTGGCCGCTGGGACGGGTGGGCCTGTCGGAGCCGGGCTCGCGACAGACGACAGCGCGGCGATCGCGGCCTCCACGTCGTCACGACGCACGAGCGAGCTCGGCCCACTTCCCAGGAGCTGCGAAGCATCGAAGCCGTTGGACTTCGCGCGCCTGCGCACGAGCGGCGACACGACGGGCGATCGACGCGTGGGGTCGAGCAGCACCGGGTCGAGCAACGTGGTCGAAGCGACGGCCGGTGCGGCAGCGATTCGGGCACCGAAGCGCCCACCCTCCGGGCGCTTGAGTCGAATGCTCGACTCTTTTGTTCCGTAACCGACGAGCACGGCGCCCGACCCCGCGGCGGGCTCGGGTTCGCGGAGTGCGGTGCCCGGCACGACATCCGGGGCCTCGGGAGGGGTGGCGGGTTCGTCCCCGGCGATCTCATCGAGCGCCGTGATGGTGAGAAGCGCAGCCCCCTTTTCGACCACCTGGCCCTGCTCGGCATCCAGTCGTTCCACCCGGCCGGCGTAGGGCGAGGGCAGCTCCACAACGGATTTCGCCGACTCGACCTCGACGACGAGCTGGTCGACGGCGACGATATCCCCGGGAGCGACGAGCCAGCTGACCACCTCCGCCTCGGTGAGGCCCTCGCCGAGGTCGGGTAGGAGAAACTGCTTCGACACGCGGTTCACCACTCCCAGGTGTCGAGGGCGGCCAGCACACGCTCGGCGGTCGGCAGGTAGTGCTCCTCGAGCTTGGGCGACGGGTACGGGATGTCGAAGCCGGCGACCCGCAGGATCGGCGCGGACAGGTGGAAGAACTGGCGCTCGGTCACGCGCGCGGCCACCTCTGCACCGTACCCCCCGAACTGTGCGGCCTCATGGATCACCGCGGCGCGTGAGGTCTTGCGCACGGAGGCGCCGACGGTCTCGTCGTCGAACGGTGAGAGGCTGCGCAGGTCCACGACTTCGACGGAGAGGCCCTCGGCGGCGCCGAGTTCGGCCGCCTTGAGGGCGGTCGAGACGGTGGGTCCGTAGGCCAGGAGAGTGACGTCCGTTCCTTCGCGCAGCACCTGCGCCCTGGTCATCGGCGCAGTGTGCACCGGGAGGGTGACCTCGCCCTTCGCCCAGTAGCGGCTTTTCGGCTCCAGGAAGATGACGGGGTCGTCACTGGCGATCGCCTCACGCAGCATCGAGTACGCGTCAGCGGGATTCGAGGGCGTGACGACGGTGAGGCCCGGGGTGTGAGTCCAGTACGCCTCGGAGGAGTCGGAGTGGTGCTCGACCCCGCCGATGCCTCCCGCGTACGGGATCCGGATGACGATGGGCAGCGTCACGCGACCCCTGGTGCGGTTGGGCATCTTCGCGAGATGGGAGGTGATCTGCTCGAATGCGGGGTAGCTGAACGCGTCGAACTGCATCTCGACCACCGGCCGCAGGCCGTACATCGCCATGCCGATGGCGGTGCCGACGATGCCGGACTCCGCCAGGGGCGAATCCCAGACCCGGGTCTCCCCGAACCTCGCGCTCAGCCCGTCGGTGACGCGGAACACGCCGCCGAGGGGCCCGACGTCTTCACCGAACACGACCACGTTCGGGTCCGCGGTGATCGAGTCGCGCAGCGCCTGGTTGAGGGCACCGGCGATAGTGATGGAGGTGGCGACCGTACTCGTCTGCGCCGGGGCGGACCGGTGTTCGAGAATCGTCATACGTTGCTCCCGCTTTCGGTTGCGGCCAGTTCCCGTGCGAGGAACTCGCGCTGCTCACGCATGACGGGTCGGTCGGCCTGGTACACGTGGTCGAAGAGTTCGAGGGGGTCGAGTACCGGCTCGGTGTTCATCGCGTCGCGACTGGATGCCGCGACGGCTTCCGCCGCGTCCACGATCCCGGCGCGGACCGCATCCGTCAGCGCTCCGGCCGAGCTGAGATACTTCTCGATGCGCTCGACCGGGTCCCGATCCCGCCAGACGGCCTCCTCTTCTTTCGTGCGGTAGCGCGTGGGGTCGTCGGAGTTGGTGTGGGACTCCATGCGGTAGGTAAGACCCTCGATCATGGTCGGGCCGCCGCCGGCGCGAGCCCGCTCGACTGCCGCTGCGATGACGGAGTAGGTCGCCGCGATGTCATTGCCGTCGACGTAATAGCCAGGCATCCCGTACCCGATCGCGCGGTCGGCGAGGGAACGGGCGTGCGACTGCTTGTCGAATGGCACGCTGATCGCCCACTGGTTGTTCTGGATCATGAACACCACCGGCGCCTGCCACACCGAGGCGAAGTTGAATGCCTCGTGGGCGTCGCCCTCACTCGTCGACCCATCACCAAGGAGGGCCAGAGCGACAGTGTCGTCTCCCTTCAGCCGTGCGGCATGGGCGAGGCCGACGGCGTGCAGCGCCTGGGTGGCGAGCGGGGTTGCCTGCGGTGCGATGCGATGTTCGTAGGAGTCGAAGCTGCTGTGCCAGTCCCCGCGGAAGAACCCCAGGATCTCTGCCGGACTGAGCCCGCGCGTGAGCAGCGCGATGGAGTCCCGGTAGGTGGGGAACAACCAGTCGTTGCTCCCGAGCGCCGCAACCGCCGCGATCTCGCAGGCCTCCTGGCCGAACGCGGACGGGTAGGTGGCGAGACGCCCCTGCCGCGTCAACGCGGTGACCTGGGCGTCGAACCGCCGAGCGATCACCATCCTCCGGTAGAGGTCGAGAAGCGTGTCGACACCGGGCATGGCGAACCCCGCGGCGTTCTTCCTGACCGCGACGCCGCGCTCATCGATCAGGCGTATCGGCGCCTGGGTCGGGCGTACTGGCGTCTCACTCATGGGGCAATGCTGCCGGTCGCCGATGACCGACGCGAGATGCTGGGACGAGGTGGGGACGCTTGGCGCGCGCGGGCCCGAAAGAGCGCCATTTGTGCGCCAAACGGGGTCAGAGAGGGTCGAACGTCCAGAGCTGTTCAGTGGCACCCGGTGCCGTGCCGTCCCGCGAGTCGAGAACGACGTGCGAGCGAGTGGTGAGTACGCCCGGAATCGCCCGGATGCGCTGCATGATCACCGCACTGAGACTGTCGTGGTCCGGCGCGCTCACCGTGATCACGAAGTCGATGTCGCCGCTCACCGCGAGCACGTTCTCGACGAACGGCAGTTCGGTGAGCGCGGCCGCGATCTCGGGCCAGGGCTGTTGCCCGCCCACGGTCACGATGACGATCGCCGTGACCTCGAGCCCGATCGCCCGACGGTCGACCTTCGCGTTGAAACTCTTCAGCACACCGTTCTCGATAAGGGTGCGGATGCGATTGTTGGCCGAGGTGCGGGAGATGTGCACGCGCTCGGCGACAGCCCGAACGGACAGGCGGGAATCGCGGCTGAGCTCCGCGATAATCGCCCTGTCGATGCGGTCGACCTGCATTGCCCTACCTTACGTGCAGGCTCCCCCGGGTTCGACCGGCATCGGCTGCTGCCGGGACGGCAACCTTCGTCATTCTGCCGGCGAGCCCCGGAGCCCGAGTTACGATCGAAGGGCAACAGGGATCGAGGCATCATGTCACTTCTCCAGTCAGGGACCGCGGGATCGTTGTCAACGGCGGCACTGTCGGACCCGGAGGTCGCGGCGCTGCGGGAGGACTTCCCGATTCTCGGCACCGAGGTGAACGGGCATCCGCTGGTCTACCTCGACTCCGGGGCGACCTCGCAGAAACCCCGCCAGGTGCTGGATGCCGAGCGCCGCTTCTACGAGCACGAGAACGCCGCCGTGCACCGCGGCGCGCACACGCTCGCCGCGCTGGCGACGGAGAGCTTCGAGAACGCCCGGGCCACCGTGGCCCGCTTCGTCGGGGTCTCCGACGACGAGATCGTCTGGACCTCCAACGCGACCGAGGGGCTCAACCTGCTCGCGTACTCGATCTCCAACGCGAGCCTCGGCAGGGGTTCGTCCGAACTGGCTGTCGGCCCGGGCGACGAGATCGTGGTCACCGAGCTGGAGCACCACGCCAACCTGGTCCCGTGGCAGGAGCTGGCCGCGCGCACGGGCGCCACGCTGCGCTTCATCCCCATCCTCGATGACGGCACCCTCGACCTCAGCACTCTCGACGAGCTGATCACCGACCGCACACGCATCGTGGCGGCCGCCCACGTCTCCAACGTGCTCGGGCTGGTGAGCCCGGTCGAACTGCTCGTCGCGAAGGCTCATTCGGTCGGCGCGCTGTTCGTGCTGGACGCCTGCCAGTCGGCGCCGCACCTGCCGCTCGACCTGGTCGCGCTCGACGTCGACTTCGCCGTGTTCTCCGGACACAAGATGCTCGCGCCCACCGGCATCGGCGTGCTCTATGGGCGCCGCCGGCTGCTCGCGGCACTGCCGCCGTTCCTCACCGGCGGCTCCATGATCACCACGGTGACCATGGAGAAGACGGAGTTCCTCGAGCCGCCGCAGCGCTTCGAGGCCGGCACCCAGCGGGTCTCCCAGGCGATCGCACTCGCCACAGCCGTGGACTATCTAGAACGCGTCGGCATGGATCGCATCCACGCCCACGAGCAGGCCCTCGGTGCGCGGCTGGTCGATGGGCTCACCGCGATCCCCGGAGTGCGGGTGCTCGGCGCGGATGCCGCCGCCCCGCGGGCGGGGCTCGCCAGCTTCGATGTGGCCGGCATCCATTCGCACGACGTCGGCCAGTTCCTGGACGATCGCGGCATCGCCATCCGGGTCGGCCATCACTGCGCCCAGCCGCTGCACCGGCGGCTCGGGGTCACCTCGACGAGCCGCGCGAGTACCTATCTTTATACGACCACGGCCGAGGTCGACGCGCTCATCGAGGGTGTCGCCGACGCGGTCACCTTCTTCGGGAGGGCCTGATGACTTCCCCGGACCTCGAGAACCTCTATCAGGAGGTCATCCTGGAGCACGCCAGGCGGCCGCACGGCTTCGGTCTGGCCGAAGGCGCCGCGGGGGAGTCGCACCAGGTGAACCCGACCTGCGGCGACGAGATCACGCTTCAGCTGCACCTGGATGCCGACTCGGGCGCGGTGAGCGCGGTGCGCTGGGAGGGCCACGGCTGCGCCATCTCGCAGGCCTCGGCATCCCTGCTCACCGATCTCGCGGCCGGGCTCACGGTGCCCGAGCTCACGAGCCGCATCGACGACTTCCGCACCGCGATGCGGTCGCGTGGCACGATCGAGCCCGACGAGGAGCTCTTCGGCGACGCCGTCGTGCTCGGCGGGGTGTCGAAGTACATGGCACGGGTGAAGTGCGCGATGCTCGCCTGGGTCGCGGCTGAGCACGTGCTCTCCGAGATCGCGGCCTAACCGAAGAGGTTCGACCGCGTGCCGCGGTCACCCCACTCGGTGCGCAGCACGCCGCGGCGCCGCAGCTCCGGCACCAGCCGGTCGAGATAGCCGTGGATCGTCACCGGGTGCAGGTCGCCGGAGAAGATGAAACCGTCGTTGCCGGCATCGTCGCCGAGCGTCTCGATGAAGTCGGCGACCTGCTCCACCGTGCCGACGAAACCGTTCCCGTCGGCGATGCGGCCCTTCCTGGCTTTGCGGGTGGCGATCTCGCGCAGCGTCTGCGACCAGTCGTCGCCACCGAGGAGGCCCTTGATGGTGCCCTGGGACACGTGCTGGCCGAACACCGACGGGTCGAGCGGCCTGTCCGGGTCCAGCACGGTGAGGTCCGTCTCGAGGTCGCTCGACTGGCCCTCCAGGATGGCGCGCACCGCGGCATCCGTCGGGTGCAGCGACGCCTCCACGACCCGGTCGACCTCCTCCTGGTTGTCCACGATCTCCGGCTTGAAGACGAAGAGGATCTTGATGTCCTCCGCCCGGCGCCCATGGGCGACCGCGGACTCGTGCACCTTCCCGCGGTAGGCGCGCACCGCCTCGACGGTCAGCGGCGCGAGCGCGAGCTGCACGTCGGAGTTGGCACCCGCGAAGGCGAGCCCCGGTCCCGAGCCGCCGGGCGAGACGATGATCGGGTCGCCGTCGGGGAACGGCGGGGCATTGAGCGGCCCGTCCAGCCGGAAGTATTCGCCCTCGTGGTGGAAGGCGTCGAGCTTCGACGCGTCGGCGTACCTGCCCGTCCCACGGTCCTCGACCAGCGCGCCCTCCCCCCAGCTGTGCCAGAGCCTGCGGACCACCGCGAGCCACTCCTCGGCGCGGTCGTAGGCCGCGTCGTGCCCGAGTTCGTCGATGCCGAAGTGGCGCGCGCTCTTCACGTCGGTCACCAGGTTGATGCCGAACCGGCTGTCGCTCAGGTGCTGCAGGGTCGCCGCCTGCCGGGCCGCCAGGTAGGGCGGGGTCGCGCCGGCGTTGATCGTCGGGGTGATGCCGATGTGTTCCGTCGCGTCGAGCAGGTACGGCGTGAGCAGCAGCGGGTCGAGCTTCGGCCCGCCATAGGCCGAGCGGATGCGGAGGTCGAGCGTCTCCGGCGAACCGAGCGAGAGGGCGTCTTCGATGATCAGCAGGTCCAGTCCGGCCTGCTCGAGCTCACGGATCGAGTGCTGGTAGAGCCTCGGCTCGGTCCAGCGATAGTTCCAGTCGTAATAGGGGTGACCCCAGCCCTGCGGGCCGAAGCCGCGGCCGAAGAACCATCCGAAATGCTGGAGCTGTGCCATCCGACGACTCTAGTAAGGAGGGGCTTCGCGGGGCCCGCAATGTGTCGTCATGTGAAGCGGTGAAGTTTGCTCCGGGGGCGACGGGACCTAGTTTGGTCTTCACAGCGAACAGGAGAGACCAGCCCGTGACAAGCACCCGGCGACCCTACGGTCACGACGAGTTCGGGTTCGACACCGAACAGGTGCACGCCGGCGAGTCGATCGGCGATGGTTATGGGGCCAGGGTCACCCCGATCCACATGAGTAACGGCTTCGTCTTCGACTCCTTCGACCACAGCGAGGCCCGCTTCGGCGGAGCGGATGGCGGCTGGGTCTACTCCCGCAACGCCAACCCGACGAACAGCGTCGCGGAGGCGCGGCTCACCGCACTGGAGCACGGAGCGGAGACCATCCTGGTGGGCAGTGGACAGGCGGCCGTCACCGTGGCGCTGCTCGGCATCCTGAAGGCCGGCGACCACCTGCTGGCCTCGAAGAGTCTCTTCGAGGGCTCGAAGGGACTGTTTCGCGAGAACTTCGGGCGGTTCGGAATCGACGTCGACTTCGTGGATGACGCCCACGACCTGTCGCAGTGGCGCGGGCTGCTGAGGCCGACGACCCGCGCCGTCTTCGCCGAGTCGATTCCCAACCCCAAGAACGATCTCATCGATTTCGGGCTGGTCGCCGGCTTCGCCGCGGAGGCGGGCGTTCCTTTCGTCGTGGACAGCACGGCGGCAACCCCGTACCTCGTGAGGCCGATCGACCACGGCGCCTCCATCGTCGTCCACTCGGCGAGCAAGTTCCTCACCGGTCACGGCGCGTCCATCGCGGGGGCGGTGGTCGACGGCGGCACCTTCGACTGGTCGCTGTACCCGCAGAAGTTCCCGCAGTTCGCCGATCGCAGCTATGCCGACTTCACCCGCTCGGTGATCGCCGCCCGTCTCGGGCCGGTGCTCTCGCCGTTCAACGCGTTCCTGCTGCTGCAGGGTCTGGAGACGCTGTCGCTGCGCATGGAGCGCCACAGCCGCAACGCGCTCACCGTCGCCCGCTGGCTGGAGGGGAGACCGGAAGTGGAGTCGGTCGACTACGCCGGCCTCGAGGCCAACCCCTACCATTCGATAGCGGAGCGCTACTACCCGAACGGAACCGGGTCGGTGTTCGGTTTCACACTCGCCGGCGGCCGCGAGGCGGCACGCACCGTGATCGACTCCGTCGAGCTGTTCAGCCGGATGACGAACATCGGCGATGTGCGCTCGATGATCCTGCACCCGGCGACCACGTCGCACTCCCAGGTGGACCCGAGTGATCGTGCGCACAACGGCATCGCCGAGGGACTCATCCGCCTTTCGGTCGGCATCGAGGACTCGGCCGACCTGGTCGCCGACCTCGACCGCGCCTTCGCCCGGTTAACCCTCGGGGTGACCGAACCCGCCGTCGCGCTCTCGTAGGAGGCGGGCGACCAGCAGCTCGTCGTCGACGCTGCCGAAACGTTCGAGCGCATCACGATGCAGTCGCGCCACCAGCCGGGACAGTTCGAAGGGCCGCTCGCCGGCGAGCCGTTCCAGCGTCGAGAGCTCCTCGACCACTCGATCGATTCCGAAGCTGGGCACGGGTTCGTCGTGGAGCACGAGCGGCAGGTAGCCGTCGAGCAGGGAGCTCGCCGCGGCGGTGCGAGGCAGCACGCGCTCCAGGGTCTCCGTCGGCACTCCGAGCGACGCGGCGAGAGAGGTGGCCTCGGCGACCGCGGCCAGTTGCCCGAACCACAGCAGGTTCGCCACGAGCTTGATCGTGAGGCCGTCGCCCGGTCCGGGGCCGCACCACTCGACGGCGCCGAGCGTGGAGAGCGTCGCCGAGGCGCGCTCGATGACGCCGGCCGCGCCCCCGGCGTAGAAGACCAGATCGCCGGATGCCGCGGCATCCGGCCCGCCGCCCATCGGCGCGAACACGACATCGATGCCCACCGCCTCGCACCGGGTCGTGATCCGCGCGGCGAGCTGCGGGTCGCCGCTGGTCAGGTCGATCCAGAGGGAGCCGGGTGCCAGGGCGGCGACGATGCCGCCCTCCGCCTCGGCGAGTTCCGCCAGGCCGGGCAGCGCGCTCAGCAGCACGGCCGAGGCAGCGCACAGCGCGGAAGCGCTCGCGGCCCGCTCGACGCCGTCCGGAATGACGACACCGGGGTCCGGATCGAATCCGGAGACCGAATGACCGGCGGCCGCGAGCCGCACGGCGATGCGCGACCCCATGCGCCCGAGGCCGAGCACTCCGATGGTCCGCTGCACAGTGAGAGCGTAAGCCATCGTCACAGTCGGTCATCTTCGCACGGCAGTGCGCGGGGCTGGCTACGGTCGAATGATGGTCGCTCCGCCCACGTTCACCGCCGCCGCCGTCTCCGGCAGCCTGCATGCCCCCTCCAAGAGCACGGCGCTGCTCGGTGCGATCACCGACTCGCTGGCGCGGAAGGTGAAGATCGAGGTGACGGTCGTCGAGGTGAGCGCGCTGGGCGCCGGCCTCGGTGGCGCCCTCACTCGCGGCCAGCTCGACGAACCGGCTGCGGCGGCGATCGCCGCCGTGGAAGCCGCCGACCTGCTCGTCGTGGCCAGCCCCGTCTACCGGGCCTCGTACACCGGACTGTTCAAGCACCTGTTCGACCTCGTCGGCCAGGGCTCGCTCTCCGGTACGCCGGTGATCGTCGCGGCGAGCGGCGGCAGCGACCTGCATTCGCTGGTCATCGAGCACGAGCTGAAGCCGCTGTTCGCGTTCTTCGACGCGGCCACGCTCCCGCTGGGCATCTACGCGAAAGATGCCGACTACAGCGACTACAGCGTGACCGGAGAAGCCCTGCTGGAGCGCATCGAGCGGGTGACCTCGAGCGCCGCCGAGGTGTTGGCAGGGGCAGGGCGATGAGCGCACAGGGCAGTCCGCGGGACGACATCCAGCACGGCGCAGAGGTACCGAGCCTGCCCGACGCCGGACTGGGCGCGGACGAGTTCAAGCTCGCCTTCCGCAATCATCCGGCCGGCGTCGCGGTGATCACGGCGGACGCCGGCGACGGACCGGTCGGCCTCACGGCCACCTCCGTCTTCTCGGTCAGCGCGGAACCGGCCCTGCTGGTCTTCTCCATCTCGTCCCAGTCATCGAGCGCACCCACCTTCGACCGCGCCGACACGCTCGTCGTGCACCTGCTCGGGGCCGACCAGCTCGAGGTCGCGAAGCTGTTCTCGGCGAAGGGCGCCGACCGGTTCGCCGACCTCTCCACCTGGGACCGGCTGATCACCGGCGAACCGTACCTTCCGGCCGCACCGGTGCGCATCCGTGGTCGCGTGATCAACCGGATGGAGGCGGGCGGATCCACGGTGATCGCGGTCCACGCACTCCAGGCGCACATCGCCGATACCGACAGCGCCCCGCTCGTGTACCACAACCGCACCTGGCACCACATCGGAGAGCACTCGCGGCTGGACTCCTAGGCGCCGGTCAGGATCCCTCAGGTCCCGGCTGCCACAGCTGGATCGGATTGCCCTCGGGATCGGTCAGTGACGCGAACCGGCCTATCGAATAGGCGCTCGGATCGACGGTCACCTCGATGCCGCCCGCTCGCAGCTGCTCGACCATGCCGTCGAGGTCCGGAACGCGGAAGTTGATCGCCCAGGCACGGTCGGGCCGGCCGAACTGGTCGACGGCACCGTCCATCGCGGTGAAGGCCGTCTCCCCGGCCTCCTGCCGCCAGGCCGGTTCGCCCTCCGCCATCGGAACCGGATCGATGCCCAGGTTGTCGCGGTACCAGGCCGCCAGGGCATCCGGATCGTTCGCCCGGAAGAAGAAGCCGCCGATTCCGCTCACCTTGTGCATGCTCGATGCTCTCACGCCGCCGCGCCCTGGAGCACGTGCTTCGCGATGAGACGATAGGAGCATGACCGCACTGCAGGTGATCGCCTACTATTCGATAGCTCCCGGCAATGAGAAGGCGGTTGTCGAACTGCTTCCGAAGCTGGCGGAGGCGAGTCGCACCGAGCCCGGCAACCTCTCCTACACCGTGTACGTGCAGCTCGGCGATGAGTCCGAGGTGGTGATCCTCGAGCAGTACGAGTCGCCTGAGGCGTTCGCGGCGCATCGGGAGAGCGATCACTTCAGGGAGCTCGGTTTCGGCGGCATCATCCCGATGCTGTCGAACCGCAGGGTCGAGACCTTCCCGATTGTCGACGCCGGCTGACCGGATGTCCGACATCCGGGACGACGCCCGTGCCGGGTTCCTCGACCTCGTCGGTCGTGACGCGAGCGGCGTCTGGTCGGCTCCGGGCTCCGTGACTCTGCCGATGGCCGACGGGCTGTCACTCACCTTCGCCGCGGATCGGCGGGTGGTGATCGCGCTCGGGCTGCGGGATGACCGCGTCGCCCGCGTCGCGAACGCCGCGACCGGCGACGTGGCCGAGCTCGACCTCGCCGACCTCGACATCGTGAGGGCGCTGGGCGCCGACCTCGACGCGGTTCCGGGCTTCGACCTGGTCGTGGAGTCCGACGTGCCGGACGCGCTCGACCCGGCGGGTGCGCTGGAGGCGGCGGTCGCCGTTGCACTGAACGACGCCTGGCGCCTGGGGCAGGATGCGCCGACACTCGCCAGAATGGTGCGGCGGCCCGCGTTGATCCTCGGCGAGCCGGACTTCGACGGAGTCGTGCTCGTCATGGACTCCGGCCTCACCGCGTCCGGGACCGAGCTGGACCTCGCCGCGGAGACCGCGACGGCGAGCGGCGCGGTCCGCACCTGGGCGGTCGGCGGAGCGGTTCTCGCGCTGCTGGACGCGGACGACCTGTCCCGGGTGCTGGTGTCGATCGACGGTGCGTTCGCCGAGCACGGGATCGCCCAGCCGGATACGTATGCGGTATCGGCCGGGTTCGGAGCCCGGCGCGAACCGGGGTAGGGCGCCTGGTGCGACATCGTGACCCGCACCGCATTGCCTATCCCGGTTCCCTGCCGTAAATTGCCCGAATGAGCACTCGTGCAGGTGGGCTGGTGGCAGCGGCGACCGTCATGGCGCTGCTGTTCGCCGGCGTCGTTCCGGCGGCCGCCGACGGCGGGCAGACCCTGGCGGATTGCATCAGCGACACGATCGCGTCGAACCCGCCCGAGACGCCGGAAAGCTCGATCACCGCCCTCGATTGCAGCGCCTACACCGACGTGACCTCGCTGGAGGGGATCCAGGCCCTGACCGGGCTGACCTCGGTCACGATCGTCGGCGCTCCGGGCGCGGATGGCGACCTTGGTCCGCTCGCCGGGCTGGACCTGAGCGAACTGTCGATCCAGTCCTTCGGAATCACCGACCCCTCCGTGCTGCAGCACTTCGAGGGTCTCCAGAGCCTGAATGTGTCGGGAAACCACATCACCGACCTCACCGGTGTGCGGGCCTGCGAACTGGTCACCGCCACCGGCCAGACCATCGGTCTCCCGGGCGCGGTCGTCGGCCTTCCGTCGGCGCTGCCGGCGGTGACCGACACGGCGGGTTCGCCGGTGGCCGTCACACTGTCGACCAGTTCTGCGATCGCCGCCACGATCGGGGCGACCAGCGTCACGTGGCAGTCACCCGGGGAGGGAACCCTCAGCTGGGACACCACCTATTCGCGTCCGGACTGCGGTACCGTGCACTTCAACGGCACGGTCTCGCAGTCCGTCGTCGCCGCCACACCGGTGCCCGCTGTGAGTTCGCTCAGCCCCCGTGAGGGTTCGACCTCCGGCGGCACCGCGGTGACCATCCGCGGCGCGGGGTTCAGCGGCGCGTCAGCCGTCACGTTCGGCTCGACCCGGGCGCGCTTCACCGTGAACTCGGATTCGCTCATCACGGCGACAGCACCCAGGTCTTCCACCGCCACGGGCGCGCCTCTTCCCAGGGTCGTTGATGTGGTCGTCCAGACTTCCGGAGGGTCGTCACCGTCGAGCGCCGCGGACCGCTTCACCTACCTGAGACCCCCCGACCCGATCCCCGCACCGGTCGTAACGAGCATTTCGGTGACCAGCGGCAGTACCGCGGGCGGGGGCCATGTGGTGATCGTCGGCTCCCACTTCACCGGCGCGACCGCGGTGGCGTTCGGGGATGCGCCTGCCGCGTCCTTCACGGTGGTCGCTGATGACTACATCGACGCGGTCGTACCGGCCCATCCCTCCGGCGCGGAGACGGTCAGCGTGACGACCCCGACCGGGACTGGTGCGGGTCCGTCATATGGTTTCCTCTCACCGACTCGGCCCGTACCGGCCAGGATCGTGCTCTCTCCGGCCAGTGGAACCCAGCTCGGCGGCCAGGTGATCACGGTCACGGGCGAGAACCTGGTCAACGTCATCGGTGTCACCGTTGGCGGAACGAGCGTCCCCTTCACCACGCCGAACGCGAACCCCGCACGCAAGACCGGGTCGATGACCTTCGTCACGCCGGCCAGTGCCAAAGCTAACGCGGTCCCGGTAGTGGTGACCACCGTCGTGGGATCGGGGAGTCGGTCCTTCCAATACCAGTCCGCCCCGGCCCCCTCGGGAATCGTCCTGTCGCCCGCTCACGCCCCGCAGCTCGGCGGCCAGACCGTGACCGTGACCGGGCGCAACATCCAGAACGCGTCCAGCATCACGATCGGCGGATTGAGCGTGCCATTCCAGCCGGTCGCGCCCGCGAGGCCTGCGACCGCGACCGGCGTCAAAGCTGACGCGAAATACAGCCTGGTCCTTCCGGCCAGGGCGAAGGCGGGCGCCGCGAAGGTCGTCGTGACCACCATCGTCGGCAGCGGCAGCGGGTCGTTCACCTTCGATGCCGCGAAGGCACCATCCCAGCTGAAAATGCGGATCGCGCACAGTTCTCAACTCGGTGGCGATTCGGTGTCGCTGACCGGGCAGAACATCTCCAATCCCTCGTCGGTGACGATCGGCGGTGTGGAGGTGGCGTTCACGGTCCAGGGAACGACGGCGTCGACCGCAGCCGGCCCCGGTGCCGCACTGATCACCTTCATCACACCGCCGACGGCCAAGGCCGGCCCGGTGCGAGTCGTCGTGACGACGCTCCTCGGGTCTGGTTCCACGAACTTCACCTACGACAGGGCGGGACCCCCGTCGAACCTCAAGATGCTGCCGTCGAGCGCATCCCAGCTGGGCGGCGAGACCGTACGTCTCCAGGGTGACAACATCGCCAACGCTCGCAGCGTCACCGTCGGCGGGGTGTCCGTCCCGTTCGTCCTGCAGTCGTCGGCAGCGGCGAAGACCTCCGGCGCTGCCACGCTCGAGTTCACCGTTCCGGGGGCGGCGACCCCCGGCGCTACTCCAGTGCAGGTCACCACGATCGTCGGAAAGGGCAAGACCACCTTCACCTATATCGCAGCCGGCGCGCCGGCGTCGCTGCGCCTGTCGAGTCGCGACGGTACCCAGCTCGGCGGACAGGTTCTGACGCTGTCCGGGCAGAACCTCCAGAACGCTACCCGCGTCACCGTCGGAGGGATTCCGGTGACCTTCACCGAGAATAGGTCGAGTTCGAAGACGGCCGGGGCAGGGCCGGCGATCGTCTTCACCACCCCGGGCAGCGCGACAGCCGGGAACGCGGTCGTGGCCGTGACGACCATCGTCGGGTCGGCGTCCATCGGCTACCGTTACGACGTCGCGCCGGCCCCCGCGAAACTGCGCATTACGCCGGCGAGCGGCACGCAACTGGGCGGCGAGGTCGTGAAGATCTCCGGCGAGAACCTCGATGTCGTCAGCAGGGTGACCGTGGGGGGCGTTTCCGTCCCGTTCCAGCGGAGCGCGGTGCTGAAGGGCGCGACGAGTGTCGGCACGCTTACCGTGACGATGCCGGGCAGCCCGTACTCGGGCGGCACAGCGGTCGTGGTCACGACCATCGTCGGCTCGGGAACGGTCACGTTCACCTACACCCAGACCGGAGCCTCATAGCGTTCAGTGCGACTCGCGCGACACCCGGTCGCCGCTCGACCCCTGCAGGAAGTCGAGGTCGGCGCCGGTGTCCGCTCCCATCACGTGCTCGACGTAGAGCTTCTCCCAGCCACGCGTCGGCTTGGCGTAGCCGTCGAGGGTGGCCTCGTTGGGGGTCCGGCCGTTCAGCTCCTCCTGGGTCAGATCGAGGGTGAGCCGGCGCGCGGGCACGTCGAGCACGATCCAGTCCCCGGTCTGCACCAGGGCCAGCGGGCCGCCGGCCGCGGCCTCGGGGGTGACGTGCAGCACCACGGTGCCGTAGGCGGTGCCGCTCATGCGCCCGTCGCAGATGCGCACCATGTCGCGAACGCCCTGCTCGAGCAGCTTCTTCGGCAGCGGCATGTTCGCCACCTCGGGCATGCCCGGGTAGCCTTTCGGGCCGCAGCCGCGCAGCACCAGCACCGAGTCGGCGTCCACGTCGAGGTCGGGGTCATCGATGCGGGTGTGCATGTCCTCGATCGTGTCGAAGACGACCGCCCGCCCGCGGTGCTGCAGCAGGTGCGGGGATGCCGCGGCCGGCTTGATGATCGCGCCGCCGGGTGCGAGGTTGCCTCGAAGCACGGCGATGCCGGCATCCGGGATCAGCGGCGTCTCCCGCGCGCTGATCACCTCGTGGTCCCAGATCTGCGCGTCGTCGAGGTACTCGACCAGCGGCCTGCCGGTGACGGTCAGCGCCGTCGGGTCGAGCAGGTCCTTCACCTCGCGCAGCACGGAGAGCAGCCCGCCCGCGCGCTGGAAGTCGTCCATGAGGTATCGCCCGGCGGGCTGCAGGTTCACGAGCAGCGGCACGCCGGAGCCGATGGCGTCGAAGTCGTCGAGTGTGAGGTCGATGCCGAGTCGGCCGGCGATCGCGAGCAGGTGCACCACGGCGTTGGTCGAGCCGCCGATGGCTGCGAGAGCGACGATGGCATTGCGGAACGAGCCCTTCGTGAGGAAGGTGCTCGGGCGGCGATCCGTCTCGATGAGGTCGACGATCAGCCGTCCGGTCTCGTGGGAACTCTCGAGCAGGCGGGCGTCGACCGCCGGCGTTCCGGCGAGGCCCGGGAGGATCATCCCGAGCGCCTCCGTCACCAGCGCCATCGTGGAGGCGGTGCCCATGGTGTTGCAGTGGCCCTTGCTCGAGATCATCGAGCCTTCGCTCTTCAGGAACTCCTTCTCGCTGAGCGTGCCGCCGCGCACCTCCTCGCTGAGGCGCCAGACATCCGTGCCGCAGCCGAGCGGCACGCCCTGGAAGGTGCCGGTCTTCATCGGGCCACCGGGTACCACGATCGCCGGCAGGTCGACGGATGCCGCGGCCATCAGCAGGGACGGGATCGTCTTGTCGCAGCCGCCCAGCAGCACGACCCCGTCGATCGGGTTGGCGCGCAGCATCTCCTCGGTCGCCATCGCGGCCATGTTGCGCCAGAGCATCGCGGTGGGCCGCACCTGCGTCTCGCCGAGGGAGACGACGGGCAGGTTGAGCGGGATTCCGCCGGCCTCGTAGATGCCCTGCTTCACGCTCTCCATCACCTCGTCCAGGTGGGAGTTGCAGGGTGTGAGATCGCTCGCAGTGTTGGCGATCGCGATGTGCGGGCGGCCGTCGAAGGCGTTCTCGGGGAGACCGCGCCGCATCCACGCGCGGTGGATGTACGAGTTGCGGTCCGTGCCTGCGTACCACTCTGAGCTACGGTGCTCGGTCACGGCGTCCTCTTCCGTCCGGTGAAACTAACTAATGTCTAACATGTGCAACAGCGTGCCCGGGTCGATGAGGTCCAGCAGTGACCGTCTTCGAGGCGGCGCGCGCATCGTCGAGCCGGCATGTGCTCGCCGAAGGACCGGTCTGGGTGGCCGCGACATCCCGGCTGCTCTGGATCGATGTCGAGCGCGGCGAGCTGTTCGAAGGCCGACTGGACGGCGATCACGTCGTGCAGACGCGCCTGGTCGACCTCGAGGGCAAGCTCGGCGCGGTGGCCGACGGTGACGACGACAGCCTGCTCGTCGCGGCGAACGACCGGCTCGTGGTCATCGAGCCGGACGGCACCCGACGGGATGGCCCGCGCATCCTCGAGGGCACGGCGCTGCGGGCGAACGACGGCGCGGTGGACCCGGCCGGCCGCTTTCTCATCGGCACCTACCACTTCGACGAGCGCCCCGGCGAGGACACTCTCCAGCGTCTCGAGTTCGACGGGTCCCTGACCGTCATGGACGACGGCCTCTCGATCTCCAACGGCCTGGCCTGGTCGCCGGACGGCGCCCTGTTCTACAGCACCGACACCGCGAACCAGGCCATCTGGGTGCGCGACTACGACCCGGCATCCGGCGAGTACGGTGAACGCCGCAGGCACATCACCATCGAGAGCGGTTACCCCGACGGGATGACGATGGACTCCCGCGGGCACCTCTGGATCGCGATCTGGGGCGGCTACGAGGTGCGCTCGTTCGCTCCCGACGGCACGCCGGGGGATGTCGTGCGGGTGCCGGTGCCCGACGTGTCGAGCGTGGCCTTCATCGGCGGCGACCTGGATCGCCTGCTCATCACCACGTCATCCCGCGACCTCGACGTTGTGGGGAGGGAGACGTATCCCGATGCCGGGGCATTGTTCCTGGCCGACGTCGGCGTCACCGGTCAGCCGACCACCCCCTGGAAGTCCTCCGCACTCACGAAGAAATAGGAACCCATGTATCTCATGCGCATCGGAGCAGCCGGCTCCGAGAAGCCCGTCGTCCGCCTCGACGACGAGACCTACGTCGACATCTCGGACGTCATCCACGACTTCGACGAGCAGTTCTTCGGGTCGGGTGCCCTGGCGACCTTGCCCGCCACCGTCGCTGAGCGGGTCGAAGCGGGCGCGACGAAGAGGTTCGCCGGCGAACGCATCGGCGCGCCGATCGCCCGCCCGCACCAGATCCTCTGCATCGGGCTCAACTACCGCGATCACGCGGCCGAGACCGGGCAGGAGGTGCCGGCCGAGCCGATCCTGTTCACCAAGTCGCCGAACACTCTCATCGGACCGAACGACGACGTGCGCATCCCGCGCGGCTCGACCAAGCCCGACTGGGAGGTCGAGCTCGGCATCGTGATCGGCAGGCGCACCAGCTATCTCGCCTCGGCCGAGGACGCGAAGGATGCGATCGCCGGCTTCTGCGTCGTCAACGATGTGAGCGAGCGCGCCTTCCAGATGGAGCGCAACGGCCAGTGGTCGAAGGGGAAGTCGGCGGAGACCTTCAACCCCGCCGGCCCGTGGCTGGTGACCCCCGACGAGATCGAAGATGTGCTCGAGCTGGGCATGTGGCTCGACGTCTCGGGCGTCCGCCGCCAGACCGGGTCGACCGCCACGATGATCTTCGACCCGTTCTTCATCGTGCACTACCTCAGCCAGTTCATGGTGCTCGAACCCGGCGACCTGATCGACACCGGGACGCCTCCCGGCGTCGGCATGGGTCTGAAGCCCCCGGTGTGGCTGCGGGCCGGGGATGTCATGGAGCTCGGCATCGAGGGTCTCGGCAGCCAGCGGCAGAACGTGATCGCACCCAGATGAGGAAGCACAGGTGAGAGCGTTCGTGCTCACCGCACCGCGCGAGTTCGAGGTGCGGGATGTCGCCCCACCGGTGGCGACGCCGGGTTCGGTGGTGATCGACGTGCAGCGCGCCGGCGTGTGCGGAACCGACGTGGAGTTCTACACGGGTGGGATGCAGTACCTGCACGAGGGCTTCGCCGAATTCCCGATGCGGCTCGGCCACGAGTGGATGGGTACTGTGTCGGCCGTCGGCGACGGCGTCGACCGCACCTGGCTCGGCCGCCGGGTGACCGGGGACACGATGCTCGGCTGCGGCACCTGCCGGCGCTGCCTGGGCGGCAACCAGCACGTCTGCGAGTTCCGGTACGAGGTCGGCATCCGCGGCGGCTTCCCGGGCGCGCTCGCCGAACAGCTGGCGATGCCGGTCACCGCCCTGCACGCGCTGCCGGACTCGGTCGACGATGTGCTCGGTGCCCTGGTCGAGCCGGGGGGAAACGCACTCCGATCCGTGCGGGGCGCGAACCTCCATGCCGGGCAGCGCGCACTGGTGCTGGGCCCGGGAACGATCGGGCTCCTGGTCGCGATGTTCGCCAGGGCGGCCGGTGCCGAGGTGCATCTTCTGGGGCGCTCGCCGCGGTCGCTCGACTATGCGCGCACCCTCGGATTCGACGGCGTGTGGACCGAGGACGACCTGCCCGGCCTGCCGTGGGACGCCGTGATCGATGCGTCGAACGCGCCGGCCCTGCCGGCGATGGCGCTCGACCTGGTCGAGCCGGCCGGGCGGGTGGTCTACGTCGGGCTGGCCGGCAGCCCGAGCCTGGTCGACACGCGCACCATGGCACTGAAGGACGTGACCTCGGTCGGCATCCTCAGCGGATCACCCGGCCTCGCCGGCACGATCGAGCTCTACGCGTCGGGTGCGGTCGACCCGCGCGAGCTCGTTGCGGCGACCGTCGGACTGGATGGCGCCGGCGGCATCCTCGCCGGCGAACGGCCGGGGTGCGCCGGCCTCGGCCCCAAAATGCACGTCGACCCGCGCCTCTAAGACCCCAGGACCCAAGGAGTGGCCATGACCGAATTCAACGACCTTGTCGCCATCGTCACCGGTGGCGCGAGCGGCATCGGTGCCGCCGCCGCCGCCCTGCTCGCCGAGCGCGGGGCGCGCGTGGCCGTGCTGGACCGGGCGGTCGACGGCATCCCGGGCGCGCTGTTCGGCGTGCCGTGCGACATCACGGACACGGCGCAGGTGAATGCGGCGGTGCAGGCGGTCGTCGACCGCTTCGGCGGGCTCGACATCGTGATCAACAACGCCGGTATCGGTGCTGCGGGCGACATCGCCGCCAACGACGATGACGAGTGGCACCGGGTGCTCGACGTGAACGTGGTCGGCCTCGCCAGGGTGAGTCGGGCCGCCCTGCCGCACCTGAGGAAGTCGCAGCACGCCGCCATCGTCAACACCTGCTCGGTGGTCGCGATGATCGGTGTGCCCAATCGTGCGCTGTACGCGGCCAGCAAGGGTGCCGTCGCGGCGGTCACGCTCGCGATGGCCGCCGACCACGTCGCGGACGGCATCCGCGTGAACGCGGTGACGCCGGGCACCGCCGACACCCCGTGGGTGGGCCGCCTGCTCGACGCCGCCGACGACCGGGATGCCGCAGAGACGGCCCTGCGCGCCCGCCAGCCGATGGGGCGCCTGGTCACCGCTCCCGAGGTCGCGAACGCGATCGCCTACCTGGCCTCCCCGCTGGCCTCGTCGACGACGGGCACGCTGCTCGCCGTGGACGGGGGCATGGCCGGTTTCAAGGTCGGCTGACCGGCAGCATCGCGCGATAGGCCGGCGTCAGTTCGGTCCAGCGGTCCTTCCAGTTGGCCGGTTCGTGGCCGGTGATGCTCGCCGCGAGATCCTCGAGGTGCGCCTGCCAGCCGGAACCGTGATCGGCGTACACGTCGAGCGGCAGTCCCCGGTCCTCGATGACGAGACGCGTACCGCCGCGCTCGGTCGTGAGGAGCGCCTCGATCACGGTGGGGATCTCGTCCTCGTCCTGGGTGGTCACGACCAGCCGGTGCGGCGCTTCGCAGACGTCGACCGTACCGGTGCCCTCCCAGCTGCTGGTGAACTTCGCCGTGAAGGCACCACCGACGCGGAGGTCTCCGTCCACCGTGCCGATCCAGCGTGCCAGTCGCGCCGGATCGGTGATGGCCGACCAGAGGTCGTCGATGCCGGTCGGGTAGACGTCCTCCAGGTGGACGATGCCGAGGCCGTTCTCCTCACGGAGGCTGCCGATGATACGGGGTTCAGTCATTCGCGTTTCCCTTCTTTCCACGCGCCACCTCGGTGTGCAGGGCGCCGAGGCGCTGCTCCCACATGGCGCGGTATGGCTCGAGCCACCGGTCGAGATCTTTCAGAGCTGCCGGTCGCAGCGAGTAGACCCGACGCTGGGCGTCGTTGCGCACCTCGACCAGTCCGGCTTCACGAAGCACCCGAAGGTGCCTGGAGACCCCGGGGCGGGCGATCGGCAGCAGCGCGGCCAGCTCGGTGACGGTCGTCGGACCGTGGCTCAGCCGGCCGAGCACAGCGCGGCGACTCGGGTCGGAGATCGCGTGCAGGACGGCGTTCATGCTCGCCAGTGTACCCATACGGGTACGTACCAATCAAGGTACACACGGATGTTCAACCCCTGGCGAGCCGGCGGAATCCGGTGGAGGCTGTGGTGCATGGCTGAAGCACGAACGGACCTCGACCCGAACGACGGCAGGCCGGAGACCGCGTCGCAGCGCTACGACCGAAACTGGGAGGAGATGCTGCAGGAGCTGAGGGTGACCCAGACCGGAACGCAGATCATGAGCGGATTTCTGCTCCCCCTGCCGTTCCAGCAGCGATTCGGGAGCATCCACCCCTACGAGCTTGTGATCTACGTCGTGCTCGTGGTGCTCGCCGCGAGTGCCACGGCCCTGGGATTCGCACCGGTGGCGCTGCACCGCATGCTGTTCCGGCGGCACCAGAAACGCGAGATGGTGACCATCGCCGACCGCCTGCTGCAGGCCGTGCTGGTGCTGGTCTCCGCGCTCACGGCCGGGGTCGTGCTCTTCGTGCTCGACTTCACCGTCTCGTTCACCGCGGGAATCATCGCCGGCGCGGCAGTGCTGGTGCTGCTCATCGTGCTGCTGGTCGTCATCCCGCGGGCCGTGCTGGCGAATCGGAGGCGCGCCTGATGGTCGCGGCCTTCCTTCCGCCGCAGGAGATGTTCACCTCGCGGCCGTAACGTGGGGCGCGATGAGCGAGCAGTCCGACCCGCGCCCGAGCTGGGTGGTGCTGCTCGTCGTCGGTCTCGTCGGGGGACTGCTCTCCGGTGCCTTCGGCGTGGGTGGCGGAGTGATCATGGTTCCGCTGCTGCTCTGGCTCGCGCGCCTGGACGAGCGGCAGGCGTCGGCCATTTCGCTCAGCGCCGTGTTCCCGGCATCGGTCGTCGGGTCGGTCGGCTACCTGCTGCACGGCCAGGTCGACCTGCTCGCGGCCGCGGCGCTCGCCGTGGGCGGAATCCCGGGGGCACTGCTGGGCACCTGGCTGGTGCGGCGCATCCCCGTCTCGCTGCTGCGCTGGTTGTTCATCGCTCTGCTCGCGGTCGTCGCCGTGCGCACGCTGCTCGCTCCCGACGAGTCGTTCGGCGTGTACCACGTGAACTGGCTGTCGATCGTGCTGCTCGTGCTGGTCGGGGTCGGCACCGGTCTCGCGTCCGGCCTGTTCGGCGTGGGTGGCGGGGTGATCGTGGTGCCTGCCCTCACGCTGGGCTTCGGCTTCGCGCCGCTGGTGGCGAAGGGTACGTCGCTACTGATGATGATCGTCTCGAGCGGAACCGGCACCGCCTCGCATTTCCGCCGCGGAACGCTCGATCTCCGGTCGAGCGCGATCGTCGCGGCCGCCGCGATCATCGCCTCCTACGGAGGGGTGCTGCTCGCGCTGGCGATGAGTTCGACGGTCTCGCAGCTGCTGTTCGCCGTGCTGCTGCTGGCGACGGTGGTGCAGCTGACGATCCGCGCGGTGAGATTGCAGCGCGCCGGTGCTCTCAGCCGAGGTTCATCGACCGGCCGATGAGGTCCTTCATGATCTCGGTCGTCCCGGCGTAGATGCGCTGCACCCGCGCGTCCGCCCAGGCCTGCGCGATCGGGTACTCCCGCATGTAGCCGTAGCCTCCGTGCAGCTGAACGCCGCTGTCGACCACCCGGCCGAGAAGCTCCGTGGTCCACCACTTCGCCTTCGCGGCATCCACCGGGGTGAGTTCGCCCTCATTGAGGGCGAGCACACAGCGGTCGACGTAGATGCGGGCGATGTCGATCTCCGTCGCCATCTCCGCGATCACGAAGCGGGTGTTCTGGTTGGACCCGATCGATGTGCCGAAGGCCTTGCGCTCCTTCACGTAGTCGACGGTCAGCGCCAGCGCGGCCTCCGCGCCGGCGATCGCGCCGGCGGATGCCGCGATGCGCTCCTGCGCGAGGTTTCGGGTGAGTCCCCTGAACCCGTCGCCCTCCGCACCGAGCATGTTCCCCGCCGGAACGCGAACGTCGGTGAACGACAGTTCCGCGGTGTCCTGCGCGTGCATCCCCATCTTGTCGAGCTTGCGGCCGCGCTCGAAGCCGGGCATCCCCCGCTCGATCACGAGCAGGCTGAGTCCCTTGTGCCGGTCCTCGCCGGTGCGCACGGCCACCACGACGACGTCGGCGTTGATGCCGTTGGTGATGAAGGTCTTCGCGCCGTTGACGATCCAGTCGTCACCGTCACGAACCGCCCTGGTCTGGATGCCGGCCAGGTCGGAGCCGGTGCCCGGCTCGGTCATGGCGATCGCCGCGATCTTCTCACCGGATGTGATCTCGGGCAGCCACTTCGCCTTCTGCTCGTCGGTCCCCATGGTGATGAAGTACGGCAGCACGATGTCGACGACAAGGCCCGGGCCGATGAGAGCGGGCTGCACGTGCAGTCGCGCCGCCTCCTCGGCAAGGATCAGGTTGTAGCGGAAGTCGTCCACTCCGGTTCCGCCGAACTCCTCGGGCACCCCGAAGCCGAGGGCGCCCAGCTCGCCGAGCCGCGAGAAGACGGTGCGCGGCACGATGCCGTCCTTCTCCCACTGCTGGTAGTGGGGCGCGACCTCCTGCTCGACGAATGAGCGGATCGATTCGCGATAGAGGTCGTGATCCTCGTCGAAGAGCTGTCGTTTCATGCTGTATCCCTAGTCGATCCGGACGATCCCGTGCATGATCAGGTTCGCCAGGCCGGCGTACGCCTCCGCGTCGGTGAGTCCGGCGTTCTTCGAGAACTCGCGCTGCTGGATGCGCACCATCACCGAGCTCATCACCTCGGCGATGAACTCGATCGGAACGGTCTTGAACACCCCGAGCTCGACGCCCTCGCTGATCAGTTCCTGCACCCGCTGGGTGGCGATGGCGGTGTTGCGCTCGTAGATCTCGCGGGCCGGCGGAAAGGCGGCGACATCGTCCATGAAGAGAGCGGATGCCGGCCGCAGCTCGTCCGCGACCGCGCCCAGGTAGACCTCCACCCGGCGGATCGGATCGGTCTCCTCCGCGACCCGGTGCTCCACCCGCTCGGCCGCGTCGCGGAAGAACGACACCACGACCGACCGGATGAGCTGCTCGCGCGAACCGGCCAGGGCATAGATGGTGGTCTTGGAGCAGCGCAGTGCGGCGGCGGCCTGCTCCAGCGTGTACCGCGAGAAACCGTAGTCGAGAGTGAGCGCGACGAGACGGTGGAAGACGTCGCTCTGGCGCGAACTCATCGCCTGCTTCGTCTGCTCGGTCGCGAAGGACTGCGTCATGGGCACCAACCGTCGGGCTCACCGGACCTGCCGGGTTCGCCCCGAATTCTACCGGGAGCGGTTCGGTGAAGGGTGGGAAAGCGCCCCCGCGAGCAGCTGGGCGAGATGGATGCCGTCGGTCGTCGCGCCGAGCTGCTCGGCCTGGGTGCGGCACGAGAAACCATCGGCCAGGAACACGGAACCGGGCGCGCGCTCGCGGAGTGCGGGCAGCATCCCGTTCTCGGCGATCGCCACGGAGACGTCGTAGTGTCCGCGCTCCATGCCGAAGTTGCCGGCGAGGCCGCAGCATCCGTCGATCTGGCTGATGGTCGCGCCCAGCCGCTCGAGCAGCGCCCGGTCGGTGTCGAAGCCCATCACGGCGTGGTGGTGGCAGTGCGGCTGCACGACGACCTCGAGGCCGTCGAGGCGCGGCGGCGTCCAGTCGGAGGCCGTGAGCAGTTCGGCGAGCGTGCGCGTGGCCCCCGAGACCGCCTCGGCGCGCGCGTCGCCCGGGAACAGGGAGACGAGGTCGGACCTGAGCACGGCGGTGCAGGACGGTTCCAGCCCGACGATCGGGATGCCTCGGGCCGCCGCCTCGGAGAACTCGTCGAGCAGGTGGCCGAGAATCCGTTTCGCTCCGCCCAACTGCCCGGTGGTGATCCAGGTGAGGCCGCAGCAGACCGGCGAGGCCGGGGCGATGACCTCGTAGCCGGCCGATTCGAGCACCGTGATGGCATCCAGGGCGATGGCGGGGGTGAAGTTGTCGGAGAACGAGTCCACCCACAGCAGCACCTGGCGAGTGGTCGTTCCGGTCACCGGTGGGCGCGAGTGGCCGCGGGAGAACGATCTCTCCGCGAAGCGCGGAAACGTGCGCCGCCGGTCCATGCCGCCGGCCAGCAGCACCAGCCGCCGGACCGGCCGGATCGCGAGCAGCCGGTTGGCGAGACCCGCCACCGGCGCGACGAGACGCGCCCAGCGCGGCAACCAGCCCAGCAGGTAATGGCTCGCGGGCCGCAGGCGATGCTCGTACGCGCGATGCAGCGCCTCCGACTTGTACTCGGCCATGTCCACGCCGGCCGGGCAGTCGCTCGCACAGGCCTTGCACGACAGGCAGAGGTCGAGTGCGTCAGCGACCTCCGGCGACCGCCACCCGCCGGTGACGAGTGTGCCGTTGGCCATCTCCTGCAGCACCCGTGCGCGGCCGCGCGTCGAATCCTTCTCATCGCGGGTCGCGAGGAACGACGGGCACATCACGCCGCCCGAACCCGAGTTGTCGGCACGGCAGCTGCCGACACCGACGCAGCGGTGGACCGCCGTCGTGAAGTCGCCGCCGTCATGCTCGAAGGCGAAGCCGTTCGTGGCCAGCAGCGGCAGCGCGGCGGGTCGCCGCAGGTCCGCATCGATCGCCGCCGGCTGCACTGTCGCCGCCGGGTGCACGATCACGCCCGGGTTCAGCAGGTCGCCGGGGTCGAACATGGCCTTGAATTCCGCGAAGGCGGCTAGCAGCTCCGGGGAGTACATCAGCGGAAGCAGTTCGCTGCGGGCCCGCCCGTCACCGTGCTCGCCGGAGAGCGAACCCCCGTAGCCGGCGACCAGCCTCGCCGCCTCCGTCGCGAACGAGCGCAGAACGGACGCGTCGTGGTCGAGCGGGATGTCCAGCCGGACGTGGACGCATCCGTCACCGAAGTGCCCGTATGGCATGCCCTCGATTCCGAACTCCGTCATCAGCCGGTCGAAGTCGCGCAGGTACGCGCCGAGTTGTTCGGGCGGCACGGCGGCATCCTCGAACCCCGGCCATGCCTGCTTTCCCGTTTCGGTGCGGCCGGCCAGGCCGGCGCCGTCCTCGCGGATGCGCGCGATCGCCCGTGCCTCTGGCCCGGGTGACAGGATGCGGTGGCCGACCGCGCCGGAATCGCGCACGACGCCCCGTGCCTGCTCCTCGTTCGCGGCGAGGCCGCCGCCGGAGAATTCGACGATGAGCCAGCCGCCGCCGCGCGGCAGCTCGACCGGCTGCCGGCCGTCGCGCGCACGGCGCACGGCGTCGACCAGCCGTGCGTCCAGCCCCTCGATCGACGCGGGCCGGTGGGCGAGGATGGCGGGCACGGCCTCCGCGGCCGCGATCATGTCGGCGAAGCCGAGCACGGCGAGCACCGGTTCGGGCCGCACCGGCACGAGGTCCACGGTCGCCGCGAGCACCGCGACGCAGGTTCCCTCGGTGCCGACAAGGGCCTTCGCGAGGTCGCGTCCGTTCTCGGGGAGGAGATGCTCGAGGGAGTAGCCGGAGATCTGGCGGCCGAAGCTGCCGAGTCCGGTGCGGAACAGGGCGAGGTTCCTGTTCGTGAACTCGTCCAGGCCGGGGAGCAGGCCCTCGCCGGCCGCGACCGTGAGCCGGCGGCCCCGGCCGTCCACCACATCCATCGACCGCACGGTGTCCGCGGTGCGGCCGTAGGCCAGCGAGTGCGAGCCGCAGGCGTTGTTGCCGATCATCCCACCCAGCGTTGCCCGCGCCCAGGTGGACGGGTCGGGCCCGAACCGCAGACCGAACCGCCCGGCCTCGCGCTGCAGGTCGCCGAGCACGACTCCGGGCTGCACGGTGGCCGTGCGGGCCTCCGGGTCCAGGTCGAGAATGCCGGTGAGATGCCGCGAGGTGTCGACGACGATGCCCGGCCCGATCGCGTTACCGGCGACGGAGGTTCCGCCCCCGCGCATGGTGAGCGGGGTCGCCGTCGATCGCGCCGTTTCGAGCACCGCGACCAGGTCGTCGGTGTCGCGCGGGAACACCACGACCTCCGGCACCACGCGGTAGTTGGATGCGTCGCTCGAGTATTCGGCGCGACGCCGGGTGACGGCATCTACTTCGCCGCGAACGGCGGAGCGCAGTTCGGTGACGAGGCCGGCCGTCATGAGTCCGACACCTCGAGACGGGCGAGCAGCGCCGGCCGGTCGATGCCGGCGAGAGCGAGCGCGCGCGGCACCGTGCCCACCTCCGCGCGGAGGACGCCGATGAGCACGGCCAGCGCGCGGGATCCGCCGCCACGGCGTTCGCGCTTCATCGCCATCGCGACGGATGCGCCCCAGCGCGGCTTGTCCGTGCGCTTGTCCGTGCGACGGCTCACCGCTAAGGACTGCGCGTCCACCGGCTCAACGCCCGCGCTCGCGAGACTCCGCAGTCGTTCGTCGCGCAGTGCGGACTCGATCGACGCGTGGTCGAGCCCGGCGTCGGCGAGCAACCGGGACGCGGGGATGTCCGGATCGGCGGAGATCGCCAGCAGCACGTGTTCCGCCTCCACGACGGTGGTGCCGCGGCGGGCCGCCTCCTCGACGCAGCGCGCCACCAGGCCGCGCATTCCGTGCGTCAGCCGATCCTCATCCATGGCGGTCGTCATCCATTGCGTCGCCGCAACTCGATGCCGGCGTCGGCGAGCCGCCTGAGATGTTTCTTGTGCACGGCCTGCCGGGTCACGCCGAGAGCCTCCGCGACCTCGCTCCACGACCAGCCGTCGCGCATCGCCCGCTCGACACCCGAGTCCTCGAGCCGATCGGCGAGTTCGCGCAGTGCGACCACCGATGCGAGCTGGTCCGCCGGGTCTCCAGTGGGTGAGGAGGCGCGCATTATTCCGGTGTGATGCCGAAGGCGCGGGCGAGCTTCTCGATCTTCTGCGCGCGGCCGAGGCGGGGCAGGTCACTGCCGTCGCGGATGACGCGGCCCCTGGCCTCGAAATCGGCGAGGAACTCGCGCGCCCAGGTGACGTCCGACCGGGTCGGGCTGATCGTCTCGTTGATCACGGCGAGCTGGCCGGTGTCGAGACAGAGCTTGCCGGTGAGGCCGAGCGCCACCGCGAGCTGCGACTGCTCGCGGAGCACCGAGTGCGCGCTGCCGACCGTGGGCCCGTCGATCGGGCCGGGCAGGTCGCCGATGCGGCTGGCGACCACGAGACGCGACCGGGGGTACGCCATGGCCAGGTCATCGGCGCTGGTACCGGTGTCCCTGCGGTAGTCGCCGCTGCCGAAAGCGAGCCGGAAGCTGCCGCGGGCACGGGCGATCGAGGTGGCCTCCTCGATGCCGAGGGCCGACTCCACGAGCGCGAGCACGGGGGTCGTGCCGCCCAGGCGGTCGAAGGTCTCGGTGACGTGCTCGCCGGCCTCCGTCTTGGCGAGGACCACACCGGCGAGGCCGGGGAGTCCTTTGAGCGCGTCCACGTCATCCGACCAGAAGGCGCTGGAGCGATCATTGATGCGCACCCAGGTGGGCGTGGAGCTGCGGAGCCAGTCCATGACCTGCTGCCGCGCCGCCGGCTTGAGCTTCGGGTCGACCGCGTCCTCGATGTCGAGGATCACCTGGTCGGCCGGCGACTCGCTCGCCGGCTGGAACTGGTCCGGGGTCCCGCCGTTGACGAGAAGCCAGGAACGAGCGATCTCGGCGCCCGCCGGCACCCGCACAGTCGTCACGTTGGTCACGGATAACGACTTTACGTGCTTCCGGCGCTAGGCGCCTCTGCGTCACACGACGGTGAGGCTGCCGGTGCGCAGCACACTGCCGCTGCCCTGGAGCAGGTGACCCAGGGTGACCTGCGCGCTCGTGCTGAGACTGATCAGCTCGAGGGGGTGGGTGGTCCCGGCGAGAACGAGCTCGATCGGCAGTCCGGCATCGTGGATCGTGACGCCCGGGATGTTCGCGACAGCCTTCAGCATGCCCGGTGTCTCGCGGCGGTGCGGGAAGTAGGCGAGGTCGCCCGCCCCCGCCTCCGCGGTGACCCACTGCAGGTAGCTCTCCGCCGGCACCAGGGCGTCGGAGGGGAGCGAGCTGCCGAGCAGCACCCGCCTGCCGGTGAAGGCCGACGGGCGAGCGGTGCGCCGCACCCAGTCCATGGTGTGGCGGTCGACCGCCACACCGAGCGCGCGGAGCCCGTCCGTTCGCTCGTCGCCGAACGGGAAGGCCGTGGTGATGGTCAGGCGTTCCCGGGCGGCCAGTCCGAGCATCCGGTCACGGGTCAGCGAGCCGAGCAGGGCGTTCGGCCCCGCCTCCCTGACGTTCGGCCGGGCATACGGGATGCGGCCGAGAAGAGCGTCCGCGAGCGCGATGCTGTGGGCGCCGTCGTCGAGGAAGGTCACCCGCTCGGGGCGGATGAGGGATGCGGCGAGCCGGAACTGCCCGGAGAAGCCGTCACCGACGGCCCACCGGCGGTGCGTGCGGAGAAGTTCCCACGGGATGCCGTAGTAGGGCACGCACTCGGCGAACCGGGCACCCCTCGCGATCAGCTCGGCGGCGGTGCGCTCCATCTGCGGACCCGTGAGGCGGTGGGCCACGACGATCGGCTCGGCGAGCCCGCTGGCCCATTCCACGGCGCCCAGGAGCTGCAGGGGTGACTCCACCCAGGCGATGGGCACTCCGGAATCCATGCCGCCAGCATGACCTCCCGAGGTGAACGAGAGGTAAAGCCGGGGCTATCGGGCCGTACGCCGTTCGATGATCTTCTCGTGACGTTTGCGTGCCGCCTCGATGGCTTTCTTCTGCCGGGCCAGCTCGCGCTTCGCCACCGTCAGCGGGTCGCGCGCGGCCACGCTCAGGCGGCTCCGCGACTGAGCAGCGACGCGCGCTCCGGGTGCTCGTCGAACCACTTGCCGACGTACCAGCACATCGGCACCACGGTCAGGGCGCTGTTCTTCTCGACGTCGTCCATCGCGAAACTGACAACGTCGCCGGCATAGCCCTTGCCGCGCTGGTTCGGCTGCGTGAAGGTGTGGTTGAACGAGATGGAATCGCCGTTGATCACATAGTCGGCGACGGCGACCAGCTGGCCGTCGATCGTCATGGTGTACCGGTTCTTCTCCGGCTCGTGGGCGTACGTCGTGGACATGTCCTTAACGGTACGCCCGATTGCCTAACCGACGGCCCGATTGCCTAACCGACGGTTTGACTAGCCAACAGTGAGGCGAATGAATACCGGCGAACCCCACAGGGTGTCCACGTGTTCGACGTACCGGCCCCAGGTCGGCGAGTTGTACATGCCGCCGTTGCCGTCGTAGATGCCGACGTGACGGCCCGGCCACCACACCAGGTCGCCGGCGACCGCCTGCGACTGGTCGATGCGCACGCCGAGCGCCGCCTGGTGGTCGGCGCCGCGCGGGAGGCTGATTCCGAAGCCGGCGAAGACGTACTGGGTGTAGCCGTCGCAGGAGAAGCTGGTCGTGGGGCTGTTGCCCTCGCCGTAGGGAACGAGGCCGACGAACTGGGCCGCGTAGGCGATGAGCGCGGCGCCGCTGTAGGCCTGCGCGGGCGGCGCGATGCCCGTGTAGCGGTTCACCAGGACCGAGGACCTGGGCGTCGCCTTGGTGACCGTGTACGGGTCACGAGCGGAGGCGGTGAGAGCGACGCCGGAGCGGACGGAGACCGACTGGACGGCCGCCGTGCGGTGCACGAGCAGGTTCGCGGAGGAGCCCTGGTCGGTGGTAGTACCGAAATCGGCATAGGCCGGGATGGCTGCGGTAGCGATGATGGCGCTCGCGGCAGCAATAGCCCCCAGCTTTGCGATAGCGGTACTCATTCGTTAAAGACTACGTGACGCTGTCAAATTGACGGTGGTGGGCACGAGAATGTGGAAAAAGTCCGACACGCCGAAAAACACTAGATGTAGTGGAATGACATCCCTGTCATTCCGGTTATATAGTGAAGGACCACGACGGCGCCGGGTAACGACCGGCGACATCGCCAAACTTTTTGCAGACCTATCCCATGAACAAAGGGGGCACATATGGACAACGACAGCGACTTCGTCGGCGGTTACGCAGTACCCGTCGACCCGATGGACGACCTGCAGTGCGATAGCTGCCAGTAGTCACATCGGTTCGTACGAAGCCCCGGGGCCCATAGGGCCGCCGGGGCTTTGTCGTTAAGCTCGAACCGTGCCAGTGAACCCCGAGCTTGCAGGGCGTGTCTTTCCGCCCGCGGCCCCCTACCTCATCGGGCGCGAGAAGATCCGCGAGTTCTCGCGGGCCGTGTTCGCGACCAGCCCCCTCAATACGGACGTCGCGGCGGCGCGCGCGGCCGGCTACGACGACCTGGTCGCCCCGCCCACCTTCCCGGTCGTCATCCAGGAGCACAGCCTCCAACAACTGCTGGCCGAGCCGGATGCCGGGATCGACTTCAGCCGGGTCGTGCACGGCGACCAGCGCTTCACCTTCAGCCGGCCGATCGTGGCGGGCGACGAGCTGACCGCGACACTCACCGTCGCGAGCGTGAAGAGTCTCGGCGGCCACTCGATGGTGACCGCCGAGTCATCCATCGTCGATGCGGCGGGCGAGCACGTCGTCACCGCCATCTCGACGCTCGTGGTGCGGGGGGACGACGAATGATCGTCGGCGACGTCGTGGCGGAGCGTGAGTACGCTCTCACCCGCGACTCCCTGGTTCGATACGCCGGCGCGTCCGGCGACTTCAATCCGATCCACTACCGGGACGACATCGCGCAGTCCGTCGGCCTGCCCGGCGTGCTCGCGCACGGGATGCTGACCATGGGTTTCGCGGTGCAGCCGGTCGTCGACTGGGCCGGCGACCCCGGCAGGGTGCTCGACTACCAGGTGCGTTTCACGCGGCCGATCCCCGTCGACGCGGCGGATGGTGCGGTCGTCAGCGTCACCGCGAAGGTGGGAGCCCTCGAGGAGGGCGTCGCCCGCATCGACCTCACCGTGACGTTCGACGGCCAGACCGTGCTCGGCAAGGCGCAGGTTCGTGTGAGCACCGCCGCGTGAGCATCCCCTGATGCTCCTCTCCGACCTCACCACGCTGCGCGTCGGCGGTCCTGCCGGCACGCTCCTCTCGCCCGATTCGCCCGGTGCGCTGGTCACAGCAGTGCGCGACGCCTGGGCCTCCGGCGAACCGTGGCTCGTTCTCGGCGGCGGGTCGAATGTCGTCATCGGCGATGACGGGTTCGAGGGGACCGTCATCCGCGTGCTCACCCGGGGCATCTCGCAGGACGGCTCGCGGCTGACCGCGCAGGCGGGCGAGCCGTGGGATGCCGTGGTCGCCTACGCGGTCGAGCAGGGCCTCGCCGGCATCGAGGCGCTCTCCGGCATCCCCGGCTCCGCCGGTGCGGCACCGATCCAGAACATCGGCGCGTACGGCCAGGAGGTGGGCGACGCGCTCGTCGCCATCGACTTCGTGGATGCGGAGACCGGCGAGCGGGCGCGCCTTTCGCGAGCTGACCTCGAGCTTGGCTACCGTACCTCCACACTCAAGCAGCACCGTCGTGGGCTGGTCGTGTCGGTCGAACTGCAGCTCCAGCCGTCCGATCTGTCCGCGCCCCTCACTTATGACCAGCTCGCCTCGACGCTCGGGGAGCGGGCGCCGCTGGCCGACGTTCGTTCCGCGGTGCTCGCGCTGCGGGCATCGAAGGGCATGCTCCTCGATCCGGCGGACCCGGACTCCGCCAGCGCCGGGTCGTTCTTCACCAACCCGATCGTGGGCGACCGTTTCGCGCGATCGCTGCCGGCGGATGTCGCCCGCTGGCCGGTCGACGTCGACAGTGTCGAGAACAGCACCGTCAAGCTCAGTGCGGCCTGGCTGATCGAGCACGCCGGCATCTCGAAGGGTTTCGCCCTGCCCGGCTCGCGTGCGGCCATCTCCAGCAAGCACACGCTCGCTCTCGTCAATACCGGCGGCGCGACCGCCGAGCAGGTCGCGGAGCTGGCTCGCTACGTGCAGACGCGGGTGCTGACCGAGTTCGGCGTCATCCTGCAGCCCGAGCCGATCCTGGTCGGCGTCTCGCTCTAGTTGTAGCCGCCCGCTTGCTTCTCAACAGCAATCCCGGCCTTGCTTCCCCACCACTGGCGCGGGTTGTTGCCACGTTTGAAGCTGACGACGACACCGTATTGGGCGATATTGTCCCAGGAGTAGTCGAGCGGAATCTTTCCGTCAGAAAGGGAAGGGTCATAAAGACCGCTGCTGATCCCCCTTTCGGGAACTTCGAATTGCTGGCCGTTCGGCAGGACCAAATACGCTCCGGCGAGGTCGCAAGTCGGAGGCGATGGGAGTTTGGCGAGGATCGCGACCGGGTATGGCTCCGTCCCATACTGCTCATAAGCGCAGGGCGGTGGCGTGAATTTCGGGTCAAGGAGAATCGCCCCCCGCACGCAGCCAGAAAGAGCAATGACGGCTGCGCACATTCCTAGGACAGCAATGACTTTGCGCAAGGATGCCGCCTCCTCGACTGCTCCATGGGTCAAAACGAAAGGTTCAAGTCGACAGTGCAGTCAGGCAAACTCCCAAACAGGCAGTACATGTAATGGCTGTCGGATTGGTACACCGGTGTCTCGCCAAACTCGGAATTATCGAGTCCTCCATAAATCTCATGAACGGGCATGCGCTCGTGGTAACCGATGATCGTGGAATGGCCCGCCGAAAGCGTAAATGTTAGGTTCGCGTTGATGGCTGGGGCGCCAGCGACGAGCGGCACAGCGGAGTCCACATTGAGTGTTGCTGAAGCGCGGCCGCTGCCAATCGATGACGATGGCATAGTCAAAGTCGATTTTTCTGCGCTGCCCTGCGATATCTGGTCGCAATCCGTGAGCGAGATAGTGCAGTCGTAAAGGTGGCTCACACCGATGGATGGGTCCATCCTGACAGTGCCCGTGCTGAAGCTGTAGTACGTGTCCATCCGGAATCTATAACTCCCGGTGGGGTCGTTGCCGGGGGTAGGCGGTCGTGTTTGCGATAGCCGCCAGATCGCTCGCACTCGAAGCGGAGAGAAGCCCAGCTTCCGCCGCGTGCGCCGACCCGGTTGCACCCACGCTCTGCACGAGACTAGACCCGAAAATTAGCGCAAGCGCCGCCTCGACGGCAAAGATCTTTACCCGATTCACTGATTCCGCCTTTCGTGGCGGAATCTAGCAGGTATAGAACGATATGTGTGATATCTGTCAACACGCCTCGGAATGATCAGCGCGGCAGAAGCCCCAGCTCCATGGCGAGCGTCACCGCGCGGGTGCGGTCGCTCACGCCGAGCTTCTCGAAGACGTGGATCAGGTGCGTCTTGACGGTCGCCTCCGACACGTAGAGCTGCTTTGCGATCGCCGGATTGCTCAACCCGGAGCCTACGAGCCCGAGCACCTCGGTCTCGCGGGCGGAGAGTGACACCGACGGCTTCTTCACCCGGCGCACCAGCATGGCGGCGATGGATGGCGCCAGGGCGACCTCGCCGCGGGCGACCGAGCGGATGCCGGCCAGGATCTCCTCCTGCGGCGCCGCCTTCAGCAGGTAGCCGCTCGCCCCCGCCTCGATCGCGTTGAGGATCGACTCGTCGCTCTCGTAGGTGGTCAGCACGATCACCCGCACGGACGGCACCGCGGCCAGGATGCGGGCGGTCGCCTCGTCGCCGTCGAGCACGGGCATGCGCAGGTCCATGAGCACGAGGTCCGGGACCAGGGAGATGGCGAGCTCCACCGCCTCGCCGCCGTCGGCCGCCTCGCCGACGACCTCGACATCCTCCGCGGACGAGAGCAGCGCGACGATGCCGCTGCGCACGATCGGGTGGTCATCGGCGACCAGCACGCGGATCATGCGGTCACCGTCACCGTGGTGCCGTGGCCGCCGTCCACGCGGAGCGCTCCGCCCACCAGGGCGAGCCGGTCGCGCATGCCGGCGAGACCGAAGCCGGAACTCGGGCTGGACGGGTCGAAGCCGACCCCGTCGTCCCGCACCGTCATCGTGGCGCGGCCCTCCACCATCGACAGCTCCACCACCGCCGTGCGGGCCGCCGCGTGCTTGCGGACGTTGGCGAGCGCCTCCTGGGCGCAGCGCAGCAGCACCACCTCGGTGTCCCGATCGAGGTCGGGAACGTCGCCCGACACGGAGACCTGGATGCCGGTCTCCCGCTCGAAGCGTGCCCCGAAGCGTTCCAGGGCCGCGACGATGCCGCCGCCCAGCTCGACCGGCGCCCCGGCCGCCACCAGCGATCGCGTCTCGACCAGCGCATCCCGTGCGCTCTCCTCCATCAGCGTGAGCCGCTCAGCGAGGGCGTCCGTCTCGCCGGCTGCCAGCTCGCGCTGCGCCGACTGGGAGAGCATCACCAGCCCGGTGAGGCTCTGCGCGATCGTGTCGTGGATCTCGCGGGCCAGCCGCTCCCGCTCACTCGTCACACCCGTCTCGCGGTTGAGGGCCGCCAGCTGGTCCTGGGCGGCGGTCAGCTCGTCGAGCAGCTGCTTGCGCTCGTGGCTCAGCGTGGCGATGCGGGTGATCCACAGCCCGAGGGCGAGGCTGCCGACCAGCGAGATGCTCTCGATGACGGCCGTGTTGACGATGTTGGTGGGGCTCGCCCCGAGCGAGATGATGAAGCCGGCGGCGACGGCCAGCGCGAGAAGCACGTTGGTGACGATGGCCCAGCGCGTGGGGTCGACCGCCACCCAGAGCATCGGGAAGGAGATGGCCTGGATGATCGCCAGGTTCGGCGAGCACGCGACGACCGCACCGGACAGCACCACGATGGTGATCGCGAACGCGAGCCAGCGACTGTCGTCCTTCAGCGCTCGTCGCCCGTAGGCGAGGTAGCAGACGAAGAACAGCCCGAGGGCGACCCACCCCACGATCCGCTGGGCTTCACTCGGCGCCCAGGCGAGGCCGTCGATCACCGCGAGCACGACGAGCAGCCCGGTGACGAACACGTCCCACCAGCGTTCGCCCGTCATGCGACCAGCCTGCCACTCCATGCGGTCAGGAGTCCTTGCGAATCCAGCGGAAGGTGAACCGGGCGGCGATGAGACCCGCGACCAGCCAGATGCCCAGCACGATCGCGACCAGGCCGAGGTTCCACTGGTGACCCTGCTCGACGGTCTTGAAACTGTCGGGCAGGAACACGTACCTCATGCCCTGCGCCATCCACTTCAGCGGGAAGAAGGATGCCACGTTCTGCAGCCAGGTCGGCAACTGCGAGAACGGCAGGTACACGCCGCTGATGAACTGCAGCACCAGCACGATCGGGATGATGACCGCGGTGGCGCTGCGCCCCGAGCGGGGCACGCGGGACAGCGCGATGCCGAGCACGGCCGACGTGGTGATGCCGAGCAGGTAGACCCAGACGAAGGTGCCCCACCTCTCGCCGGATGTCGGCAGCGCCACCCCGAAGGCGAAGTGCGCCACGAGCAGCAGCAGTGCGATCTGGAGGATGGAGGTGGCCAGCACCTGGCCGATCTTGCCCATGAAGTAGGACAGCACCGGCAGCGGAGTGCCGCTCAGTCGTTTGAGGGTTCCGTCGCCACGCTCGTTGGCGATGTCGACGGCGAGGTTCTGCACGCCGCTCAGCAGGATGCCGGCGGCGATCATGCCCGGCACGTAGAAGGCGGCGGCGCCGATGCCGCCGTGGCCGTGCGCGTCGGTGCCGAAGTTGCCGACCGCGCTGAACGCGACCGAGAAGATCGAGAGCATCACGATCGGGAACAGGAAGGTGAAGAAGATCGTGTCGCCCTGGCGGAAGTAGATCTTCGTCTCGTAGCGGGCGCGGTCGAAACCGAGGGCGATGGCGTTCACAGTGATTCCTTCACGGTCGCTGGGCTTTTTACGGTCGCTGGGCCTGTCGAAGCGTGCCCGACGAGCTCCAGGTAGATGTCTTCCAGGCTCGGGCGCACCACCTCGAGGTCGCGAGGTTCCCCCTTCGTCTCCGCGAACAGGCGCGCGACGACCGCCGCCGGCTCCGTGGTGCGTTCTTCGCGGAGCCCCGAGGAGTCGCGCCAGCGCACCACGGGGATTCGGGCATCCTGTCCGCCGATTTCATCGATACGCCCGATGTCGATGAGTCTGCCGCCGGCGATGATGCCCGCCCGGTCGCCGAGCTGCGCCGCCTCGTCGAGGTAGTGGGTGGTGAGGAGGATCGTGGTTCCCTCGCGCTTGAGAGTGCGGATCAGTTCCCAGAACTCTCGCCGTGCCTCCGGGTCGAACCCGGTGGTCGGCTCGTCGAGAAAGAGGAGTTCCGGCTTTCCGATGATGCCGAGGGCGACGTCGACCCGCCGGCGCTGGCCCCCCGAGAGATGCTTGATGCGGGTCTTCGCCTTGTCGGTGAGACCGACGGCGGCGATCACCTCGTCGACGTCACGGTGCTGCGGATAGATTCTCGCGAAGTGTGCCAGTTGCTCCTGCACGCTGACGTTGCCGCTCTCGCCCGAGGACTGCAGGACGATACCGATACGGGCCTTCCAGCCGAGGCCGCCGTGCTGCGGGTCGACCCCGAGCACGGTCGCCTCGCCGCCGGTGCGGTCGCGGTAGCCCTCGAGGATCTCGATGGTGGTCGACTTGCCGGCGCCGTTCGGCCCCAGCAGGGCGAAGGTCTCGCCGCGCTCGATGTCGAAGCTGATGCCGTCGACGGCAATGAATGCTCCGTAGCTCTTGCGCAGGTCGCGCACGCTCACGTGGGTATCTGTCATGCCCCCAATACTGCGGGCCGGCGGCTCGCGGGGGCACCCAACCATCGGCTACACCTGCATCAACCGATCGGTTGATGGCAGGCAGAAGTGTGGCCGGGATCGCAGGCATCAGGGGGGTTGCGATCCCGGCCACACGTGGTTATCGGCCTACCTCAGCCGTTACGACTGGCTGAGGTGCTTGCGCCGATAGCCCTCCCGCGCCAGGTAGGCACCCGCTGCCAGCAGCGCAAGGATGACTGCGATGATCGTGGCGATCCCGACACCGGTGAACGCAAGGTTCGATGACGAGCTTGCCGTCGGGGTGCTCGGGTTACCGGGGGTTCCCGGGGTTCCCGGGGTCCCGGGGGTACCCGGAGGGGTCACCACCACGGCCGGCACGTTCGGTCCGACCGTCGCCTGGGCCAGGTTGATCGTGGCGAGGTTCGTGGTAGCGCCGGCTGCCGGCACCGCCCGCACCTGCACCGCGGTCTGCGTGAAGAGCGAATTGGTCGGGACGGCCATGCCGCCACCAGCCATCGTCACGTCCTGGTGGTTCAGTCGCACCGAGAGGAGCGAACCGAGCACCGTCTGTACGTTGGTGCCACCGCCACCCGTCAGGCTCGCCGTGAGCGGAGCCACGATGGATGAGTCGAGCGAGCTGGTCAGTCCGCTGACGGCGTTGCCGCCGCCCACCGGGCCGAGGATGCTGCCCACGGTGGACAGCAGGGGCGAGGCGTCGAGCGAGACCGGCGGCAGTCCGGCGACCGTGAGCCCGGCTGTCGCCGTGCCACTGCCGGCGAGCAGCTGCTGGATGGTGCCATGAACGTTCGCATCGAGCGTCGCGACAGATCCGCTGCCCGACGAGGCGCCGGGAACGAGCCCACCGAGCAGGCCGCCGATCGCGCCACCGGCGGATCCGAGCAGGCCCGAGCCGAGCGCGTCGGCATGTGCGGCCACATTGACCGTCGTGCCATCGAGCACGGACTGCGTCTTGTTGGTGACGTCATCCGCGATCGAACTCACCGTCGTCTGGATGCCGGACACGATCTGGTTGACCGCGGCGTCCGACAGCAGTTCGTAGTCGATCGGCTTGTTGTTCAGGCTTCCGCCGTGCAGGGCCGCCAGGTCGACGGTCACCGCCCCGGTGGACGGGTCGAGAGTGACTCCGCCGCTCCCGTAGCTGCCCTGAAGAAGCGAATTGACCGCGTTCTGCAACGAGGCGCCGTTGTTCGAGAGGGTGGCCGTGACCGACGCGTTCGCAAGCGAACCGCCATTGAGATTCAGCCCGTTCAGCCCGATCCCCTGGAGCTGCGCTCCCAGGTTGTTCAGCTGCGATTCGACGGGCTGTAGCGAGGTGTCGACCTGGCTCGTCAGGTTGGCGAGCGCCGGACTCGTGAACGTGAGGTGCGCGCCATCCAGCCGGTAGGTGCCGGTGACGGCCTGGCTGTTGCCGTCGGCGTGAGCCGCGATTGCATCCAGCTGCAGATTCAGATTGCCGATGACCGAGCCGAAATTACTGTCCAGCAGGTTCTGGAGGGATACCGTCGCCGAACCGCCGCTACCCTGGTCGCCCAGGCCGATGGCGCCGTTACTGCCGATCGCGCCACTCGCCGCCGTGGCGGTGCCGTTGTTGTTGGCCTCCGCATACTGCGGGAGTACGCCGCCGTTCGCGGCGGCGCCCGTGTTGACGACGTTGTTGAGGTTGACGTCGGTGTTCGAACCCGTCAGGTGCACGGAGTTGAGCACGCTGACATCGAGGGGATTGGTCTGGGTGACCGAGGCCTGCGACCCGTCATTGGTGGCTGTTGCGGGCGTTATCGCCACGATGTCACCGAGGTTCGTGCCTGCGATGGTTCCTGAGAGGAATTGCCCCTGCGCATAGGAACCGGTCGTCGTGTCCGCGGATGCCATGAGCGGTGCCGCGAAGATGACGCCGAGCCCGAGAGCGACGGCGGATGTTGCCGCGCCGGCCTTCTTGAGCCGGCCGGAGTTGCTTGCGTCTGGTTTTCCAGCACGCGGGATGTGCGGAGTGAACACGGTGCTACCTTCCTGATTCCTTGCACAAGGACCCAGGAAGCTGGGGAACTGCGGTGTTCACAACTCGGTCTGCTGCTGCGAACGACGCTGCCTGATCTCAGCTTCGCTACGTCCAACGGTGGGAGCCTCATCCCGGTGGTGCGGGCAGTGGTTGTGCCCGGCAGGGTTTCCGGCGAACGTGGAGCCGAGGCTTGTGGCTACTCGCCGGTCACCCTGTTACTGGAAGAGAGCGCGACCCTGGCGGGTTATGACGCCGGACGGGAAAGAAAAATCCCGCAGGCGGTCGATCCGGCGGCGTCGTGGGCGGCTTTGCCCCCTCGTCCCGGGTCGCCTACACTGGGTCGAGGTAGTTGAAATCTGCCATCATTTCGCATGCCCGAACGGCGGTGCCGAAACAGGTTTCGCTCCGTAGGGCGGTGGCTCAATTGGTAGAGCAGCGGTCTCCAAAACCGCAGGTTGCAGGTTCGAGTCCTGTCCGCCCTGCAGTTCGGCCGGTACGGGTTAGTAGGTAGTTCTGGCCGGTCGACAATCCGGAAGGTAGTAATAACAGTGGCGAGAAAAGTCATCGACGAGCCGAGTGAGGACGTCGTAGCGAATGCCAGGAAAGATCGCGGCAACAGTCGCGGTCCTTTCGGCAGGATCGCGCTGTTCCTGCGCCAGGTGTTCAGCGAGCTCAGGAAGGTCGTCACCCCGACCCGCCGCGAGCTCTTCGGATACACGCTCGTCGTGCTGGTGTTCGTCGTCATCATGATGGCGCTCGTCTACGGGCTCGACCTCCTGTTCGCGTTCGTCGTGAACTTCGCTTTCGGAACGAACGCTTAACCCGCGGGAGCGATCGCATCCTGGCGGCGCACTGCATGACTGCAGGCGGCCGCGATAAGCCTTATAGAAAATGGAATGAGTAGCACAGTGTCTGGAACAGAGCGCGACGACATCGACCTCGCGACGGCTGCAGAGCAGTCCTCCGAGGAGGACGAGGCCCAGGAGGGCAACGAGCTGGCCGCGGACGAGGCCTCCGTCGAATCGGCCGAGGCCGCTGCGCTGCACGAGGTGAATGACGAGGACGACGACGATATCGACGATGTCGAACTCGACCTGAATGCGGCGCTCGACGCGGTAGAGGCCGCCAGGGACCCCGAGGCGGACGCCATCGTCGACGACGCGCTCGACGCGGATTCGCCCGACGAGGTGGAGGCCGCCGCCGAGGCGACGGATGACGAGGAGTCGTTCGACGACGAGGGTGAGGAGAAAGAGGTCGTGCCGTTCGATGACGCCTTCGAGGCCGAGATCGAGTCGGAGCTGGCCGAGCAGGCCGCCGTCGACGAGGCTCCTGACGAGGAGACCGAGCTCGACCCCTACGCGGAGTTCCGCCAGGAACTGAAGTACGCGCTGGGCAAGTGGTACGTCATCCACTCGTACGCGGGCTTCGAGAAGCGCGTGAAGCAGAACATCGAGAACCGTCGTGTGTCGATGACCATGGAGGACTACGTCTACCAGGTCGAGGTGCCGATGGAGGATGTCGTGGAGATCAAGAACGGGCAGCGCAAGCTGGTCAACCGCGTTCGCATCCCCGGCTACGTTCTCGTGCGCATGGACCTCAACGAGGACAGCTGGTCCGTGGTCCGCCACACCCCCGGGGTGACCGGCTTCGTCGGCAACTCGCACAACCCGACGCCGCTGCGCTTCGAGGAGGCCTTCAACATGCTGAAGAGCCTCGTGCAGATCGTCGAGGTGCCGGTCAAGGCAGGCGCGAAGGGCGGCAAGGCCGCGGTGCGGTCCATCCCGCAGGAAGTCGACTTCGAGATCGGCGAGACCATCACCATCAAGGAGGGCTCGTTCGCCGGCCTTCCCGGGTCGATCAGCGAGATCAAGCCGGAGAGCGGCAAGCTCACCGTGCTCGTCTCCCTGTTCGAGCGCGAGACTCCGGTGGAACTCAGTTTCGAGCAGGTCACCAAGCTATAGCGATCTGATCTCCTCCGCCGCGCTCGCGATGAGTGCGGCGAGGTCCTGGGACGGATCCGGGTACCAGGTGCCGCTGGCGCGCGTGAAGGCGGCGGCGCCCACGTGCGCCGCGAGACGAGCCGTGGGCTCCGGGATGCCGCGTTCGACGAGTGCCGAGACGATGGAGTCCGCCAGCGAGGCCGACTTCGCCTGGGCCCGCTCGCTCAACGCGGGCGTCGTCGCGATGATGCCGGCGCGCCGAATCGCGATCGGTCGCCCGATGATGAAGAGCGGCACGGCGGCGGTGTACGCGGCGATGACGAGCGCGAGCGGGCCGGCATCATTGTCCGCCTGCTCGATCGCGCTGATCATCACGTCCCGCAGTTCGGCCTCTCCGCCGAACAGCACCTCGCGCTTGTCAGCGAAGTGGCGGAAGTATGTGCGTTCCGTCACGCCCGCGCGCTCGGCGATCTGTGCGGTCGTCGTCGAATCGTAACCCTGATCGAGGTAGAGCTCGAGTGCGGCCTCGCGCAGTCGGGTGCGCGCTTCGGCGCCGCTTCTGGGCATAGTGGAACTCTACCGTAGTGACAGTCACTGTCGTATCGTGATAGCGTCAGTGACTGTCACTACAAATTGGAGAGTTGCATGAGCGCCGTCACATCCCGAACCATCCGCTTCTACGAGACCGGGGAGCCGGCTGACGTGCTGCTCCAGGAGACGACCGAGATCCCGGACCCGCCGGCCGGCCGCGTGCGGGTGCGCGTCATCGCGACCGGCCTGAACCCGGCTGACTGGCAGCTCTGCCGGGGCTTCATGCCGGGCACCCTGCCGCGTGGCATCGGATGCGATGTGGCCGGCACGGTGGATGCGGTGGGCGAGGGAGTCGATGACGCGGCGATCGGCGACGTTGTCTTCGGCGACTCCGACTACATCGGCCAGCCGACCGCGGGAGCTGCCGACGTCGCGATCCTGCGCCGCTGGTTCCGCGTGCCGGATGGGCTGGACCCGGTTGCCGCTGCGACGCTCCCGATGGTCGTGAAGACCGCCGCCTGGACGCTCGACCTTCTGGCCCCCGAGCCCGGCACGACGCTGCTCATCCACGGCGCTGGCGGGATGGTCGGCTATGCGGCGGTGCAGGTCGCCCTGCGCAAAGGAGTCCGGGTGATCGCGACCGCCGGCCCCACCTTCGCCGCTGACCTGGAGGGGTTCGGCGCGCTGGTCACCCCGTACGGCGACGGCATGGTGAACCGTGTCCGCACGCTCGCGGGCGGGAATGTCGATCTCGTGCTCGACACCTCGCGCACGAACGCGGGAACGGTGCCCGACCTCATCGCTCTGGCCGGTGGCGAACAGAGGCGGGTTGTGACGGTCAGCAACCACGACGAGGCACGCGGACTGGGTGCTCGCGTCAACCTCGACGAGCTCCGTGCGGGTGGGGCGTTCCCGGATGACGGTGTCGTGAGCGAATACGCGGAGCTGGCCGCGGCGGGGGAGTTCCGGATTCCCATCGGTCGCAGCTTTCCGCTGGACGAGTGGCGCTCGGCCGTCGACCTGAGCTTCTCGGGTAACCCACACGGCAAGGTAGTGCTGGTTCCCTAACGCAGCGGATCCACAGGGAGTCGCCACATTGCCGCTCCGCTCGGCAATAGTCGTCGATGTGGCGACTTTCGCCGCACGCAGGAGATATCGGCTAAGCTAGACCGTCGGTCTCTCCGACCAATCCCACCACTGCCAGACTCTGTTCGCCGAACAGCGGGCCTGGTTCGTGGAAGCGCGTCCTCGCGGGCGCACGACAAGAAAGGCTGCCTTATGGCACCGAAAAAGAAGGTCACGGGTCTGATCAAGCTTCAGATCCAGGCCGGCGCCGCCAACCCCGCACCGCCCATCGGGCCTGCGCTGGGCCAGCACGGCGTGAACATCATGGAGTTCTGCAAGGCCTACAACGCGGCCACGGAGTCGCAGCGCGGCAACGTCATCCCGGTCGAGATCACCGTGTACGAGGACCGCTCGTTCACCTTCATCCTCAAGACCCCGCCGGCCGCAGAGCTCATCAAGAAGGCCGCGGGCGTGGCCAAGGGTTCCGGCACACCGCACACCGCCAAGGTGGGTCGCCTGACCAAAGACCAGCTCCGCACGATCGCCGAGCAGAAGATGGTCGACCTCAACGCGAACGACGTCGAGGCCGCAGAGAAGATCATCGCGGGCACCGCCCGCTCGATGGGGATCACGGTGGACGCATAATGGCCAAGAAGTCGAAGGCATACCTCGCCGCCGCTGAGAAGATCGAGGAGGGGCGTTTCTACACGCCCAACGAGGCCGTCGGAATCGCCCGCGAGACCGGCTCGAAGAAGTTCAACTCGACCGTCGAGGTCGCGCTGAAGCTCGGTGTCGACCCGCGCAAGGCGGACCAGATGGTCCGCGGCACCGTCAATCTGCCGCACGGCACGGGCAAGACCGCCCGCGTCATCGTGTTCGCGACCGGTCCGGCGGCTGACGCCGCGATCGCCGCCGGTGCAGACGAGGTCGGTGGCGACGAGCTGATCGACAAGGTGGCCGCCGGCTACACCAACTTCGACTCGGCGGTCTCCACCCCCGAGCTGATGGGCAAGGTCGGCCGTCTCGGAAAGGTGCTCGGCCCGCGTGGCCTCATGCCGAATCCGAAGACCGGCACCGTGACCCCGGATGTGGCCAGGGCCGTCACCGAGATCAAGGGCGGCAAGATCGAGTTCCGCGTCGACAAGCACTCCAACGTGCACTTCATCGTCGGCAAGGCCGCGTTCACCGAGCAGCAGCTCGAAGAGAACCTGAAGGCCGCGCTCGACGAGATCAGCCGCGCGAAGCCGAGCTCTGCGAAGGGCCGCTACATCCAGAAGGGCACCGTGACCACCACCTTCGGTCCCGGCATCCCGCTGGACGTCAACGCCATCTAGTCACCGCGAGAAGGGGGCCGGCCGACGGCCGGCCCCCTTCTCGCACCCCGCACGTGGAGAGAACATGGTCGAGGTACGACGGGCGGGGGCGGATGACGCGGCCGGGCTGAGCGCGCTGGCCGCGGAGACCTTCCCCCTGGCCTGCCCGCCCGGCACATCGCCCGAGGCGATCGAGCAGCACATCCAGGCGCACTTCACCGTCGCGAGCTTCGACGGGTATCTCGCCGATCCGGACCGCGAGATCTTCGTCGCGGACGACTTCGTCGGCTACACGATGCTCGTCTACGGCGAACCGTACGACCCGGACGTCGCCGCCGCGCTGACCGCGCACCCGACGGTGGAGCTGAGCAAGTGCTACACGCGCGCCGCCCACCACGGCGCCGGTGTCGCCGGGGCGCTGGTCGCGGCATCCGTCGATTCGGCGCTGGAGCGCGGTTCCGCCGGTATGTGGCTCGGTGTCAACCGGTTCAACGGCAGGGCGAACGCCTTCTACGAGAAGAAGGGTTTCGTGGTGGTGGGGGAGAAGCGGTTCTTCGTCGGCGATGAGCCGCAGGAGGACTTCACCCGCGAGCGACGGTTAGACCGGGACAGCTAAACCAGGTCTGACACCGTCACCACGAGCTTGCCGCGGGTGTGCCCGGTCTCGATGGCCCGATGCGCGTCCCCGACGTGGTCGAGGTCGAACACCTGGTCGACGTGCACCCGGACGTCTCCCGAGTCGAGCAGCCGGGCGATGACGGCGAGGGTCGACCCGTCGTCGGACACCTTGTAGGTGGTGGCGCGCACGCCCGCCTCGGCCGCGTCGGCGAGGAGCGTCGGCCAGCTGCCGCTCGGCACGTTGATGATCAGGCCGCCGGGTCGCAGCACCTTCAGCGACCGGGTGCCGGTCTCGTCGTGCACGTTGCCGATCAGGTCGACCACGACATCCACGCCGGAGAGCAGCTCCTCGAAGCGGGTGGTCGCGTAGTCGATCACCTCGGCGGCGCCGAGTTCGCGCAGGAAGCTCGCGTTCCCCTGCGAGCCTGTGGCGATCACGTGGGCGCCGAAGTAGGCGGCGAACTGCACGGCGAAATGTCCGACCCCGCCGGCGCCGGCATGCACCAGCACGGTCTGGCCCTCGTGCGCCTTCGCGACATCCACCACCATGCCCCAGGCGGTGAGGGCGGCCAGCGGCACGGCGGCGGCCTCGGTGTGTGACAGGCGCGGCGGTTTGCGCGCGATGCTCATCAGCGGGACGGTGATGAATTCGGCGTAGGCGCCCGGCACCCGCGGCACGGGGACGATTCCGAAGACCTCGTCGCCCGGCTTGATCACGCAGGCCTCATACGGTGTCTCGACGACGACGCCGCTGAAATCCCGGCCGAGGATCGCCGGGTAGCTGGGGATCTCGGCCGCCGTCCCCCCGCCGGCGCGCGTCTTCGCGTCGATCGGGTTGACGCTCGCGGCGACGACCTTCACGAGCACTTCCGCATTGATCCTGGTGGGCACGGGGACGTCGGCCATCGTGAGCTCAGCCGGCCCCCCCGTGGCTGCGATCACCATCGCTCGCATCGTGGTCATGCGCCCAAGTAAAGTCGGCCAATGATTCGCCGGTGTTACGGCGGTGTCAACTGGAGGCAAACTATGGGCCGGCCATACGATCGGGGGATGACCCGCCTCGTTACGCTGCTCGGCTGTGCATGTGTGGTCGCGGCGCTGGCGATCATCTGGGTCGCCCGGGTCTCGGTGGGGCGCGACGTCTACGTCAGCGAACTCGGGGCGGCCGGCATGCCGACGGCGAAATGGTTCGAGACAGCGCTGCTGCTCATCGTGGCCGGAGCCACCGTGATCGCCTGGGCCGCCCGCGGGCTGCGGTCGCGTCCGCCGATCCTGCGGGCCTGGATACCGGCCGTCTCGCTCTGGGTCGCGGCCGGCGGGTTCCTGGTCGCATCGCAGGTGCCGTGCACCGCCGGCTGCCCTGTCCCGTACGGGCCCGGCTTCACCTGGGAGGACCTCACCCACACGACCGTCGCCGTGATCGCTTTCGCCGCCGCCTGCTGGGCCATGGTGCAGGTGGCGTTCGCGAAAGGTCACCGGGCGATCGCCCTGATGTCGCTCGTCGCGGCGATCGCGGTCGCGGTGGTGGCCGGTGCCGGCGGCCTGCTGTCCCTGTTCCGCTTTCACGCGGACTTCGGGTCGCGGCTGGAACTGGTCGCGACGACGGTCGCGCTGGCGTGGCTGGCGGCGCTGGGTCTGTCGATCACACTGGGCTCGTCAATAACGCTGGGTTCGTCAATAACGCTGCGGGCCTCGCTCGCGGCGCAGCAGGGCGAGCACCTGGTCAGCCAGCAGGATGAGCTGGTAGATCTCGTTCTCGTCCCGGTCGATCCAGCGCACCTCGGGTTCGCCGGCGACGGGAACGAACCCGTCGTGCTGCTCCCAGACCAGCAGCGTTCGGTCGGCGCCGAGCACGTACTGCTGCCACCAGACCTGCCGGAGGTATGAGCGCGGGATCGAGGGCCAGCGCGACGCGGTGGTCTTGATCTCAGCCAGTTCGAGAGTTCCGGATGCGCGGAGCACCACACCGTCGGGCGTCGCCAGGTGCTCTGTCTCGCCCGCCGCGTGGAAGAGCGCGTCGCTCGGGGCGATGCCGTAACGCTGCTGCACCCAGCGCGCGATCGCCGGCTCGCGCTCGCGGCCGTGATCCGTGTATGCATTGCCGCCGAAGCGGCTGCCCAGGATCTTGTCCAGCGCGACCGCCTGCACCGACTTCGGTCCGGAAAGTCGCGCGACGTCGGTGGCGGTGACGCCCCTGCTGCGGGCGCGGAGCCAGGCCACCCGGTCGGCCGAGCGGGCGACGATGCGGTCCGTGTGATCCGGCGCGGGCTCGTCCCAGAGGTCGAGGGTCGGCTGGATGACGGTCATCACCCCATTGTGGCGCCATCGGCCGAACTCGCGGGTAGGCGGGTCGAGCCTGTCGAGACCTCACAAACGAATTTCGTCAGGGAGGTCTCGACAGGCTCGACCCGCCTAAGGGATTAGTTCGTCGGTGCGGGGGTGGGTGCGCCCGCGCCGCCGCGGCCGCCGCCGAAGCGCCCGGCCGCCGCGCCCTCAGAGATGCTGTTCGCCGTGACGTTTCCGCTCGAGTCGGCCTGGCCGATTACCGTGATCGTCTCGCCGGCCTTCAGTGCGCTGACCGAACTGGTGCTGGTCTTGGTGACGGTGGTCGAGCCGGTGGTGGTGACGGTCGCCTGCGTGCCGTTCGCCTCCTTGATGACGATGCTGTCGCCGTTCACGGAGACGATGGTGCCTGCCGTGAAACCGCCGCCCGCGAAGCCGCCGGCACCGCCCTGGGCACCGCCGCCCGCCCCGGCGCCGGTTCCGCCGCCCTCGGCACCGCCGCCGAAGGTGCGGTTGCCGAAGCCACCGGCGCCGGTGCGGATGCCCGCGTTGGTGGAGGCCGGGGCCGTCGCGTGGCCGATGAGGATGCCGCCGAACAGCCCGATCACGAGCGCCGCCACGACACCGAGCACGGGTGTGAGCCACGCGGGGGCCTTCCTCGTGGCGGGAGTGGCGGCGACGGGACCTGCCGTGGCCGGGGTGCGGGGTTCTTCGGCGGGAGCCGGGTTCTTGTCTGCCATGGTGTTCGCTTTCTGTTGGTGGGCGGGTTAGATCGCCCGTAGGGCCTGGATGGGTCGCATGTTCGCGGCGCGGGCCGCCGGGTAGACCCCGAAGAACACGCCGATGGCGACGGAGACGCCGAGCGCCAGTGGGATCGAGTACCCGAGGATCACGGGTTGCGTCCCGTTGATCTGGAACTGCGCGCCGACGATGGCCACGATCACTCCGAGGATCCCGCCGAGGAGGGTGAGCGTGGCCGCCTCGGTGAGGAACTGGCCGAGGATCGCCCCGCGGGTGGCGCCGAGCGCCTTACGGATGCCGATCTCCCGGGTGCGCTCGGTGACGGTCACCAGCATGACGTTGGTGACCCCGATGCCGCCGACCAGCAGGCTGATCGCGGCGACGGCACCGAGCAGCACGGTGAAACTCGCCGCGCTGGTCTCCGCGGTTGCGAGCAGGGTGCTCGCGCTGGTGACGGTAAACGGTTCGTTGCTCGTGCCCGTACTGCTTGAACTGGAAACCCCGAGCAGCTGGTTGAGCATCACGGTGACCTCGCCCTCCGCGGCCGGGACGGCATTCGAGTCGGTCGCCTCCACGGCAAGGGTGCTCACCGCGCCGTAGCCGGTGAAGGACTCCTGGATGCGGCTGATCGGGGCGACGACTACCAGGTTGGGGTCGTTGAAGCCGGTGCTGCTCTGGGCGGCGAGGATGCCGACGACGTCGAACGGGCTGCCGTCGATGAGGATCTGCTGGCCGAGCGCCGAACCGGTGGGGAACAGGGTCGTCGCCAGCGTGGAGCCGATCACAGCGGCCCTGGTGCCGTTGGTGACGTCGTCCGCGGTGAACGAGTTGCCGGAGGCGACGGTGGAGGTGGAGACGCCGCCGAAGTAGTCGGGCGTGGTGCCGATGATGGAGACGCTGGTGGATGACGTGGTGGTCGACGACACGGTGAGGCTGGTGTTGACCTCCGGCACGACGGACTTCACGTGACCGAGCCCGGCACTGGCGATCTGGTCGCCGACCGCGCGGGTGATCGTCTTCGTGCTCGAACCCGTAGTGGACCCGCCGCCGCCCGATGCGCGCACCGTGAGCGTGTTCGTTCCGAGGTTGGCGATGGCGCTCTGCACGCGCTGGGCGGAGCCGTTGCCGACCGCGAGCAGCAGGATGACCGACGCGACCCCGATGAGTACGCCGAGCAGCGTGAGGGCGGAGCGCAGCTTGTTGGCCGTGATCCCCCGGATGGCGGACCTGAGTATCTCGAAGAAGCTCACTTCGCCGCCTTCCGTTTGAGGCCGGGACGGGTGGTCTTGTCGGCCACCACCAGGCCGTCCTTGACGGTGAGCACCCGGTGCGCGCGCTCGGCGACGTTCTCCTCGTGCGTGATGATGACGATCGTGCGGCCCTCGTCGGCGAGCTGGTCGAAGATGGACAGGATCTCCTCGGTGGCCTCACTGTCGAGGTTTCCCGTGGGCTCGTCGGCGAGCACGAGGCTGGGATTGGTGACCAGGGCCCTGGCGATCGCCACCCGCTGCTGCTGGCCGCCGGAGAGCTGCTGGGGTTCGTGGTCCGCCCGGTCGGCGAGGCCGACCATCTCGAGGGCCGCGAGCGCTCGGTCGTGCCGCTCCTTGCGTTTCACGCCGCCGTAGATGAGCGGGAGTTCGACGTTCGCCAGCGCGTCCATCCTGGACACGAGGTTGAAGGACTGGAAGACGAACCCGACCTCACGGTTGCGCACGGCCGCGAGCTGGCGCTCGTCGAGCTCGCTTACATCGCGGCCGTTGAGGTAGTAGTGGCCCCCGGAGGCGACATCCAGGCAGCCCAACAGGTTCATCAGCGTCGACTTGCCGGAGCCGGACGGCCCCATGATGGCGACGTAGTCGCCGGTCGCCACCTCGACGGTGACCCCGCGCAGGGCGTGCACGGCGGCTTCGCCTTCACCGTAGACCTGATGGATGTCGTCGAGGTGAAGGATCGGGGAGCTTGTCACTGCGGTGCTCGTCACTGTCCGGCACCGGTGCCTGTACCGCCGCCGGTGCGATTGCCGAACCCGCCGGTACCGCCCCCGAACCCGCCGGTGCCACCCGCGCCGCCCCCGAACCCGGTCCGGCCGGTGCCGGTACCCGTCCCCGTGGTGCCGGTGGTGGTGGCCGCCACCGTGCCGATGACGATGGTCTGTCCGGCCTTCAGGCCGGTCTTGATCTCCGTTCCGGAGTCACCGACGACACCGAGGGTTACCGTCGTCACGGTGGTCTTCCCGTTGGCGACGACCTTGACCGTGGAGACCCCGTTCGCGGTGGTGATCGCGGCGGTGGGCACATACAGAGCGCCGGCCGCGGAGGAGGCCGTGGTGATGGAGACGTCCGCGGTCTGGCCGAGGCGCAGGCCGGTGGGGATGCTGTCCAGGGTGATCGTGGTCGCGTAGGTGACGACGGAATTGCTGGCTGTGCCGGTCGGGGCGATGGCGGTGACTTTCGCCGTGGCCTTGAGGCTCGACGCTGCCGGGAAGGTGACGGTCGCCGCCTGGCCGACGCTCACCTTGGCGATATCGGCCTCCGCGATGTTGGCGGTCACCGTCTCAGCGGTGATGTCGGCGATGGTCGCAAAGCCCGAGCTGGACGTCGAGCTGGAACTGGACGCCGAGCTGGAACCCGACCCGGAGCCGCCGCTTCCCGACCCGGACGACGAACCACCGCCGGAGGACGAACCGCCGACCACGCCGCTGAGGGCGACGACCAGGCCGTTGATGGGCGACGTGAGGGTCGCGCTCGCGAGGTTCGCTTCGGCGGTCGCGAGGGTGTTCTCCGCGTTGGTGACGTTCGACTGGGCGGAGAGCACCTGCGACTTCGCGGAGGTGGTGTTGCCGCCGGGCGAGTTCTGGGCGTCGGCATACGCCTGGTTGGCGTTGGAGAGTGAGGCCTTGGCGTTGGTCACTCCGGCGGATGCCGTGTTCACGGCCTGTTGCAGCGTCGCCGGGTTGAGGGTGCCGAGCACCTGCCCGGCGGTCACGGTCGCCCCGAGCGAGGTGTTCACGGTGGCGATGGTTCCGGAGACGGCGAATGACGCGCTCACCTCGTTGACCGGGGCGATCGAGCCGGTCGCCGTGATCGTGCTGCTCACCGTGCCCTGCTGAACCGTCGAGGTCAGCTGCGTGGCGCTCGATGCGCCCGACGACGCGAAAGGGTTGGTGATAACGAGGACGCCGCCCGCGATGAGAGCGACGATGACGACACCGAGAATGATGTTGAGGAGAGTTCGCCTGCGAATTGCCATAGGGAGAAGGTGCCCAATCGACCTAAGAGTTGTATATGAATTTGCTGCGGAGTGGACGGGAAGCGGTGAGAGCTCGTTCACGCCGGCGTTGAGGGGGTCGAGCGGGTCGAGACCTCACCCGCGAATCACGTCGGGGCGGTCTCGACCCGCTCGACCTGCTCTAACCGTTCGTGCCGGACGGGCGGCCCGCGCCGATGCCGGTGGTGCCCTCGGAGACGGATGTCGCGGTCACGTTGCCACTCGAATCGGTGGTTCCGGTGACGCTGATCGTCTCCCCGGCCTTGAGGTCGCCGACGGTGGCGCTGTCCGACGTCGTCACCGTCGTCGAGCCGGATGTGGTCACCTTCACGGTGGAACCGTCGGCGAGCTTGAGGGTGACGGTGTCACCGTCGATCGACTCGATGGTGCCGGCGGTGAGGTTGCCCCCGCCGAAACCGCCGGTGCCCGCGCCCTCCCCGCCGGCACCGCCGCTGAGACCGCCGCGCTGGGCGGTGCTGGTGGTGGCGCTCGCGTTGGCATGCCCGATGAGGACGCCGCCGAACACCCCGATCGCCAGCGCGGCGACCACGGCGAGGATCGGGGTCAGCCAGCGCCGTCCGGGCCTGGCCGACGTCGGGGATGGAGTGATCTCTGTCATTTTCTGGTTCCTTTGTTAGATGGCGCGGAGGGCCTGGATGGGCCGCATGGCGGCGGCGCGTCCCGCGGGGTAGACCCCGAAGAACACGCCGATGGCGACCGAGACACCGAGCGCCAGCGGGATCGAATACCCGAGCACGACCGGCTGGGTCCCGTTGATCTCCCAGTGGGTGCCGATGAGCGCACCGATCACCCCGAGGATCCCGCCGAGGAGGGTGAGGGTGGCCGCCTCGGCGAGGAACTGGCCGAGGATCGCCCCACGGGTCGCTCCCAGTGCCTTCCTGATGCCGATCTCCCGCGTGCGCTCCGTAACCGTCACCAGCATGACGTTGGTCACGCCGATGCCGCCGACCAGCAGGCTGATGGCTGCCACCGCGCCCAGCAGCACCGTGAAGCTGGTGGCGCTCGCCGCCGCCGTCTCCAGCAGCGATGACTGGTTCGTGACCGTGAACGGCTCGTTGCTCGTGTCCGTACTGGCTGAACTGGAAACCCCGAGAAGCTGGTTGAGCATGACGGTGATCTCGCCTTGGGCGGCCGTCACGGCATCCGAACTGGTGGCGAGCACGGTCAGGCTGCTGACCGCGCCGTAGCCGGTGTACGACTTCTGGATGCGCGACAGCGGTGCGATCACCTCCGAGTTCGGGTCGGTGAAGCCGGAGCTCGACTGGGTGGCGAGGACGCCGACCACGGTGAACGGGGTGCCGTCGATCGAGATCGACTGGCCGAGGGCGGTTGCGCCCGGGAACAGCTCCGTCGCCAGGGTCGAGCCGATCACGGCGACCTTCGCCGACGTGGTCTCGTCCGCCGCGGTGAACGCGCTGCCGGAGGATACGGCCGCCGTGGAGACGTCGAAGTATTCGGCGGTCGACCCGATGATGGTGGTGCTGTCTTCGGAGGCGGTCGGCGAGGACACGGTGAGGCTCGTGCTCACCTGCGGCACGACCTCCTTCACGTGCCCGAGTCCGGCCGTGGAGAGCTGGTCGGCCGTCGTCGCGGTGATCTGCCGGACGCTCGTCGAGGTCGAGGTGGTGGTGGACGTACCGCCACCGCTCCCGCTCGCCCGCACGGTCAGGGTGTTCGTGCCCAGGTTGGTGATCGCGCTCTGCACCGTCTGCGCGGAGCCGTTGCCGACGGCGAGCAGCAGGATGACCGAGCCCACGCCGATCATGACGCCCAGCAGCGTGAGGATCGATCGCAGCTTATTCGCTGCGACCCCGCGCATCGCGGAGCGCAGGATTTCGAGAAAGCTCACTTCGCAGCCGCCAGGCTCGGTGCCGTCGCCCGGTCGCCGATGATGAGTCCGTCGCGGATGGTCAGCACCCGGTGGGCGCGGCCGGCGACGTTCTCCTCGTGCGTGATGATCACGATGGTGCGGCCGGCGGAGGCGAGCGAGTCGAGGATGGAGAGGATCTCGTCCGTCGACTCGCTGTCCAGGTTGCCGGTCGGCTCATCCGCGAGCACGAGCGTCGGCGAGGTCACCAGGGCGCGGGCGATCGCCACGCGCTGCTGCTGGCCGCCGGAGAGCTGCTGCGGCTGGTGGTCGGCGCGGTCGGAGAGCCCGACCAGGTCGAGCGCCTCCAGCGCGAGCCTGCGCCGTTCCGTCCGTTTGACCCCGCCGTAGATGAGCGGGAGTTCCACATTGGCGAGGGCGGTCATCCGCGGCACCAGGTTGAAGGACTGGAACACGAAGCCGATCTCCTCGTTGCGCACCCGCGCGAGTTCGCGTTCGGTGAGCGAACTCACGTCCTTGCCGGCCAGCTCGTAGGTGCCGGAGGACGCGATGTCCAGGCAGCCGAGCAGGTTCATCAGCGTGGATTTGCCCGATCCGGATGGGCCCATGATGGCCACGTAGTCGCCCTGCTCGACCTCCAGGTCGATGCCGCGCAGCGCCCGGACGGACGCCTCGCCCGACCCGTAGACCTGCTCGATCGCACTCAGGCGAAGAACGGTCGCGGGCATCAGTTGCCGCCCTGGAGTCCGCCGATGCCGCCGCCGAATCCGCCGGTACCGGCGATGCCCCCGGTGGTGGTCCCGGTGCCGCCGCTCGTGCCGGTCGATGTGCTCTTCGCGACCGTTCCGATGACCACGGTCTCGCCGGACTTCAGGCCGGTCTTGATCTCGGTGCCGGTGTCGCCGACCACGCCGAGCGTCACGGTCGTCACCGTGGTCTTGCCGTTCGCGACGACCTTGACCGTCGAGACGCCGCCCACGGTGGTGATCGCCGCGGTCGGGACGTAGAGCGAGTCGGCGGCCGAGCTCGCGGTAGTGATGCTCACGTCGGCCGTCTGGCCGAGCCGGATGCCCTTCGGCAGGCTGTCGAGGGTGATGGTCGTGGCATAGGTGACGACCGAGTTGCTCGCCGTTGCCGTGGGCGCGATCGCGCTGACCTTCGCGGTCGCGGTGGTGCCGCTGACCGACGGGAAGGTGATCGTGGCGGCCTCACCGACGGTGACCGTGGCGATGTCCGCCTCGGCCACGTTCGCCGTGACGGTCATGGCCGTCACGTCCGCGATGGTCGCGAACGTCGAGGCGGTACCGCCCATGGCGACCACGAGTCCGGTGATCGGCGCCGTCAGCGTCGCGTCCGCGAGGTTCGACTTCGCGGTGGCGACGGCATCCGACGCGGTGCTCACCGTCGACTGCGCGGAGCTGACCTGCTGTTTCGCCGAGCTGACCTGCTGGTCGCTGCCGCTGCCGGCCGCCTGGGCGGCGACCGCCTGCTCATAGGCGGAGTCGGCGTTCGAGAGCTGCGAATTCGCGTTGCTGAGGCTGCTGTTCGCGCTCGACAGGGCCTTACTGAGTGCCGTGCTGTCGAGGGTGCCGATCACCTGGCCGGCGGTCACGGTCGCCCCGAGGGAGGTCTGCGTGGTCGCGATCGTGCCGGTGACCCCGAACGCGGCGGTCACCTCGCTCAGCGGTGCGATGCTGCCGCTGGCGGTGATGCTGCTGGTGACGGCCCCCTGTTTCACCGTGGAGGTCAGTTGGGTCGCCGATGCCGTATTCGTCGCGGCGAACGGGTTGGCGATGAGCAGGTAGCCGCCGGCGAGGGCGACGACGGCAGCGATGGCCAGGGATCCGTTCACGGCGAGACGTCGTGAGATCTTCATGGCCTGAACGCTCCACGGCGAACCTATGCGCGACGTATGCAGGGCGTTGCAACCAGCCAAGAGATGCGGTGGTTCGCGGATGTCTAAGCACCCATCTGGCTGGTCCATAGGGTTTTCATAGCAAAAGGGAGATAGTTAGAGGGGTGAGCACAGACCAGTCGAATGCCCCCACCAGTTCTCCCATCGGCCCGAAACTGCGCCGAGCCGACGGATCGCCCGTTCGCGTCGTCGTCGTCGACGACGAGGCGACGCTCAGCGACCTGCTCAGCATGGCGCTGCGCTACGAGGGGTGGGACGTGCGCACCGCGGCCGAGGGCCGCACCGCGATCGGGATCATCCGGGACTTCCAGCCCGACGTCGTCGTGCTCGACGTGATGCTGCCCGACATCGACGGGCTGCAGGTGCTGAAGCGCCTCCGGGATGACGGGCAGGACACCCCCATCCTGTTCCTCACCGCGAAGGACGCCCTCGACGACCGCATCGCCGGGCTCACCGCGGGCGGTGACGACTACGTCACCAAGCCGTTCAGCCTCGAGGAGCTGGTCGCCCGCCTGCGCGGGCTCATCCGCCGATCCACGGTGGTGGTCGCCGATTCGGCCGACCCGCAGCTACGCGTCGGCGACCTGGTGCTCGACGAGGAGAGCTACGAGGTGCGTCGCGACGGCCGGCTGGTCGAGCTCACGGCCACCGAGTTCGAGCTGCTCCGCTTCCTCATGCGCAACCCCCGCCGGGTGATGAGCAAGGCCCAGATTCTCGACCGGGTCTGGAGCTACGACTTCGGCGGCCGCTCCAGCATCGTCGAGATCTACATCTCCTACCTGCGCAAGAAGATCGATGCGGGTCTCGAACCGATGATCCACACCGTGCGCGGGGTCGGATACATGATCAAAGCGGCGGGATGACCGAGCGCCCCCGCCGCGCGCCCTGGTCGCTGCGCAGGAGGCTGGTTCTCAGCATCATCGCCCTGCTCGCGGTCGGCGCCGTGACGATCGGGCTGGTCAGCGCGTTCACGCTGCAGGGCATCCTGATGGGGCGCCTCGACAACCAGCTGGTGTCGGCATCGCACCGTTCTCAGGACTTCAGCCTGCAGAATCCCGACTTCAGCGACAACGGCAGCAACCAACCGCTGACCAACCCGGGCGGCCCCGCGCAGGGGCCGGACACGATCATCGTGCGGATCATCGAGGGCGTGGTCACGACCGCCCGGTACTACGACGCCGCCGGCACGCTGCATCACCTCTCGAAGGCCCAGGACGCGATAGTCCTGGCCCTCCCCACCGACGGGGTGCCGCGGACGGTGAACCTCGGCGGAACGCTCGGCGCGTACCGCATGGTCGCTTCGGCCACCCCGAGTGGCGACGTCATCGCCAACGGCCTGCCCCTCAGCGACGTCAACACCACCGTCTACCAGCTTCTCGGCATCATCGGCGGGATCACCATCATCGTGCTGGTGATCGCTTTCTGGATCGGTCGCTGGGTGGTGCGCATCGCGCTCACCCCGCTCGAACGGGTGGTCACGACGGCGACCCACGTCTCCGAACTGCCCCTCGACCGCGGCGAGGTCGCGCTCGGGGTGCGCGTCCCCGAGTCCGATGCCGACCCGCGCACCGAGGTCGGCCAGGTCGGCGCGGCCATCAACCGGATGCTCGGTCACGTGGCATCCGCCCTCACCGCCCGCCAGGCCAGCGAGAACAAGGTGCGGCAGTTCGTCGCCGACGCCAGCCACGAGCTGCGCACACCCCTCGCGTCGATCCGTGGCTACGCCGAGCTGACCCGCCGCGGAGACTATGAACTGCCGAAGGACGTGGTGCACTCGATCGGCCGCGTCGAGAGCGAGGCCACCCGGATGACCTCCCTGGTTGAGGACCTGCTGCTGCTGGCCCGGCTGGACGAGGGTCGCGACCTCGAGGCGACGCAGCTCGATCTCTCGCGCCTGCTCATCGACGCCGTGAGCGACGCCCACGCGGCCGGCCCCGACCATTCCTGGCCGCTCGACCTGCCCGAGGAGCCGGTCATGATCGACGGCGATCATCTGCGCCTGCACCAGGTGTTCGCCAACCTGCTGGCCAACGCTCGCGTGCACACCCCGGCCGGCACCGTCGTGACCGTGGCGCTCAGCACCGAGGGCGGGCGCGCGATCGTGACGATCGCGGACAACGGCCCGGGAATCCCCGACGACGTACTGCCGGTGCTGTTCGAGCGGTTCGCACGCGGTGACAGTTCGCGGTCCAGGGCTGCCGGCAGCACGGGCCTGGGGCTGGCCATCGTGAGCGCCGTGATCGAGGGCCATCGCGGAGTCGTGAGTGTCGTGAGTGCGCCGGGCGAGACGGTGTTCCGGGTGGAATTGCCGCTGGCCTGAATTTTCACCGCCTGTTTTCACTGGGTCGCTCATCGCGCCTCGGCCCGCGGGATGGGACACTGGGCGCACCCTAGCTTTCGAAGGAACAGTAATGCGCTCAGCGCTCACCCGACGCTCGCCGCTGATCATCGCCGCCCTCGCAGCAGTGCTGGCGCTGTCGGGAGCGCCCGCGGCCCTCGCCCTCGACGAACCGACCGTGCCCGAACCGGTGGCCACCTACTTCGCGACCGGCCTGGTGCCTCGCCTCGCCGACCTGTACGGGCCGGGAAAGAAGACCGACTCGGGGATCGTCTTCGATTCCTCGGCGAAGGTGGGAGACATCCACCGCATCTTCGCCTGGAGCGCCGCTTACCTGGCCGGAAAGAAGACGGATGCTCCGATCGAACTGACCAACAACTGGCTCGCGCCCGTCTCGGTGAAGGACCAGGTCGCGGGTCTTGCCACCGTCTGGATCAATCCCTCCAGCGATGACCCGGAACTGGCCAACTTCGACCTCGGGCCGGGGCTGGAGACCGCGCTGTCCGCGGCGCCGAAGGGCACGGTGCTGGTGCGGGATGACAGGTATTCCGCCTGGTTCGCGACCGACGGCACGAAGCTTTATCCGCTCGTCTCGGGTTCCTCCGGGATCGCCACCCAGACCACCATCGCGGCCTATCAGAAGAGGTTCCCGAAGGTCGCGCCCTCCGCGGCGGTGTCGACCGCGACCACCAACCAGGGCCTCCTGATCGCCGGCATCGTGCTCGGGGTTGTGGTGCTCGGTCTCGCTGCATTCGTGCTGCTGCCGGACCGCGGGCAGCGCCGAGCGGAGCCGGCGGCCGCCGCGCTGGTCGCTAACGAGCCGGCCGTCGTGGACGAGCCCGTGGCGGACGAGATCGACGAGCACACGCCGGAGCCGCTGGCACCCAAGCCCGCTCCGAAGACGATCAAGCGTGCGGCGCCGCGCATCCCGAAGCCGAAGCCTGACGCGCCGCTGGAATAGCAGCGCTGGAAGTTCACATTGCGCCACTTGTGGAACGACCTGTCTACCTAGTACCTTGAACTGCCGCTGACCTGTAACCACCTCGTCTCCACCGGACGAGCGGGCGCGGCGTGCTTACCCGGGAGATGCCATGTCGCGTCGCAGCGTTCCTTTTCTGACCGCGTTGATCGCTGTTTCAGCCCTGGTCGGTGCAGGCTTCGCGCCCGGACTACCGGCGGTGGCCAGGCCGGTGAGTGTCGAGGTTCCTCCGCTCGTTTCGCCCCCCGTGAAGCAGGTCAAGACGACGTCTCCTCAGGGTGCGTTCGACGGTTCGACGTCGTCGTTCGGCGGCACGAAAAACGCGGGCCCGAAGGTCGCTGCTCCGAAGAACGACACGGTGAAGAAGATCGGCAAGAGCTTCGACCCTTCGACGTCGAAGGTGGTCAAGCGCACCGAGTACACGAACACCTACCAGAATGCCGACGGCACCCACACGATGGAGCTCGGTCAGGCGCCCCTGAACTCTGCGGTCGGCAACAAGTGGGTGCCGACATCCACGACGCTCGTGCACACGGCGGAGTCGGACTGGGCGATCGAGCAGAACGCGAACCCGGTTGCGCCGCATTTCGCCGAACAGGCCGACTCGGCCAGCCTGTTCACCGCATCGAGAGGCGACTACACCGTCACCTACAGGCTCGAGCACGCCCTCCCGGCCCAGGCTCGGCACGCGGTGGTACCGTTCGTCAACCTGGGCAGCGACACCATCGCGTACTCGAACGTTCTGGACGGCTTGGATCTCGGCTACCAGGTGCAGTCGGACGGCGTGAAAGAGAGCCTCGTGCTCAACAGCAAGCCGAAGGCAGCGCAGCCGACCTACACCTGGGACGTCACGGCACCGGGTCTCACTCTCTCGAAGGACGCCTTCAACAACCTGGCCCTCGTCAACGATGTGGGCGAGACCGTCTTCACCATCCCTGAGCCCGTGATGTGGGATTCGTCGGGCGTCCCGGGGACCCGCGAATCCGAGTCGGTGAACGTGGATACCACCATCGTCGAGAGTGGCCGCAACTGGAAGATAGTTCTGCGTCCCAGCGCCGAATGGCTCGGCGCCAAAGATCGACAGTACCCGGTGATAATCGATCCGGGCACGTATGCGGTCGGGCCCGACATCATTGCCGGCTACAAGTCGGATGGCACCCACATCGACGGAACCGTTCGTCTGGGCAACAGCCGCGACGGAAGCACCAACAAGTACTGGCGCAGCGTCGTGCACTATGACTACAGCGCCCTCTTTCCCTATCAGGTCACCAACGCGGTGTTCGCCACCTCGTGCATCACCTGCTCCGGCGGAACCTACGCCTCGAATGTCTATTGGGCCTCCTGTTTCGGCTACAACTGCGCGGGGACGTACCTCGCCCCGCTAACCATCAACAACTCGACGGCGGGTTCTGGCCAGACCGCCAATGGTGGTGGTCTTTCGCAGGAATTCTCGGATTGGGTGAATGCGGCCAGTGGAGGTGGTTGTCTCTTGATCACCGGACAGGAGTCGCCGGGGATATATACCTACAAAAACGTCAATACTGCGATGTATATCAACTACGTGGGATATCCAGGGATCAGCTCGCTGAACTCGCCCGTGGGTGGCGTCAAGACAAGCACCACCCCGACCCTCAACATCAGCGGCGGGGGCGATACCTCAGATGCGATCAACTACAAGTACAAGATCAGCACCAACTCCAACCCCGACGCCGACCCGGGGGCGTGGGTCTCGCCGTTGACCTCGTCGAAGAACTACACCGTGCCGGCGTCCGCGAACCTCGTCGGCGGGACGACCTACTACTGGAAGGCCACGGTCGAGGACGACACGTACAACGGCTGGTATGGAACGTCGAATGTCCGCAGCTCTTCGGTCGCATCTTTTGTGACGAACACTCCCGCGCCGAACCCGCCGCAGAGCACCGCCTCTCCCGCCAACGGAGCGGTGGTCACCACCCTGACCCCCACGTTCAGCGGTGACACGGTCACCGATATCAACGGTGACACGGTGCAGTACCAGTTCCGGATCGCCACCGGCACCGATGGGAAGACGGGTGCCGTCATCAACTCGGGCTGGCTCTCCTCACCGAGTTGGACGGTTCCCGTGGGCACGCTGCAGGACGGCGGGTCCTACACCTGGGGGATCACGACCAATGACGGGATGGACACCTCCGTCCCGTGGGTGAGCAAGATGAAGGTGAACCTGCGGATCGGCACCTCCGGCCCATCGCCGACCGACACAGCAGGGCCGTTGACCGTCAACCTCGCCAACGGAAACGCGAACCTCTCCTTCGCCGGGCCGACCGTGAACACGGTGGGCGGCCCGATGGGGATGTCGTTCAGCTACAACTCGCTGCAGTCGCCGACGCAATACCGAGG